>Ga0187843_10000558_pt1 | contig 26021 bp, 28 predicted proteins | sample SpaLakP09_SKY_43_FD_134516 | JGI IMG/M metagenome (GOLD analysis project Ga0187843, IMG submission 134516) | Oligotrophic lake water microbial communities from Sparkling Lake, Wisconsin, USA - SP09_SKY_43 | ecosystem: Environmental > Aquatic > Freshwater > Lake | place: USA: Sparkling Lake... | reverse complement strand
GGCTTCTATCTGGATGCCACGCAGGCGCCCTGGAGCCGGCACTACCGCATGGAAAGCTACGTGGTGGAGGACCTGCGCCGCGCCGTGCTGGACCGCTTCCCGGCTGACCCGCAGCGCATGGGGATCTTCGGGCACTCGATGGGCGGACATGGGGCATTGACGCTGGCTTTGCGCCATCGCGATCTCTACCGTTCGGTGTCGGCGTTTGCGCCCATTGCCGCGCCGGTGCATTGCCCATGGGGCCAGAAGGCCTTCAGTCACTACCTCGGTGATGACCAGCAGAGCTGGCAGGCGCATGACGCCAGCGAGCTGATGGGCAAGCTCTATGCGCCGTTCCCGCAGGGCATCCTGATCGACCAGGGGCTGGCCGACAAATTCCTGACCGAGCAGCTGCAACCGGAGCGTTTCGAAGCGGCCTGCAAGGAGGCCTCACAGCCACTGACCTTGCGTCGGCATGCAGGGTATGACCACGGGTATTACTTCATTGAGAGTTTTGTGGAAGATCATTTGCGATTCCATCATGCGAATTTGATGGCTTGAACTCGATTGAGCTGAAATGAAGGGCTGACGATCAACAGCGTCAGCCCTTATTTTTTTCTTCCGTCTTTCCACATGCTCTGCCGAGCCGAGCTGTTTGTATCGCGGCAGGCTCCACCCGCTGCGGCGGGCAGCACAGTTGTCGCAGACAAGATCAAGGGAATGACCGGCGATTCTGGTTGTGCGTGAGGCTGAAAATTCACTCAATCATGTTTCTGATAGCGCTGCATTGAGGCGATTGCTTGTCCAGGGAGCATTCGAGATTGGAATAAGGTGATACCGATTTCTCGCCCGCGCACTCGTGGATGTTCTCCCAAATATAGGCTGGACCTTCGCCGCCGGGAAAAGCTGCGCTTCTCCCATCGGCACTCCAGAAAAATACGGAGCGGCCCATCCCGAGCGACCCTTGGGAATACGCGGTAATCGGAATGATGGGCCAGGTACTGTCTCTCACGACTTTCTTGGAGCGCAGATCAACGACGGTGTAAAACGCATCGCCGTCGGAGAGCGTGAACAGGGCGTAAGGATCCAGCCAAGACCACCTTTCGCCGCCGCGGAATGCGTATTCGATCAGGGCGCACTTGGCCCCCGGATTGACCAGAATGGTCTGCGGTTCGATGGCGGGGCGGATCAGTTGAGGGACTTTGCGTAAAAGGAGATAGCTCGCCAGGAGCACTATGACCATGCATGCAAATAGTGTTCCGGAACGTTTATGTGGCATGGCTTTGAAGCAGTATTGAACGGATGTCTTTTGACGTCAGCCTGAATCGATAGGGCGTCCTGAGTTTGGTGGTCCTGATATCGCTAAAGACCATCAGGTCGCCTCCTTTGCCAGTCGCCTCCCTGTGCGCTGTGAATTTTTGATTGTTTACGATCAGATAGTCATCCGGACAAGTTCCTCGTGATTCGCCCAGAGCATACAGCCGAACAAAGGGTTGCTTGGTCTTTCTCCAATGTCCGAGATATTGAGTTCCGTTGAAGTCATAGGTGTCCCTTGCGAATACACCGATGTTATTGACCACGACCTCATACCATTTCGCGGGAAAGTGATAGCTCTGTTGTTCCTGAGGGGAGGCCGCGTCGCCTGGAATAACGACGCCCTCGCCGGCAATCTTGAACAGGAAATCTGCGCATGCCACCCAGAGATCGTCGAGATCCGGATCGCCGAAAAAGAGCTCATTCATCGCGGCTGCGCCATAAGATTGCACTTTGAAATCTCTTTCGCCGACTTTCTTGATTTGGAATTGCGAAAGTTCATTGATTGCCGTGACGGCGTCTTTAAAGTCACCGAAGGCTTCTGGCCGATTTGAGAACTTTCCACTTCTCACCAATTTCTTGACGAGTTCTCTGCGAGCCGGCTCGCTCTCGTACAAGGGAGGGGTAGAGCGAATCCAAGCTTTCTTTCCGAAAATCAGGTCATACTCTTTTTTTGCGCGAGGAAAGGAGAGCAGCCATTCCATCGTGAGCGTGGAGCAGTCCGTCAGAGCCGCTGGATAAAGCCGGGCGTCAGTCAAACCACGCTTTTCTTCATCAGACATCGCGTAGGCGTCCGACGATAGCCATTTGCGCATCAGTGTGGCGCCACGTTTCCACTCGGCTTTCTCCATGATGTCGGGAAGATCGGTAAGCTTGAAAACATCTGCATAACAAACTTTTCCCTGCTTCATTTCTGTGGGGCTGGTTCGCGACTTGCCAATAAGCTTGAGGTTGCCGGTTTCAACAGCCGTCATTTCCCGACCTCAATTTCACGCTGAGGTCCCAGTTCCAGCCTCAGGGCTTGCCGCCTGTCTGCCTGTGCGTATGTTGTTCTGCCTTGCTCATCGGTATATCCCTCGATTATCTCCCCTGTATCAAGCGTTATTCGATAGAACCGTCGACGCGCAGGCTTTCCCGTCTCTTGCTCCAGAACGATGAAATACTCGTCGAATTCTTTCTCGTGAGACGCGTCAGGAGGGGCAATGCCACGCCATTCACCCTCTCCGTCCGGCACAAACGCCGGAAAGATGGTGGATTCGGACGAGATGCCGTCTGTGCCGTTCAGGGTCGAAATGAGTGGACAACCTTGGCTGCTTCGCATTCCATGGAGAACCCGTGGTCGACCGTTCGGCAGTACGTTAGTGGGGAGACCTTCGGCAATGACGCAACGCTTGCTGCATGCAATGCTTGCTCCTTGATACGTGTAAGCGCGGCCGTAACTGGAGCACGTCTGAACACCTTCAATCACGCTTGCTCCGCAGGCTGCCACATCGCCCTGCCGGATCCAGCCCCGGATATTCACGATGCCTCCCGCATCATCATGTCGGCGGATTTTAAGCGGAATGAGGAGTCGTTCTTGCTTGAGATCAGAGGATGCACGGCAGCTTTCCCATCGATGAAAATCTGGAAAGTTACGCGAGATGTACGCTGTGCTCTATAGTAGGAAGTTGATTTTAGGTGTGCATTTGCCTTGTACAGCTGCTCACCAAGTTTTTTTCAATATCGGATCATGTGTATTCGAAGGCCGCGTCAACAATGAAAAAACCGGCCCTATTGGGCCGGTCTCGTCGAAGCCCGGTGTCCCCTGGGCCGCCGTCATGTGATCAGACGAACGCGTCAGTAACAACATGCTCCCCCAGCATGAACGCATCGGCCACATGCCGCAGCGGCGCCACATCCACATCGGACGATCCGCTGCGGACCAGTTTGCAGAAATGTGCATACAGCGAGGGATACTCCCCCTCCACTGGCAGATCGCACGGCGCATCGTTGATCCACAGTTCATGTCCGCCCTTTTTCAGGTGGACCCGGCTGCTGTCGGTCTCGATGACGATGTCCCAGGTCTGTTCACCCGTCTGGCGCCAGTCGAAGTCCGCTTGCACATCCGTGCCCAGGGCATCGGTAAAGGCCAGGCGGGCGGCAATCGGCGTCTGGCGGTTGGCAGGTACTTCCAGCGTGGCCTGCTTCAGGAACATCGCCTGCGGCAGGATCTCGGTGACGATCGACAAGGCATTGATGCCCGGATCAAATACGCCCAGGCCGCCCGGTTGCCAGATCCATTCCTGGTCCGGATGCCAGTGGCGCACGTCTTCACGCCAGATCACCTTGACCTGGCGCGGCGCATGTTCCTGCAGATGGCGCTTGACCACCTGCACCGCCGGCGCATGGCGCGAGTGCCAGCTGGCGAACAGGGTCACGCCTTTTTCCGCCGCCAGGTTCTTCAGCGATTCGACTTCGGAGAGGGTGGCGCCGGGCGGCTTTTCCAGGAATACGTGCTTGCCTGCGCTCAGCGCTTCACGTGCGGCTTCATAGCGGTACTGCGGCGGCATGCACAGGGAGATGGCCTCGATGGCCGTGCCCGAGGCCAGCATCTCGGCCATGCTCTTGTAGGCGGTCACGCCCTCGATGCTGTGGTTGCGGCTGGCGGTGGCGACCAGCTTGAAATCAGCATTGCCGGCGATGGCCGGGGCATGCTGGTCATAAACGATCTTGCCGACGCCGGCGATGGCGAGCTGGATGGGTGTCATGGTGTCCTTGCTTATTATTGGTTACATGAAGGGGAGGGGCCACAGATTACCAGCGTTGATGCACGTACGGGGCAATGTCGTGCAGATAGAGTTCGCGCAGCGCCTGCATCACCTCATCCGTGATCGGCGGCAGGGCGCTGGCCGCACTGTTGGACTGCGCCTGCGCGACGTTGCGCGCACCGGGGATCACGGTGCTGATGCCGCTTTCCATCAAAATCCAGCGCAGCGCAAATTGCGCCATGGGAACACTTTGCGGTACCAGCGCACGGATCTTCTCCACGGCGGCCAGCGCGACCTCATACGGCACGCCCGAGAAGGTCTCGCCGACATCGAAGGCTTCGCCGTGACGATTGAACTGGCGATGGTCGTCGGCGGCAAAGGTGGTCTGTGCGCTCATCTTGCCGGTCAGCAGTCCCGAGGCCAGCGGCACGCGGGCGATCACGGCGATGTCGCGGCGCTGCGCCTCCTGCAGGAACAGCCCGATGGGGCGCTGGCGGAAGATGTTGAAGATGATCTGCACCGATTTCACGTTCGGGTATTCGATGGCCTTGAGGGCTTCTTCCACCTTCTCCACCGAGACGCCGTAATGGCGGATCTTGCCGGCCGCGACCAGCTCATCCATGTAAGCGAACACTTCCTGCTGGTAATACACCTCGGTAGGCGGGCAGTGCAGTTGCACCAGGTCCAGGCAATCGACCTCCAGGTTCTTGAGCGAACGGTCCACGAAGGCGGTGAGATTGTCCTTGTTGTTGTAGCCGCTGGCCACATGCGGCGAGAGCCGGCGTCCGGCCTTGGTGGCCACGAACGGCCGTGCGCCGCCGCGTTCCTTCAAGACCTGCGCAATCAACTGCTCGGAGCGGCCATCGCCATAGACATCGGCCGTGTCGATGAAGGTGACGCCCGCATCCAGTGCGGCGTGCAGCGCGGCCTTGGCATCCTGGGAGGAGACGTCACCCCACGAGCCGCCAATGGCCCAGGCGCCAAATCCGATTTCCGAAACATCCGCACCCGTGCGGCCAAAGCGTCTTGATTTCATGCCGGTACTCCTTCTGAGCATTCCAAAAGCCGTAGTTATACCGCGCACCACGCGCGAGGATGACTGGTTTAAGATGAGCCTGATTCATTGCTGAAGTGATTTCAATTCATCCATGTCGCTCCTCGACCATATCGAATTTTCTGATCTGCGGATCTTTGTCACCATCTTGCGCACCGGCAGTTTCAAGGCCGCCGCGATCCAGCTTGGCTTGACGCCCTCGGCCACCAGCCATGCCATGAAGCGGCTGGAGGAGCGGCTCTCGACCCAGTTGCTGTACCGTTCCAGCCGCGCGATCTCGCCCACGGCGGCCGGCAGTGAACTGGCGGCCAGGCTGGAGGAAGGATTCGAGCAGATCGCGCAGGCGCTGGGCCAGCTGGAAGGCTCGGCAGAGGGGAGCCTGGGCGAATTGCGCATCAACGTCTTCGCCGACGCCGCCCATCTGCTGATCGAACCGGCCATTCCCGAATTCGTGCGGCTATGTCCCAAGGTCAAGCTCACCATCGTGGTCGACGACAAGCCCATCGACATCGTCAGCGAAGGCTATGACGCCGGCATCCGCTACGGCCACTACGTGCCCGAGGGCATGGTGACCGCGCCGCTCACGCGCGCGCATCGGTGGGTGGCAGCGGCCTCGCCGGCGTATCTGGATCGGCATGGACGGCCGCTCACACTGGAAGACCTGCAGCAGCACACCTGCCTGCAATTGCTCCTGGGCGACAACTCCAGCTACCAGTGGGAATTCGGTAAAGGCAAACACCGCCAGCGCATCCGCGTGCCGGGCCTGGTGACGATCAACAATACGGCAGCCACCATCGCGGCGGCCAAGGCCGGGGTCGGTATCGCCTATCTGTTGGAGGGAAGGATCAGCAAGGAAATCGACGAAGGCTCGCTGGAAGCCATCCTGGAAGAATGGGCGGCCCCCAGCGAGCCTTTTCACATGTACTACAGCAGCCGGCGCCACGCGCATCCGGCCTTGCGCAAGCTCATCGACATCATCCGCCTGCAGCACGGCCTGTCACGGCTGCGTTAGCCGCCACAGGCCGGCCAGCTCAGTGTGCCGCCGACGCTTCGGCCGCGCCCGCGCCGCCCTTGGAGGGCTTGATGATCCAGATCAGCGGGATGATGACGATGAAGATCACCGCCGAGACATAGAAGATGTCATTGATGCCCAGCATCGCCGCCTGGAAGGTGATGGTCCGCTCCAGCATGCCTGCGGTCTGCTCGGCGTTCAGGCCCAAGGTGCTGCTGAGGTTGTTGACGGTCTCCTGCAGCCAGGGGCTGTAGGGAGTCGCATGTTCCGTCAGTTGGGCGTGATGCAGGATGGTGCGATTGTTCCAGGCGGTGGTCGAGATGGACGTGCCGACCGCGCCACAGAAGACGCGCACGAACGACGACAGGCCGGCCGCCGCCGGAATGCGCTCCGGTGGCAGGCCGGAGAGCAGCAGCACCGTCAGCGGCACGAAGAACATGGCCATCGGAATCCCCTGCAGCAGCGTGGGCAGGATCACTGTCATCTGGTCCACCTGCAGGTTGTAGCGTGAGCGCAGCCAGAACACGATGGCAAAGCCGATGAAGGAGGCCGTGGCGACCTTGCGTGCATCCACCAGCGGCAGGAAGCGGCCGATGATGGGCATCAGGATCACCGCGAAGATGCCAATCGGTGCGGTGGACAGGCCCGAGTCGATCGAACGGTAGCCCAGGTATTGCTGCAGCCATTGCGGCAGGATCACCAGGTTGCCGAAGAAGACCCCGTAGCCGATGGAAATGGCAATGGTGCCGCCAGCGAAGTTGCGCCGGCCGAACAGGCGCAGGTCCACCACCGGATGGTCATTGTTCAGCTCCCACACCACGAAGTAGGCAAAGGCGATCAACGCGATGACGCCCAGCGTGACGATGGTCGGCGAGGCGAACCAGTCCAGGTCCTTGCCCTTGTCGAGCATGATCTGGAAGGCGGCCACCCAGGTCACCAGCAGTGCAAGGCCGATCTTGTCGATGGGCAGCTTGTGGGTCGGCGTCTCGCGCGAGCGGTAGATGGCCAGGGTGATGCCGGCCGCGATCAGGCCCACGGGTACGTTGATGTAGAAGATCCAGGGCCAGGTGTAGCTGTCGGTGATCCAGCCGCCCAGCGCGGGGCCGGCCACCGGTGCTACCACCGCCGTCATGCCCCATAGCGCCAGGGCGAAGGAGGATTTCGATTTGGGGTAGGCCCCCAGCAGCAGCGATTGCGACAGTGGCACCATGGGGCCGGCCACCAGGCCTTGCAGCACGCGGGCAGCCAGCAGGATCGGCAGCGTGGGCGCCAGGCCGCACAGCCAGGAGGCCAGCACGAACAGCAGCACCGAGGTCACGAACAGGCGCACCGCGCCCAGGCGCTGCGTCAGCCATCCGGTCAGCGGGATCGAGATGGCGTTGGCAGCGGCAAACGAGGTGATGACCCAGGTGCCTTCATCAACCGACACACCGAGGTTGCCCGAGATGGTCGGAATGGCGACGTTGGCGATGGAGGAATCCAGCACGTTCATGAACACCGCCAGCGACACCGACAAGGTGCCCAGCACCAGGTTGGCACCCGTCAGCGGCGGTGGCGGCGTGTAGGGTTTGGGGGGAGTAGTGGCCATAAGGCTTGATCAATGTCCGGTGAAGGTCGGGTAGGGACAGCCGCACCCCATCAGGTGTGCGGCACCGCCACCGGTGCGGCGGCCGCCTTGCTCTTGCGCGCCTGCGGCAGGCCGCTGGCGTTGTCGCTGATGATGCGCTCGACGATGGCATCGGCCTGCTTGCCGAGGTCGTCATAGACATTGGTCTGGTAATTGGTCGGCACCGCTTCCAGCGCACGGCCATCGCCATGGATGTCCACGGTGGCGGTGGTGGACAGGCCAATGCGCAGCGGATGCGCGCGCACCTGTTCCGGATCGAGCGCAATGCGCACCGGTACGCGCTGCACCACCTTGATCCAGTTGCCGGTGGCGTTCTGTGCCGGCAGCAGGGAGAAGGCGCCACCGGTCCCGGCCGAGAAGCCGATCACGGTGCCCTTGTACTTCACGCTGGAACCGTAGACGTCAGCGATCACTTCCACCGGCTGGCCAAGACGGATGTGCTGCAACTGGCTTTCCTTGAAGTTGGCGTCGATCCAGATCTGTTCCAGCGGCACGATGGCCATGAGCGGGTTACCGGCCGCGATGCGCTGGCCAACCTGCACCGAACGCTTGGAGACGAAGCCTGCGACCGGCGCCACGATGTTGACGCGGGCATAGTTCAGGTAGGCATTGCGCACGGCGGTGGCCGCCTGCAGCACGTTGGGGTGCTCGGTCACGCTGGTGTGGTCGGTCAGGGCGCGGTTGGCGGCTGCAGCAGCGCGGGCCTGGTCGAGTGCGGCGACGGCGCTCTTGACGGCGTCGCGTGCGTGCGAGACATCTTCCTGCGAGACCGCGCCGGAAGACAGGCCAGCCTGGCGGCGCTGCAGGTCTTCCCGGGCACGGGCCAGGTTGCTGTCGGCTGCGGCCACATTGGCGGCCAGCGTGTCGTTGTTCAGGAACAACTGGCGGGTCTGGCGCACGGCCTGGGCCAGGGCGGCCTGGGCCTGATCCAGTGCCAGCTTGGTGTCAGCCGCATCGAGTGCCACCAGCGGCTGGCCGGCCTTGACCACTTGCGTGTCATCGGCCTTGACGGCCACGACCGTGCCGCCGACCTGGGCGGAGATCTGGACTACGTTGCCACCGACGTAGGCGTCATCGGTTTCTTCAAAGAAGCGGGCATGCAGGAACCAGTAAAGGAAACAGGCGATGGCGATCACCAGCAGGACCAATGTCAGCAGGATCAGCTGTCGTTTGCGCTTGCCATTGCCATTGCCATTGCTGTTGGCTTGCGGGTTTTGTTGGGTGGTGCTGTCACTCATGGAGGACTCCGTTCTATCTTTTTGTAGTCGGTCAATCAGCCCCGCCGCGAAGACAGGGCCGTCCCGCTCACCGGCGCAGGGTGGAGAAGCCGGTGGCGGGCGGGGTTCAGTTCAATCGTTCATGCAGTCTTGAGACGGCGCTTCAGCGCGACTGCGCCAGGCCGGTCTGCTGGGCGTCGAAACCGCCGCCCAGGGCCTTGTAGAGCGCGACCTGCTGGTCACGACGCTGGGCTTCCAGCGCCACCAGCGACTGGCGCTGGGCCAGTACGCCCGTCTCCGAGGAGAGCAGCGTCAGTTGCGACACCAGGCCCAGTCGATAGCGTTCGCGCGCCAGGTCGTAGGCACGCTCGGCGGCTTGCAGGGCTTCACGGCGGATCGGCAGCTGGCGCTCGATGGAGTGGATCGCCGCAATCTGGCGGGCCACGTCGGCATAGGCATCGTTCAAGGTTTTGTTGTAGGTGGCCACGGCCAGCTCATAGTTGGCGACCTCGCCCTTGAGCCCGGCCCGCAGTGCGCCGCCTTCGAAGATCGGCAGCGTGATCGCCGGACCGAAGGCGATGCTCTTGCTGGCCGCTGTGAAGGGGTTGGCATCGATCAGGCTGTCGAAGCCGATCATGGCGCTCAGGTTGATGTCCGGATAGAAGCGCGCCTTGGCCACGTCGATGCCCCGGCTGGCGGCTTCCACCTGCCAGCGTGCGGCCACGATGTCAGGACGGCGGCCCAGCAGGTTCAGCGGCAGGTCGGCCGGCAGGCCCGGCGTGGCCAGGTTCTGCATCGAGGGCGGGGCCAGTTGCAGGCCACGGTCCGGTCCCTTGCCGCTCAAGGCGCCGAGCTGCTGGCGCAGCAGCACGATCTGGCCGGCGCTCTGTTCCAGCTGGGCGCGCGCATCGGCACTGCTGGTGCGCGACTGGTTGCGTTCGATCTGGCTGTCCAGACCGGTCTTGACTCGGTCGGCGGTAATGGTTTCCAGGCCGCTGCGCTGCTGTACCGTGCGCTGCAGGATGTCCTGCACCGCATATTGCGCGGCCAGCTGGCTGTAGACCGAGACGATGGACGCGGTCAGCGCCAGACGCGCCTCCTGCTCGCTGGCCTGGGCGGCTTTCTGGCTGGAGATGGCTTGCTCCAGGGCGGCCTGGTTCTTGTTCCAGAGGTCCAGTTCATAGCCGACGTTCAGGCCGGTTTTTTTCTCGTTGTACCAGTTGCCCCCGTAAGGCGGCGGATAGATCGAGGTACTGGAAAACTGGTTGCGGATCAGCGAGGCTTCCGCATTCACGGTCGGCAGCAGCGGGGCGCCGCGCGACTCGGCCAGTGCGGCGGCCGCGCCGATGCGGGCGCGCGCCTGTTGCAGGCTGGGGCTGGCGGCCAGGGCTTCTTCGATCAGGGCAGTGAGTTGGGCGTCACCGAACTGGCGCACCCAGTCGCTGCCCGGCCATTGCCCGTTGGGGGCGCCCGGATTGGGGTCCGACAGGCTGCGTGCAGTACTGAAATCGCCCGCCTGGGCCAGGTGCTTGTCGGTGCCGATGCCCTCGAAGCTGGCACAGCCTGCCAGGCCGATGGCGCCGATCAGCGCCGCCAGCACGGCCTTGGCCGCCTTCGCCCGCGTCCGGGTGGCGGGCGAGTTGATGCATTTCATAGAATTCTCCACGAAGAGGTTTTTTTGGCGATACGAGTTCTTTTTCGAGTTTTGCGATGTGCGGCGGACCGATGCTCCAGCGTTGAGCCGCGAATACTCGCGGGACCGGCCGGAGGGGGTGGCAAGCGCTACTCTTGATTTACGAGTACCATCCGGAGGTCGGGCGAGTAAAAACTCATTTTTCGTATTATACTTCGATATACGAACAATCACTCACGTTGTGAATTCGCGTCGGGGGCGGGCGAATTCCTCACCAAAGCTGCCAATGAAACTGCAACCCAGAAAAGAACCTCGCCAAGCGCGTTCGCGGGCGATGGTCGATACCATCCTTGATGCCATGTCGCGCGTGCTCGTCGAGCGTGGCTATGCCAAGACCAATACCAATCTCGTGGCCGAATCGGCCGGCATCAGCGTCGGTTCGCTGTACCAGTATTTCCCCAACAAGGATGCCCTGATCTTTGCGCTGCGCGAGCGCCACAGCACGCGCATGCTCACGCTCTTCGAAGACGTGGTGGCCCATATCGATGCCTCGGGCACGCTGGCCGGCGACTTTGAAAAACTGATCAACGCGCTGGTAGCGGCGCACCTGCTGGAACCGGAACTGAACCGCATCCTGGAAGAGGAATTCCCGGCCTACAACCTGCCGATCTCGCAGGAGATCCGCCAGGGCTTCTTCGATTCCATCCGCCGCGTGCTGGAAAAGCACCGCGCCAGCATCACGCCGCCTGATCTGGATGTGGCCACCTTCGTGGTCCAGCGCATGATGAAGGCGCTCATCAAGGCGGTGGTGCTGACTGGTTACGGCGGCGTGTCGCCGGCCAGTGTGCGTACCGAGATCCTGCCGGCCGTGGTGGGCTACCTGACGGCCGCGCGCAGTCAGTAGAGCGACATCAATGATCTGGTTGCTGAGGGGCATCCAGTAATGAAATTCACGGGCATAATTGTCAGAGTGAAGTTAAAGACGGCGATCCAGGCGGCCACCGAGGGAGGGAAGGCCCCTGGTGCCAAACTATTTCCCGATAGCAATTCAGAAACTCCCTGATATCGCAATTTCGATGCTTCCGTATAGTGCGTGGACGGAAAGCTGGCGGGATGCGCCGTTGCCTCGGGCACCGGCAGCCACCTACATTGCCCTTATTTTTCAGTGACAGCGATATGCAGAAAAAGAACATGCGCCAAGCCCCCCTCTGGGTCCTCTTCCTGTTGTGGGCAGGGAGCTGGGCCTCGGTTGCCCAGGCCGCCGTGTCTGTGCAGGTGCTCGACAGCGCCGGCCAGCCCGTGCCCAATGCGGTCGTGTATGCCGAGCCGGTCGGCGGCGGATCTGCGGCCAAGGCGGCCAAGCAGGTCGAGATCGAGCAGAAGAACAAGACCTTCATCCCTCTGGTCACGGTGGTGCAGACCGGGACGCCGATCATCTTCCCCAATCATGACAATGTGCGGCATCACGTTTATTCGTTTTCGCCAGCCAAGACCTTCGAGCTGAAGCTTTATTCGGGGGTGCCAGGCAGCCCGGTGCTTTTCGACAAGGCCGGCACCGTGGTGCTTGGCTGTAATATTCATGACGAGATGGTGGCGTATGTACAAGTGGTCAATACGTCCCATTTCGGCGTAAGCGACACACGCGGCGTGGTGCGGCTGGAGGGCATCCCCAATGGCCGCTACGCCCTCAAGGCCTGGTATTTCACCATGGGGCCGAACCAGGCCGCCGTGGAGCAGCCGCTGGAGGTACAGGGCGAGGGCCGGGCTGCCATCAAGCTCAATGTCAAGGCGGTGCCGCTGTAGGGCGCCGTGAACGCAACAGACCGATAACACTACAGAGGAAACGGGGCAGGGGTGCGTCTTTACCGTCTGGAAAGCAAGATCGTCGCGCTGTTCATCACCCTCATCGTGGTGGTGCAACTGGCCGGCTTCGTGGCGATCCGAACCGCCATCGATCGCAATGCGCGCAGCGCCATCAGCGAGGAGCTGGTCATCGGCGAGCGCGTCTTCACGCGCCTCTTGGACCAGAACGCCCAGAAGCTGACCCAGGGAGCGCGCCTGCTGGCTTCTGACTTCGGTTTCCGCCAGGCCATCGGCACCGATGACCGCGACACCATCGCCTCGGTACTGGCCAATCACGGGGCCCGCATCGGTGCTTCCATGGGCATGCTCATCGGGACCGATGGCAACATCCGTGCGTCCACCCTTGAATATCCCGATACCGACCTGCAGCGCAGCAGCCTGGAGCTGGTGCGCCGCGCCGGCAATGGCAATGGCGCCGCCGACAGCGCCGTGGTCGGCGACAGCCTGTTCCAGATCGTGGCCGTGCCGATCAAGGCCCCGGTCACCATCGCCTGGGTGGTCATGGGCTTCCCGGTGGACCGCGAACTGGTCAACGACATGCGGGCGCTGTCTCAACTGCAGGTGTCGATCCTGGTGCGCCAGCGCGGCAGTGCCGCCTGGACAGCCGATGTCTCTACCCTCTCCAAGCCCGAGGCCAAGATGATGGCCAGGGAGGCCAGCAGCCATCCGATGGAACAGGCTGCGGCCACCGACCTGCAGATCGACGGCAACCAGTATCGTGCCCGCGTGCTGCCCCTGGCGCGCGCCAGCAATGGCCAGGAAGCGGTAGCGGTATTGCAGCGTTCGGTCAGCGAAGCGGTGGCCCCCTATCAGCGGCTGCAATTGATCCTGCTCAGCATCACGGTGCTGGGTGTGCTGGGTGCAGCCGTGGCCAGCGCCGTCATGGCGCGCCGCATTACCAGTCCCCTGCGTGACCTGGCTAGCGTGGCCAAGCGGCTGGGGGAGGGGGACTACAGCGAAGGGCTCTACATTCGCCGCCAGGATGAAATCGGCCGCCTCGGTGCGGCCTTCGAAACCATGCGCTCGGAAATCGCCAGCCGCGAACTCAAGATCAGCCGGCTGGCGTATCAGGATCAATTGACGGGCCTGCCCAACCGGGTGCAGTTCACCGACCTGCTGCGGGAAGCGATCACCCAGGCCCGGGCCCAGCCCGGGGGCAGCTGCCACATTCTCATGATGGACCTGGACCGTTTCCAGCAGGTCAATGACGTGCTCGGCCACAGCTTCGGCGACGACCTGCTGCGCCAGGTCGCGGCGCGCCTGTCGGCGCAGCTGCTGTCCCCGGGGGCCAAGGTGGCGCGCCTGGGCGGCGACGAATTCGCCATCCTGCTGCCGGGCGTCGATCTCGACGGGGCCCTGGACCAGGCGGCCCACATCCTGCGCGCACTGGAGCAGCCGCTGTCGCTGCAGGAGCAGACCGTGGACCTGGGCGCCGGCATCGGCGTGGCCGGCTATCCGGCCCATGGCGAGACCAGCGAGGTGCTGCTCAGCCATGTCGAGGTGGCCATGTACACCGCCAAGCGCAAGGGCAGCGGCGTGGTGATCTATGACCCGGCCATCGACCAGAGCAGCCAGGAAAGCCTGTCGCTGCTGTCCGAACTGCGCCGCGCGCTGGAACGCGACGAGTTCATGCTCTACCTCCAGCCCAAGCTGGACCTGGCTACGGGTTCAGTGGTCGGCGGCGAGGCGCTGGTGCGCTGGGTGCATCCCGAGAAGGGTTTCATCGGGCCGGACAATTTCATTCCCTTCGCCGAAACCACCGGTTTCATCCGCATGCTGACCATCTGGATGATGGAAAAGGTGGCGCGCCTGGCGGCGCAGTTGCAGGCGCAGGGACTGCGGCTGAAGTTTTCGGTCAATCTCTCCACCCGCGACTTGCTGGACCAGGAGTTGCCGGCCGCCTTCGGCGCCATCCTGGAACGCCATCGCCTGACCCCGGCGGCACTCTGCCTGGAGATCACCGAGAGCGCCATCATGGATGATCCGGCCCGCGCCCAGGCCACCCTGGACCGGCTGGCGGCCATGGGGTTTGCCCTGAGCATCGATGACTTCGGGACCGGCTACTCGTCGCTGGCCTACCTGAAGCGCCTGCCGGTGGATGAACTGAAGATCGACAAATCCTTCGTCATGAAGATGGCGCAGGACCAGGATGATGCCAAGATCGTGCGCTCCACCGTGGACCTGGGCCACAACCTGGGCTTGCGGGTGGTCGCCGAGGGCGTGGAAAGCGAGGAAGTCTGGTTCCTGTTGCGGCAGATGGGCTGCGACCAGGGACAGGGCTATTTCATGGGCAAGCCGATGCCGGTGGAGCGTTTCCTGGAATGGCTGCAGCAATGGCGGGCCCCGGAGATGCTGGATCAGTCCGAAAACGTGGCGATATGAACATCGGCGCAGGGGGCCGCGCCAGCAAAGAACGAGCAAGAGGGAGCAGGGGGCAGCATGAAGAAATTGAGCAAACGCGGCGCCTTCGCGCTGCTGGCGACGCTGGCCGCGCCGGTCGTGGCGCAGACCAGCGACGCCGAGCGGGAGGCCTGGATGCAGGCCCAGCAACGCAAGGCCGCGCAGGCCATGCGTGCTTCTGCTGCGGGTAGCGCCGCGGTGGCGCCGGAGCCGGGTGCCGGGCAGGACCAGGCCGCCTGGATGCCCGACCTGGGCAAGCTCATTGCCACCGGCGGGGTGATCCAGGTCGAGGGCGCCGGCGGCGGCGGCCTCACGCCCTGGGCGCTCATCACTGGCTACGGCACCCGCGACAGCTATGGCGCCAACGCCCATTACACCTATCTGTCCACCCAGGATTACACGCTCAAGTCCTATGGCGTGGCCGTGGGCCTGATGGACCGGGTGGAGCTGTCGCTGGCCAAGCAGGAGTTCTACGGCAGCCTGGCCCCGCTGGCCGATCTCAAGATTACCCAGGACATCGTCGGCCTCAAGGTCAAGGTGGCCGGCGACGCCGTCTACGACCAGGACCGCTGGCTGCCGCAGATCTCCGTGGGCGCCATGTTCAAGCACAACAACGGCATCAGCGGACTGGGGGCGGTCACCAGCGTCAAGCAGCTCGGTGCGGCCAGCGACGCCGGCATCGATTACTACCTGTCGGCCACCAAGCTGCTGCTGGCGCAGAGCCTGCTGCTCAACGGCACGCTGCGGCTGACCAAGGCCAACCAGATGGGGCTGCTCGGCTTCGGCGGCGATCTCAACGACCGCTACCAGGCCATGGGCGAATTTTCGGCGGCCTACATGATCAACCGCAAGCTGGCGCTGGGCGTCGAATACCGCATGAAGCCGCGCAACCTGGCCGCCGACCACGAGAAGGATTATTACGATGCCTTCCTGGCCTGGTTCCCCGGCAAGAACCTGTCGATGACCCTGGCCTATGTGGCGCTGGGCGACATCACCGTCTACAACCCCAAGCGGCAGCGCGGCGTCTATCTGTCGCTGCAGGCCGGTTTCTGAGCGAGCAGGAGCAGCGATGATCAACTTCAGGATGAAGCAAGCCGCCACTGCCCTGGTCTTGGCCTTCACGCTCGGTGTGGCCCATGCGCAGACGGCTGCAGTGCCCGATGACAGCCTGTTTCGCGACCTGGGCGGACTGCCCGTGATCCAGCAGGTGGTCGACGATTTCATGAGCAACATGCTGGCCGACACGCGGATTGCTCACACCTTCAAGGATTCCAACATCAAGCGCGTCAAGGACAAGCTGGTGGAACAGTTCTGCCAGTTGAGCGGCGGCGGCTGTGTCTACACGGGCGACCCCATGCGCGAGGTGCACCAGGGTCTCAAGCTGAGCAATGCCGACTTCAATGCCCTGGTCGAAGACCTGCAGTTGGCCATGGACAAGAACGGCATCCCCTCGCGCACGCAAAACCGGCTGCTGGCCTTGCTGGCGCCGATGCAGCGCGAGACGGTGAGCCGCTAGCAAAAAATATTTTCCGGGGCGGGAATAAAGCAGGGCCGCTATCCGTATACGTCGGCATGGGTTGGCATTCCGCCTGACCCGACCACGAAAGGAAAACCCATGAGACTGCTCGCAACTTCCCTGCTGGCGCTGGCCTGCGCCTCGGTGTCTTTCACTGTCTCGGCCCAGAGCGCCGGCGTCAAGACCATGGATGGCATCCTGGTCGATGCCAACGGCATGACCGTCTATACCTTCGACAAGGACACCGCCAACAGCGGCAAGAGTGTCTGCAATGGCCCCTGTGCCAAGCTGTGGCCGCCGGTGGCCCCCATGGGCATGCCGGGGGCACCCTATTCCACGGTGACGCGCGACGACGGCAGCGCGCAGCTGGCCTACCAGGGCAAGCCCTTGTACCTGTACGAAGCCGACAAGAAGGCTGGCGACCGTACCGGCGACAACTTCAAGGACGTCTGGCACGTCGTCAAGCCCTGACCGAGGCGCGCGCCCATGTTCGGACGGACCGCCAGGCTGCAGCGGCAGCAACGGGAGCGACAGGCCGATGAGCAGGCCATGCTGGCCTGCCTGCCGCGCCTGCGCCGCTACGCCCGCGCCCTGACCGGCGCGCGCGAGAGTGCCGACGACCTGGTGCAAGACACCCTGGAGCGCGCCTGGCAGAAGCTGGACAGCTGGAAGCGGGGCAGCGACATGCGGCCCTGGCTGTTTGCCATCATGCACAACCTGCACGCCGACCAGCGCCGCCAGCCGGCGCTGGTTACGGTGGAGCTGGAGCAGGCGGCCGAAGCGACGGCGCCGCAGTCAGCCGCCGAGCAGGGTTTGGCGCTGGACCTGGAAGCGGCACTGCAGCTGCTGCCGGCCGAACAGCGCGAAGTCTTGCTGCTGGTGGTGCTCGAAGAGATGCGTTATGAAGAAGTCGCCGCCACGCTGGGCATTCCGACCGGGACCGTGATGTCCCGCCTGTCGCGCGCCCGCGAGCGGCTGCGGCAATGGATGGAGGGGCCCGGCGGCCGCAGCGAGGCCGGCTCGACCCTGAAGGTGGTGAAATGAAGACCCCTGCACTCCCCGAAGAAGACCTGCACGCCTACGCCGACGGCCAGCTGCCGGCGGCGCGCGCCAGTGAAATGGCCGCCTGGCTGGAACAGGACCCGGCCCACGCCGAGGACCTGCAGCGCTTGCGCGCCTGGCGTGCGCAGAACCGCGCCTTGCACGCGCACTACGATCCGGTATTGGAAGAACCCCTGCCGCCGCGCCTGGCTGCCGCCGTGCTGGCCGGTGCATCCGAGCCGCACCGGCGCCGCGACGAAGGGCACGAAGCGCCCGCCAACGGCCCGCGCTGGTGGCGCTACGCCGCCATGCTGTTGCTCACGTTGACCGGCGCTGCAGGCGGCTGGCTGGCCCATGACCTCAGTGCTGGCAGCCGCGCCCGCAATGCGCTGGCCACAGGCCCGGCCGTGCTGGCGCGCCAGGCGGCGGTGGCCCATACCGTCTTCAGTGCCGATTTGCGCAGGCCGGTGGAAGTCGGGGCCGACCAGGAACAGGCGCTGGTGACCTGGCTGTCGCGCCGGCTGGGGGTGAACGTGCGCGCCCCCAAGCTGGCCCCGCTGGGATATGACCTGATCGGGGGCCGGCTGCTGCCGGGCCAGAGCGGTCCGGTGGCGCAGTTCATGTACCAGGATGCGGCCGGACAGCGGCTGACCCTGTATGTTTCGCATGACCAGGTGCAGAACCGCGAGACCGGTTTCCGCTTCGCCCAGGAAGGCAAGGTCAACGTCTTCTACTGGATCGATGGCCAGTTCGGTTATGCGCTTTCCGGGGGCATTGCCCGCGCCGAACTCTCCCGCATCGCCAGCTCGGTCTACGAGCAGCTGGCGCCGGTGGCGCCCGCACCGGCGCGTTGAACCGGTCACAGCGGCGCTGCGGCGGCCTTGCCGTTTACACATGCAAAAGCGGGTAAGGGCCGGGCAAATCCCGTCAAGACCGGTCGCCGCCTGCCGCTAACACATTCACCCATGTCGTAAAGCCTGGCCAACCATGGAGGGGGGATGTGGAAACATGGACGATCAGGCTGGCGACATGGTCCGGTTGCACTTCAGACAAGGAGTTTCATATGGAGCTAGCAACTATCGCCAGCGGTGCAGCAACGGCCTGGCTGGTCGACAAGGCGGCGCAGTCCGTCGGCATCGATCTGGGCAAGGTCGCCAAGGCGGCGGTGGATGATGTGGTGGGCGTGGCTACGACAGTGGCGCGCTTGCCGGCCAATGTGAATATTGGCCGCATCATCAATACCATCGTCTAGGTGGCCAGGGCGTGCTGGATTGGCGTTCGCTTGATCGCACCCTTCGGGGTGCGATTTTTTTGCGCCGGTGTTGAGAACGTGTGCGTTTCACGCCACGGTGAGGGTCAGGGCGCCGAGGGCGTCGGCGGCGGGGCGGACCCGGATGTCGATGTCGTAGCCCAGCCGGGTCAGGCAGTCCATCAGCTTGCGCTCTGACAGGTTGCTGAAATCGCCGCGCATCATGCCTGATACCTTCGGCTGCGGAATCCCCATGCGTTGCGCGGCCGCTTGCTGGCTCAGTCCCAGTGTGCGAATGGCTTTGCGGATTTGGATGACCAGTCCGGTCTTGATGCGCAGCTTGTCGGCGTCTGGCAAGCCCAGATCGGCGAAGACATTGCCGCTGCTGCGCAGGATATCGGTTCCCTCAACGATTGTTTTTTGCATGACGTAACTCCTCGGCTCTGGCGGTGGCTATCTTCAGTCTGGTCCGGATGATGTCCATGTCCGTCTGCGGCGTAGCATTTCCGCTTTCGCTTTTTTTCTGAAAACAATGCAATACGAAAACGGCTTCCTCGAACTTCACCGTATAGACCGCCCGATAGGTGTCGCCGATGTGATCTTCCACGATCTCCAGCACGCCAGCACCGCCGAATCCTTTCAATATTTTGGTTTTTTCGTAGCGGTCGCCCATTTGGGACAGTGACAGCGCGAAGCCGAAACGCTGGCGGACCTCGGCGGGCAGGGCCAGCAAGTCCTTGTAGCTGCTTGCGATCCATTCAAGCGGTTTCTCATCGGTGAACATCGTAACAGGCTATACCTGTTCAGGTAAATGCCCTGTGGCTGATAGTATCTAATGCAATGATCTCGAAGATCTTCGATCGAAGTGGCGCCCCTGTTTTTGCCTTATCGAAATATTTCTTGATTGATGTAAAGAAACAGCATCCAATGCCGTAATCAAGGCACCGGCCGACGCATCCTGTCATCCGGTATCCCCCACAAGGAGAGCGTTATGGATGTTACTCAAATCGCATCATTGGCTACCAGCATGGCTTCGGCGCAGACTTCGGACTCGGTCAACGTACTGATGCTCAAGAAGGCGCTCAATACCCAGGCTGCTGCAGCCGTGGGCTTGCTGCAGGCGTTGCCGCCGTTGCCGGCCAACCCGAACATCGGGCGCAACGTCAATACCACCGCCTGAACAAGCTGGCCCTTTTGAAATCGCAGTTCGCCCGGACTGCGATTTTTTTTCCCTTTCGCTGCGCATCGCCTCGCCCCGGCCTTGGTCTTGGCCCATCAAAAGTAACAATAAATTGCGCATTAAATAAAAAGAACAATTTATTAAGCTTGCCTTCTCCTGAATGTTCAATAAAATGGTCATATATTAAAAGAGCCATTTAATTGGATCTTCCCATGACCAATCTGCAAGACATCGGCCAGCGCATCCGTACCGCCCGCAAGGCGCGGGGGATGACCGCCGTCGCGCTGGCCGCGCTGGCCGGAATGCACCGCAACACCTTGCTGGCGCTGGAAACCGGGCGCGGCAACATCGAGCTGGTCAAGCTGCTGGCCCTGTGCGAGGAGCTGCAGCTGGACCTGCTGCTGCTGCCGCGCCAGGCCGCGCCGCTGCGTGCGGCAGAGGCGCAAGGCACTGGCAGCCAGACCGAACTGGGGGCGCGGCTGCAAGCGCTCATGGGCGAAGGAGGCGGCGCATGAGCATGCTGCGCTCCCTGCGCATTCGCCTCGGCCAGAGCGAGGTCGGTTCGCTGTTCGCCCTGGATGACGGGCGCTGCTATTTCCGTTTCGATGACGCCTATGCCTTGCAGGGGGACGATCGTCCTGTCCTCTCGCAGCTTTATCTGGCCTCCACCGAAGAGCGTACCCGCGCCCAGCTGCTCGATCCGACGCTGGCGGCCAACCGCGGCGATGGCCGTGGCGGCTTGCCTGCTTTCTTCCAGAATCTCCTGCCCGAAGGGCAGTTGCGCAAACACCTGATCCAGCGCGCCGGTCTCGCTCCGGACGATGAATTTGGCCTGCTGGCCTATTGCGGTCGCGATCTGCCGGGCGATGTCTCGGCGCTGGCCGAAGAATTGGATGAACGCGGTCTTGGACGCTTGCTGGGCCAGGGCCACGACAGCTACGAGATGAGTTCCGGCCAGTTGCCGGTGCCGGGCGGGGAATCGCTCTCCGGCGTGCAGCCCAAGCTGGCCCTGGTGCGGGAGAGCGGGGGACGCTACGTCATGCGTTCCAGGGACAGCCAGGGCAGCCACTTCATCGCCAAGCTGCCGGCCACCGACTACCCCAACATGCCGCAGGTGGAGTTTGCCTCGCTGACCCTGGCCGCAGCCGCTGGCGTGCAGACTTGCCGGTTCGGCCTGGAGCCGCTGTCAGCCATCGGCGATCACCTGCCGTTCGGCCTGCGCAACGACGCCAGCCGTTTCCTGCTGGTGCAGCGCTTTGATCGCGATGCACCCACGCCGACCGGACGCTTGCACATGGAGGATTTCGCCCAGGTCACCGGTACCGCGCCGGCGGCCAAGTATGTCGGCACCTATGCGGCCATCGGCGTGGTGCTGCTCGAGCGCAGTACGCGCGGGGCCGAGGATGTCTACGAGTTGCTGCGGCGGATCAAGGTCAACGAGCTGCTCGGCAATTTCGATGCGCACCTGAAGAATTTCAGCCTGCTGTATCGCACGCCCCAGCAGGCCGCGCTCTCGCCAGCTTATGACATCGTGGCCTATGCCGCTTACGTGGGCGGTGATGGCCATGCGCTGGGCTTCGTGCCAGGACAGAAGGGCAAGCAATTGCTCACGCCCGCCATCCTGCGCCAGCTCGCCAACCTGTGGCGTCTGCCGGAGCCGCGATTGCAGGCGGTGCTGGTGGAGACGGTCGAGCGCGCCATGACGCAATGGCCGTCCCTGATCGAAAGCCTCCCCTTTACTGACGCCCAGCGCGGCAAGCTGCTGGCGCATCTGGAGGCCAACGCCAGCGTGGCCGCCTGGCGCCGCCGCGCCGTGCGCAGAAAGCCTGCCGACGGGGAGGGCACATGAGGCCCACGCCCACCCTGCCCATGCGCGAAGGCCTGTCGCCCAGCTACTTGTGGCTGCAACCGGGGCCCTGGCGCGACATGCTGTCCTTCCTGGCCGAGCGCTTTACGGCCGTACCCGAATCGATCTGGCGCGAGCGCCTGCTGCGGGGAGAGGTGCGCAACCAGCAGGGTGAAGCATTGCGCCCGGAGTCGCCCTATCGCAGCGGCGATTGCATCTTCTACTACCGTGAATTGCCCGAGGGCGAAGCGCGCATTCCGGTGCAAGAGCAGATCCTGCATCTGGACGATCACCTGCTGGTGGCCGACAAACCGCACTTCCTGCCGGTGATCCCGACCGGCCGCTTCGTGCAGGAGACCCTGCTGGTGCGGCTCAAGAAAACCACAGGCCTGCAGGACCTGGTCCCCATCCACCGCCTGGACCGGGAGACGGCCGGGGTGATCGTCTTTTCGCATCAGCCGGCCAGCCGGGGCAAGTACCAGTCCATGTTCCAGCAACGGTCCATGTTCAAGGTATATGAAGCGATTGCCCCGCTGCGGCCGGATCTGGCGTTGCCACGGGTGCACCGCAGCCGGGTGGAAGAGATCCCTGAACAGTTCTTCAAGATGCATGAGGCCGAAGGTACGCCCAATTCGGAAACCCACATCTCCCTGCTGGAGCAGCGGGGAGAATTCGGCCTCTACCAGCTGGAACCGGTCACCGGACGGCGTCACCAGTTGCGGGTGCACATGGCCTCGCTGGGCATTCCCATCCTCAACGATTTGTTCTATCCGCACGCCGTGCCCGTGGGCGTGGCCGATGATCTGGACAAGCCCCTCAAACTGCTGGCCCGTTCCCTGTTCTTCATCGATCCGCTCGATGGCCGCGAGCGGCATTTCGTCAGCCAGCGCAGCCTCTAGCCGATGCGGTAACGCCGATCAGGCGGCCGACTTGAGCTGATGCAGGGATGCCACCAGGTCAGCAAAGCGCTGTCCCTGGATCATGATGTGCTGGCGCAGCACCTCGACGGTGCGTTCCGGGTCGCCGGCGATGATGGCATCCACCACGGCCTGGTGTTCGTCATAGGACATCTTGAGGCGGTCCCGCACCCGCAACTGCAGGCGGCGATACGGCCGCAGGCGGCGGTGCAGGGCGCGCGCCTGCTCGGCCAGGAAGCCATTGTGGCTGCCGGCGTAGATGTGGTCGTGGAAGGCCTCGTTCAGGTAGAAATAGGCATCCGGATCGCAGGCATCGCGCGCCGCCTGGCAGGCCTGGTGCGCCGCCAGCAGCTCGGCGTGCTCGGCCGGCGTCATGCGGCGCGCGGCCAGGCGGCCGCACATGGCTTCGAATTCGGCCATCACTTCAAACATCTCGATCAATTGCTGCGGGCCGATCTCGGCCACGATGGCCCCCCGGCGCGGCCGCATCTCCACGATACCCATCGAGGCCAGCTGGATCAGCGCTTCACGGATGGGCGTGCGCGAGACACCGAATTCTTCGGCCAGCGAGGTTTCATCCAGATGCTGGCCCGGTGCCAGCTTGCCGACGGCGATCAGCTCTTCAATCGATTAGCGCAGGGTTTCAGAACGGGTCTTTGGCGTGTCCATGGTGTGTTGCCTCTAAAACAAGCATTGTAAAGGGAAGGGCTTCCACGGGATTAATGCTTGACAATGTATGCGTTTCGCCTGAAATTGTATACACGATGAGAGCATAAAAACACAGTAGTTCCATCAATTCCTGGAGGAGATACCAGCATGACCACATTTACCCGTCGCCATTTCCTTGGCACCCTAGCTGCTGCACCGCTTGCCGCCGCCATGCCCGCTGCCTGGGCGCAAACGGCCAGCCTGAAGATTTCTCACCAGTTTCCCGGTGGCACCCTGACCGAAGGCGACTTCCGGGACCGTCTGGTGCGCATGTTCGCCCAGCAGGTGAACGAAAAGACCAAAGGGGCCTTGAAGTTCGAGATCTATCCCGGCTCCTCGCTGATGAAGACCAACGCCCAGTTCTCCGCCCTGCGCAAGGGCGCGCTGGACATGTCGCTGGTGCCGCTGAACTATGCCGGCGGCGAAGTCCCGGAAACCAACATCGGGCTCATGCCGGGCCTGGTGACCTCCTACCAGCAGGGCGCGGCCTGGAAGAATGCCGAAGTGGGCAAGGAACTGGCCCGCATCCTGGGCGAGAAGGGCGTGGTCATCGTCAGCTGGATCTGGCAGGCGGGCGGTGTGGCCTCGCGCGGCAAGCCCATCGTCGATCCGGCCGATGCCAAGGGCATGAAGGTGCGCGGCGGTTCACGCGAGATGGACCTGATCCTGAAGGAAGCGGGCGCCGCCGTGGTGACCCTGCCTTCCAATGAAATCTACGCCGCCATGCAGACCGGCGCGATGGATGCGGCGATGACTTCGTCGACTTCCTTCATGTCCTTCCGCCTGGAGGAGGTGGCCAAGTCCCTCACGACCGGGCGCGACAAGGCTTACTGGTACATGTTTGAACCGCTGATGATGTCCAAGGCCGTCTTCGAACGCCTGCCCAAGGACCAGCAGGCCGTCATCATGGCCGTCGGTGCCGAGATGGAACAATTCGCCACCAAGGCCGCCCAGGCTGACGACATCGCCGTGGCCCAGGTCTACCAGAAGGCCGGTGCCAAGGTGGTTGACCTCAACGCCGAGGTCGTCAAGAAGTGGCAGGACATCGCCCGCAATACCGCCTGGAAGGACTTCGCGGCCCGCAATGCCAACTGCGCCAAGCTGCTGGCCCTGGCGGAGAAGACCGTATGAGCCACGGCTTCGAGATGCCCGGCGCGGCGGCCACGCGCGCGGCCGTACCGGCCAGCGCCCCGGTGGCCTGGCTGGCGGCCTTCCTGCAGGGCTACCACCGCGTGGCCGTGTTCCTGGGGATGATTGCGCTGCTGGTGACCTCCTGCATCCTCACCTATTCGGTGGTGGTGCGTTACTTCTTCCATCAGCCCACCGACTGGCAGGATGAAGCCTCGGTCTTCATGCTGGTTGGCGTGATCTTCCTGTGCTCGGCTTATGTGCAGTCGCTGCGCGGGCACATCGGCATCGAGGCGCTGGCCGGCTTGCTCTCGCCGCTGGCCAACAAGGTGCGCATGTTCATCGTGGATGCGGTGTCCTTCCTGTTCTGCGCCTTCTTCACCTGGAAGTCGTGGACCCTGTTCCATGAAGCCTGGGTGGAGGGGCAGACGACGTCGTCCACCTTTGCGCCGCCGCTGTGGATTCCGTATTCCCTGATGGCGCTGGGCATGAGCATGCTGACGCTGCAATTACTGGTGCAGGTGCTCACGCGCATCACCGGCACCGTTCCTGCTGCAACGTCCGGAGGTGCGCAATGAGTCCGCTGACCCTGGGTGTGCTCTATGGCGTGGTCACCATCCTGGTGATGTGTTCGGGCATGCCGATCGCCTTTGCGCTGGGCGTGGTGGCGACCGGCTTCATGTATTTCTTCATGCCGGAATCGTCGCTCGATACCATCACGCAAAACGTTTATGAAGAAATCGCTTCCATCACGCTGCTGTCGATTCCGCTCTTCATCCTGAAGGGGGCGGCCATCGGCAAATCTCCTGCCGGCAAGGACTTGTATTCGGCCATCCACGCCTGGTTGAACAAGGTGCCTGGCGGGCTGGGCATCGCCAACGTGTTTGCCTGCGCGCTCTTTGCCGCCATGGCCGGTTCGTCGCCGGCGACCTGCTCGGCCATCGGTTCGGCGGGCATTCCCGAGATGCGCCGTCGCGGCTATTCACCGGGGTTTGCAGCCGGCATCATCGCCGCCGGCGGCACCTTGGGCATCCTGCTGCCGCCGTCCATCACCATGATCCTGTATGCGGTGGCCGCCGAGCAGTCGCTGGGACGCCTGTTCCTGGCCGGTATCGGGCCGGGCGTGCTGCTGGTGTTCCTGTTCGCGGGCTATGCGGTCTTCCGGGCGCGCAAGGAATACAAGCTGGCGCATGCCGTCTACACCGCCGGGGGAGCCAAGTCGGCCTATCTGGATGACGAACATTTCACGCTGGCCCAGAAAGTGGAAATGCTGCCGCGCGTACTGCCTTTCCTGATCCTGCTGATCGGCGTGATGGTGGCGCTCTACGGCGGCCTGGCTACGCCCTCCGAAACCGCTGGCCTGGGCGCGCTGCTGGCGCTGGTACTGATCGCGGTGGTCTATCGCATCTACAAGCCCAAAGAGATCGCGCCCTTCCTCAGTTCCACCATCAAGGAATCGGGGATGCTGCTGCTCATCATCGGCATGTCGCTGCTGTATTCCTACGTGATGAGCTACCTGCACATCAGCCAGTCCGCCGCTGCATGGGTAGTCAGCCTGCATCTGTCCAAGTGGCTGCTGCTGGCCGTAAT
>Ga0187843_10000557_pt1 | contig 26023 bp, 22 predicted proteins | sample SpaLakP09_SKY_43_FD_134516 | JGI IMG/M metagenome (GOLD analysis project Ga0187843, IMG submission 134516) | Oligotrophic lake water microbial communities from Sparkling Lake, Wisconsin, USA - SP09_SKY_43 | ecosystem: Environmental > Aquatic > Freshwater > Lake | place: USA: Sparkling Lake... | reverse complement strand
GGTCTTGAGCCGGGCGCCATCGCAGGTGCCGCAGGTGGTGTAGCTGCGGTACTTGGACAGCAGCACCCGGATGTGCATCTTGTAGGCCTTGCTCTCCAGGTACTCGAAGAAGCGCATGACCCCATACCACTGCTTGTTCCAGTTGCCGGTCCAGTTCGGCGAGCCATGGATCACCCAGTCGCGCTGGGCCTGCGAGAGCTGGTTCCAGGGCGTGTCGCGCGGGATGCCGGCGTCGCCGGCATAGCGCAGCAAATCGTCCTGGCTGTCCTTCCAGGCCGGGGTCGAGAGCGTCTTGATCGCGCCATTGCGCAGCGTCTTCTTCTCGTCCGGGATCACCAGACCCAGGTCCACGCCGATGACGCGGCCGAAGCCGCGGCAGGTCTCGCAGGCGCCCATGGCGGAATTGAAGGAGAACAGCGCCGGCTGGGGCTCCTGGTAGCGCAGATCGCTGTCGGGGCAATGCAGGCCGGTGGAGTAACGCCACAGGACGGCGTCACCTTCGTCGGCGGGGAGAACGTAAACATTCAATCGACCCGATCCACGCTTGAGACACAGCTCGATCGCTTCCATCGCCCGTTGCTTGTCGGTGCCCTGCAGACGGAAGCGATCCGCCACCACATCGAGCAGCTTGCGCGGCCCGGTGGGCGTGGCGACTTCACGCTCGGCCTGCACGCGCGTGAAACCGCTGGCCGACAGCCACTGCGTCACTTCCTCGCTGCTGGTCGTGGCCGGCAGCTCAACCGGGAAGGTCAGCACGATGCGAGGGTCTTGCTCCTTGGTGCGTTCCAGGAGTTCCAGATAAATCGTCTGCGCCGTGTCGTGACGCACCGCCTGGGCGGTTTTCTTATCGAAAAGCTGGGCCGAGCGGGCGAACAAGAGCTTCAGGTGGTCGTTCAGCTCGGTCATGGTGCCGACCGTGGACCGGCTGGTGCGCACCGGGTTGGTCTGGTCGATGGCAATCGCCGGCGGCACGCCCTCGACCTTGTCCACCGCCGGGCGATCCATGCGGTCCAGGAACTGGCGGGCATAGGCCGAGAAGGTCTCGACATAGCGTCGCTGGCCTTCGGCGTACAGGGTGTCGAACACCAGGCTGGACTTGCCCGAGCCGCTGGGGCCGGTGACCACGGTCAGCTCACCCGTGTGCAGATCCAGATCGAGGTTCTTGAGATTGTGTTGACGGGCGCCGCGGATGCGGATGGTGCCTTCGGACATGGAGAGTGCCTGCTGCTGCGCTGGGAGCGAGCATTCTAGGGAGCGCGCCTGCCCAAAGCTGTCAGCAGGGTCGCCCGCAATGGCCGACCTGCGAGCCAAGCGCGTCGAGCGCGCGCCGTCAAGTGGCCGTCAAGAGGCCATACGGCTCACCCCCCGGGGAAACCCCAGGCGATCACGCAGCCTGCTGCGTTGCGCTCGCTCTGCGCACAGGCAACAATGGCGAACAGCGCACAGATCACCGAGCGAAGTCGAATTTCCCCGAGGATTGGCGAGCGCAGGCGCAGATCGAATAAATTGCGCGAGGGAGGGCTCTGAGCTGCCGCAAAAGCAGCCGTCAGCCCGGCAGTGCTGATGGTTGTTGACGCAGAGTTTTGGGGTCGGGGAATGAACACACATGGTTTCGAGCGCGCCATCCAGGCCAACTGGATGCGTTTGGTCGCGCAAGGCCCCGCCCACCCGGCGGTGCCTGAGCGCGGCCCCGGCGCCGACTCCGAGCCCCAGCCGCAAGCCCGCCGCCCCCTGGTCCTGCTGGTAGAAGACAACCAGATCAACCAGGTCGTGGCCCTCGAATTCCTGGCCCTGATGGGCGTGGAATCCCTGCTGGCCAACAACGGCCAGGAAGCCCTGCAAGCCTGCACTCGCGCCACCCCGGACCTGGTGCTGATGGACATCCAGATGCCCGGCATGGACGGCCTGGAATGCACCCGTCGCCTGCGCAGCCTGCAAGAAGCCGGCAGCCTGGCGCGCTTCCCCATCCTGGCCCTGACAGCCCATGCGCTGGAAAGCGATATCGCCGCCAGCCTGGCCGCCGGCATGGACGAGCACCTGACCAAGCCCCTGGATTTCCGGGCCCTGCGCCAGCACCTGAGCCGCTGGCTGGTGCTGCCGGGCATGAGCAGCTGAGCCAAGCGCGCGCGCGTTTGGGCTCGGCCTCGGGCGGCGTTCGCCGGGCGAAACCCGCCGAAATCGAGCGCCCGGTATTTTTCACGAACGATCACGGTGCGCACACGCCAGCGCCGTAACGCGCCCGCGCAGGGCCTCAAGGGCGCCCTGCAGCAAAATGCGGGGCATGAAGAGCCCCGCCCCCCTGCCCTCCGCAACCTCCTCCGAGCCCAGCACAGCCGTCACCGGCAATCTGTTCGCCGCCCTGCGCGCCGCATTCCCTGAAGACCTGGACACCTGCGCCATCGAATGCGCCGATGGCGAAGGCCTGCGCTACAGCTGGCGCGATCTGGAGCGCGGCACCGCCATGCTGGCGAACCTGCTGCTGAGCCTGGACCTGCCCGAGGGCAGCCGCATCGCCGCCCATTGCGAGAAGAGCGTGGAAGCGCTGATGCTTTACCTGGCCGTGCTGCGCGCCGGCTTCGTCTACCTGCCGCTGAACCCCGCCTATCAGGCGGCCGAGCTGGGCTACTTCATCCAGGACGCCGAACCCGCCGTGCTGGTCTGCGCCGGTAAGAACTTCGGCTGGGCCAGCAAGCTGGCCTTCATGGCCGGGGTACAAAACGTCTTCACCCTCAACGAAGACCGCAGCGGCACCCTGCTGGACCGGGCCGCCGCCATGCCCGACCAGCACTCGCCCGCCGTGCGCCGCAGCGAGGACCTGGCCGCCATCCTCTACACCAGCGGCACCACCGGGCGCAGCAAGGGCGCCATGCTCAGCCACGGCAACCTGCTCAGCAACGCGCTGACCCTGAAAGACCTGTGGGACTGGCAGCCCGGCGATGTGCTGATCCATGCCCTGCCCATCTTCCATGTGCATGGCCTCTTCATCGCCTCGCATGGCGCCCTGCTCAACGGCAGCCGCATGATCTGGTTCAGCAAGTTCGAGCCGCGCGCCGTGCTGCGCCGCCTGCCCGAGGCCACGGTCTTCATGGGCGTGCCCACGCTCTATGTGCGCCTGCTGGCCGAGCCGGGGCTGGACCGCGAGGCTTGCCGCAGCATGCGGCTTTTCATCAGCGGCTCGGCGCCGCTGCTGATCGAGACCTTCCGCGACTGGCAGGCCCGCAGCGGCCACACCATCCTGGAACGCTACGGCATGAGCGAAACCCTGATGCTCACGTCCAACCCCTGCCGCGCGGCAGACGGCGCGCGCATCGGCGGTACGGTCGGGCCGGCCCTGCCCGGCGTGAGCCTGCGCCTGCGCACGGCCGAGGGCGGTGACTGCGCCACCGGAGAGATCGGCCAGATCGAGGTGCGCGGCCCCAATGTCTTCGGCGGCTACTGGCGCATGCCCGAAAAGACCCGCGAGGAATTCACCGCCGACGGCTGGTTCAAGACTGGCGATGTCGGCTGCGTGGATGAAAACGGTTATGTGAAGATCGTGGGCCGCAGCAAGGACCTGGTCATCAGCGGCGGTTTCAATGTCTACCCGGCCGAGATCGAGGGTTTTCTCAACGAGCTGCCGGGCGTGGCCGAGTCGGCGGTGATCGGGGTACCCCATCCCGATTTTGGCGAGGCCGTGGTCGCTGTGCTCATCGCCAAGCCGGGCGCCAGCCTGGACCCCGCCGCAATCAGCGCCACGCTCAAATCCCGCATCGCCGGCTTCAAGGTGCCCAAGCAGATCCTGCTGGCGCCCGAGCTGCTGCGCAATGCCATGGGCAAGGTGCAGAAAAACCTGCTGCGCCAGCAGCATGCCGGCCTGTTTGCATGAGTGCCCCTGGCCCCGCCCCGGCGCTTTTGAACGACCGCTGCCCGCGCTGCGGCGGTGGTTTTCATTGCGGTGCGCGGGAGGCGCACTGCGATTGCTTCGACCTGCGCCTGAGTCCGGCCTTGCGCGAGCGTTTGGCGGCGCAGTACAGCAGCTGCCTGTGCATCGCCTGCCTGAGGGCGCTCAGCGCCGAAGAGGCCAAGCCGCCCGTCAGCGGCTGAAGCGACTCAAAACCGAAGCTCCATCAAGCCAACCAGCGCGGATCGCGGGTCCAGGCCTCCACCCAATCCGGTAGCAGGGCCGCGGCCATGGGCCGGGCAATGCCATAGCCCTGCGCCAGCTCGCAGCCCAGGGCCAGCAGCTGCTGGGAATGGCGTTGGGTCTCCACGCCTTCGGCGATCACCTCGCAACGGAAGGCCCGGGCCATGCCGATCACGCCCTGCAAGATCGCCAGATCGACCGGGTTGTCCAACATATCGCGCACAAAACTCTGATCGATCTTGAGCTGGGCCACCGGCAGGCGCTTGAGGTAGGTCAGCGAGGAGTAGCCGGTGCCGAAATCGTCCAGGGCGAACTCGACGCCCATGCCCTTGCACGCCTCGATCACCTGCGAGACATGCTGGACATCTTCCAGCGCGCTGGTCTCCAGCACCTCGATGGTCAGCAGGCCCGGCGGCAGATCCGCCTGTTCGGCCAGCAAGGCGCGCAGCCGATCGACAAAGTCGGCCTGCTGCAACTGGCGCGCCCCGACGTTGACGCTGACCGGCAGCACCAGGCCTTGTGAACGCCAGCGCATGATCTGGCGCAGGGCCTCGGCAATCACCCACTCGCCCAGTTCCACCGCCAGCACATGGTCTTCAATCATGGGCAGGAACACCAGCGGCGGCAGCAGCCCGCGCTCGGGATGCTGCCAGCGGATCAGGGCCTCGGCCCCCACCACCCGGTTGGCACGCATGTCCACCTTGGGCTGGTAAACCAGCAGAAACTCCTGCTGGCGCAGCGCGGCCCGGATGCGCTGCAGGCTCTCGTGCAGGCCGCGCACGCTGCGGTCATGCTCTGCATCGAAGATGTGATAACGGTTCTTGCCCGCCAGCTTGGCCTGGTACATGGCCTGGTCGGCCTGACGCAGCAGCTGATCGGCATCGATGTCCTCGAGCTGGGGAAAGAACGTGACGCCCAAGCTGGCCGAGAGCTGCAGCTGCAAGGCGCCGTGCGACCAGGGCTGGGCCGCGGCGGCCAGCAGGCGCGTCAACACGGGCACGCAAGCCGACACGGTGCTCAGCTCGCTCAAGACGGCCACAAACTCATCGCCTCCCAGGCGCGCCAAGGTATCGCCGTCGCGCATGGCCTCTTGCATGCGATCCGCCAGCGCCACCAGCATTTGGTCACCGACACCATGACCATAGCGGTCGTTGACGGCCTTGAAACCATCCAGATCGAGAAAGGCCACCGCCACCATCTGACCGCGGCGCTGAGCCTGGGACATGGCCTGATGCAGACGGTCGGCCAGCAGGATGCGATTGGGCAAATGGGTCAAGGCATCGAAATGGGCGATGTGCTTGAGCTGGTCTTCATGTGCCTTGAGCACGGTGACATCGGAGAACAAGGACACAAAGTGCTCGATGCGGCCTTGGGCATCGCGCACGGCGCTGATGGTCTGGGCGATGGCATAGACCTCGCCGTTCTTGCGCCGATTCCAGATTTCCCGGTGGCAATGGCCTTGCTGCAGCAGCTCAGCCCACATGGCCTCGTAAAACGCCAGATCGTGCAGATTGGACTTCAACAAACGGGTTGCGGCCCAGCACTTCGCTGGGTTCAAAGCCCGTGATGCGAAAGAACGCCTCGTTGACGTTGACGATGGTGCCGTCCGGCTCGGTGATCATGATGCCTTCGCGGGCATGGGTGAAGACGCTGGCTGCGAGCTTGAGCGACTCCTCGGTCTGGCGGCGCGCGCTGATGTCCGTGATCACCAGCAGTACGCTGCGCTGGAAGGCACCCGTCGTGCCAGTGAGCGGCGCCTCGGCTGCGCTCTGCGGCGGCATCGACATCTGGTGCTGGGCCCAGAATTGCCGGCCATCGGCGCGCTGCATGCGCATCTCGTGGGTCTGGACTCTGCCGTCGCGCAACAGCGCCCGCAGCTGGAGGTAGCAACGGTCCTGATCGACGGCCGCCACGAAACGGGTCAAATGCATGCCGCACAGCGCCGGGCGCGACATGCCCAACAGCTCGGCCGCATGCAGATTGGCCTGCAGGATGCGACCCTGGGCATCAAGGCTGCAGTAGCCCACCGGCGCCTGGTCGTAAAGCTCGACATAGCGGGCGTGCGAGGCGTCCAGCGCCAGCTGCGCACAGCGCAACTCCTCGTTCTGCATCTCCAGCTCGACCTGGTGCACCTGCAACTCATGCAGCAATGCCTCCGCGCTCACAGCACCCTCAGCGATTGCAGCCGTCGCCCTTGCACCGGCCAGGGCCGGGATCGAGCGGGGCGGGGTGGGAGCGCTCATGGGTGTTTAGCTTCGCGGGTGACTCAGGGGCTGGTCCGGGGTCGTTCGGTGGTGGCCAGGGCGTAGAGCTGGCCTGCCTCATTGAACAGCGGCGAGGTGATGATGTCCACCGCAATCCGCTCGCCGCTCTTGCACAAACGCTCGCCTTGCTGCGGCTGCAGGGGCCCCGGAGGGCTGTGCGCGGCCCAGGTCTGAGCCGGCTCCAGCAGTGGCTGCCCGGGGGGCAGGCGATCTCGCGCATTCATGCGCAAGGCCTCGGCCTCGCTCCAGCCGTACAGGCGCTCGGCCCCAGGGTTCCAGGCCAGGATGCGGCCCTCTAGGTCTTGCACCGTGATGGCATCCGAAGCGTCACGCAACACCACGGCCAGACGCAGCTGGTGCTGGGCCTGATGCAGTTGCTCGCGGATGCGCACCATCTCGGTGATGTCGACGAAGGAGATCACCGCGCCTTCGATCACGTTCTCCAGGGTCCGATAGGGCTGGATACGCATCAGGCACCACTTGCCCTCGGTGGTCTGGACCTCGGTCTCCTGGCTGACCAGGCGATCCAGCACCGCCTGTACATCGCGCAGGAGGCCGTCGTAATCGCGCAGATTGCTGACGAGGTGACCCACCGGTCGGCCGATGTCGCCCGGGATCAGATTGATGAATTGGGTCGCGGCCGGCGTGAAGCGCAAGATGCGCAGCTGGTGATCCACGAACACCGTGCCGATGCCAGTACCGGCCAGCAGGTTGTTCATGTCGTTGTTGGCCCGGGACAGATCGGCCACCTTGGTGTGCAACTCGGTGTTGACCGTGGCCAGCTCTTCGTTGACCGATTGCAGCTCTTCCTTGGAGGTCTCCAGCTCCTCATTGGCCGACTGCAGCTCTTCGTTGAGCGACTGCAGCTCTTCGTTGGCCGCCTTCAACTCTTCGTTGGAATGCTCCAGCTCCTCATGCGTGCTCTGCAGGAAATCGTCCTTGCTGCGCAGCTCCTGTTCGAGCGCGGCCATGCGCACCAGCAGGTCTTGCGGAGGCAGCGTGGTGTCCCCCCGCTCGGGCGAGGCGGGGTCATTCGCTTCGACCATGCTGATGTCAAACACGACGAGGTACACCGGCACTTCAGCAGCACCGCCCGCCGCCGCATGGCGCGAGGCCGACACCGGCCGCACCGCCAGCTGCACCCGCCCGAGGCCGGCCGCTGCCGCACCCAAGCCGCCCACGCGCAAGCCCTGGGCCATGGCCGGCTGCTGGCTGGCCACGGCCTTGCGCAGGCATTGGCTGAGCTCATGGCGCAAGCCCTCCCGGGCCATCTTCAGCAGATTGGGCACGCCGACCTCGCCGGGGGCAGGCTCCAGGAACTGGCCGCTGCGGCCATGCAGATAGAGCAGATCACCGGAGGCCGTCACCAAAGCCGCCACCGTGGACAGCTGCTTCAGCAAGGCCTGTTCGGTCAACTCGCGCAGGGAAGTTTTCATGGGAGACACAAGACTGGAAACATCGGCCGCCGAAGCCGCAGGTCGCGGGGCATCTGCCAGCGTTGGGGCGCTGCGGTTCTGCGCCGCTCCCGCGCTTGGAAGCAGCGACCCACGAGATCCCAAGGTGGCGCTGGGCCCGGTGCCCGGAGCGAAGCCCGGGCCGCTGGAGGATACACGGGCTGCGGCGCTGAGGGTATCGCCACGCCTGAACAACTTGGCCTTGCGGTCGAGCACCTCGAAACCATGCGGGCCGTCACCCACGCCTTCGGAGCTGCCGAGAAAGAGCAGCCCGCCCGGATTCAGGGCCTGATGGAACAAGGGGATCAGTCGCCGCTGCAAGTCCAGGCCCATATAGATCAGCAGGTTGCGGCAGCTCAGCACATCCAGGCGCGAGAACGGAGGGTCGCGGTTGATGTCGTGCTCGGAGAAGATCAGCAAATCACGCAAGGGCTTGCGCACGCGGTAGGCGCCGCCATCGGCCTCGGGCATGAAGAAGCGCTCGCGCCGCTCGGGCGACATGTCGGCCAGCGACGCGGCCGGATACAGGCCGGCACGCGCCACCGCGATCGCGCGGCTGTCCAGGTCCGAGGCAAAGACCTGCAGGCCGAGCTCGCACCCGAGCGCCTGGCGGTGCTCAAGCAGCAGCATGGCCACCGAATAGGCCTCCTCGCCGCTGGAGCAGCCAGCCACCCAGACGCGAAACGGTGCGCCCTCGACACGGTGCGCCGCCAGCGCCCGCAGCAGCTGGGCGCTCAAGGCCTCAAACGCGGCCGGGTCGCGGAAAAAACTGGTCACCCCGATCAGTAGGTCACGGAACAAGGCGTTCACCTCGGATGGGCTTTGCTGCAGCAAGCGCGCGTAGGCCGCCAGAGATTCGATCTGCTGCGCCGCCATGCGCCGCTCGATGCGGCGGTGCACGGTGCTGGGTTTGTAGTGAGCAAAATCATGGCCGGTGTGCTGGCGCAGCAGGCCAAAAATTCGCTGCAGCGTTTCGATCTCGCCCCGCCACGCAGGCAGGCTGGCCGGCGCACTCTGCGCCAGCAGCGCCAGCGCGGGCTCGGGCGCCACCGCGGGGGCCGAGGCGGGCTCCAGCAGCTGGCGCGCCAGTGCTTGCGGCGACCCCTGCAAGGCCCCGGGCACGGCCGCCAATGCGCTGCGCGGCATGCCGTCAAAGGCCGAGGACTCGGGGCTCTGAACCGCGCAACGCCCGCCGGCCTCATGCACGGCACGCAGGCCCGTGCTGCCGTCACCGCCGGTGCCGGACAAGACCACCGCCACCGCCTGCGTGCCCTGGTCGCGGGCCAGTGAGCTGAAAAACACATCGATGGGCATGCGGTGCCCGCGCGCCTGGGCGGGTTCGTGCAGACGCAGGTGCCCGCCTTCGCACACCATCTCGCGGTCCGGCGGCAACACATAGACCGCATCGGCTTGCAGCTGCATGCCGTCTTCCGCGGCCCGCACCGGCAACGAGGTGCGGCGCTGGACCAACTCGACCAAGAGGCTGTCATGGTCGGGCGCGAGGTGCTGCAACAGCACGAAGCAGGTGGGCGGCGCGGCATCGGCGGCCACATTCGGCGCTGCGGCGCGCAAGCGGCCCAGTTCGGCAAAAAAGGCTTCAAAAGCCGCCAGGCCACCGGCCGAAGCGCCCAGGGCGAGCACGGTCAGGTTCATATCGTCGGTGGAGAGATCAGAAGCGCGGCCAGAGCCGTCCGTCATGGCGAAGGGGTCCTGGGCGCGGCGTCGCCCATGGGGGTACGCCATTGAAACAGAGATTGGCGGCTGGCCAACACAGGCCGAGGGACAATAGCGCGCTTGGCAACAGCCTCAGGCCTGTTGCGGGCACGAGCAGCGAAAGAACACACAAGCATGGCGATCAACTGGTTCCCGGGGCATATGAACTCCACCCGCAATGCGATCAACGATCGCATGAAGGCGGGGCTCGATGTGGTGATCGAGTTGCTCGATGCGCGCCTGCCCGGCTCCAGCGCCAACCCGCTGCTGGCCCAGCTGACGGCTGGCAAGCCCACGCTCAAGCTGCTCAACAAACAGGACCTGGCGGACCCCGAGAGCACCGCGCTTTGGCTGGCCCACTACAACAGCCTGCCCGACACCCGCGCCATCGGCCTGGATGCGAGCAACAAGGCTCCGGCCCAGGCCTTGATCAAGGCCTGCCGAGAGTTGGCGCCGCTGCGCGGCGGCATGGTCAAGCCGGTGCGGGTGCTGATTTGCGGCATTCCCAATGTCGGCAAATCCACCCTGATCAACACGCTGGTCTCAAAGCGCAGCGCCAAGACCGGCGATGAGCCCGGCATCACCAAGATCGAACAGAAGATCGTGCTCGACCAGGACTTCTACCTCTTCGACACGCCCGGCATGCTCTGGCCCAAGATCGCCATCGAGGAGAGCGGCTACAACCTGGCCGCCAGCGGCGCCATCGGCCGCAATGCCTTCGATGAGGAAGAGGTGGCCTTGGAGCTGCTGGCTTATCTGCGCCGCCACCCGGCTTACCTCGACATGCTGAAGGCGCGCTACAAGCTGGGCGAGGTCGAGGGCCTGAACGATGAGCAGCTGCTGACCGAGATCGGCCGCAAGCGGGGCGCCATGCTGGGCGGTGGCCGGGTCAATTTGCAGAAGGCCGCCGAGGTGCTGATGTACGAGTTCCGGCAAAAGGTGCTGGGCCCGATCTCGCTGGAAACGCCCGAGGAGTTCAAGGCCTGGGCCGCAGTGGCCGAAGAACGCGAGGCCGCCCGCCAGGCCAAGGCCGCGGCGCGCAAGAACAAGCGCCTCAAAGGCCCGGCCACACGGGCGGAGCGCGATGCGGCACTGACCAGCCCGGCCGACGACAGCGCAGCGGGCGCCGAGATCAAAGACTGAGGCCTCCGCCCCACGTTCAGGGCAGCAGCGCCCTCAGCAGCTCGGCCAGGCGCGCCCCGGCCTTGATGATCTGGGCCCGCTGCAGCTCGCTGCGTTCGCGGCTGTAGCTGGGGCCATGGCTGGCAGGCCAGCGGCCATCGGGCGTTTGGGCTTTGAAGCTCAGCGCACTCAAGGCGGGCTTGCCCACTTGCAAGGTGTCGCTGGCCCAGCTTTGCGCCCAGCCGTCCAGCGGGCCTGGGGTGGCCGGCAGCAGGCGCGCTGCGCTGGCGCCCTCACCCGCCAACAGCTTGACGGCCAGCGGCCCCGGGATGCTGTCCCACAGCCCGTGCAGCTTGCTGCTGCCATCGACGATCAAATTGCCACCCTTGCTGCTCGCCTTGGCGACACGCTTGGGGTCCAGGCCCGGCTGGTCCGGGTCGAAGGGCTGACCGGCGGGGTCCAGGTAGGCCGACACCACATGCAGGGGCTGGTGCACATCGCCCAGGTAATGCGCGAGCAGGCGCAGGGCTTCTTTCTTGCTGCGGATGTTGAAGGGCGCTGGCGCGTCCTGGCCTTGCAGCACGCGGATGCAGGCGTTCACCGCATGGACGATGTCATGGTCGCTGCTGCCCGCCAGGCCCGGGGCGTAGGCCTCGCGCAGCGGCGAGATGTCGGTGTAGTGGTAGGACTTGTGGCGGCAGCTCTCGTCGCTGGAGTTGCCGTAGCAGCTCTTGGCATTGCGCTTGACGAAGGCCTCCAGCGCCGCCTGGCTGGCCGGGTTCTCGTAGTAATCGCACTCGGGGTAGGGGCCGCTGCCATCGTAGGCAAAGGGTGCACCGGCCTTGACCTGGCCCACGCCCTTGGCGCAATCGGCCCAAACGGCCGCCACCTGCAAGTTGGAGCCGAGCAAGGCCCGCACGGCCTTGGCCGTGGGGCTGCCGGCCAGCAGCTGGTCAGCGATGCCACCCACCGTCTGGTGCCCGTGCGGCCCGAAGGCCTGAGCAGACGCACTGAACAGCAAAGTGCAGGCGGCCAAGAGCCGCAATATGGGATGAACTCGCATGGCCCGCGTCCTTCCTCGTTCTTCGTCGCCGAGGTGGCCGCAGCATAGGCCGAAGCCAGCGCAACGCCACCCCTAGCTCCGTGGCGACGGAAGTGACGAAAGCGACGAGAGCGAATAGGCCCCGGACCGCCGGGCTCAGTTCACCGAGAGCACGACCTTGACGCTGGCATCGGCGGCGGACTTTTCGATGTAGCCGATGGCATCGACATTGCCCGCCACGAACTTGCGGATCTCGACCGAGCTGGCCAGGGCGCGCGGCGGCGTGCCCTTGCCCGAGAAGGTCAGGCGCGACCAGGCAGCTTTGACCTGCGAGCTCGATTTGCCGGCCACCTTGGCGTAGAACTCTTCGTAGAGCGGACCGGCTTCCAGCTGATCCACCGGCGCGGCCGTGCCGCCCGAGGGCATGACGTTCGATTTGCCGAGGAACAGGGCGCTGACCTGCTCGGCACTCATATTGGCGACCGGGTTCTTCGGGTTGACGATGATGACCATCTCGGCCCAGGCGCTGCCCAGGCTGAGGCTGAGCAGCAGACCGGCCAGAACGCGGGCGGGGTGATGACGATGCATGAGGGTGGCTTTCATGAGGGGCTCCTGCAAGAGGGGTCGGTGCGGGCTCAGAACACGGTGTCCAGCGAAAGGGACAGCAGCTTGGAATGGCCGACGAAATCGAGCGCCGAGCCGGATTTGTCCTTGAAGCGGTCCCATTGCAGCTTGAGCGAGGTGGCGCGGCCCAGCTCGTAGCGCAGCGACAGGCTCAGCGTGTCGTCGCGCTGCACGGTGTCGGGCGCCCAGCGGTTGGTTTCGCGGTAGCGGCCCAGGGTCAGCATGGGCGTGAACTTGCCGATGCGCCGCCCCACCGCCACGGCCACACCATTGGCCTTGTAGGAGAAATCGGAGCGGTCGAAGATGCTGTACTCCGAGCGCAGCAGCCAGTCTTCCCAGTCGATGTTGGCGGCCACACCGTAGATCAGCTGCGACTGGCCCTGCGTCACCGGCGTGCGCGTGCCATCGCTGTAGTCCCACTGGTCGACCTTGTTCTTGATGAGGTTGAAGCGCAGGGTCAGCCAGTCATTGGCCAGCTCGAGATCGGCGCCGACGATGCGCTTCCAGGTGATGTCCTGACGGGCCTCGTAGTAGATCTTGGCGGCGTCGTTGTCCTTGGTCGCCTCGCGGCCGGCAAAGGCGCTGCCGCGCAGCGACCAGTCACCGAGCTGGGTGCTGTAGGCGGCGGTGAGGCCGTTGAAGTTGATCGCCTCCCAGCCGTAGACATCTTGCGGCGGGCGGATCCAGTTGTAGGCATAGCCCACGTCCTGGAAGTCCGAGTAGTAAAACAGCGGCAGGCGCTTGCGCCCGGCCTGCAGGGTCCAGTGGCTGTCGGGCGTGTAGCTCAGGTAGGCCCATTCCAGGCCCGCCTTGAGGCCGTCGACATCGCGCACCACCACCTGGCCGGTGGCCGACCATTGGCCGCCGAACTTGACCGTGCTCTGCAAGCCCAGCTTGGACTCGGGCGAGGCGCTCCAGGACTTGCGGTACAGCCCGCCATGGCCGTAATCGGCGATGGTGCAAGGGCAGTCATAACGGCCGAGCAACGGGGTGTCGCGCGAGCCGCTCAGCACCTGGCCCACGGCCAGGGTGCCAAAGCCTTTGAAATCAAATTCTTGTGCCTGAGCGGGCCGCGACAAGCCCAAGGTCAGGGCCAGCACGCCGAGACCCAACAAGCCCGGCAAGGCCAGGCGCCAGAGGGTCTGCGTGTCCGCGGCGGCGGCGGGCGTGGCCGCGTGTGACTCCGGGGCATCGAAGGCCGACGCCGATCCATCGCGAGAAGCAGGGGTCCAAGCCATGACAGTCCTTTTTCAGACAGCCTGAGCGCGCGAACATCACGCACCCACCCTCCACTCCCGCCGCCAGGCCAGGCTCGATGTCTGCGCATCGTCCCCACCTCGCGGTCTGGGGCCAGTATTGCAAACCATTGCAAACGTGAAACTGACACGCGGCATCGGCGCCACACAGGCCGCGGCCCAAGCGCCAATTCATGCACACAAGTGCCGCGAACAAGTGCGGCGGGCGGCGGCGCCTTCAGTAGCGCTCGACGGCGGCAATCATGCGCTGCGGCGGTTCGTACTCGCTGGGCCAGAAGTCGCGGATCTCGGTGATCTGCCCGTCCTTCAGTTCGAAGAACGAGATGCCGGTTTCGCAGCCGCGCGCGGTCAGGAAATCGATCACCGTCACCGCGCCGCGCTCATCGACGATGCAGCGCGTCAGCTCGGCCCGCCAGGCCTCGGGCCAGCTGCGAAAGAATTCGACGAAATGCTCGCGCCCGCGGATGCGCTCGCGCGTCTGCGGCACCAGGTAGACGACCTCGGGGCTAAGCAAGGCCTCGAAAGCCTTCCAATCGCCAGCATTGGCCGTGCGCCAAAACTGTTCGATCAGGTCCTGGTGGGCGGCGCGCAGCGTGGCATCCATGGCGGGCATTTCGGTGCTGAAGATGGCGGCATCTTACTGGATGCAATCACAGGTGTCGCTCCAAGCGGATCAAGGCCAGCAAGAGGCCCATGCCCACCAACAGCACCGCGGCGGTCAGCCACAGCGCGCCGTGAAAGGAGCCGCTGGCCTGCACCCACAGGCCGCTGAGCGCCGGCGCGCCCACCTGCGCCAGGCCATAACCCAGGGTCAGGCGCGCCATGGCCTTGCCCGGGTTGGCCGGCGAGCGGCGCCCCACCAGGGCCAGGGTCAGGCTGACGATGCCGATGAAGGTGGCGCCATAGAGCAAGGCGCCGCCCAGGGCCGCCCACAAGCCACCATGCAAAGCCGGCAGCAGTACGCCGATGACCTGCAGGCCAAAAGCCAGCAGCAAGGCCTTGAGCTCGCCCAGGCGACGTGCCACCCGGTCCCAGGCGAACACCGCCGGCACAGCGGCCAGGCCCACCAGCAGCCAGGCCCAGGGCCCTTGGCCGGCCAGCAAAGGCTGGCGCTCGACGATGGCCACAGTGAAGGTGGCATTGATGACAAAGCCCCAGCCGGCGCAGAAGTACATCAGCCCCATCAGCCAGAGCCAGCGCCGAGAAGGCAGCTCGGCCGGCACGGCCGCCGCCACCGGCGCGGGCGGCACCGGCGGCCGCCAGGCCCAGGCGGGCGCCAGCGCCAGCAGGCCGGCAAAGGCAAAGCCTTGCCACTGCAAGGCCCAGTCCAGCGGCGCCATGGCCATGGCGCCCAGGGCCGAGACCACGATGCCCAGGCCCAAGCCCATGAAATGCAAGCCCAGCTCGGGCCGCTGGCCCTGGCGCATGAGCCAGCCCAGCACCAGGCCCGATCCCAGCAACATGCCGGCCGCACCGCACAAGCCACCCAAATAGCGCGAGGCCGCCCACAACCAGACATTGGGCGCCAGGCCCATGGCCAGGGTCACCAGCAGGCTCAGGCACAGGCCGATGCTGTAGAGCCGGTGGCGCAGGCGCCCGTCCTCCAGGCGCGCCGCCAGCAAGGCGCCGCTCATATAACCGAGGTAATTGATGGCGGCCAGCCAGCCGGCCGCGGCATCGCTGAGACCCGCCTGCGCCTGCATCAGCGGCAGCAAGGGCGTGTAGGCAAAACGGGCCAGGCCGACAGTCAGCACCAGGCCGCAGATGCCGCCGATGATGACCTGGGCCGGCCGCAGCTCCGCCGTGACGGGCGGCTGGGTCGGAGGGGCGGCAGTCATGGCCGAAGGGTAAACGAGATGCGGCGTCGTTCTCGTGCGCTCTTGTGTTTTGCGGCGGCGGGCGCATGTGCAGAGCCACACTGCCTCCCTTCGCCATGCCCAGCTCCACCTCTGCCCTGACCCTGCTGCTCACCCTGGCCGCCGCACTGGGCCTGATGGTCTGGCTGATGGCCGCGCCCTGGCTGCAGCGCCGCCGCCGCGCGCGCCTGCGGGCGCAGGCCTTCCCACAAGCCTGGCGCCGCATCCTGCGCCGGCGCTTTCCGCTGCTGCAACGCCTGCCGGCTGATCTGCAGCTGCGGCTCAAGCAGGAGATGCAGGTCTTTCTGGCCGAGAAACCCATCATCGGCTGCGGCGGCCTGACAGTCACGGACGAGATGCGCGTGACCATTGCTGCCCAGGCCTGCCTGCCCCTGCTGGGCGCGCGCCGCGGCTACTACCCCCAGCTCAAGCAGATCCTGCTCTACCCGGGCGCCTTCGTGGTCGACCGCCTGCACCAGGCGCCGGGCCTGGCCGAGGTTCAGATGGAGCAGCGCCGGGCCCTTGCGGGTGAGAGCTGGGTGCAGGGTCAGGTCTTGCTGTCCTGGCAGGACGTGCTGGCCGGCGCCATGGACCCGAGCGATGGCCGCAATGTGGTGATCCACGAGTTTGCCCACCAGCTGGATCAGGCCAAGGGCTATGCCAACGGCGCGCCCCTGCTGGGCAGCACCGCGGCCTACCGCCGCTGGTCACGGGTGATGCAAAACGAATTTGATGCGCTGCGCCAGCGCCTGGCCTGGGGCGAGCCCGACGGCCTGATCGACGCCTACGGCGCCACCGATCCGGCCGAATTCTTTGCCGTTACCAGCGAGCTGTTCTTCGAGCGGCCGGGCGAGCTGGCCCAGGCGCACCCGGCGCTGTACGGGCAGCTGAGCAGCTTCTACAAGCTCAACCCACTGAGCTGGCACTGAGCCCGCAAGCAGGGCTCAGAAGCCCAGCGAAGCCAGCAGGTCGTCCACATCGTCCTGCTGCAAGGCCTTGTCGGGCGTCTGCACGCCGGCCAGGGTTTGGGCGTCGGCCGGGGCGTCGCTGGCCGGTGGGTCGAAATCGGCCAGCAAGTGTTCGAGCGGCTTTTCGGCCCGCTCCAGCATGCCGATCACCTTGTTGATGACCTGGCCGGACAAGTCCTGGAAGCCCTGGGCCATCATGATTTCGGTGTGCAGGGATTTTTCGCGCTCGGCAAAGCCGGCGGCGGTGGCGGCATAGGCCGCGCAGAGCTTGAGCATGGCGCGGGCGCGCTCGACGCTGAGCTCGGGGGCGGCAGCCATGCGGCTCAGGGAATCGGACAGATCATGGCCCTGGCGGCGCACCTGCTCGGCGTTCTCCTGGGCGGTGTCGACCAGGCCCAGCACCGTGGTGGCGGCCTGTTCGGTCATCTGTCGCACATAGGCCAGGCGCTCGCAAGCGTCGGGCAGCTCCTGCACCACCTTCTGCAGCACCACAGCGGGATGCTCCGCGCCGTGGTAGCCCGGCTGCTGATGCGTGGAGGTCTGCGCCTCCGAACCTACAACTGACATGCAGCGACTCCCTAGACCCTTGAATGCCGCCGATGGGCGACGTGCGCACATCACCTTTTCGGCAGCGCGGTCGGAAATATTAGCCCCAAGCCTTGCCAACGCCCAGCGCTTCGCGCAATTCCGGGCTGCGGCGGCAAAAAGATGCCGAAATCTGCAAATTTGACGGGCGCGGCTGCCGCATCAACCCCACAAATCCAGGGGCGGCTCCCGGCTCAGGCCGCGCAAGATGTCGCTGCGCGAGATGAAGCCGACCAGCTCACCGGCCTCGTCCAGCACCGGCAAGCCTGGAAGGCGCAGATCGAGCAAGGCCTGCGCGACCTCACGGATGGGCGTGTCGGGCCGGGCCGCGGGCACCGGGCTCCACATCACCTCGCCCACCGGCCGGCTGAACCAGCGCGCCCAGGCGGCGGCATCCTGAATATCCCGTGGCACCGGCAGCAAATCGGCGCGCAGCAGCAGGCCGACCAGGCGCTGCTGCGGGTTCAGCACCGGCGCCTGGCCGACCCGGGCCTCGGCCAGGAGGTCCAGGCCCTGGGCGACGGTGGCCATCACCGGCACGGTGATCAGCTTGCGGCTCATCAGCTGCTCGGCCAGGGTCAGCGGCTGGCGGCCGCCGGCCCCGGTACTGCCACTGGCGGCCTCCTGCTGGGCCTGGGTGTAGGCCGCCAGAGCGCCCTGCCGGCCGGGCTTGCCACCCGGCGCACCGGGGCTGGGCGGGCCGCGCTGCAGGCTGGGCTCCTGATCGCGGTGCACCGGCTCGACCGCGCGCAAGCGCGCCACCGCCTGCACCGGGCCCAGCTCACGCAGGCCTTCGAGCGAGCCGCTGAAGATGCGTCCGTTGAGGCCGTAGACGGTGAGCATGGTGGCGGCCGCGAGTGTGTGTGAGTTCAGTCGCGCGGCACGGCCGGCGGCAGCGCGGCTTGGGCGCCGGGCAGCAGGCTGCTCATATCGGCCCGCTCCACCCGGTTGCGACCGCCTTGCTTGGCGCGGTACATGGCGGCATCGGCCGCAGCGACCAGGCCGTCCACCGTGTGCGCACCGCTGATCACGCCGCCGGCCACGCCGATGCTGATGGTGACGGCAATGCTGTGCGCCCCCCATTGCGTGGGCGCGGCCTCCACCGCCTGGCGCAGCGCCTCGGCCAGGGTGCTGGCGCCCTCCAGATGAGTGTCAGGCAGCATGAGCAAGAACTCCTCACCGCCGAAACGGCCGATCTGGTCCTGCGCACGCAGCCGGCTTTGCAAGGTGCGGGCCACGCCGCGCAGCACGGCATCGCCAGCCTGGTGGCCATAGCTGTCGTTGACGCGCTTGAAGTGATCGATGTCCAGCATCAGCACGCTCAGGTACTGGCCCTGGCGCTGGGCCCGCGAGACCGCCATGTGCAGCTGATCGCTGATGGCGCGGCGGTTGGACAGGCCGGTCAGCATGTCCTTCATCGCCAGCTCGAAATTGCGCTGCTCGGCCCGCTCCATGGTCATGTAGACGAAACCGAGTGAGATGCTGATCACCGCGCACAGGGCCACCACGAAGACCATGGTCAGCCAGAGCCGGCCGGCATCGTCGGTGTTGCTGTTCATCCAACCCATGGCTGCAGCCAGCGCGCGCAGCAGCAGCGAGGTCAGCAGGGCGAAGAAGGCCGTCAGCAGGATGTAGCGGCCGCGGCCCGGGCGGGGCAGGCGCGGGTCCAGCAAGGCGCGCAGGATGAAACCGATCTGCAGCGAGAACACCAAGGAGCCCGCCACCACGCGCGCGGCGTACTGCTCCATCAAGACGGTGTAGAGCAAGACGATGGCCAGCACCGGCAAGACCAGCTGCAGTTGCACCCAGACGGGCGGGCTGGCATTGGCATCCAGGCCATCGAAACGGCGCATGGCCAAGAGCATCAGCGAGAGCGCAACGCCGTAGGCCACATTGCCGGCCACCACCAAAATCGGCGAAGGCACGGCACTAAGCACGGCAAAGATCACATGACTGGCCGCGTAGGACACCAGGGCCAGGCCCCAGGCCCAGAGCGCATCACGCGCGGGCTTGCCCCAGGCCATGAAGCTGACCCAGCCGGCCATCAACAAGGCCACCAGGGTCACCACGGCAAACAGGGTAGGCACATCCAAACGCATGCCGGATTCTAGGCACGGGCTTGAGCGGAGCCGCCGCAGAGTGTGGCGGCCACGCGCCGCGCAAGACCGGGGATCAGCCCGCCAGTTCGCTCAAACGCGCACGCAGCTGCGCCAGCACCGACTCGGGCTGACGGCCCGCCTCAGCGGCCAGGTCCAGCTGGCGGCTCAGCAGGGCACGGTAAAACGCTGCATGCTCGGCGCCCAGGCCCTCGAGTGCCTGCAAATGGGCGGCCAGCACGCCGGCATCGCCGCGCGCCACCGGGCCGGAGAGCGCGCCGGCCAGACCGCGCGATTCGGCCGCGTCCAGCGTGCCGCGCGCCAAGGGCAGCAGGGCGGCCAAGGCGGCCTCCGGCGGCAGGCCGATGGCAGCCCAAACCTGGCGCGCTTCGGACAGCACCGCCAGCAGGCTGCTGGCCGCCAGATTGGCTGCCGCGTGATAGGCCGCTCGGGTGCCGGGGCGCAGCGACAGCGGCTTCATGCCCAGGGCTGCAGCCAGTGAATGCAGGCGCGCGCTCAGGGCCGCATCGGCGGCCTCGATGCCCACCGTGCTGCCGGCCAGCAGGCGCGCCGCACGTGCGGGGTCGGAAAAAATCTGCAGGGGATGGAAGCCGCCGACCAGCGCACCGGCTGCTTCAGCCGGCGCCAGAGCCGCCAGCTCGGTGGCGCCGCTGCAGTGCAGCACCGCCTGAGCTGGGCGCCAGGGCAGGCTGGCGGCGACCGAGGCGATGGCGTCGTCGGCCACGGTCAGCAGCACCAGATCAGCCGCCCGCACCGCCGCCTCAGGCGCCAGCGCCTGACAACCCGGCAGGTGCAGGGCCAGGTCTTGCGCGGCGCTGGGCTGGCGGCTGGCCACGGCCACCACCCGCTGACCGGCCGCCGCCCAGGCCGGGGCCAGGGTACGCGCCAAGCGGCCGGCGCCGATGAAGGCGATGCGCTCGAACATGAGGGCGTTCAGCGGCGCGGTGGCAAGCAGCTCAGGCCGGCTCAGGGCTTGACGAACTTGAGCGTCATGCGATCGCTCTCGCCAATGGCTTCAAAGCGGGCGCGGTCCTTGTCCTTGAGGCCGAAGGTCGGCGGCAGGGACCAGACGCCGCCCTCGTGGTCGGCCGTGTCCTTGGGGTTGGCATTGACCTCGGAGCTGGCGGCCAGCTTGAAGCCGGCGTTCTCGGCCAGCTTGATCACATACGCCTGGTGCACATAGCCGCTGGACGCCTTGGCATCTTGCTCCTGGCCAACCGGGCGACGGTGCTCGACCACACCGAACACGCCACCGGGCTTGAGCGCTGCGAAGGCGCTGTTGAACACGGCCTGGGCCTTGCCCTCACCGGCGGAGATCCAGTTGTGCACATTGCGGAAAGTCAGCACCAGATCGGCCGAGCCCGGCTTGGCGTAATCGAACTTGCCCGCGCCCGGCGCGAACACCGTCACTTGCACCTTGTCGTACACGGCCGGCAGGGCTTCCAGCTTGGCCTTCATGCGAGCGGCGCTGCGCTGGAAGTAAGCCTGCTCGGAGGCCGGGTCATCGCCGGCCAGGATCAGCTGGCCTTTTTCACGCAGATAGGGCGCCAGGATTTCGGTGTACCAGCCGCCGCCGGGCGAGAGCTCCACCACGGTCTGAGTCGGCTTGATGCCGAAGAAGCTCAGGGTCTCGTAGGGGTGGCGGGCGCCGTCGCGGGCCACATTGGCCGGCGTGCGGTGCGGGCTGGCGATGGCGGCCTTGAGCGCGGCATCTTCAGCAGGAGCAACAGCAGCAGCGCGGGCGGGTGCCGCGGCCACGAACAGGGCGGCGCAGCTCGCGAGTGCCAAGTTGGCCAGGGTCGTCAGGTGTCGAGTCATCGTCATGGCAAGGTTTCCAGGTCAGCGGTGAACACAGAGAGAAAAGACAGCGCTCGGGTCCATCAAACGCGGTCCGTCATTCTTCCAGCTGCCGCAGCACGAGGCAGGGTTGGGTCGCGAGGGATCACCCCGTGTACCGCCCCGCGCCCATGTTTGTCTGTCCGCGCAGCCGCCGAGAGTATGGCCGCAAGCGCAAAGGCGTGCCGGAAGCCATGCGCAAGGCAAAGCCTCGTGCGAGGCCAACACCCCCCTGACTGAGGCATGCGCGACAGCGCTTTCAGGCCCGCATGCGCTGAAGCACTCGGTTACAGTGTCGCGCCCATCGCAACAAGCACCTGAGCCGAGATCGCCATGTCCACCCCGCCCGCCTGTCCCCAATGCACGCTCGAGAACACCTACGCCGACGGCGCGCAGTTCATCTGCCCCGACTGCGGCTTTGAGTGGGCGGCCGAGGTGGCCAGCGACGAGGGCGGCGAGCCCGCCAAGGTGGTGCGCGACGCCAACGGCCAGCCCCTGGTCGATGGCGACAGCGTCATCCTGATCAAGGACCTGAAGGTCAAGGGCTCGTCCATCACTCTGAAAAAAGGCAGCAAGGCCAAGGGCATCCGCCTGGTCGATGGCGACCACGATGTCGATTGCAAGATCGACGGGGTGAGCCTGATGCTCAAGTCCGAATTCTTGAAAAAGGCCTGATTCACCAAGACCCCTGCCAGCCCCGACCGGCGAGGAGCGCTGAACCCCGCAGTTTGTAGTCAGTCCCCCCTCCACCACCACTCCACCGACACGAACAGACGGGCGCCCTGTGGCCAGCCCGCTTTCGCAGAAGAATTCGTAGAGAAGAAGTCGATGATGAAGATGAAGACGATGTACACACTGAAGCAGCGCCAACCCCAGAACACCCAGGCTGGCAGCGCCGCGTCGCTGCTCGCGGGCCTGAGCTTGCTCCTGTCCCTGACGCTGCTGACTGCAGCGCCGGCTGCAGCCCAAAGCTCTTCGGGCTCAGCGCCACACCCCTGGCTGGCCTCCGCGCCACGGCTGGCACAACAGACCCATTTCACCAATCTGCAAGACGGCGCCAAGATCGAGACGCCGTTCCTGCTGACCTTCGGCCTGACCGGCATGGGCATTGCGCCCATCACCAAGCCGCAGGGCAAGACTGGCCACCACCACCTCCTGATCAACCGCGACCTGCCGCTGGATTTCAACCAGCCCCTGCCCTTCAACGAGCAGTACATCCACTTTGGCAAGGGCCAGATGGAAACCGTGCTGACGCTGAAACCCGGCGACTACACCCTGCGCCTGGTGCTGGCCGACCACCGCCATGTGCCCAATTTCGTCTACAGCAAGCCGCTGAAGATCACGGTCACGAAGTTCAATGAGAACGTCAAACCTGACACCCTGAGCCAGCCCGGCATCAGCCTGCGCGTGGCGGGCAGCGGCGATAAGAGCAACGAAGCCCGCGAAGGCAGCCCCGTGCAAGTGCTGTTCCACGCCTCCAAGCTGAACGTCTCTCACCAGGCACTGCAAGAACCCGGCACCGGCCACTTCAGGCTGAGCATCGCGCCCGAGGGCGGCGGCAAGGCCGAGGTCCTCAGCTTCCCCGGCGGCGAAACCGAAGCCTGGCTCAAGCCGCCCAAGGGCAAATACCAGCTCAAGCTCGATTTCGTCGACAACGTGCAGGCCGGGAAGGTGCTGTTCAGTGCGGGTGCGCAGGGCTTGCAGGTGGTGGGGCGGTGAGGTACCGAGACCCACCGAAGCTACGGAGCAATTGACCTCGCAACAGATCTCTGAGTAGCCGGCCTTGAGATGGGTATCTCAACTAGCCATGCGCGATATTGAGAGTAGCAATCTGGCTCTGGCTAAACCTAGCGTTTATCGATCAGCAGGCGCCCAGGATTTGAAGAGGATCAGCCGCCTACCAGAGCTGTCGTCGGCACCAGCGCCAATCAGCGCAGAGCAATGGGTCTAGAGCGAATGCACGTGGCCGAGTACCGATGGGAAGGATTTCCGCCTCAGATGCGAGGAAATCAGTCCAATGGTGACTCGTCATCCGTGCAGGCACAGTCACATAGGCTAACCATAGAAAAACGTCAAAAGTACAAGCAAGCTAAACATCGCTTGTACTTTTAGTTTGCTTGCAATTGCTGGATCCAAGACATTGCAGGGTCCAAAGAGAAAAACACCACGATATCGCCAGCAAAGCTAAACAGATCATTGCTGGCGCCCAGTCTGTCTCTCGCCTTGACGACAGACCAATACTACAGCCCCACCACTACTCCTTTCGCCCGCAACAAAAGTGAGGCGAAACATGATGAAGGCTCGCCAAACACTTACCCGAACCGGCTTACTCTAAAACACTCTCGCCCCAAGCCTCAAGACAATCAACACAGAAATAAAAATAAAACTGACAACCCAAAACCAAACAAAGGGAATCAGCTTCTTGATATTTCATTTCCAACCACAAAACCAAAACTTACAATCATGGACTTTGCCGAACTTCGCAAAATAATTAAGCAAAACTCAAAAGACATTCTCAATGAGCCAGGCGAAGTTTTCTTCGGAAGTCCAAACAGCCTCAAACATCCCAATGGCATCGCTCTGGTTGGACTGAATCCAGGAGGCAGCGGGCTGCCTTCGATTCAAGAAAACTTGACACGTTATGAACGAGAAGTCCAGAACCCGGATTTCTCCGGCTTCTTGGATCAGTGCTGGCATGAGCCGTACTACTCTCGTTATGAAAGATGCCCTAGGTGCATCCACTCACTCGAGACCTCGGGAATCGTGCATCAGGATCGCCATCAGAAAATGGTGTCCAGGATTGCAGACTTCGCGGGCTTCGATCTCAGAGAGACAATTGCTCTGAATGCAATTTGGATTCAGACAAGATCAGCCGCAGATCTTCGCCAATACCTAAAGTCAAGAAACCAAAAAAACATGTCGGAACTGTTCAAGAGCACATTCTTTCCGACATTTAGAGAACTCTTCAAAAGAACAAATACCCGACTAATAATCTGCCTTGGAAATGGCGCTTCAGAGAGTTCTTTTGAGTTTTTCCGAAACGCACTCGATGTAAACCGGAATCATATTGATTGCCTATCCGAAAACTATCGGGATGGACGATACTTCGAGATCGAAACCGATGGTGTTAAACGAACATTTTTTGGAATCCCTCACCCAAGCCTTCATATAACGGGCCAGCAAGGGCTCCTCAAACTGAGAGAGATCTTGACAAAAATGCGCACTTGACCTTAATTCATCTCGCGTTGACAGGCCCGATAAAACTACTGAATGACTCGCGCGGCACACCCTGAGTATTCAGACCTTTTTGCGAATGTGTAGCAATTCCCCAGACGGCACGAGCTCCCCTGAGCCTTGCTAGGTTGGTTGAAAAATCCGAGTGGGCACGCGCGCGGAAGTACGGAGCAAGTCTTGGGGATATCAAACTTGCCCCGTCCCAAACGACGCACCGGCCAAAATCCAGAACCCCAATCATTGAAAAGCCCAGGTGGGGATATCCATGGCGCTCAGCAAAGATGAATGCTTCCAATGCATTGCCGAATGCACGATGGATACGCTTCCGGACAGAAAATGGGTGACGGCCCGCATGGAGTTCGAACTAATGGGCGCGAGTTCAACGCGCTAAACCTACACATAGGGTTTTAACGACAAGCAAACGGCCTCCAAGACCAGCGCTTTGCTTGCCCTGCCCAATGCCATGAAGGCCATTTAGGACATGATGGCCGCCGAAGGCCAACCCTGGTTTCGCGCCAGGTGTTGCCGAAGCCTCACGGCAGCTTCCAGTTCGAGCACAGCGCCTGACAACACGGCTCGAGTCTGACTGCCGCCCCCCGAGGCTTGCGCTGAGCTGCCAAGTCTCTCGCAACCCATCACCACTGCCGTAGCGGCAATCGTTCGGTTTGCATGCGACCTACTACCCCGGCTGCGCGTCGCGGAACAGCGATCAAGATTGATTGTCCGTAGTCATTCCGCTCACTCAGTTCCGGCGACATGTACTCAACAAACGCGAATTGCAGCCCTTCCCGAGCCAGCACGTAGGCGCTCTTGCGAAAGGGGTGGGCACCGCCCCAGTGGTCAGGGGTGTAGCCAGCAGCGGCAAGCCTTTGCAGCGTCTCGTTCAGAGACGGAACAACGATGCCGATGTGCTTGGTGCCGAGGGCGGAGCTGCGCCATTCAGGATGCTGGTCAGCGACCCCTTCGCCACCGCTCTGCAGCGAGATGTAGGAGTGCTCGGTCCCGACGTGCAGCCAGCGAATCGTCCGCTGGCCAAACCAGTCCATCGTGCCTTCGCCCCGCACACGCCAGCCAGGCAAGGCGCAGAGCAGCATGTCCTTGACCTCATCAAGATCGCGAACGGTCACGTTGGCATGTTCCAGATAGGCTTGCGAAACTGCCGAGTCCTGATCGAGTTCCATGGAGGATCGTCCTTTCAATCCGTAGTCCCCCCTTGGGGAGAGAACGCCGATCCTGGAACTTGGAGTGCACTTGAAGTCAAGCGTCGCTGTGAGCGCGTGGCGAACCCAGCGCATGCGAGCCGCAAGTGGGCTCGATACGCCCCGCCCTCATTCACTCACTCACCCGACTGGCAAGGCCGTCTCATACTTCACCTCCCTCAGCACCACATTGCTGCGCACGCTGGCCACGCCGGGCACTTTGAAGATCTGGCTTTGCAGAAAGGCGTCGTAGGCCTTCATATCGGGCACGACGACCTTGATGACGTAATCGGCCTCGCCGGTGATGCCGTGGCATTCGATGATTTCGCGGCTGGCTAGGACCAGGCGCTCGAATTGCTCGACCGCGCCCTCGCTGTGCCGCACCAGCGAGACATTGGCCAGCACGCAGATATTGAGGCCCAGCTTTTCACGGTCCACCAGGGCCACATGGCGGCGGATCACGCCACTTTCCTCCAGCTCCTTGATGCGGCGCCAGACCGGTGTGGCCGAGAGGCCCACCTGGTCGGCCAGGGCCTGGGTGCTCTGGCGGCAGTCGGCCTGCAGGGCTTCGAGAATCTGGCGCGTGGCGCGGTCGAAACGATCCATCTCCATTTGAGACTCCTTTGAGAG
>Ga0187843_10000556_pt1 | contig 26041 bp, 32 predicted proteins | sample SpaLakP09_SKY_43_FD_134516 | JGI IMG/M metagenome (GOLD analysis project Ga0187843, IMG submission 134516) | Oligotrophic lake water microbial communities from Sparkling Lake, Wisconsin, USA - SP09_SKY_43 | ecosystem: Environmental > Aquatic > Freshwater > Lake | place: USA: Sparkling Lake... | reverse complement strand
TTAGTAAATCCAACAGCTGCAAGTTTGGCAGCTGTATATTCACGACGAAAGGCATACCGAGTTAGACCCATAACAACTGCCTTGGCCGAACAGACCGTTGCCCAAGAGGTTGGAAGTGTCATTATACATAATATGTACAGAGCCTTTAATACTAAACTCCGTTTTTTTAGCCATTATACTTTTGCCTAAAGAGAGTAAGCAAATCATTAGTATGTCAGCCAATACCCCGAACGCTAATGGTAATCTCTTTGAGATAAAGACAATACAGGCTGCTGCTTTCAGAACTCTTATAGAAGCTCTTAAAGAAATTCTAACAGAAGCAAATCTTGAATTTGATTCAACGGGTATTAAGATTATGGCAATGGACGAGACTCACACTGTTCTTGTCTATCTCAGACTTCACGCTGATCGCTTTAATGAGTATTACTGTCCTCAAAAATTCGTACTAGGAATCAATATGATCTATCTTTTCAAGCTTATTAAGACCATGGGTAATAATGATTCACTTACGCTCTATCTTCCTGCAAAGAATCCAAATAAGCTTGGAATCAAGATGGAAAATGCGGATAAGGCCACAACGACCAACTACTTCCTCAAAATCTTTGACACAAATGTAGAGGATATTCAGATTCCTTCACTCAGCTTCACAAGTATTATTCATATGCCTTCATCAGATTTCCAGAAGATTTGTCGTGATATGAATGGACTCGGTGATGGTGAAAAGGTTGAACTAACATCTAGTGGCGGCGATCTTATTTTCAAGTGTCTTGGAGACTTTGCGGAGCAGGAGACTCTTATTAGTGAAAACACAACAATGAAGGTTCAACGCACCTCAAAAAATAATGAGATTGTTCAGGGTGTCTTTCAACTCAAACATCTTGTACTTTTTACAAAGTGTACAAACCTCTGTCCAGCGATTGAAATTTATCTTAAGAATGATTACCCACTTATTATACGGTATACTGTAGCTAATTTGGGTGAGATAAAATTAGTGTTAGCCCCTATTAAGGCGGCGAAATAAAACTTTAGAGATAGACTGTTTTACCATTAATATAATTATTTCCATCATATATCCATTGCCTATTTCTTCGTGACCATTGCCTTATACCATTAAAAAATTCAGATGTATTTTGATATAGTATATAATTAAATTTAAATTGCTGAATACTATATGAATTGTTTATAATACAATTATAAACAAGAGTTTCAGAATTAAATGCTTTTACAAAACAATTCCTCAAATCCCATACTTTTTTCATAACTTCTAATTTAGAGTAGCCTATATTATCTGAACAAGAAGTATGTGTGTCAATTATTGTATAGTATGTATTTGATTTAATACTATCAAATAATTCAAAGAATATAATTTCAGTATCTATTCGTATTCTTATTACCCCATCACAATCTTCTATTTTATTCATAATATAATCCATAGAATAAAACAATCTATACCTATTATTATTTGGAGGTGGTAGTATTAGTTCTTTTGGAATATCAGAATCTTTTATAGGTTCTATAAAATAATTTTTGATTTTATTTTCCTCACAATAGTTTAAAACATCATTATAATTTTCATTCTTATAAGAACAAATAATAAAGTCAAATATATGTTGTGGATAATTATTTTTAAAAAATAATATGTTATTACTGATATTTTGAATAATTCTTTTAGATGAAGGGCGACATACGCCAACCATTGTGACAATTAATTTCATATCTATATGTATATATGAAAATAATTTAAACTGTACTAAGAAGACCTAATTCCATCATAGTTTTTTCTGCGTATGCGGTGTATATACAATTTCTGAACTCTGATTAATATTATCTAAAACAACAAGCTCTGTAGACTTACAAAACTTCATACAATCCTTATTCCAGACCTTAATAATATTAAAACTCTGTATATTTTTTGGATCATAAATACGTTTTGGACTTATACTAAGACCTTGAATAAGATTATCAGAATTAGACACGGCCTTTCCCATCATTGAGGCGATGGTATAGAGTAAAAAATAATTTACAGCCTTTTGACGATTTACACGTATGCTGTAACATCCTCCACGAATATTTGCATGATTTTCATATAGGGGAGGAACACCTTCACGCATCCAAAATATCATTCCCTGTTGCATACTAACATCCTGTATTTCGTTAGTAAGGCTAAAAAACTCTCCCCAAGTTTTAACGACTCCTACCTTAATATAGGAATCTGATGTCCACCGCGTGTCTACAGGATTGTGGTAGTATAAGCACCACGACCCTGTAGGAATAGAATCAGTTAGGGACATGGGGCTCTATTAACTATACCCTAGAAGTTTTAGGCTGTTTTAAGGAGCCAATCTAATTCCGACTTACTTTGTATGTCCATATTAGATGCCAGAAAAAACAGCCTATCTTATAATGGGCCATGGTAGAGAAATAATAAAGAGTAGAAAGATAGTTCCACCAGGCTGTACCTTAGTTGTAGAGGTTCATTCTGGAGAGGTAAATTATACAAATTTTGATAGAATATTGTTTCATAAAAATAAAAAAATTTTATTAGATCCAATAAACAATTATAATGAATTAGTAAAATCTATTACTAGTACACAAAAAACACTTGCAATATATGAGGCTGGTAGTGAATATCCAGATTTTATGTATACCATACTATCATCTTGGGAATATGGTGAAGCTAAGTATGTTAACCGTGATGAAATAATCTTAACTGATTCTGGTGTACTAAAATATCCCTTTGAAATGGTAAAACCCAATCATAGATTGCCAGAAAAGGAAATTTATAATAAATTAGAATCACCTGATATATTTGTTAATAAATATCGTAACAGTGTTTATCCTACTAAGTATTCAATAAATAATTATATCTACAAAAATAATTTAAATTCTCTTGGAGAAGTTGTTAAAGCAATTAAATACGATGGCTTCTTAAATATTAAACAATCTGATTTATTTAATGTGTTAGGGACAGGAGTCTATTATAATTTAGTATGTAGAGCAACCTCAGAAAAAATTCTAGAAATGGCAGAATATATTAATACTGTAAATGGTATAAATACAAAACTTAGAGGACAGGTATTAAAAAATAATATTCGCAACCCTATAAAAACTAGAAAAAGAACAAATAAATATTTTGTTCCTGAAATAATGGACCAGATTGAGGAAGCTGAATTACATAGAAAACCCTATATAGAAAAACTAGAATTAAATTCTCCCCTTGTTTATTTAAAAAAGGAAATAAGTAAACTTAAGGAAACAGAAAAAGAATTATTAAATAAAATAAATTATTATAAGAGTAAGGGTAGTATGTATAAAACAATACATATGTTTGAGTATAATAAATTATTAAGCACCTTAAAAGATACACAAAACAAACTTGAAGAAAAAGAAAAAAATGTAGTTGAGGAACCAGAGACAGATCATTCTACCGAAAATTATACATGGGAAAAAGTAAATAATAAATGGGGGAAACTTACAGTAAAAAATAGAAATAATAGGGGTAAACTACCAGAAGGATGGAAGGTTTATAGTACAAATAAAGAAAAATGGTACAAGTCTCCCTCTGGCGAGCTTGTATGGACTCGGCCAGAAACAAATAATGATCCACTCCCCTATGGATGGTCCTTAGAAACAAATGGAAAGGCTACATGGTATAAGGCTCCCTCTGGTAAGGTTCAATGGACACGACCAGTATTAAAAACTAATATTAGTGATAGCAAGGGAGAGCTTCCATATGGATGGCTACTAGAAACAAATGGAGATGCTATATGGTATAAGTCGCCCTCTGGAGAACTTCAGTGGACTCGGCCAGAAATAGTAAATAATCCTTCTGCCTTAAATGTTCTTACACCTGTTTCTAATAACCCAGTCTTTGCACCTGCTAGAAAGTTTGGTTCACAGACAGCTAAGGTGGCTGAGAACCCAGTCTTTGCACCTGCTAGAAAGTTTGGTTCAAAGGCATAAACTTTATGAGTTTTTCATATCTAATTCATTTTCTTCACCTTCTATAGTAATAACATGAAGTATATACTTTGAAGTTAAATAGGAATCTAAAATAATCTTATTTTGGTAGGCCCAGGCAAAGACTACAAAACGTAGTGGAGGATTAACTGAGGAATTAACTGTTATATTCTGAAACCATTCAGAAAGATCATGAAAAAAAATACCATCCTTGTACAAGGATACGCTGAGGTAGGGAAGTTTTTTTGGTAGTGTCCCTTCCATATATTTAAAGGTATTTTTACTAAAGGACCAGCATAATGATTCTATATCAGGTGTTATACTTATATTTTTAGAAAGGGTTATTGGTAGCGTAGAATCGGGTAAAAAATAGAGTGTTTCTTCTGAAAAACTATTAATAAGTAGTCCTGTTGTTATTTTAGTTTGTCTAATAATTCTTTCTATAAATAATCTTGTCCATAGGTAACATACCATAAGTGTATGAAATATATTATAGGTCATTATATGAATCTACAGAATACTTTTTTAGACCCTATAATTAAATTGCCTTAATTATCTTACCAGTCCATAGTCCAACAAGTTCGCCATCTAGATAAACATTATTATCAGAATCACGCTGATAGACGGTTCCCTTATATTCAAACTCCTCTACCTCAATACCATCTTCATCCTCATCCTCTTCTTCTTCTGAAACATCTTCAAGAATCTCTTCTTCCTCTACCTCCACATCAGAAGATTCATTAAGGTCAATCATTGGCGGATCTAGAAAGGATCGGCCAGAAAGGTTTGGGGACTGGGTACGTGAAACAACAATATTACCTGAACCCACAGAAGGTTTAATCTCCATAAGTTCAGCCGATTCATTTGTACTGAGTTTTTTCTCAATATTCAGTACAGATGTTGAAATGGATACGAGTAAGTCACTACCATTCTTAGTCATAGAATCACGCAGTTCAAATTCAAGAAGAGCTACTGCTGTGAGCATGGTATCACGAAACTTACTTAGGGCGTTATGAACTGAGTCTGCCATCTTACCTTAAACTTTCCAAAAAATATCACCAATTTTTTTACAGCTTGGCAGTTATTTGTAAACAAGAGTCAAGTGTGCTTTCCTTGTCCTTCAATGGCTTTGTACGACGAAGTTTAAGAGGTTTTACTTCATTTGTATTTGTTGAAACAACGGGCGCCACATATGATGAAGAATAAATAGTACATAAGGGTGTCTCATAAAAATCAATAGGCTTTGTATCAATAGAGGCAAGTATACTAACCATGGGTGGCATATGAATATCTACACGAATTCTATTAGCATCACAAATCTTATGAAATTCTTCAGATGAAATTGTTCCACCAAAACGCTCCATACATTCTCTTGGTGGAGCAGGATAGATACGTCCTTGAGTAAAGGTGCTATATAAACGATTTAGAAAGGCAATACGCTCCCAGCGTGTGTGAGTATCAAGAAGTTCCGATATAAGATAGGCCATAGAACACTGGGGGCTACAAAAGTTACCATAGACTCTCCATACTTCATCAACAATATTTGTAGGTATAACACAGGGTCGTCCCTTAAAATTCTCACAACACCAGAAACATGCAACCGAGGTATTTTCTGGAAGTGATACCTTTGATGAATCTGTATATTCCACCTGTAGACTATCATTTCCATAGGCCTTTCTCTCAATAATTTCTTCTTTTTTCTTAATTACAGGTTCTTCCTTTTTCTCAGGCAGAGAGGTATTTTCATAGGTTGCCTCACTAGAAAAGGGGTCAATTTCAGCAGCATTAAAAGCCTCAGGTTGACAGGGAGGGCGAGGATCATAGGTCAAATGTTGTTCATGAAATTGAATTTCACTACTATGGATTGGAAGATGAGCAATAAGTGAACGGCGTGATTCAGGCTGAAATCCACCCTGTATTCCATCAGGTGTAACAACTGCAACAACCTTATGTTTAGTTGACTTTTTTTCTTTTTTATCTGTAACTAAATCAGTAGTAATCTTCTTACGTGGAGGCATCTAATACAAGACCTTACAACCTTCTTTAGACAGTTTTAGATTAAAGAGTCTAAGAAGAAAACGTATATAGATACAGAGTATGGATCTAATTCCAAATCCCAGAGTTCGTAGAATATTAAAATGTATAAGGGAGGACACTAATCGCCTACGCCATCTTCTTTTTTATGGACCACCTGGAAGTGGAAAGACATCAACTGCAAGGCTTTTTATTGAGTCATGGTATCCTGATAAATGCCCTCCTGGCGCAACCTTGTTCTTAAATGCTTCTGATGAACGTGGTCTAGAATCTATTCGTGAGCGTGTCTTTCCCTTCTTAAACAGTAAAAATCTTTTACCAGAGCATGTAAATCTACCACGTTTTCTAGTCTTTGATGAGGCAGAAACACTCACATCATCTGCTCAACTATCTCTTAGACATGTTCTTGAAACTCACCCTTCATCTAAATGCTGTATCTTATTTCTTGTAAATACAATAAGCGGAGTTGAGAAATCTCTACATCACAGATTTCTCAGAATCCGTTTTGATCCACTTCCCTCCGAATGTTTAGCTGAAAGAGTAAAACTATATGCTCCTGATAAACAATCACCTACTCCCCTTGATACAATTCGCCTCCGTGGAGATCTTCGTATCTTTCTTCATGTTCCAACAGCCTCACAAGCTCTAGCACGTACCTTATGGAAATGGCTTCATGAAAAAGATGACCCTGAGGAAGTCTTTACACGTAAGACCTTAGAAGATATATTTTGGGTTGGCATGGTCTTTAATATCTTAGATCTACCCCTTGTATCCTATATTACCAGTCTTAGTCAAAAGGGTGTCCTACATAGTATGCCTAATAAGCTTTATCAGTCTCATATCAAAAGTATTCGTGATACCTTGTTAAAAAAACTTGATGCAGATTTATTTCCTTAAATAGTTATAATGGATTATGTTAAGCCGACACAACTTAGAATCAGTACAAAGGTAATTACAGCAAATACTGGTACTACTATTAAGACCAAGCTTCTGTTTGATAACATGACGCAAATTCTTATCCCTCTTTGGTGGCCTGGTGAGGGTATTCTTAAGATGGAACATGAAAAAAATATTATTGGCTTTTCAAAGCGTGACCTTTTCAGTAAGCGCGGTGTAAGTGACAAGACCTTCTTTAATCAGAGTACAATTGTATTACGAAAGGCAACAAACCCTGAACATACAGATTTTAAAGAGGTTAATATTAAACTCTTTGGAAACGGTGGGATTCAGATGACTGGTATTCCCGCAGAAGACTTTGCCCGTGAAACCTTGCTCTGGCTTATTGAAGAACTAAAAAAAATTACACCAAATGTCTTTGATACGCCTCCAGAACTTCAGAAGTTCAAGGTTCAACTTATTAATAGCGATTATCAAGTGGCCTATCCTATTAATCGCAATGCACTACATACTATCCTTAGCAATAAGTATAAACTATTTAGCACCTTTGAAAGCACAATTTATCAGGGTGTAAATACAAAATACTATTACAATGACAAACATCCTGATAAGAACAACCCCGGCATCTGTCTTTGTGACCGTCGGTGTAAGGGTCAGGGAAGTGGTAGTGGTCCCGGTGAATGTAAGCGCATTACAATGAGTGTCTTTCAAACTGGTAAGATTATTGTAACTGGTGGCCGCTACTTATTTCAGCTTGAGGAAGCCTACAATTTCTTGAATAAGGTTCTACAGACCCATGCAAAGGATATTTTACGCCTTCCTGCGGAATAATTTTAATAGAAAACTACGACAGTGACGTAGAACAGTTTGTTATGGCCACCCCTCAGGTTACACAACCTGTACAAGAGTTACCACTACCCTCTGCCCAAGCCCTTCTTCAAGCTGCTAAGCTTGCCCAGCAACTTGATCGTCCCATTCAAATGGATTATTTTGCGGACACCTTTTCCGGCAAGGCTGTTATTGGTGAAGATGAAGACACAAAAGATAAGCTTCTTGTAAAGAGTAACGATGAGTATACGAGCCTTGTTCAGAAGATATATAAGGTTGGTGAAGATTACCTTGTACTAACTGAGAACTCAATCTATATCATCAGTGGCAAGGTACAGAAGCGCAAGATCAAGGCTTCTTCACTTCTTGCTAACTAAGCATTTTTCAATAATTATAAGATAGAATTTATAATAAACTATCTTATAATATAATTTAGAAGTTTATTTCTTCTCAAGAAGTGCCCGAGAACATACTAGGTATTGGAAAAGAGCAAGAACAGCTCCAAGTGAGGCTGTTAATAGACCCTGGAAGCCAATACTAACTGAAAGACCCTTCGGGAGCTTGAAACTTACTAGGATGCCAATTGTTCCAATAAGAGCAAGAACGGCAATAACGGCATAGATATAGAAGATATAGTGGTAGGTTGTACAGATTGTCTCACTACTGATCTTCTTTGTCCACTGTGGCTCCATTTCTAATAGTGTTGCGGTAAATTTTTTACAGAAGCATTAATAGAAATGGCCAGTCGTAGACATCGCAAGGCTCATCGTAGAAGTCGTAAGCACCGCTCACGTAGATACCGCGGCGGTATGGCCCCTGTTGATTATGTTAATAAGGGTCCTATGCTTCTTAATCTAGCGCAGGGAAATGACTTTGCCAAACAACACCTTGGCCAACATGGTGGAATGGCCCCTTACCCGGGTGCCGTTAATAGTTCAATGCTTCCTGGAGATCTTGCTGCCTCTGCACGTATAACATCAACACTAAATGCCTATAATGCGATCAAGGGTCTTCAGGACGGTGGCAGAAAACGCCGGAACCGTAGTCGCAGACATCGTGGTGGGGTCTTAGTTCCATGGGGTGGTCGTCGTAACAGTCGCAAGAATCGCCGTAACTCTCGCCGTAACTCTCGCCGTAACTCTCGCCGCATGTATGGCGGTGCTGGTTATAATTTAACTGTAGATTCACCAATGCTAGTCCCGGAGTCATCTAAGATGCTTATACCATCATCAATGGTACAGCAAGCCGGACTTCATCGTGAGTGGGCTGATGCGGCTAACCCAAGTTCAATGATGCCGAAGTAATTAATGAAAACGATTGGCAGTAAAACAAGCACCCTTCTCTAGTTTTTCTGGCCGAACAAAGAGTCCTTGAAAATAAGGTAAATTATTTTTCAGAACTTCTAAATCCTCCTTTGAAGAATTTACAATAACAGTAAGGTGTAGTTCACCAAAATTCTCATCAACAGGCATACCAAGTCCATTAAAAACAAGAATACACTTATTCTGAACTCCAATAGGAAGATCTAGGACAAGGCCATCTGGATGTCCAGGATGGTCTGAAAAAATGGCCTTAGAGCCACATAGACTTTCACCAAGCCCAATAGTTACACTGGCCTTCAAATTATTTCCTTCACGAATAAAGGATGATTCTTCATCAGCTGTCTGTAATTCAACAACAACGTCACCTGCCTCTTCAAACTCCTCAATCTGACTACTTTCTCCAGAAAGAATAATTCTATCACCAGATGACATTCCCTTTTTAACAACTAGTTGTAGAATCTTATCTTGTTTAATAAACTTAGAACCACCACAGGGTTTACACGAGTCGCCCCTTCCCTTTCCAGAGCCTCCACATCTACCGCAGGGTCCAGTATTTTCCATAATCATAGGACCCATCTGAATTATTTGACGTTTTATACCCTGACCATTACAATCTCCACAGGGTACAGTATTTATACATCCTTGTCCCTTACAATCGGCACAAAAACGATTTCTTTCTAAATTTATTTGTAGTGTGCGACCGTAATAAAAGTCTTTAAGACTTAGAGGGATTTGTGTCTTACGTGCTGGTGCCTTTCCAGGACGACGGCCCATCTGACGCTGACCTCCACCAAACATACCAAACATCTGATTCATATCAAAGGGGAAGGGCATGCCACCACCGCCCCCACCCCCTCCTCCCTCACCAGGAACCTGCCCAGTCATATCATAATAATTCTTTTTACCCTCATCACTTAGAACCTCATAGGCCTCAGAGATTGCCTTAAACTTCTCTTCAGCCACCAGTTTCTGGTCAACACTGACCTTGTCAGGATGATACTGCCGACTAAGTCTCAAATATTGCTTACGAATCTCAGAAGAATCGGCACCCCTTTGAAGTTCTAGAATGCTATAAAGATCCTTAGGCATATCTAGATTCTAGATACAATTAAGGTTTAGACCCTAAAGAAATAAAACATAAATATATATGCAAACTTCAATAATCGCACAAGATGAAGCAATTGATCTTTGTTCACGCGCCCTAAAAAATCCAACACATTTATTTATATATGGGTTTAATGGTCTTGGAAAGAGTACACTAGCCTTTGATTTTTTAAGATCATACGCAAAAATGCATAATATAGAAGATAAGGATCCAGATTATTTTCTTTATTTAACTGCTGATAAGGATAGAGGAATTCATACAGTTAGACAACGTTTAGCCGATTTTACACGAGGCTCGCAAAAGAAACCTGGTGTTATACGTTGGGTTCTTATAGACGACTGTGATACACTTCCAGAAGTAAGTCAACAAGCATTACGTCGTCCAATGGAACAATTTATACATTTAACCTGTTTTATATTTGTGGCAAATAGTTCTGAACGTCTTATCCACGCCCTTCAAAGTCGCTGTCAACCCATACAACTTTCACCAGTTCCTATTATGTTACATATGGATACTATATTAAAAAATATGAATTATACAATCAAGGATGAAAGAGTAAAAACTTGGTTGGCAGCTTCCAGTCTTTCTAGTATGGCCGAATTTAAGCGTATGACTGAGACCCTACAGTGGATTTCGCCAAATGATCCAACTGTGGCTGATGCAAAGGATATATGTTCAACACATGATTATGATAAGGTTATTCCCCTAGTTAAGGGTATAACAAGGCACGTTCCAGAAGAAATATATAAAAATATAGGGATTTTATGGCAAAATGGAATGAGTTTTGAAGATATTCTTCATGCAATTCAACATACATCCGATATATACTTTGTACTACAATCAAAAGAACAAGAGCGTCTATATATGTTTCTAGTTACTGGATGGTCTTATCATGCTCAGAGTCGTTGTAGTTTCCTAGACATTCTTGGATGTGCTAGTGATGTTGGTCTATTAGATCCTATAAAAAGCTAGGTGCGTAAGGCCTCTAACAAAGACACGTCAAACTAAATTAGGATGGGTCAGGTTCAATCTCAAATAGATCCAAGGCATATAGGAATATACAAAAAACTTCTTGCGATTCAAAATCCTCAAACACGTCTTCAAATGATTGATACACTTCTTGGAGATTCTGCGGTAGTTTATTCTGCTAAGGCATCAGGTGTTTACGCATCACTCTTACAATATACAGGTGCTATCCGACACAATAATCAACCCCCCTTACTTCCTGGAGAAGGACCTCAAAGAGCCACACTAGCACAGCAGATTACAAATCAACCCAATCCAATTCAAATGCAAATAGTACAAAAAAAGCCGCAGGATCATTATCAACGTCTTGCCAAACCCAAGTCCAAGGACAAGGCCCTCAGTTTTTTTACTGCCTGTCTAAAGGTTCTAGCAATTGAGGAAGAGGTTGCACTAACTGAAGAATCTTTAAAAAAGGCATACAAAAAGGCTGCAATACGAGTCCATCCAGATAAGGGTGGCTCTAAGGATGCCTTTGACGCAGTTACACGAGCCTATGCCTATTTACAAGATATTCTTAGACTTGTTAAGGGCCGAAGTGGTAGTGAGGGTGCACCAGTTCCTGAGTTGGACACTGTCAATAAACAACGTAATGATCAATCACAGAGTTGGGCCATGCCAAAGGAACCTGTTGTACTAAATGCAAAGGACCTTAATCTAACAGCCTTTAATAAACTTTTTGAAGAGACCCGCATACCAGACCCAGATGAGGACGGTTATGGAGATTGGCTCAAGGATACAGCAGAAACTAAGGAAAAACGTATTAAGGGAAAAAAGTTCAGTGAAGAGTTTAATCGTGATGTGTTTAACAGAATGTTTGAAGAGGAACAGGCCTATGGTCGTAATGATAATCAGGTTATAAGATTTCAACATCCTCAGGAATTGACCTTGGCCACCTCTGGTGTTGAATTAGGTCGTGATCGTCCTCCGGATTACACCGCTGCACCAAATGCAGATGTTCAATACACGGATCTACGTCAAGCCTATACAAAGGAAAACACTATTTCAGAAAAGGTTAAGGGAATCAGAGTTGAGGCACGTGATTTTAATTCATATCAGGCACAACGTGAACGTGCTCCTGATGTTTATAATTCGTCAGAGCTCGCCTCTCTTCATGCCTATGAGGCACAGCAAAAGGCCAGAGAAGACGCAAGGCGTGTACGTGCGGCTCAGGAACAGGTCGGCGCACAGGACTATTTTGAGCGTATGAAACAAAGAGTTATTACTATGAAGTAATTAGATGGACTCCCGCAATATTCTTATTCCCTTAGGTATATTAACAGGTGCTATATTGATTGCATATCAATATAGAATCTATAAGCAAAAAAATACCTTTGAAGACCCCGACTTACTAAAGCGTGGTCTTAATACACCACCAATCTGGATCTTTGTAAATGATACTGAGGTTAATAGTCGTATGTGGGCTGACTTTGGTGCCCGTAGTAGTCGTGTATATAACCTTCCCTTCTTAAATCTTTGTTACTCTTCAATTGTAAAGGCTGCTGGAACAAACTATCACATAGAGGTTATTAGTGGTCTTGCTGATGCAGAGCGGCGCCTTGGATATTTACCCACGCCTATGCGTAATAAGCGCCTTCCCTTACGTACCGAAGAAATGACTTACTTGAAGGTTGCCTTTTTAGAGAAATTCGGTGGACTCTGGGTAACACCGGCAACAATCTTTATAAGAAATCTTCCTATCTTACCTAAGGATAAGGTTGTCTTATTTGGTTCTGATCCACTTGAGACCTATTCAGGTCCAGAAGGAACAGAATTACCAAATACACATGTAATGTGGTCTCCAAAGGCCTATCATCCATTTTTTACAAAGTGGAAAAAGGCACTAGAACCACGTATAGAAGAACAACATGGTGGCCTTGATATTCGTAATGACAGTCGTTGGGATATTGTCTTTGCAGATAATAAGCATACACTTACACTAATGCCCAATGCCGAATTAACACGAAAGTCCGGTGGTCGTAAAATAGAATTAGAAGACCTATTGGCCTCTGGTACAGAAGGAAACATCCCCTTTGAAATACCTAATGAAACACTCTATGTTCCTCTTCCATGGCCAGAACTTCTTGAACGTCGTATGTATGGGTGGTTCTTACGCCTAAGCGAGGACCAGATTAAAACAAGCGACCTAGTGGTAACACATCTTTTTAGACTTGCGGGTGTATAAATATATATTATATAATAGATATAGATGAAATCTTGTATTTTTACTAATGATAATAATATTACAATATCATTAATAAGACATCCATTCACTATAAAGTTTTCTAAACGAGATAATCATGAAGTACTATTTAGAAGAATAAATACATTTTTAATTAATAATAAAATAATACAAAATAACATAATAGATTTAGGTGCCTGGATTGGTGATAATAGTATTCCATGGTCTAAAAATATTAATGGAATAGTTTATGCAATAGATCCATCTACAAATAATTGTAAATATATAAAAAAAATATGTAAGGTTAATAATATAAATAATATAAAAGTAATCAAAACCGCCATAAGTAATAAAAATGAAATATTAACTACAAATGGTAATATAAATCATTGCTCATTTGTTTATAAAAATATTAAAAACAATGAAAAACTTAAAATAAGCGCAGTATCTTTAGATTATTTATATGAAACAAAACAAATAGAAAATATAGGATATATACATTTAGATGTAGAAGGTATGGAATATAAAATACTAGAAGGAAGTAATACTATAATAAATAAATACAGACCTATTATAACCTTTGAACAACATTTAGAAATTGATGATTATAATATTATTTTAAATTATTTAAATAATAAGAATTATAAGGTATTTTTAATAGATGAAATTCTACCTGGTTGTAGAGTGGATTGTAGAAATTCAATAGCATTTCCCAATGAAATTTTCACAGATGGTCTAATAATAGATATTAATAATTATATAGGGAAAAATATATTAATACCTAAATAGTCATTAGGTGTGGGTATACATAAAAATATATAATAAATCTCACTTCACAGTATTACTAAAAAGACTATTATAATCCTTATATATTAAATACAAAATTGTTTCTTCATCATGTGCATAATTTGAATGTTTTATTTCATTTAATTTATTCTTATATATTTCTATTAATTTTAACCACGTAGATTTACTAGAAATCATAATTCCTGCTGCGTTTTTAAGTTTTTCTCCCATATATTTTTTTCTACTTGAATTTGTATTAATCATATCCATATTATAATTAATATTTGTAATATCGTAATTTATTTTTGAAATTGCACAATCACACCAGAAAAATATTTCAGAATTAAATGGATTTAATAAAATTATTTTTTCTATTAATAAAACCTTGCTTGTCCATATACTAATAATTTCTCTATATGCCTTTTCTCCAGATTGTAAATATTCTCGTCTATAATGGTTTAATCCTTTTTCACTATTAGGTTGATCCTTAGAACAAAATTTTAATAACTTCTTATTATCTTGTTTAATACATGAATTTAATAAATCCTTTGATAGTTCATAAGTTGGTAATTCACTTATAGGTAGTTTAATAAATAATATATTAGGTGTCTTACAAAAGCTTTTAATATAATTTAATATACTATCAGTTTCATAAAAAAAGACTATATTTTTATTTTTTAATCTTTCTAATGTAATTGGTATATATTTTCTATAGTGATTCATATTATGTTTAATATTATTTGTTACCTTCCAAAATCCCATAACGTAGGTACATGACATCCTATATAATACGTCCAATAACTGCACAGGCTATACGAGCACCAGAATGGCCTGTTGTTAAGGAGTCCTTCATTCCACCAAGTCCGTAGTCATCAATATCGGCATGAACTATTACTGAACGCCCCATTATATCATCAACAGTAACATCAAATAGGGTATAGTTATATTTACCGTTCCCTTCTACATTTCCTAAATCACCCGTATGCCGTTCACCCTTCCATCCTGGAGGACCACCATGATTACATGGTGGTCCCTTATGATAATGGTCACAGGCTAACTTACAGCCCTCTCCACGAAGATCACCGCCCCTGTGTATATGAAAACCATGCTCACCCCTTGGCAGACGACTAAAGTTTGCCTGTATGTATAAACCAGATTTACGATCACTAAAGGTGACTATACCTTGAACTGATTCTGTATTAAAGACTGCAACTGCCTTTGGAGCCATCTATTAGTTATTACAATTTGGCTCTAGACCAATCATCTTTAAAAAGGCTGTCTTAGTTCCATAATAATAATGTAGAACCTCGCCAAGTATAAACCATAGAACCAAGGATCTAAGAAATGAAATACGAATAAATAATGTTGTAAGAAAGGCAAGGGCAATTGTAGCAAGTATATCATTAAGGGCAAGGCCAAAGATTCGTGAGGCATGAACACCTTGGCCAGGAACTCCCAATATATTTGCGTAGGGGCATGGCATGTTTCTAAGAGAAGTCAATAGAAACTGCGGTGCGTAAATCACTCAGTCTTTCAATAGTATAAAAGATTACCTTTTTCTTATTTCGTGTTGTTTCTATATTTTTTATAGTATATCCATGAACAGCAAGTATGTGTCGTATAATTGTTATCCAACGAACACTATCTGTGTATTCAAGATATAACTTAACCTTACACGGTAAATAGTACGGTTCTAGTAATCCAGCGGCAGCAGAAAAATTTTCTACCTTTAAATCATTCTTTGTAAAGGTTGTTGGAAAATCACTAGATAAATTTAATAAGGAAAATACTTCTAATATTAGTGTCCATGGCGGCGGCTTTCTAAAAACTCCCATACTAATATTTAGACCCTATACTTTAGTAGATGTATAAAATATCTCTAAATACATAAATATGGCCTATATTATAGATAATGAAATTATACATAATATTTTTAGTATTTTTAGTCTGTATGTACATAAATTATCTAGCAGCTCCGACCTATGAAGGGTTTGATGCCTTAGGAGATGCTGTACAAGTTGTAAAAATAGTTTTATATGTAGTTTTTGGTTTACTTGGTATACTTGCTCTTATTAATAGTCAGTTTGTAGAAACTTCGCAATCTTATAAGAATTTATAGACATCAGCACTAAGAATAGGTATAATAGGTTCACACTCCCATAATTGCGTATGTCCTGCACTAAAAAGTTCAAATTTAGAAGGCCAATATTGTGGCTTCTCCATTGGTAGTTTACGAAGCCTCTTATCACGAACTAGCCAATAACTTTTTAAGGGAAGGACAATTGCCAATTGTTCTTGAGGTTTAATAGGATCTAGATTATTCATAGGTCCTGTAAAAAAATCACAGGTGTCCAAGGCGGCCTCTAAGTCGGACCAAAGAGGAGGTAGATACCAGTGAAAATACCATTTCTGATCCGCTCTACCATCAAGATAATATCTACAAATCCACTGTAGACCATAAATATATTTCATACAAATATGATCAAGTTCTTTTTGTGTATTAATGCCTAAATATCTTTTATAGTAAACTGAGCGCCAGTCAGCTCTTAGTTTATTACCATTAACTAAGGAAAGTTCGTCACAGATTCGTAATGGAGTCTTGTTCCATTCATCTAAGATATGCTCCTTTTCATTATTACCCCTTGTGTTTTGATAGCGTTTTTTAATCTTGTCTAAGGCTGATCTCTGAATTAAATCGGCCTCGTCCTTAGCAAGCCAGGCAAAACAGGCCTTTAAGGCATCCTTTTTCCAAGATCCATCTTTACACAGGTTTCCGTGAACAGCACGCACATCCTTCAACATGGCTAACAGAATTTCATGACCACCTTCCTTTAACTTAACAGACATACTATGTGGCAAAAAGTCATTACCTAATAAGGACATCCCCATACAATAATCAAAGATATAGGATTCATCACCGCCAATATGCTCACGTAGCCGTTGAATATTAAAGTAACTATACTCTTGTCCTCCTGTATCTCCACAAATCTTCTTAATGGCATCACCGCCAGGCCGACCCTTTATTTCTGCCTCACGAAAAAGCCATATAGGTTTATTCTGTAAAATACTCAAAAGAATTAAATCGGCATCTAAACCATATACAACATGGGTTCCGTCACACTTTCGCATTTCTTGCATGAGTTTATGTTCACCCTCTCCCGGTATATCTGAACCACTTACTATCCATTTAACTGACCCACTAGGAATCTTATGAAGTGCTATACAAAGACGTTCCATAAAGGCTGTCCCAGGTGTAATAGAGTTTGTGTCCCAATGTTCACCAATCTTACCTAGACCACGATTCTCCTCTTCGGCAGCCATCCATATACTCTTAAAACGACGTAGGCGCTGCTGTCTAATCTTGGCCATAGGTACAACACCATCAACACCTATATAGACCATCTTGGTTGGTCCAACAAGGGCTACAAGGACCTTTAAATATTTACATACGTCTTCAATAATTTCATTTTCCCATTGAAGGCGTGTTTCTTCTCCACTATAAGCCACTGCTCCAGGACGACGTATACAGTGATAGACCATACAATTAAAATCAACCCAAAAATGTGTTGGAGGTTCAGAAATTTTTTTGACTAATAGACCCGGCACACTATTACATAAGGTTTTGTAATACGAAGGAATACCCATCACTCAATCAGAAGGGTCTCTATGGATACTATAGAATCAGGTTTAGGCATAGTACAACGTATATATACGGAAACAATGCGCAGTCTTCCAGATTCACTATTCTTAGGTTCATCTATATTTGCTTTATTGACACAAAATTATCCAATCAGTATACTTGTACTTGGAATGTTTGAATTTTCATTAGCAGCATGGCTCCTATGTAAATTTGGTGGACTTCTTATGAATAATGAAGAACCATTAAAGTCAGATGTCTGTATTCCTGGAGTTCCGAGTCCTTATTTAATTTCTGCAGTAGGACAGATATTTCCAAAAGCATCCTTTCCGAGTATACCCATTTTTTTCATATCATCATCTATATTTTACATCCTATTTTCTGTTTTAAATTTTAGACAGGAACTCAAGGAACTTGGTCGTAAAACACCTGAGTGGAAGGTACGGGTTCCATTAAGTATAATATTTAGCTCTGTATTAATTCTATGTTTTATATTCTGGAGAGTATTAAATACCTGTGACACTGTTATAATTGCTCTTGGTTCCTTATTATTTGGAGCTCTTACAGGATCAGTAATAATGTTACTACATACATATTTATTCGGACGTGATTCTATAAATTTCTTAGGTGTTCCGCTCTTAGCAGATAGGTCAGCTACTGGTGGAAAACAATATATATGCGCAAAACAGGTATGAGCTTAATCAGTAGTTTTGTATGTGGAACAAAAAATCTTCTTAGTCAGGGATTTCACAGTCTTCCGGTTATACTTAGTACAACCATGCTTGTTCTAGGAATGACACAAGGAAATATAAATTTTCTTTTTTTCTTTATTGGTCTATCTATCTTAACACCCTTAGCCTGTTTATTATTAAATATACTAACTGAAATAGTATTTACTAAGCTTGGTGTTCCAGATAATTTATGGAAGTTGGACTCAGCAACGGCAGAAGCCTGTAAATTAATTAGTACAACTATTTCAGAAGTTCCACAAACCTTAAATGTGATTCCGTCATATTGGTTAAGTATAATGGCCTTCTTTTTTACCTATTTAATCTTAAATGCCCAAGATTTATACAACAAACAATCATCAAGTAAGGCTTCAAAGGGCGCAGTAGATGCTCGTAAGAATCAAACTATGATAAGTATGGTTATACTATCTATATCTGCCATACTTTTTACTCTTATACGTTATGCAACAACTTGCGAAAATGGCCTTGGTGTTGTAATATCCTGGATCCTTGGGGGCGGTATAGCAGTTGGATGGTATAAGTTTATGAGAAATTGCGGTCTAGGTCGCCTTGATGATATTTTTGGAATCAGCAATCGCTTGCTACCCATGCAATCCTACGAGGAGCCAAGTCCAACGGTCTGTGTACCAACATCAAAGGCCATATAATATTCTTAATTTAGTAAGACTATTCTTCCAGCGGTTTACATCTTCTAATTTAAGTTGGGATCGTTCAAGAGCTACCCGAAACATCTCATATATATCTATTACAACCTCAGATATAGATTCTTTTTTATAGGTTTCTGAAAGCCTTTCTTCAAGAAAGATTTCCTTTTGTGTTTGATTATTTACATTATTATGGCATGCCATTAACCACCGACTCAGGTATATCTTACGATCCATACCTTTCAAGGATCTAAGGTCAACTGGTCTATGATTTATATACCATGAAAGATAATGAGTCTTACAAAGAGCACATGGCATAACAAAGGCCTGAGCCTTTAATAATATAGTCCATAGGTCTGCCTCATCATTTACACTAATTAGTACATTCATAGTTCCACTAGATTCGGCCAGTGTGTGAAGAATTTTCCAGAAGCGTGGACCCCACCATTCTCTTAACAGGCTCATTAATTAATAAACAGTAAAATTGAAATAATATTAATCGCACAATCAAGTAATGAACATCCCTAAATCCCTTTTTGACAGCCTTACGGCCTCCTTAAACCAAGAGGCACGGCGACTATGTAAGGATTCGGCTAAACTTCTAAAAATTCCAGAGAAGGAACTCTTAGAAAAAATCCTTAAAAAGATGCCAAAAATTACGGTGTCTGAAGATAATAATATGCCGTATAGTTGTCCGGTGTATAATGAAAAAAAACATGTTGAACGTTGTAGAAAACCATGTATCTTAGGCACTGGACGTTGTACAGAACATCAATCTGTAAGTGTACCTGAACCAACAACACAAAAACTACTAACACGAATTCAATCAACAGAAATAATATCTGAGGCTCTATTCTGTGATGAAAGTGATGGCACAGTTTATAATAGCTCAGGAGATATTGTTGGGTTTTATCTGAATAATACACTGACCTTGTATAATTTATTAGTATAATAAAATTGATACAGGTTAGAATGACGGAGTTTATATTTGACTCGCTCTTACCTCCTGAAAAAATGTTTGTATCCTTACTCTCTATTTGTAAGGATATTCCAATGAATATTAAAATAATCTTTTCTCAGCATAAATGTAGTATAAGGTCACGAAATACTTATAAAAATAATACAGAAAACCGTATTATTAAATATAGAGAAAAAAATAGTATCTTTCTACCGATCTTTGAAGCTGAATTTAGAAATCTCACACATTGGATAAATAAAGAGCAATATGTTCGCACCTACATGCGTATACTAGTTAATAAATGGTTACAGAAAAAATATCTTAATCGTCTTTTAAATACTGCAGATCCTTGTACACTCTGCGAACCAGTAAGGGCAATTAAAATCTTTGATCCACCCTCACGTGGTTCATATGTCTTTGAGGCAAATTCTCTTAAAAAACATGTTGAAACAGCCTTGACCTATTCAGAGTGGATGTTTCCTAAACCCTCGCATCCTAAAAATCCATTAACTAATCTTGATTTTAATGAGGGTCAACTTCTTACAATAATTAAATCACTAGAGAAATATAATTGTACATCGTGGGTAATTGAGGCATACAAGGATTCAAGATGGAATTTGAAAAATTTCGCCCTAGATAATGCAACCAATTTAAAAATCAATTCAATCACTCAACTTTGTAAGATACCCACATCTGAAACTGATGAACTTTTACAAGAATTTATAGAAAATCAATATGAAGAAAACTTAATTAATAATCCCACTATAAAAATTGTCCTTAATTGGGCTATAAAAAACAAGATAAATGATAACTATATGAAGTCATGGATTAATAATATGAAGAACTATTATACATTAAAGTTTAGATATAATATTACAGATGATGAACATACTAAGTTAAATATAATCTATGTGCGCTCAGTACAATTATTTGATAATATTGAAATGATAAAATCATATGAAAATGAAATGGATGAAGAAGATTATGAATCAGATGAATCCAATCATTTAATTATATATCATTTTGATATACACCAAATAGAAGAAATTTTAAGTAATATAGATGATGAACTATAGGTACAGTTTATGAATTAGATCAAGATAGGATTGATCATCAATCTTAGTCTTGCCTATCCATGTAGTAACACCGTCAATGGTAGAACGGCAAACCCAGGCACATTCTTTATGAATCCAAAGTTTCCACCATTCTTCAAAGGTCTTACTTATGTAGGGTCCATGTGAGAGAAGTTTTTTTTCCAAGGACCATTCATCTGGAATGTCATCTGGAAAGTATATATCATAGAAATCCTCCTTTAAGGAATCAGAGATCCAATCAGTATTTTTATATGATTTAAGAATCTCTGACCAGTATAGTGACTCATTTAAATCCAGATTATTAATTATAGTGCCTGTATTTTTAAAACGTGCCATTCCAGATAAACACATTTCAGGAATTTTATAAAGACGATAGGCATTTGTAGTTTGCTTGTAATCAACACTTGCTAAGGTTGGGTACTTACATGTCTTATGCGTAAGGCTATATGCAATGACCCTTGCAAATATATTACTCTTAAACTTTTCCAAACCTGAATAGGGCACACTTTCCCAAAAATCTTCTGACTTACATATAGAAATCCATTTATCAACAAAGAATGATCGTGGATGTCTTACAGGAACTACCCCAGACATTAAGAGCCACATGATACTTGAATCATACTCCGAACAATTAAGAAGTTGTAGACAAAGAAGTTGTCGCCCCTTAGCATGACCAGAATTTTCACGCCATGAGTCAAACCAGCTTACGCATGTAAGGCCTACATTCATAGCCCAACTAATCAAAAGTAGGTATTGTACAGTATCACCATTTAACGACTCTTCCAACTCATTTAGCCAGTATATTGCTTCGTCGGTTTGTTTAAATCTAAGAGAAAACAACAACGCTACAGAGACCTCCTCTATAACATATAGATTTTTTGTGAGTTTCATTGCTACTAGGCTGCGAATTAAACTAGTTAATTTTTTTACCACTTAGTTTCAGAATATGAATGCAAATGAAATTATTCCTGGTCTTTGGCTTGGAAATCGTAAGGCCAGTCAAGACACAGATTGGTTAAGAGAAAATAATATAACAGTTATTTTTAATGCTACAAAGGATATACCCTTTGTTCCAGGAAATCGCTCTATGTATCGCATTCCAGTTGATGACAATTTAGAAGATGATGAAATACGTAATATGGAACTTTGGTCGTGGGAAATTGTTTTCAAGGTTATAAAAGAGTATAACGCTGGAAAAAAAATTCTTATACACTGCTATGCAGGCGTACAACGATCGGCCGCAATAACTGCGATGGTTCTTATAGCAAAATACCGTTGTAGTGCTGATACGGCTATTAAATATATAAAATCAAAGCGGCCTATAGCCTTTTACATTCAAGCAAATTTTTACAGATCCATAAAGGGATTTGAAAAAAGTTTTTTTAAGATGATTACAGATTCAAATGCATATGACTCATATCCAAAAATTCCTCTGCCCTAGTTCTTTCGCGTCTTGCGCGCCTTACGCCTTGAACTGCGCCCTGAACGTGTGGTATTTGAATTATAAAATACTCTGTTATTTTTACCAAGCATTCTTTGCGTTGAAACCCAGTTAAGAATCTGAGGAAACTGTTTGTTTGCACTATTTTTTCCGACTCTTTTTACAGCTGCTACGTATGCCCTTACCCAATTCGGGCGCTGATTAGTAGAATTATTTTCTTTTACAGCGGTTACGTATTCCCTTACCAAATTCAGGTGCTCATTAGTAAGATTATTAAAGTATCCTCTGCCCATATTAATACTTGACATCTCTACTTAGGTTCAGAATATTCCCAAAAGGCATTTTTTATAAAACCTGAATGTCCACCCATGTTTATTGAAGACCATGGGGTGCCACCAGAACATGAATGAGCAGGATTGGAATATCCATAAAGATTGCATAGTAGCTTCGGATAATGTAATTTAGCTGACCTTGCCCTCTTAAACAAGGGATGAATATAGGTTGACATAAATAGTGGAACCCTTACATTAATCTGGTCAGTGTAGGGTGAAGAATAGGTGAGCCATACCACAGGCTTACTAGAAACAGAAGACTTTCTAAGAATCCAACTATACTCTGTATTCATAACTATCCTAAAATCATCCTTATTCATAGGCCTTGGACCATTATTTGAAGGCATATACAACTTGGTCTCAGTTGGATGCCAAAGCGTTGTTAAAAGTAGTTGAATATCCGGGTTTGTGAGGTAAACTTCCTTTTTAGAACAAAGAGTTAGGTTGTCAAGGTTCCATTTATTAATCTGTGTGGAACAATAATCATAACGCTCAACCCAGGTATGCTTCTTGTTTTCTGTATCTGAAAGTTCTAGAAAACCAGGAACCCAATATACCTTATCATAGGTAGAACTACACCACTTCATAAAATGCTGTGTACGTTCACATTCTGGAGTTCCAATATCTCCTAGTAAGGCAAGTGTTGGTGCACATGGTTTAATAGACTGAATAACAGTTTTTAGACAACTCTTATTCAGATTTAGATTGCTTGCATACTGGATACGGAAAATATTCTTCATGCCCTTATACACATTTAATAACCCATTCAATTTTATTAAATGTGGCAATAGGATTCTATCACCCGATCATTAATTATTCTGCCTAAGATAGAATGATAAGTGTGACATTTCAGGATGGTGATCTTTCCATAAAGGGTCATGAGGATTATTTATCTCCTGAAGAATTACAACAAATTGTTGGCAATTTTCTTAGTAATTATCCTAAGGGAAATCGTAATGAAAATGTAAATACTTATTATAAATCTTTAACATCTAATCTAGAAAATTATTTGAACTCTAGAATTGCTAATATGATGCAGACTAAACAAACTAATCAAAATAAAAAGACCGCCTTAGAATCATGGAATGTTTTTCCAAAACAATCCCCCCATTTTGTAGCAAATAATCCTATGCTTACACTGGAACAATTGCGTAGTGTCCCTAATTCTAATAAAATTAGAAATAAAAATAGGAGTCAATTAGAATGGCATAGAAAATATTATGGGGAAAAACTTATGGTAAATAAAGGTAAAGTTTTCCCAGTAACTAGAAAACGTAAAAACAGAAAAACAAGAAAATCAAACTAGGGTACGAGCGCTTGGATCGGTCGCCTTAACCCACTTAGGCATCCAAAGATAGGGTACAATAGTCTCTACTGAACTATAGTGTGAGTTAAAAATACTTCTATAATAATAAGCCTCTGCCGTCGTTGGCGTTAGATGCTTAAACTTACCCGCCTCCCCACGCCACTCAAGGCCAACAACAGCCTCGGCACGTTCCTGACACTCAGTGTACCATGACTTATCAAGTCCACTCACACCATCACTAAAGGCCTCCTTTGCTCTAAACAATACGGAATCAGGAAGTAGACCATCATGAAAGGCAAGGCGCAGCACCTGTTTCTCAGGGCGTATACCCTTGATAGGCCGACGTAGGGACGTAGAAATACTCTTTGCCACAGCAACAAATTGTTTATCTAGAAAGGGTGTGCGAGGCTCAAGGCCATGGCTACTTATACAACGGTCTGAACGAAGTACATCAAAATTATGTATATCCTGAAGAAGGCGAGTTGATTCATATTCAAAGGCTTCATCAGAAGGTGCCGAGTAAAAATACTTGTACCCTCCAAAAACCTCATCAGCACCATCACCATTAAACACAACCTTACAATCTGTACGACGGGCAATCTCACGACTTACCAACCAATTACCAACAGAGGCACGAACCGTTGTAATATCATAGGACTCAATATCCTTAATTACCTCAGGAATGGCATCAAAAAACTCCTTAGGAGTCATAACAATTTCAGTATGGTCTGAGTTTATATGATCGGCCACAAGACGAGCATGACGCAGATCCTCAGAACCCGTAAACCCAATACTGAAGGTTTTTAAGGGTTCCTTTCCAGCATCAAGTAGCTGTTTCTGAACAAGGGCGGCTACAAGACTACTATCAAGGCCACCACTAAGAAGGGCTGCCACAGGACGTTCAGTCATCATACGTTTCTTAATAGAGGCTACAAGAGCTACATTAAGAGCTACCTGAGCCTCCTTTGCGACCGTATAAAGTGGATTCTTTAACCAAGGCACAATGTGGTAGGGTTCAAAGCCAATCCGAACAAGACTCTTCAAGTCATAGGCCGCATAATGACCTGGAGGAAAGGCTTCAACAATTGTACAATCTTTTAAATCAAGGGCCTTGAGCTCACTAGAAAAAAAGATACGATTTAGTGTATTATCTTTATTTACACTATATCCAACATAGAGGGGGCGAACTCCATAGGGATCACGTGCTACGTAGGCTATTCCTGCCCCAGCGTCAATAATAACCATCGCAAAGACACCATCAAGACTTTGAAAAAAGGTACGTGCATCCGTCATAGAACCGAGTTTCTTAAAAAGACCACCTAGTACTGAACAATCAGAACCTCCAAATTCAAGGCCATAGGCCCGTGCAAGGTCAACATGATTATAGATTTCACCATTACACATCCAGGCAAGTCCATCACCCTGCATGGGCTGCATTCCGGATGAATTTAGGCCATTAATGGCAAGTCGTGTAAATCCGAGCTGAAAACCATCGCCTTCTAGAAATCGTCCTCCCTCTGGTCCACGCCCTGCTAATTTTTTAAGAAGAATTTCAGAACGTTCCTTTAATATTTTTTTGCCAAGTACAGCCAATATACCACACATTCTTATTCTTAGTTCATATTATTTGTTTAGACTCTAGTAGATATGCAGCAATCATTTGCCAACCCATTTAGACGTAACAATACTGTAAAAAAAACTAATAATATACGTAATAAGACACTTGATAAATATATCATAGAC
>Ga0187843_10000554_pt1 | contig 26145 bp, 21 predicted proteins | sample SpaLakP09_SKY_43_FD_134516 | JGI IMG/M metagenome (GOLD analysis project Ga0187843, IMG submission 134516) | Oligotrophic lake water microbial communities from Sparkling Lake, Wisconsin, USA - SP09_SKY_43 | ecosystem: Environmental > Aquatic > Freshwater > Lake | place: USA: Sparkling Lake... | reverse complement strand
GGCGGCCAACGAAGCACAACTGCGTGTGGCCGGCCAACCCCGAATCAGTGAAAAAGAACAGGCCTCCGAAACTGAAATGTCGTTTGATGCGATTTTCGAGGTTTACCCCGATGTCAAGCTGAAAGACCTGGCGCAAGTTGAAGTCGAGCGTGTCACCTCCGAAGTGACCGAAGCCGCCATCGACAAAACCGTGGATATTTTGCGCAAACAACGCCGCAGTTTTGCCCAACGCAGCCTGGAGTCTGCGGCCGCAGAAGGCGACCGCGTGACCGTGGACTTTCTTGGCAAGATCGACGGCGAACCCTTTGACGGCGGACGTGCTGAAGACTTCCAATTCATCATCGGTGAAGGTCAGATGCTCAAAGAATTCGAAGACGCTGCGCGCGGCATGAAGTCCGGCGAAAGCAAAACCTTCCCCTTGAAATTTCCCGACGACTATCAAGGTCGCGATGTGGCTGGCAAAACCGCCGACTTCATGGTCACCTTGAAAAAGCTTGAAGCCGCACATCTGCCTGAGTTGACGGAAGAGCTGTGCAAATCCCTGGGTGTGGCGGATGCCACCGTCACGGGTCTGCGCACCGACATCCGCAACAACCTCGAGCGCGAAGTCAAATTCCGTTTATTGGGGCGCAACAAGCAGGCGGCGCTGGATGCATTGGTGGCGCAGGCCGAGCTGGATTTGCCGCAGTCCATCGTGCAGTCCGAACTCGATCGCATGGCCGAAGGCGCGCGTGAAGAATTGAAACAACGCGGCATCAAAGACGCCGACAAAGCCCCGATTCCTGAAGACGTGTTCCGCCCGCAAGCCGAGCGCCGTGTGCGCATGGGTTTGGTGGTGTCCGAAGTGGTGCGCATGCAAAAGCTGCAAGCCACGCCAGACCAAATCAAAGCGCATGTGGAAGATTTGGCTGCCAGTTACGAGAAACCCTCTGAAGTGGCGCGTTGGTATTACAGCGACAACCGCCGCATAGCCGAAGTTGAAGCCATTGTGATTGAGAACAATGTCACCAACTACGTCATGTCTTTGGTGAAAATCAAAGACAAAAACATCAGCTTCGACGAATTGATGGGCCAGGCTTGAGGCTCGACCCCACAGGAGAAAACGCATGAGTGCAATGGATATACAAGGCTTGGGCATGGTCCCGGTCGTCATCGAAACCAGTGGTCGTGGCGAACGTGCCTATGACATTTACTCCAGGTTGTTGCGCGAACGCGTCATCTTCTTGGTCGGTCCTGTCAATGACCACACCGCCAATTTGGTGGTGGCGCAGTTGTTGTTCTTGGAAAGCGAGAACCCCGACAAGGACATTTCGCTCTACATCAACTCACCCGGCGGCTCGGTGAGCGCCGGCATGGCCATCTACGACACCATGCATTTCATCAAGCCGCAAGTCTCCACACTTTGCACCGGCATGGCCGCCAGCATGGGTGCTTTTTTGTTGGCTGCAGGTGCAAAGGGTAAGCGTTTCTCATTACCCAATTCCAAGGTCATGATTCACCAACCTTTGGGCGGCACCCAAGGGCAGGCCACTGAAATTGAGATCGCAGCGCGTGAAATTCTGAAAACCCGCGAGCGTTTGAACCAAATGTTGGCTGAAAACACCGGCCAACCTTTGTCCCGCATTGAGGTGGACACCGAGCGCGATTACTACCTCACCGCCGAAGAGGCTAAAGCCTACGGCTTGGTGGACGATGTAATATCCAAACGTCCTTGATCCTCACACAAAGGTAAGCACGGCATGGCCGACAAAAAAGGAACCACCAGCGAGAAAACGCTGTATTGCTCTTTCTGCGGCAAGAGCCAGCATGAAGTTAAAAAACTCATTGCTGGTCCATCCGTTTTCATTTGCGATGAATGCATTGATCTCTGTAACGACATCATTCGCGATGAATTACCGGCCACTTCACTGCGCGAAGGACGGGGGGACCTGCCCACACCCTCGGAAATCAAAAACAACCTCGACAACTATGTGATTGGCCAAGAACCGGCCAAGCGCGCTTTGGCTGTGGCGGTCTACAACCACTACAAGCGCTTGCAACACAAAAAGGACGCCAAAAAAGACGAAGTGGAACTGTCCAAAAGCAATATTTTGCTGATTGGCCCGACGGGTTCAGGCAAAACTTTGCTGGCGCAAACCCTGGCCCGCATGCTCGATGTGCCCTTTGTCATGTCGGACGCCACCACCCTCACTGAAGCTGGTTATGTGGGCGAGGACGTGGAGAACATCATTCAAAAGTTGCTGCAAAACTGCAACTACGAAGTCGAGCGCGCGCAGCGGGGCATTGTCTACATTGACGAGATCGACAAAATTTCGCGTAAATCGGACAACCCTTCGATCACCCGTGATGTGTCCGGCGAAGGCGTGCAACAAGCCTTGCTCAAACTCATCGAAGGCACCATGGCCAGCGTGCCACCGCAAGGTGGTCGCAAGCACCCCAATCAAGACTTTTTGCAGGTTGACACGACCAACATTTTGTTCATTTGCGGTGGCGCGTTTGCGGGCTTGGAAAAAGTCATCGAAAACCGCACTGAACGTTCGGGCATCGGCTTCAGTGCGGTGGTCAAAACCAAAGAAGAGCGCAGCCTGACTGATATGTTCGGTCAAGTTGAGCCTGAGGATCTGATCAAATTCGGTCTGATTCCCGAGTTGGTCGGTCGCTTGCCGGTGGTCACCACCCTCAGCGAGCTCACCGAAGACGCACTCGTTCAAATTCTGACCGAACCGAAAAATGCGTTGGTCAAGCAATATGGCAAGTTGTTCGGATGGAAGGCGTGGAGCTTGAAATTCGCCCCTCTGCCCTCAAAGCCATTGCCAAAAAAGCCCTGGACCGCAAAACCGGCGCACGCGGCCTGCGCTCCATCCTTGAACAATCGCTGATTGACACCATGTTTGATTTGCCCAACAGCAGCAACGTGGAGAAGGTGGTGGTCGAAGAGTCCACCATTGACGAAAACAAGCCACCGCTGCTGGTGTACCGCGAGGCCGCCAAAAAGGCCTGATTCCCTCCCCGGGGCGGCTTTAGCTGCCCTTTTTTTAGATTGGAAGTTTGACCATGTCTGGACAAACCCCCTTGCCCTCCGAACCCATGGACCTGCCCTTGCTACCTTTGCGCGATGTGGTGGTGTTTCCGCACATGGTGATTCCTTTGTTCGTCGGTCGCCCCAAAAGCATCAAGGCGCTTGAAGCCGCCATGAGTGCCGACCGCAGCATCATGCTGGTGGCGCAAAAGGCGGCGGCCAAGGATGAACCCTTGGTCACCGACATGTTTCAAGTGGGCTGTGTCTCCACCATTTTGCAAATGCTCAAGCTGCCCGATGGCACGGTGAAAGTGTTGGTTGAAGGCCAGCAGCGCGCAACCGTCAACCGCATTGAAGACGGCCCATCACACTTCAGTTGCAATCTCACCCCGGTGACCCTGCCCGAATCCGCCGAGCAAGACACCGAGGTGGAAGCCTTGCGCCGCGCGGTCATGCAGCAGTTCGACCAATACGTGAAGCTGAACAAAAAAATTCCGCCTGAAATCCTCACTTCGATTGCCAGCATTGATGACGCTGGTCGCCTGGCCGACACCATTGCCGCCCATCTGCCTCTGAAGTTGGAGAACAAGCAAGCCGTGCTGGACTTGCCCGATGTCAAGGCGCGATTGGAAAACCTCTTCACCCAACTCGAGCGTGAGGTGGACATCCTGAATGTGGACAAGCGCATTCGTGGCCGCGTTAAACGCCAAATGGAGAAAAACCAGCGCGACTTCTACCTGAACGAACAGGTCAAAGCCATCCAAAAAGAACTGGGCGAAGGCGAAGAAGGCGCAGACATTGAAGAGATCGAGAAGAAGATCAAAGCCGCGCGCATGTCTCCTGAAGCGCGCAAAAAGACCGAAGGTGAGTTGAAAAAACTCAAACTCATGTCGCCCATGTCCGCCGAAGCCACCGTGGTGCGCAACTACATCGACGTCATGGTCAACCTGCCTTGGAGCAAAAAAACCAAGATCAAACATGACCTGATGAATGCCGAAGCCGTGTTGAACGAAGACCACTTCGGTTTGGAAAAAGTCAAAGACCGAATCCTTGAATATTTGGCGGTGCAGCAACGTGTTGACAAAGTGAAGGCGCCGATCCTGTGTTTGGTTGGTCCTCCAGGCGTGGGTAAAACCTCTTTGGGTCAGTCGATTGCCAAAGCCACCGGGCGCAAGTATGTGCGCATGGCTTTGGGCGGCATGCGCGACGAGGCCGAAATTCGCGGCCATCGCCGCACCTATATTGGCGCCTTGCCCGGCAAGGTGCTGCAAAACCTGACCAAGGTCAACACCCGCAACCCTTTGTTCTTGCTCGATGAGATCGACAAACTCGGTGCAGATTTCCGTGGCGACCCCTCCAGCGCTTTGCTGGAAGTGCTCGACCCCGAACAGAACAACACCTTCAACGACCACTACGCCGAGGTGGATTTCGATTTGAGCGACGTCATGTTTGTGGCCACCTCCAATTCGATGAATATTCCACCTGCGTTGCTTGACCGGATGGAAGTCATTCGACTCTCCGGCTACACCGAAGATGAAAAAATCAACATCGCTTTGCGCTACCTGATCCCCAAGCAGTTGAAAAACAACGGCATCAAGGAAGAGGAGTTGCTCATCGAAGAGTCTGCGGTTCGCGACATCGTGCGCTACTACACCCGCGAAGCCGGCGTGCGCTCTTTGGAGCGTGAGATCTCCAAAATCTGCCGCAAGGTGGTCAAGGCTTTGTTGCTGAAGTCGCTTACACCCTTGGTGAAGGTGAATGCCGAGAACTTGAACGACTATTTGAGCGTTCGCAAGTACACCTATGGCCGCGCCGAGCAAGAAAACCAAATTGGACAAGTGGTCGGTTTGGCTTGGACCGAAGTGGGCGGCGATTTGCTAACCATCGAAGCTGCGCTGATGCCCGGAAAGGGCAACATCATCCGCACGGGCTCCTTGGGCGATGTCATGAAAGAGTCGGTGGAAGCGGCACGCACCGTGGTGCGCAGCCGGGCCCGTTCGCTCGGTATCAAGGCTGAAACTTTCGAGAAGAGTGATATTCACATCCACGTGCCTGACGGTGCAACGCCCAAAGACGGCCCCAGCGCGGGTGCTGCCATGACCCTGGCCATGGTGTCGGCGCTCACCGGTATCGCGGTGCGCAGCGATGTCGCCATGACCGGTGAAATCACCCTGCGCGGCGAAGTCACTGCCATCGGCGGCTTGAAAGAAAAACTGCTGGCGGCTCTACGCGGCGGCATCAAAACCGTGCTGATCCCAGAAGAGAACATCAAGGATCTGCAAGAGATTCCAGACAATGTGAAACAGAATTTGGAAATCGTCCCAGTGCGTTGGCTCGACAAGGTGTTGGAGATTTCCTTGGTGCGCATGCCTTCACCTTTGCCGGATGATGAACCCGTGGTGGTCGCTCCTGCCAAGGTTGAAGTCCCCGCAGCGGCATCAGTGAAACATTAAAAGCAGACCGTGCAAAGTTGGCCAATTTTCGGCTATACTTTGCGGCTTCTGCGGGAGTAGCTCAGTTGGTAGAGCGCAACCTTGCCAAGGTTGAGGTCGCGAGTTCGAGCCTCGTCTCCCGCTCCAAATTAAAAGGGAAGCTATGCTTCCCTTTTTTCTCTTAACGGCGTGGTAGCAAAGCGGTTATGCACCGGATTGCAAATCCGTGTAGGTCGGTTCGACTCCGGCCCACGCCTCCAACATAAAAGCCACTGTTGAACAGCAGTGGCTTTTTTCTTTACTGCTTCACCAACCCCACCATCTTCACCATCTCCCCCCATCGGTCATAGGCGGTTTTCATTTCTTGCGCCAATTCGCCTGGGGTGGAGGGCGACGCTTCATAAGCGCCTTTCGCAATGAAGTCTTTCACTGACGGCGTTTGCAAGCTTTGTTTGAACCAATCATTGAGTTTGTGGGTGGTATCGGCGCTCATGCCGGCAGGACCGACGACCGCCAGCCAACTGGTCAGGTCCAAGCCGGGCATACCTTGCTCGGTCAGAGTTGGTACGTTGGGCATCGCGGCATAACGCTTGGCGGCGGCCACGCCGATGATCACAATTTTTCCGGTCTGTGCGTTTTGAATCGCGGTTGGTGCTGCGTCGAAATAGGCTTGCACGCGGCCTTCCAGCAGGTCACTGGCAGCGTCTGCTGTGCCTTTGTAAGGAATGTGCGTGATCGGCACCTTGCCTGTTTTGCCAAAGGCTTCGGCGTAAATATGTGAGGACGTGCCGGTGCCAAAGGAGGCAAAGTTCAATTGACCCGGGTGGGCTTTGGCCCAGCTCAACAACTCGGGCACGGTGCGCACGCCAAGCGACTGGTGTACCGTGAGCACCAAGGGACCGCGGCTGATGATGCTGATGGGTGTGAAATCGGTGAATGGGTTGTATTGAACATTCGACAGCGTGTGCGGGTTTTGTGTGAAGACCGAGGAGGGCGCAAACAACAAGGTGTGGCCATCAGGCTTGGCTTTTTTCACTTCCAGCGCCGAGATCATCATGCTGGCCCCGGGTTTGTTGTCCACAATCACCTGCATGCCGCTGATCTCGGCCATGCGTTTGGCCACGGCACGCGCTTGGGCGTCCAGCGAACCGCCGGCGGCCAAACCCACCACCAGTCGAATCGGGCGATCGGGTTGCAAGCTTGCGGCCTGCGCAAACCCATCAGAACCAGCCAACATGCCAGCCGTTGCCAACATGCCCGCAACAAGGGTTCGGCGAGAATAAGATCGAAGAGGCTTCATGTGAAATCCAGACTGTGTGCAATATCATTGATTATTGATGAAGCCCGACTGACCAAACCGCCCACACACTGATGAAAACCATTACACGCACCGATGAGCGCATTTTGTCAGCCGATGTGTTTGGCCGAGATACGCAACAAACGCGTGAGCCACTGGGCTTTTGGCAAGAACAAGCCCAGAACATACCGATTTACCGACGCTGTCAGGTCTTGGTGGTGGGTGGCGGGCCTTCGGGCACGGCCGCTGCTGCTGCAGCAGCCCGGCAAGGTGCGGATGTGGTTTTGCTTGAGCGCTACAACCACTTGGGCGGTTTGTCCACCGGTGGGTTGGTGATTTGGATCGACCGCATGACCGACTGGCAAGGCGAGTTGGTGATCAGAGGCTTCGCCAAAGAGTTGTTTGACCGCTTGCCGCCCGACGCCGTGGCTGGCCCCGATCCGACAGATTGGGGCTCACAAGACGAAGACACCGCCAAGCACTGGTCGTTTCGCACTGCCGCCTACCATGGCATCGTTACCTGGTCGCCCACCATTGACCCTGAGCGGCTCAAGCTGCTCTCTCAACAAATCTTGTTGGAGCGCCAAGTCAAGTTGGTTTACCACTCTTGGGCGGCCGCCCCCTTGATGAAGGACGGCGCATTGAAAGGCGTGGCCTTCGAGAGCAAGGAAGGGCGCATGGCCATCTTGGCGGATCTGGTGATTGATGCCACCGGAGACGGTGATATTTTTGCCCGTGCCGGTGCGGCGTTCACCAATGACATCGAAGAAGAGGACGTGCACCACTGCATGAACACCTCGTGGATGTTTGCAGGTGTTGACATGAACCGTTGGATCGCGTTTCGCGCCCAGCAGCCCGAGGCTTACAGCGACTTCATGCAGCGTGGACGCGCGGCATGCGGTTTGTTTGACCGGCCATTCGTATCTTGGCGCAATGATGTCGCGCTGTTCATGGGGCCACGGCAAGCGGGCTATTCCGCGTTGAACGTTGACGACCTGACCGCTGTGGAAATTCGCTCGCACATGGCCATGGACGCGCACTTGGCGTTTTACAAAGCCCATGCGCCCGGATTCGAGCAGGCCTATCTGATGCTGTCTGCTCCGCAAATTGGCGTGCGCCATGCCAGGCGTTTAACCGGCGTGGATGCGGTGTTGCGCAGTCGCTGGTCGGACGGTGTGGCCTTGCCGACTGAAATTGGTGTGACGCCTGCGGTCTCACCCAAGTTTCCAAACATCTCTATTCCTTACGGTGCCTTGGTGCCTGAAAAACTCGATGCTTTACTGGCCTGTGGCCGACATGTCTCGTGTGACCGCAATTCGCATGGCTTCATGCGTGAAATACCGCAGTGCTGGATCACCGGGCAAGCCGCGGGTGTGGCGGCGGCCTTGGCGGTACAGCACGGTATCCAACCGCGTCATGTGAACGTGAACGAATTGCAGCAAGCCTTGTTGGCGCAAGGTGTTTACCTGCGCCCTCAAATCGCATCAGATCAAACCTTCAACGCAGAGGCACGCAGCGCCCCAGTGACCACCAACCAGCAGGTCCGGGCATGAGTATCAAACTCACTGATGAAGAAGAAGCCATGCGCGACGGGCGCGATGGTGCCGCAGTGGCCAAGGCCATGGACTTGTTGATCCGCTATGGCAATGCCTTGGGTGCCGCTGATTTTGTCGAAACACGCAATGTCTGCGGCACGGTCACCGCCACCACACCGTTCATGCGCGATTTCGCCATGGCCAAAGGCGGCTTTGACGGCGTGTTCAGCGAATTCAATCTGGACACGGCTGATGTGGTCGAGGTGCCGCAAGTCCGCGCCAAGAGTTACCACTTGCAGTTGGGCTTTGACCCAAACCATCCCAAAGAAATGGGTGTGAGTGAGGAAACCGTGCAGTTTTACCGGCGCAGCGAAGCGGTGGTCAAACGCATGGGCGTGAACATGATCAACACCTGCACGCCTTACCAAGTGGGCAATCTGCCGGCCTTTGGTGAGCACTGTGCATGGATGGAGTCCTCTGCGGTGGTCTATGCCAATTCAGTGCTGGGTGCACGCACCAACACCGAGGGCCGCGAAAGCACCAGTGCTGCCATGTTGACCTGTCGGATTCCCCGCTGGGGCCTGCATCTGGATGAACACCGTCGCGGGCAGTTGGGTGTCAAGATTGAATGTCCACCGCAAACCAATCAGGACTGGGGTTTGCTGGGTTATTGGATGGGCCATTGGGTGCAAAACCAAGTGGCTGTGTTGGAGGGGGTCAGCCATCAACCGGACTTGGCGAGCTTGAAGCACTTTGGAGCGGCGGCGTCGAGTTCGGGTGGCGTCGAGCTGTTCCACCTGGTCGGTGTCACGCCGGAAGCACCGAGTTGGGAGAAAGCCTTCAATGGCAACCCCGTTGGCGAGGTGCGTGTGTATGACGCCCAAGCGCGCGCCGAAACCTTGGACAAGCTCAATGGTCAAACCCAAAACACCCATGTGGACTATGTGATGTTGGGCTGCCCACATTACAACTTGGCGCAAATGCAAAAAGCGCTTGAACTGCTCGATGGGCGACGTATCAGCGATGCATGTGCTTTGTGGATCTTCACGCCGCACGACATCAAAACCCAAGCCGATGCGCAAGGACTGACCGCCCAACTTGAAAAAGCAGGCGTGAAGATTTTGACCAACAGTTGTTCCGCGATGAGCCGCGCTGTGCCTGAAGGCACCCGCGTGGTGGCCTTGGACTCTGCCAAACAAGCGCATTATTTGCCGGCTATTTTGGGCGTGCAGGCTTGGTTCGGGACCACTGCGCAATGCATTGATGCCGCTTGCACTGGTGTTTGGCGTCCAGCATGAGCCACCTGTTTCAGCTCAAAGGCAGGGTTGTCGTGCCCGGCGTGGTATCGGCCCAAGCCCTGGTCAGCACGGAGCCCATTTCTGGTTGGGGCGGCGTGGATCCGCGCACCGGCACCATCGTTGAAACCCGCCATCCTTTGCGCGGTCAATCTTTCGCCGGAAAGGTATTGGTGTTCCCGGGTGCCAAAGGTTCATCAGGATGGTCGGCGCAATTTCACACTGCGCGTGTCATGGGCATGGCACCTGCTGCATGGTTGTTCAACCTGATGTGCACCAAGGTGGCCTTGGGCACGGTGGTCAGCCATGCACCGGCCATGACCGACTTTGACCAAGACCCGTTGCTGTTGATTCAAACCGGGGACTGGGTTCATGTGGATGCAGTCCAAGGCCTGGTCACCGTGACCCGAAATTGAAACACACCAGCGCTTTCTTCTGTCATCCCAGTGCTGGCCACAACCCTTGCAGACCATCGACCAGCAATTTGATGGACACCAAGAGCAAGGCGATTTGCACCCAACGGAAGAACCATTTCTCATGAATGATTTTGGTGAGATAGGCCCCGACATAGGTGCCCACCAAGGCTGAAGGGATCAGCCATGCAGCTTGGGTCAAGTCGTCCAAGGTATAGGGATTGAGTTGCTGATAGGGAATCACCTTCACCCAATTGATGATGGCAAACAATATCGTGGCCGTGCCAGCAAACACCGCCTTGGGAAGACGCTGGGGCAATACAAACACCTGAAATGGTGGCGCACCTGCATGTGAAATAAAACTGGTGAAGCCTGCCAACATGCCCCAAAAAATGCCTTTTTTCAGGTTCACGCCTTGTGTCGGTTGGGGTATTTTGCGCAACCAAATATTCAGGCAAAAACCAATACCAATGCAGCCAATCAACAACTTGACGGCGCTGTCTGAGGTGTAGGAAGCGGTCAGCCAACCCATGAAGATGCCCAAGATACTGGCGGGGACCAAGACTTTCAAATTTGGCATGCTGAAGTCTTTGCGGTAAAGCCAAACACTCACCACGTCCGAAATGATGTAGATGGGTAACAACAACACCGCAGCCTTTACCGGCGACATCACCATCGATAAAACCGGGACAGCCAACATGCCAATGGTGGGCAAGCCCCCTTTGGATAAACCGACCAGCAAGGCGGCCAGGCTGGCCAAGGCCATATAGACGTCCAAAACCATGTCTTAAGTGAAAGAGGAAGTGATGGACAACGGCATGCTTTCATCATAGAAGTTTTTTCCAGTGAGAATCACGCCATGAAAATCATGCCCCATTTGGAAAGTTTGGAATCAACACCACAAGCACATCGCTTGGCGTTTGCGGATCCCGCGTTCATGTTGCGCAGCGAAGTACGCGGCATTCGTTTACAGCTTGAATTACTCAAACCTGATTTGATGCAATACGAGGCCGGCATTGAACATACCGTGGTGGTGTTTGGCAGTGCCCGTTTTATGTCGCTCGAAAAAGCCCAACACCTGCTGCAACACGCCCAAACGCTGGCGGATGAATCATTGATCGCCACAGCCCAAACCGCCTTGAGAAATGCCCATTACTACGAAGCCGCGCGTTTATTCGCCCGCATGGTGTCTCAAGGCTGCACAGGTCTGCCTGCATGTGATCGACTGACCATTTGCACCGGTGGTGGTCCCGGCATCATGGAGGCGGCCAACCGTGGGGCGCAAGAGGTCGGTGCGCAATCGGTGGCCCTGAATATCGAACTGGCGCACGAACAGGCCCCCAACCCCTACGTCACAGAAGGCTTGAGTTTCAAGTTTCATTACTTTGCTATTCGCAAAATGCATTTCATGATGCGCGCCAAAGCCTTGGTGGCCTTTCCCGGTGGCTTTGGCACCTTGGATGAATTGTTTGAAATCCTGACGTTGGTTCAAACCCGCAAGTCTCAAATGGTTCCGATCCTGCTTTATGGCACGGCCTACTGGAAAAAAATTGTGAACTTCGAAGCCTTGGTGGAAGAGGGCACCATTTCGAAGGCGGATTTGGACTGTTTTCATTTCGTCGATGAACCCGCACAGGCTTGGACACAAATCAAGACTTTCCATCAACTCTGACGGCCCATCACCTGAAAATTTACTCTTTTTTCATATCATCCAGACAGTTGTTTGATCAGTTTGGAAACGGAAAATAAGGGATTGTCTTGTGCAAACCAGTCATTTTTGGGGTGACAATGGACGCATACCTAGGCCACGGCTTCACCCGACATGTCTGACTCTCCCATCCTCGTCACCAAAGCACTGACCAAAGAATTCAAAGGTTTTGTGGCCGTGAGCAATGTGAATTTAAGTGTTCAACGCGGCCACATACATGCCCTCATCGGCCCCAATGGCGCTGGCAAAACCACATGCTTTAACTTGCTCACTAAATTTCTAGAACCCAGCAGCGGGCAGATTATTTTCAATGGGCAGGACATCACATCCGAAAAACCAGCGCAAATCGCTCGCCGCGGCATCATTCGTTCGTTTCAAATATCGGCGGTGTTTCCACAAATGACGGTGCTCGACAATGTCCGCATTGGCTTGCAACGCCAATTGGGCACCTCTTATTTCTTTTGGCGCAGCGACGCCTCACTGAACCACCTCAACCCGCAGGCCATGGCCTTGTTGGCCGAGGTCGACTTGACCGACTTTGCCCAGGTGTTGGCAGTGAATTTGCCCTACGGCCGCAAACGTGCCTTGGAAATTGCCACCACCTTGGCCATGAACCCCGAACTCATGCTGCTTGATGAACCCACGCAGGGCATGGGCCACGAGGATGTGGAGCGGGTCACGCAACTGATTAAGAAAGTGTCCGCCGGGCGCACCATCTTGATGGTGGAGCACAACATGAATGTGATCGCCAGCATTGCTGACAAGATCACGGTGTTGCAACGTGGCGCTGTGCTGGCTGAGGGGTCCTACAGCGAGGTATCCCACAACCCGCAAGTCATGCAAGCCTACATGGGCACGGCAGACGGCGAGCTGGCAGGAGCCCACGCATGAGCCAAGTGCCCGCATTGGAGATACGAGACCTGCACACCTGGTATGGCGAGTCCCACATTCTGCATGGCTTGAATTTGCAAGTGCAGCCGGGTGAAGTGGTCACCTTGTTAGGCCGCAATGGCGCGGGTCGCACCACCACCATGCGCGCCATCATGGGCTTGGTGGGCAAGCGTCAAGGATCAATTCGTGTGCATGGTGAAGAAACCATCCATTTGCCCACGCACCACATCGCTCATCATGGCGTGGGTTATTGCCCGGAAGAACGTGGCATTTTTGCCAGTTTGTCCTGCGAAGAAAATTTATTGTTGCCCCCGGTGGTGTCTTCGCGCGGCAAACCAATGTCTTTGAATGACATCTACGCCATGTTTCCGAATTTGCGAGAACGCAAAGACAGTCCGGGCATGCGTTTGTCCGGTGGTGAACAACAGATGTTGGCGGTCGCGCGCATTTTGCGCACCGGTGCCAATTTATTGTTGCTTGATGAAATTTCAGAAGGCTTGGCACCAGTGATCGTGCAGGCGCTGGCGCGCATGATCACCACACTCAAGGCCCAAGGGTTCACCATCGTCATGGTCGAACAAAACTTTCATTTCGCCGCACCTTTGGCAGATCGTTTTTATGTGATTGAACATGGCCAGGTGGCGTTGCAGTTCTCGGTCCATGAATTGCAAAGTCAAATGACTGCCTTGAATGAATTACTCGGCGTTTAGCCCGCCCCCCCCTATTGAAGACCCTGAGGAGAACACATTGAATTTCAAACAAATCATCATCGCAACAGCTTGTGCGCTTTCTGTGTTGCCCGCTGTCGCCCAAACGGACAATTTAAAAATCGGTTTCATCACCGATATGTCCAGTTTGTATGCCGATATTGATGGACCCGCTGGCGCTGAAGTGATCAAGATGGCGATTGCCGATTTCGGCGGCAAAGTCTTGGGCCGCAACATTGAGTTACTGACTGTTGACCATCAAAACAAAGCCGATATTGCCGCCTCAAAAGCGCGTGAATGGATTGATCAACAAAACGTGGCGATGATTTTGGGCGGCACCAACTCGGGCACGGCACTCGCTTCAAGTCGCGTAGCCGCTGAAAAGAAGCGCCTCTACATCAATATTGGCGCTGGCTCGGCACGTTTAACCAACGAAGAATGCACGCCTTACACCATCCATTACGCCTATGACACCGTCGCATTGGCCAAGGTGGCGGGCAAAGCCATCATCGACCGTGGTGACAAAGACTGGTTCTTTTTAACCGCTGACTATGCCTTTGGGCATTCCTTGGAAAAAGATTCGTCGGATGTGGTGAAAGCCACTGGCGGCCGTGTTTTAGGCAGTGTGCGTCACCCTTTGAACGCCTCCGATTTTTCTTCCTTCTTGTTGCAAGCGCAAAGCTCCAAAGCGCAAGTGCTGGGTTTGGCCAATGCCGGTGGTGATTTCGTCAACAGCATGAAAGCCGCCAAAGAATTTGGCGTGGACAAGAAAATGAAATTAGCCGGTCTGCTGGTATTTATCAATGACATCCATGCCCTGGGTTTGAAAAACACCGAAGGCCTGCTGACCACCGACAGTTGGTACTGGGATCAAAATGAAGAAACCCGCAAGTTTTCTGCGCGTTTTTTTGAAAAATTCAAACGCATGCCCAGCAGTGTGCAAGCAGGGAATTACTCGGCCACGCTCACCTATTTGAAAGCCGTCAAGGCCGCCAACTCAGATGACACAGACAAAGTCTTGGCAATGCTGAAGAAAAACAAAATCAACGACATGTACGCCAAAAATGGCTACATCCGTGAGGACGGTCGCATGATCCACGACATGTTTTTGATGCAGGTGAAAAAGCCTTCTGAAGCCACCAAGCCCTGGGACTATTACAAGCAACTCACCACCGTACCCGGCGCACAAGCCTTCACGCCCTTGGCCGAGTCCAAGTGTGCATTGGTGAAAAAATAAACCCTCCACTTCTTCGCAGACTGAACCACGTTTTATGGAAATTTTTGGAATCCCATTGCCCGCCATCCTGAGCCAACTCTTGTTGGGTCTGGTCAATGGTTCCTTCTACGCCATCTTGAGTTTGGGTTTGGCGGTGATCTTTGGCCTGCTTAACGTCATCAACTTCGCGCACGGGGCCATGTTCATGATGGGTGCCATGGTCACTTGGATGGGCTTCACCTATTTCGAATTGTCCTACTGGAACATGCTCTGGCTGTCGCCCTTGGTGGTTGGTTTGTTTGGCATCTTGATTGAAAAAACCATGTTGCAGTGGCTTTACAAGCTCGATCATCTGTATGGATTGCTGCTCACATTCGGTGTCACTTTGCTGATGGAAGGTGTGTTCCGCTCCATCTATGGTTCATCTGGCCTGTCCTACAGCGTGCCGGAAGCCTTGCAAGGCGCCACCGACTTGGACTTCATGGTCTTGCCCAATTACCGTGCATGGGTGGTACTGGCTTCATTGGTGGTTTGCTTTGCCACCTGGTTCGTGATCGAAAAAACCAAACTGGGTGCGTATTTGCGGGCAGGTACTGAAAACCCACGGTTGGTCGAGGCCTTTGGCATCAATGTGCCCTTGATGGTCACACTCACCTATGGTTTTGGTGTGGCTTTGGCCGCGTTTGCCGGTGTGTTGGCCGCACCCATTTACCAGGTGGCGCCGCTCATGGGTTCCAACCTGATCATCGTGGTGTTTGCAGTGGTAGTGATTGGTGGCATGGGTTCGATCATGGGCTCGATCCTCACCGGTTTGGGCTTGGGTGTGGTTGAAGGCTTTACCAAAGTGTTTTATCCCGAAGCCTCCAGCACCGTGGTGTTCATCATCATGGCCATCGTCTTGTGGGTGCGACCCGCAGGCTTGTTTGGCAAAGAAAAATAAATGAAACAAATGCACATGGCCAAGACCATCTTTTTCACACTGCTGTTGTTGGGTGGTTTGTTGGCACCCTTGGTGGTCTATCCCGTTTTCATGATGAAGCTCTTGTGCTTTGCTTTGTTTGCTTGCGCGTTCAATTTGCTCATTGGCTACACCGGCTTGCTGTCCTTTGGCCATGCTGCTTTCTTGGGCGGTGCCGGTTACACAGCGGGCTTTGTCCTGCGCGATTGGGGTTGGGCCCCCGAGTGGGGTATTGTGGCGGGCACCTTGTTTGGCGCCCTGATGGCTTGGTTGATGGGTGGTTTGGCCATTCGTCGGCAAGGCATTTACTTCACCATGATCACCCTCGCCCTGTCACAAATGCTGTATTTCTTTTTCTTGCAAGCCCCCTTCACTGGTGGGGAAGATGGCTTGCAAGGCATTCCCCGTGGCGTTTTGTTTGGCTTCATGGATTTGAAAAATGACTTGACCCTGTATTACCTGGTGTTGGCGATTTTTATTTTTGGTTTCTGGGTCATTCACCGCACCATCCATTCGCCATTTGGTCAGGTGTTGAAAGCCATCAAAGAAAACGAGCCACGTGCCATTTCATTGGGCTATGACGTCAGCAGATATAAATTGCTGGTCTTTGTTTTGTCAGGTGCGTTGGCTGGTTTGGCCGGTGCGACCAAAGTGCTGGTCCTCGGTTTTGAAACCCTGACCGATGTGCACTGGAGCATGTCTGGTTTGGTGGTTCTCATGACCTTGGTTGGAGGCATGGGTACCGTGATCGGCCCCATCCTTGGCGCTTTTTTGATCACCATTTTGGAGAACAAAATGGGTGAAATCGGCTTGGCATTGCAAAGCCTGACCGGCCTCGAATGGTTTGCCAATTTGGGCGAGTCTGTCACCATCATCACAGGATTGATTTTTGTGATTTGTGTCCTGATGTTTCGTCGCGGCATCGTTGGCGAACTGTTGCACCGCACCACCTCGAAAGCCAAGCCATGAACCAAAACCTTGCCATGACTGATCAAGAAAAAATCTCGGAAGACGCCACCTACCTGAAGGTCACCTGGCGCTTGATTCCGTTTCTTTTGGTTTGCTACATCATTGCCTACCTCGACCGGGTCAACGTCGGGTTTGCCAAATTGCAAATGATGAGTCACCTGGGCTTTTCAGACGTTGTTTACGGCTTGGGCGCGGGCATGTTCTTCATCGGCTATTTCTTCTTTGAGGTGCCCAGTAACATCATCTTGCATCGGGTTGGTGCCCGCCGATGGATTGCGCGCATCATGGTGACTTGGGGCGTTATTTCTGCCGGCATGATGTTTGTTGAAACTGAAATGCAGTTTTACGTGATGCGTTTTTTATTGGGCGTCGCTGAAGCCGGATTTTTTCCGGGCATCATCTTGTACTTGACCTACTGGTACCCCGCACAAAGACGCGGTCGCATCGTCTCCTTGTTCATGACCGGCATCCCCTTGGCTGGTGTGATTGGCGGCCCCTTGTCGGGCTGGATCATGAAGAGTTGGGATCAGGTCGGCGGCTACCAAGGGTGGCAGTGGATGTTCTTACTGGAAGCCCTGCCTGCCATTGTGGTTGGCTTCATCGTTTATTGGTATTTGGATGACCGCATCACCGATGCGAAATGGTTGACGGAATCTGAGCGTCAACTTCTGGCGCAACGCATCCATGAAGAAGAGCACGACAAAGAACACATGCCGGTGTCGCAGGTTTTGAGAAACAAACGTGTGTGGGTGATGAGTGCAATTTATTTCAGCTTGGCCATGAGTCTGTATGGCGTGAGCTTTTGGTTGCCAACATTGATCAAAGGCATGGGGGTCACGGACAACCTCAGTATTGGCTTGCTGTCGGCCATCCCCTGGATGGCTGGCGTTTTCTCGATGCTGTGGTTTGGCCGCAGCGCTGACAAGCACAAAGAACGACGCTGGCATGTGGTCATCCCGATGCTGATGGCGGCCTCGGGCTTGGTTTTGTCTGTTCTGTTGGCAAGCAATGTGTACTTGGCGTTTGTGGCCTTGATCTTGGCCTGCATGGGTATCGTCTCTGGCATTCCGTTGTTTTGGAGTTTGCCCACTTCTTTCTTGGTGGGTGCTGGCGCCGCAGCAGGCATTGCCGCCATCAATTCGATTGCCAATTTGGCTGGGTTTGTTGCACCCTATGTCGTGGGTTGGTTGAAGCAAGTGACCCAGTCGACAGACTCAGGCATGTATTTGCTGGCAGTGGTCCTGTTGATCGGTGCGGCCATCACCTTGACGATTCCCAGCAAACTGGTTAACCGGTAATTCCATCTGACTTTTTTCTTGATCGTTAGAATTCTGTAAGTTTTAGCAATTCCACAGGCGAGGAGATTTGAATGAGCAACATCAGTAAACATTTAATGTGGTTGGCCATTGCCATCTTCGGTGCGTTTTCGCTGGGTGTGGTCGCGCTGAGTCAGGGCGAGAGCATCAACGCCTTGTGGATTGTCACTGCGGCCGTCTCAATCTATCTGATTGCTTATCGGTTTTATGCTTTGTACATCGCGAAAAATGTGATGCAACTCGATGGCAACCGACCTACACCAGCGGTTCGCCTGAACGATGGTTTGGACTATGTGCCAACCCATAAAAATGTCTTGTTCGGTCACCATTTCGCCGCCATTGCAGGGGCTGGTCCGTTGGTGGGACCAGTCTTGGCAGCCCAAATGGGTTATTTGCCCGGATTACTGTGGTTGCTCGTCGGCGTGGTCTTGGCCGGTGCGGTACAAGACTTCATGGTGCTGTTTATTTCTGTCAGACGCAATGGTCGTTCATTGGGCGACATGGTCAAAGAAGAAATGGGCGTGGTCCCGGGTGTGATTGCCATGTTTGGTACCTTCATGATCATCACGATTTTGTTGGCGGTGTTGGCTTTGATCGTGGTCAAGGCCCTGGCTGAAAGCCCTTGGGGCACCTTCACGGTGGCCGCCACCATCCCCATCGCTTTGTTCATGGGAATCTACTCGCGCTATATACGACCCGGACGCATTGCTGAAATCTCGCTCATCGGTTTCATACTGCTGATGCTGGCCATCATTTATGGCGGACAAGTCGCAGCAGACCCCAATTTGGCACCTCTGTTCACCTTTGATGGCAAACAACTCACCCTGATGTTGTTGACCTATGGTGTGGTTGCTTCGGTCCTGCCCGTTTGGTTGCTACTGGCCCCGCGCGACTACTTGTCCACCTTCTTGAAAATTGGCACCATTGTTGGTTTGGCGATCGGCATATTGTTCGTCGCACCCGATTTGAAAATGCCGGCTGTCACCAAATTCGTTGATGGCACGGGACCGGTCTGGTCCGGTTCCTTGTTCCCCTTCTTGTTCATCACCATCGCCTGTGGTGCCGTCTCAGGCTTTCATGCCTTGATTTCTTCTGGCACCACGCCCAAGCTGCTCGAGAACGAGTTGCATGCGCCATTGATTGGCTATGGCGGCATGCTCATGGAATCCTTTGTTGCGGTCATGGCCTTGGTCGCTGCATCCATCATCGAACCGGGCATTTATTTCGCCATGAACAGTCCGGCGGCGCTGATTGGCACCACGCCTGAATCCGCAGCCGCGGCGATCAGTCAGTGGGGTTTCCTGCTCACGCCTGAAATGCTTCAAGAAACCGCCCGTAACGTGGGAGAAACCACCATCATTTCCCGCACTGGTGGTGCGCCTACTTTGGCGGTTGGCATGGCACAGATCTTTGCGTCAGCCATCGGCGGCCCCGGCATGATGGCCTTCTGGTATCACTTTGCCATTTTGTTTGAAGCCCTGTTCATCTTGACGGCCGTTGATGCGGGCACCCGTGTGGGCCGCTTCATGTTGCAAGACCTGATGGGGACCGTGGTTCCTGCGCTCAAAGACACCCAATCGATTGCTGGCAACCTGCTCGCCTCGGTGTTGTGTGTGAGCGCCTGGGGGTACTTCCTTTACCAAGGTGTCTCTGATCCCTTGGGCGGCATCAACACACTCTGGCCTTTGTTCGGTATATCCAACCAAATGCTGGCGGCCATCGCTCTGACCTTGTGCACCGTGGTGTTGTTCAAGATGAAGCGTCAACAATATGCTTGGGTCACCTTGGTGCCCACCACGTGGTTGCTCATCTGCACACTGACTGCGGGCATGGAAAAAATATTCCACAGCAATCCCAAAATTGGTTTCTTGTCGAATGCGGAACGATTCCAAGCCGCTTTGGCGCAAGATCAAATCTTGGCTCCTGCTAAGTCAATAGCACAGATGCACCAAATTGTTTTTAACAACTACCTCAATGCGGGACTGGCTGCGCTATTTATGCTGGTGTTGTTGTCCGTTGTGTTCTATGGCATCAAGCAATGCAGGATTGCTTTGAAATCAACGCAGCCCACCACGCATGAAGCGGTGGGCAACTTGAAATCTGCCTGATCATCATGGCCGGTCCTGTGCTGGAAAAGCTCAAAGCCCTCAACGGTTATTTTGTGCAAACCGCCCACCTGATGGTGGGCGTGCCCAGCTATCAAAATTATCTCGACCACATGAAAGCAACGCATGGGGATGACAAGCCTGTCATGAATTACGAGGAATTTTTCAGAGAACGCCAAGCTGCCAGGTTTGGTGAAGGCGCGACCCGAATCAGCCGTTGTTGTTGAAAGCCAATCGCACGACTCAAGTGCGAATTTTTTCCCGCAACTGAAACTTTTGAATCTTGCCGGTTGAAGTTTTGGGGATCACCTCAAAACGTATTTCCTTGGGTGCTTTGTAACTCGCCAGCCATGTTTTGCAGTGACTGATCAGCGCTGCTTCGGACACCGTGCTGTCGGGTTTGACTTCGACAAACGCCACCGGTACCTCACCCCATTTGCTATCGGGCTTGGCCACCACAGCGCAGGCCAACACGGCAGGATGGCGGTACAACGCATCTTCCACTTCGATAGAACTGATGTTTTCTCCGCCCGAGATGATGATGTCTTTGCTGCGGTCTTTGATTTTCACGTAGCGGTCTGATTCCAGTACAGCCAAGTCACCCGTGTGAAACCAACCGCCCTCGAATGCCTTCGCGGTGGCTACCGGGTTTTTCAAATAACCTTTCATGACCAGATTGCCTTGAAACATGATTTCACCGATGCTCGTGCCATCTGCTTGAATGGCAGACATGTCCTGTGGATGCAACACGGTCATGCTTTCTTGCAAGGGATAGCGAACGCCTTGACGACCGTGGAGTCGAACTTGTTCTGACAAAGAAGTGCTGTTCCAAGATGTTTGTGGAACGGCGACAGCAGCCGGCCCATAAACCTCTGTCAAGCCATAGACATGGGTGATGTCAAAGCCCATTTGCGCCATGCCTTCAATCATCGATGCTGGGGGCGCTGCACCTGCAACCATGCCCTTGACTTGTTGCCTGATTCCTTCAAGCAAAGAAGCAGGGGCGGCGATCAGCATGTTGTGGACGATCGGCGCAGCACAGTAGTGGTTCACTTGGTGCTGGGCGATGTTGTCAAGAATAAGGGCTGCTTCAATCTGGCGCAAGCACACATGCACACCGCCCAACAAGGCGATGGTCCAAGGAAAACACCAGCCGTTGCAATGGAACATGGGCAAGGTCCACAAGTAACGTGCAAAGTTCGGCATTTGCCACGTCACTGCATTGCTGACGGCATTCAGATAGGCACCACGGTGATGGGTGACCACACCCTTGGGGTCGCCGGTGGTGCCAGAGGTGTAGCTGACCGCGATGGCATCCCATTCGTCCGCAGGTCCTTGCAATTTTTCAAGGGGCTCGTGTTGCGTCAACCAGTGTTCATAAACGTGACTGCCAATGCGTTCACCAGTACCCTGGTACTCGGAATCGCAAACGTCGATGACCAGCAGTTCACGCTGAAACTCATTCTTCAAAATCTGCAAGGCTTGGCTCATGGTGCCAGAGAACTCGGTGTCGGTGATCAACACCGTGGCTTCGCAGTGGTTCATTTGCCAGGCCAATAACGCCGCATCCAAGCGTGTGTTCAAGGTGTTGAGGACTGCATTCAGCGCTGGCACAGCGTAATGGGCTTCAATCATCTCGGGTGTGTTGGACAACATCACACTCACCGTGCTGCCACGCTGTATGCCTGCCGCTTGCAAGCCTGCCGCCAAGCGGGCTGATCGGTCCCGCAACTGGGCCCAGGAGTATCGACGCTGACCATGGATCACTGCTTCCAAGTGGCCAAAAACCTCGGCACTGCGCTCAACAAAACTCACGGGCGACAGCGCCACAAAATTGGCCTGGTTTTTCTCCAGTCCTTGCTCGTAAATATTCATTCCAATCGATTCTGGGGAAGAAGTGTCATTCCCAACTCTTGAAGTATTTTCTCGTTGTGTTGTCCAACGCTGGGGATCGGCCCCATGGTGTAGTCAAAACCAGTTTGTACGCCAGGGGGCAACAATGCAGGCAGAGGGCCGACCGGCGATTCAACGCTGGTCCAGCGTTGCCGCGCTTGAAGTTGGGGATGGGACCACAAATCTGCCATGTTGTTCATGCGGGCGTTGGCAATCGGCGCCTCGTCCAAGCGTCGAATCACTTCAGTGGATGTGAGCTTGGCAAAGATTTCCAAGATCAGGTCTTTGAGAACTTCCCGGTTTTGATTGCGCAGACTGTTGTTGTGAAAGCGTGGATCGGTTGCCAAGGCAGGTAAGTGCAGCACCACTTCACAAAATTTCAGCCATTCACGTTCGTTTTGTAAACCCAGCATGATGTGCACACCATCACCTGCTAGAAACGGGCCATAGGGATAGATGGTGGCGTGCGAGGCACCGCTGCGCGGTGGCGCAGACGCGTTGTCCATGGCGTAATACATGGGAAAGCCCATCCATTCGGCCAAGGACTCCAACATCGACACATCAATATGCGCACCTTCACCTGTTTTGTCGCGCTGTATCAATGCGCTCAGAATATTCGTGTAGGCGTACATGCCAGCGGCAATGTCTGCGATCGAGTTGCCACTTTTGCTGGGCGTGTCTGGTGTGCCGGTGACAGACAAAAAACCCGCCTCGCTTTGAATCAACAAGTCGTAGGCTTTTTTATCGCGATAGGGGCCTTCGTTGCCATAGCCTGAAATGTCGCAAACAATGAGTCGCGGGTGCAGATTGCGCAAGCTGGGTGTATCCAGTCCCATGCGTGCCGTGGCACCTGGGGCCAGGTTTTGGACAAGGACATCGGCTTTCGCGATGAGTTGCTTGAGAACCGCCAAATGTGCGGGGTCTTTCAAATCAAGGGCCAAGCTTTCTTTGGACCGATTCACCCAGACAAAATGGGATGACGCACCGCGGGCGCGTTGGTCATAGCCACGCGCAAAATCACCATCGCCTGGTCGTTCAATCTTGATCACGCGTGCGCCCAAATCAGCCAACTGTCGCGTGCAAAAAGGGGCAGCGATGGCGTGTTCAAGAGACACCACGGTGATGTGATCCAAAGGCTTGACGGCAGGGGACTTCATGGTGGACAGCGATTGAACCAGTGCTTACTTGTAGTCAACCATCTTCAATGCACTGTTTTGCAGCAACGCTGGATCGATGGTTTTCACCCAAGCCGGCGACTTTTGGCCGATGGGTGTGGTGACCAACTCGGCCGGCACAATCATCATCTTGTCCATCACAGCAAACGGGTATTGGGCAACACGCTTGGTGATGCCTAACAGTTGATCTTCCAAACCTTGGCCATCAGCGCGCATGCGTACAGGCCGACCGTAGGTTTTGAATTCCATGGTGCGCATGGCGTCGGCCACTTGTTCGGTGCTGGGCCATTTGCCGCCATTGGCCTTGATGGCTTTTTCATAGCCGGTTTTCAAACCCACCAATGCTTGCGCCATGTGATAAGTGGAGTAGATGGGGTAAGCACCTGTTTTGGCTTTGAATTTATCAATGAAAGCCTTGTGTTTCGGATCGTTTTTTGTTTCGGGGTGCAGGAAGTAGTGGTCGCCCCGCGCTCCGGCAATGACGCCGGCAGGTACGGCATCGCCCAAACGTTCAAGAGAACTTTCCAACAGCGGCAAAACAAACAATGTTTTTTGTGCGAATACACCGCGCTGCGAGGCTTGACGAACAAAAGTGTCGAGGTCGCCACCCCAGGATGTGTTCAACACCACGTCCGGCTTGAGGGCTTGCAAGCGACTCAGTTCAGTGGAGAAATCGGCCGCCCCCATTTTGGGGAACATCTCGGCCACCACTTTCACATTGGGTTTGAAAACCCGCAGGGTATTGATGAAAATCTCCCACGAATCACGACCCCAGGCATAGTCTTGGTTGACGACCGCGATGGTTTCGAAATCTGGTTTGGTTTTCAACAAGTACAAAACCGTTGCGACCATTTCGGTTGTGGCATTGGCTTGCGTGCGCACCACGTATTTGTAGCGTTTTTCTTCCAACAACTTTTCAGTGCCGCAATCCCATGCGATATTGAGTACTTTCAAATCTTCAGCCACCGGTGCCACGATGTTGCAGTTGCCACTGGAAATCGAAGCCAACATGGTTTTCACACCCATTTCTTGCACCACACGCCGGTACTCGGACAACATTTTGTCGGCACCGGCACCTTCATCAATGTAGGTGGCCGCCAGTTTCACGCCACCGATACCGCCTTGGGCGTTGATGTCTTCAATCACCAACTCGGCGGCTGCTTTGGCAGGAACGCCAAACACGGATGCCGGCCCCGACAGGAAGGTGGTGATACCGATTTTCAATTCGGTGGGTTTCGTTTGCGCTGCGGCAACCCAGCTCAAGCCAGTCATCAAAGCGGCCAAAACAAGTTTGTTCAGTGTCGTCATGGAAGTCTCCTGGAGAAGCAATTCAAAAAATCAAATGGTGCGTCCGCCATCAACGGGAAACTCCACACCGGTGAAAAATTCGGCCGCATCACTGGCCAAGAAAACAGCGGCCGCTGCAACATCACTGGCTTGGGCAAAACGACCCAAGGGAATGGTGCCCATGAATTTGGCGCGGTTTTCAGGGGTGTCGGGTAAGCCCATGAAATCTTCGAATAAACCAGTCACGCCCATCACAGGGCAAATGGCATTGACGCGGATTTTTTCGGGGCCGAGTTCCACCGCCATCGATTTAGACATCAAATTCACAGCTCCTTTGGAGGCGTTGTACCAAGTCAATCCCGGACGGGGTCGGATGCCGGCCACGGAGCCAATGTTCAAAATGACACCACAGCCTTTTTGACGCAAAAAAGGTAACACGGCATGCGTCATGTGAAAAATAGACTTCACATTGACGTTGAAGACTTTGTCAAAAGTGGCTTCATCCACTTCCAGCATGGGGCGGTTTTTGTGGGTGGTACCTGCATTGTTGACGATGATGTCAGGAATTCCAAAGGTGGTGATGCAGTGCTGAACCAGGGCCTGCACTTGGATGGCGTTGCTGACATCGCAAGTAAAGGCGCTCGCTTGCGATCCCAGGCTGGCGGCAACCCGCTTGGCATCCGCGTCTTGTATATCCGCCACGATGACTTGGGCACCTTCGCGCACATAGGCTTGGGCAATGCCCTCACCGAAACCACCACCGGCACCGGTGATGATGGCAATTTTTTTATTGAGTTGGTTCATGTTGTTCTCTGTAGGGGTGAAATCAACCGTGAAACTGAATCACGGTTTTAGTGGTGCTCATTTCTTCCAAAGCCATGAAACCCTTCTCGCGTCCATGACCACTGCGTTTGACACCGCCAAACGGCAGCTCAACACCGCCACCGGCACCAAATGAGTTGATGAACACTTGGCCACATTTCAGCGCTTTGGCAACGCGTTGTTGACGCCCACCGTTTTCGGTCCAGATGGCAGCCAGCAAACCATAGTCAGTGCCATTGGCCAAGGCAATGGCGTGCGCCTCATCGGTGAATGACATGGCGGCCAACACCGGTCCAAACACTTCTTCTTGGGCCAGACGGTTCATCGGGGCGACTTGGCCAAACAAGGTGGGTGTCACGTAATAGCCGTTTGCTGGAACACCGGGGTCGATCTGACCTTGTGCAAGGATGGTCAATCCATCCTCTTTGGCTTGAGCGATGTAGCGTTGGACACGTTGTTGTTGAGCCAAATTCACCACCGGGCCGCAGTCCAAATTCATGTCCGGTGTGCCGACCCGTACTTTGGAAAATTTTTCAGCTACAAGACTGAGAAACGCATCGTAAAAATCCTGTTGCACCAACAAGCGACTGCCCGCCGTGCAGGTTTGTCCTGTGTTTTGAATGATGCCGCGCACCACGGTGCTGGCCGCCAATTCCATGTTGGCATCTGAAAACACCAAGTGGGGCGATTTCCCACCCAACTCCAACAAACATTTCACCGCATTCAAAGCGGCAGCTTGCTGAATCAAGACACCCACTTCGTTGGAACCGGTGAAGCTGATGAAATTGATCCCAGGGTGTTTGGCCAAGGCTGCACCAGCTTCCTCACCCAAGCCGCTCACAATATTCAATGCGCCAGGTGGAAAGCCCACGTCCAAAGCCAGTTCGGCGATGCGCAAACAACTCATGCAGGCGTCTTCAGCGGGTTTGAGCACCACCGCATTGCCCATGGCAAGTGCTGGTCCAATGCTTCTCCCCATCATTTGGGCGGGGTAATTCCAGGGGATGATGTGGGCGGTGACACCCAAGGGCTCACGCAATAAATTGACTTGGTAACCATTCAAAAAGGGAATGACTTCACCATGGATTTTGTCAGCAGCAGAACCGT
>Ga0187843_10000553_pt1 | contig 26186 bp, 27 predicted proteins | sample SpaLakP09_SKY_43_FD_134516 | JGI IMG/M metagenome (GOLD analysis project Ga0187843, IMG submission 134516) | Oligotrophic lake water microbial communities from Sparkling Lake, Wisconsin, USA - SP09_SKY_43 | ecosystem: Environmental > Aquatic > Freshwater > Lake | place: USA: Sparkling Lake... | reverse complement strand
GGCTTTGACTCTGGCTTTGACTCTGGCTGTGGCTCGGGCTCGGGCTCGACCTTTGGCACAGGCACAGGCACAGGCACAGGCACAGGCACAGGTACAGGTACAGGCAGAGGCTTTGGTACAGGATTCGCTAGAGGCTTTGGCACCGCCCTCTGAGCCTTCCGCACAGCCTCTAGTTTCGCGCTTTTAAGATCAGCTGCGGAGTAACAGGCGCCCATATATGTCTTCTATGAAGACTCGGTTTAAACCACGGTCTAAACTTCGCCTACTACCCATGAATAATGCAAACAGACCTTATAGGGCAGGCAGATTCTATAGCAACCTTGAACCAAACTCTGAAGGATCCGCCTCATCTCTTTCTATCGGGCTGCTATGGATCTGGAAAGACCACTCTCGTCAACGACTTTCTGAAGGCCTACTATGCTCCACACAAGATTTCCTATATGGACCCCGAATGGACACTGTGGCTCGGTTCTGAACAGGACCGCGGCATTCACTGTGTTCGCGAGTCCGTGGCCGAGTTCGCCCGCCACACCTCAGCCAGACCCGGTGTATATCGATGGATTATAATCGATGATGCGGATTCTCTTCCGATGATCAGCCAACAGGCCCTGAGACGCCCGATGGAAACGCATGCACATACGACCCGCTTTCTCTTTGCAAGCCGCAATATTGCAGATATTATACAGCCTATCAAATCGCGCTGTCTTCATATTGAGCTCGATACTCTTCCACCGATTACTCTCTTTTACCACTTTTGCAGAAAGGCTGGGTGCCCTGGACTCCGTATCGAACCCGCCGCCATTGGGGTCTTTCTAAGCATTGCCCGAACGCCCACCGAACTTCGGAGAATAGCGAATATTCTCTGTAAGATTCACGGGGATTCCAAGGAGTTAATAGGGGCCAAGGATATTCTTGACCTCTTTGCGGCACCCTCCTTCTCTCTTTGCCTACAGCTCTTGAAGGCCTATATCCGAAAGGATGCAGAGGCTATGCAAACCATTTTTCTGGAAATCTGGAATACGGGCATTTCCTATGAGGACTTTCTCCATGAACTCGTGTCCACTACGCACCAAATGGGTATTCTGAGTCCTCAGGATAGCCAAGAAATCAACCAACTCATTCTGAAGGGGTGGATTTCCTTTGCACAGGGCAAGACTCATTCTCTGGATCTTATGCGCCTGTTTTTTTAACTGTGGCACAATATGCTATGATCTTATGCCATGGCTAAATAGGTATGGCTTCTAAGCCAAAACTCTTTAGATTTAATCCCCCAAAAGAACTTGTTGAACAGATTCTCCGATCATGTGGCTTTCAGGGTCTGCATGATCTTCGATGGTTTTCTCGTGCTGAGATGCGTCTGGAACCGGAGGAATGGTTGCCGGAGCTGGAGCCCTATTATTTGCCATGCAAGGCCAAGCGATTTCTATACGATGGCATGGATTCGGCAAAACTCGTAACAATCCTACGGCACGTTGTTCGCGTGTACGGCTACGATCTAGTAGCCCAGGAGCGCCTCTATAAGGATTCAAAACAGACTCTGTATCAAATACAGACTCGTGTGTTTGATTTGAGCGGCCTCTCACATACTGTTGAATTTTCTTAGAATAGAAGTAATCGCCAAATCGGAGGACAGAATCTGCTCTTCGCTTAGGCGCAGAAACCAGCCAAAGGCGCGGCGTTCCAGAATCTCTGGCCAAGGCACCGGTAAAAAGATAGCCGATCCGACTGCAAAGGGTATCACGCCATCCTGTCCAGCAGCCAAGATATCCTCGAGCTGGATGCGCTTTCCAGCAGCCGTGCGACCAAGCTCAGCCATCGGTCGAACCTCTATAGCACCACCTGAGGCGAGAGCATCCGCGAGATCGGCCTTCTCATCTTGACGGAACTCAGAGCCACCACTACGTCTCTCTAGACGAGCCCGAACCTTCTTCTCCCAGGCAACCCAAAGAGGAATGTCGGGCGTCGGCGCCCAGACAACTCGGAGACCGGGTACAGGCGTTCCCGCAACCCCACTGACAGTGACATCATTGTCCGTTCCAAAGAAGACTGTCCGATCGGGAGGAAGGGGCCCGAGCGACTTCAAGAATACCGTGGAAGGAGACACCCAGAGCCCACCCCACTTGGCCAGTACAGCCGCGCGGATCCAGTTGAGTTCCGGCTCATTCACAATCTTTTGACTATTCTGCAAAGGAGTTGGCAGAGCCTCCCATCCACCCATACGGGTTGCGAGATCGGAGAGACCGCCAATGACCTCAATCCTGTAATCGCTCGCACACCCCTTCACAATGCTCTGGTAGCAGAGATTTAGAAAGGGCACATTAAGAACATGTCTTGAACGATCTCCGAAGTCGGCCCACCAACGACTATTCACGTCGCTGTCATTCACGTATACCCAGAGTATAGGCTTATCCATTCCAATCTTTAGATTATTGATATCCTGCATAGAATCGTCGTCACGAATATGTTTTACAAGAAAGGTGCCTCCTATAACAGCGCTTATAAGAACGACTAGAGCCACTCCAATTTGCTTCGAGTCGATCATCCTGTTCTTGGCCCCCCTTTTATTGATTCGTAATCACGAGGCGCTTCATACGTTCGAAATACTGGCCGGCAAGTGAATCCTCCTGCGCCGCTCGGAGACGTCTCTGTTGCTCTCTTTGGGCCTCGGCCGCCTCTGCAGCGGCTATCCCAGCCATCTCCGAGTTGGACAGAGGCTCGGGTGTCTTTTGGCGACTTGTCGATACAGCATCAAAGCTGCGGGCCTCGACTCGGGCTCCGGCGACCTGATTTGTGATTGTGTTTTCCAACGTGTAGGCGTTTTTGAGATCCGTATACTTCAGACCCCCCGCGGCCGCCGTGTAGTTGCCGGCCTGGCGTCCTATTTCCACTCCTGCGGAAGGGAGTGTTAGAGCCTGGGGCTGTCTTAGAGCAACGTCCTGGCTCACCGGTTTCCGTCTCGCCTCATCCTCAAAGGCTCGATTAAAGACATCACGGTTGAACTTGCCTGAAAAGGCGGGTCCACCTGCGGAATCGGGCGCCTTCAACCAGTCTCCGTAGCCTTCCTCATCGGGATCGGGAATCCTGGTCTGTTCAAACATCTGGTTGAAGGAGTTCATATCGAGTTTCTGCGGGTTGAGGCGGACGGGCTCAACCATGGCCCACTGCTTCGACTCCGTTGATCGAGTATCCTTCAAACGATTCGGAGCCTCGACCACACTCTCCTTCGTGCGCCCTCCCTTGATACGAAGCAGGATCTCGCCAAGATAGGCGTGGGCCCTGGTAATCGCCTCAAAATCCTGCTCAGACCCTCCCTTGTCCGGGTGGGCAGAGAGAGCAGCACGTTTATAGGCCTTCTTAAGAGCATCCTCCGTAAGTGCAACCTCTTCTTGTAGGCCCAAGACATAGAGACAATTCTGAAAATAGGTGAGCGCCTTCTCATTTCGCTTTCCTTTTGTGACCTGTGCCGCCGCTGATCCGGGCTTATCCACAGGAATAGAAGACACTATCTGATTCTGCGCGGGTCGAGGAACCACTCCGGCCATGACCATCTCGCCAGGAAGAGCTGCGGGCCGTTCTCCTGCCTTCGTTGCAGCAATATAGGCCAGAAAGTTCGGATAAAGTCCGGCCGACCGGGCAGACTGCAGATATTCTGGACCCGCGAGAAGCGTGCGTATCATTTCCGCACGGGTGACCGGATTCTGTATCCGGAGAAGGTCCCTATATATTTTTACATGCGATGGTGGAAAATCGTGGAGGCTCTGGACCTGTCCCATTTGCTTATCACAAGCGATAATCTTTCCTGTGCTAATCCTCATGTATATATAGTATGGCAAATAACGGAGGTCAAAGTCCTGTCGTAACTGCGGCGCTCTTTGTTGCCCTAGGCTATGTATTCTTCTTTATAGTTCTTCCTATCGGTGGACTCATCCTAGTGGCGTATATCTTTGCATCTGTCTTCAAATCTGTGGTTGTTCCTCCTACACCCGAGGTAGTTGATATATCTAAGGCGCCTCTAACCACTGTGAAGGGCCAGGTCGTACCTTTAGGAGACGGCCGTTTTGGAGTAAAACCCTCAGAGAAGTTTAGAGACTTTGCGGGATCGGAGCCCGAGTGGACAAAGCGGATTCCCAACTGGCTCCTATGCAACTGGTTCTACGCATTTTTCATTATAAACGTGATTGTCGTGGTGGCTCTCATGATAGGTATCGTCGGCACGGCCATGAGCTCATCTATGCCAAAGACTGTTCGCATCTCTCAACTCTTCCTGATGATTATGCAGATGTTGGCGTCCACCACAAGCAGTCTTTTCTTCTATGTAATGTGTGATCGGAGTTTGAAGCCCTGATTTCACACTCTCTATTAGTTATGGGAGCCTATTCCAGTTCTCCTAAACAAGAGGGTGGCAGAAGACCCTATTGGGGCTCTGAACCCGCATGGACGCGACAGATTCCGAGCTGGGCTATCTGTGACTGGTTCTTCTTCTTCTTTTTGATGAATGCCTTCGTTATTGTGCTTCTACTGTTGAGCGTTGTCTATATGGCGCTAACTTCGAGAACGCTACTATATTTCAATCTTGCGATGCTGTTTGTTCAGCTTCTGGTATCGGGTACAGGAACACTCTTCTATTATCTTCTGTGTGATCGGAGTCTCAAGCCCTCTGAATGATGGAGCGTAGGCGCTCCACACAGATCACCGGAATCTCGGCCTCGCACTCCCACATCCAACGACGCCCCATAGAGAAAAAGCCGAAGGCTGAGGGCCACATGGCGGAGGCTCTGGAAGGAAGTGTCCGAAGAATGGGGTCCCGAACAAGGCTCCAGGATTCGAGTGGAAGAACCATTGCCAGCTGCTCCTGTGGAGCCACTGGCAAGGTCACGTCAGGGGCTGCAAGAGTATGCCTTCGTAGCCCCTCTTGTATCTGGGACCATAGAGGCGGCAGATTCCACGGATAATACCATGAATAACTCACGGGCAGGCCGCAGTAATAATCGAGAATCCATTGAAGGCCTCGCAGATATTCGGTGACGGCCTGCTCGACGGGTACCTCGTGGAGCAGACCTTGATACATGGTTTTCCAGTTATCAATAAGACGCAGGGGCTTTTCAAGAGGTCCTTCCACGAGAGCGGCTTCCGCACGCCATTCAATGGGGCGATTCTGTACTCCGCTCATAAGTCTCTCTGTTTCCGTGCGCGGAACCATGGGTCGCATGGTGTACTTGTGTTTGATCGCAGTGAGCAAGAGATCCTCCTCGGCTAAGACCCATTCGGAAAGAAAGTCAGCCGCTGCCCCCTGTACTTTGCCAGAAAGAACGAGACGAAGTCCTTTTGCATGAAGACGATGAAGAGCCGCTAGCATCTTATCGTGCCCGGCGTCCCGAATCTTTATAGTGAGGCTGTGTGGTAGAAAATCGTTGCCGAGAAAGCTCATCCCACAGATATAGTCGATAATAAACTCGGGCTGCGATAAACCAGGAGGAACAAGTGTATTTAGAAGGAGGCAGACATCGAGTGTGGCAAAGGGCGCGGTCCCAGTTCCGAACTCACCTCCCTCGCGAAGCAGATGCCAGCTCTTGACAGATTTCTCCGTGATGGCCTTGAGAGAGAGGATGATCAAATCCGCATCGAGACCATAGACTGCCACGGCCTTCCCACCGTCCCCGGATCGAAAGGCCGCCATCAACTTCTGCTCTCCTTCTCCGGGTTGGTCAGCGCCACTGATGATCCATCCGCGACCAAGTGTCTTGAGGCCCGCGCCAAGCGCCTCCATGAAGGCCGTCCCGGGCGTGATGGCATTCGAGTCCCAGCTCTCGCCACTGCGCGCTCCTGCCTCTCTCTCTGCCGCAGCGAGCCACACGGACTTGAAGCGACGAAGACGCTGCTGTCTGATCTTGGCCATCGGAACAACTCCGTCGATCCCTATAAAGACAGCGGCCGGGCGACCCGCCGCCTCCCAGACAACAAGAGTATATCGCTTGACTGCCTCGATTAGGCTAGACTCCCAGGCCTCTCGCTGATCAGAGCTATACGGAGGCTGTGTCTTCAAGCAATAGTAAATAAGACAGTTGAAATCCATATAGAGAATATCCGATTTCAACAGGCTTTGTCCACCCCGCTTCACAAGATTTGGATGTCTATCGATAAGTTTTTTATAATACGAGGGGATCCCCATTCATTAATCTTCGTAGCCTTTCTTAAGGCAGGTTAGAATGGGGGCAGTGTTCTCCGCGATACAGGATTTTTTTAATCAAAATGTCATAGCCGTTCTTCTAGAAACAGTGCAGACCCTACCTGACGGTCTTGTTATTATGACGGGACTCTATGCCCTACTCACGCTTTCCGCATCCTATGCCGTCATGTTTGGCGGGCTAATAGAGGCCACGCTTCTCTTTCAAGTGATTCAGAGAGTCGCTCTTTATCTAGGAGTGTCCGAGAGTCTCAGCACGGATGCGAAATGTCGTACGGGATTCCGATCCCCCGATTTTACAACTCTTTCCATGTTCGGTCGTGATATACGACCCTCCTTTCCGTCGGCGCCCCTCTATATTCTTTCTGTGGCCTCCGCCTATATCTTCTCGAGCTTGAATGCCCAGTCGGAGGAACTCGAGGCACTCGGAACAGCCTATTCATCGAGATACTATATCAGTATTACCCTACTGTGCACATTGATCCTCGTTTTTATGTTATTCCGGCTCTACAACAGCTGCGATACTCTGAGTGTGCTGATTTCTACTGTGCCCATAGGGATTGCTGTCGGCGCTCTTATCTTTGAACAGAACCGACGCCTCTTTGGCCCACCCATGGTCAATCTACTAGGTATCCCCTTGATCGTGAATAAGGCCACCATATCGGTTTGCAAGCCGACCTAACTCTGGCACAAGACAACACTTATTTTCCTATTTTACGGTAGTAGTGGATGAACATTCTCCACGCGATACGATCCACAATATTAGCAGCCTTCTTTTCACTTCCGCTACTATTTATAAGCTTTACGGCCTTTCTTGCTATTGCTCTTGGAACTCCTGGACTCTTTATCCTATTGCTGGGTCAGTTACTTCTCTCTGTAACGACCTTTGCCTTTCATTTGACAGGAAATATTCTCGGAAGTTTTGTACCCTTGCTTAAACCCGTTAACACTATAAGAGCCGATCGAGCGAGCCTAGTTCAGAGGCCCATAATAACTGATCGCGCCAGCATCGTTCAGGACTCGACATCCGGTGATATAAACGTATTCCCCTCATATTGGATGGTCCACGTTATTTTCTTCCTTTCCTATCTCTTGGCAAATGCACATGATGTATTTATAAAGGAGCCGGATTCCGGTGCCTCGAGTTGGCAGGTTAGCAACAGACGTTCGAAGGCCGTTGCAGTTCTTATTGTTCTTTCAATTTCTATGCTGTCTCTGATCCTGTTCCGCTACTTTCTCACGGGTGCGGAAACTTGGGGGGGTGCCGCCTTATCCTTGTTTGTTATTCCTATCGGCTTCGGATGGTACCAGCTCGCAAAGGTCTGTGGGGCCCGTGAATCCGACATCTTTGGCATTATTCAGCAAATGACCCCAAATGGTGGGGCTCCGACAAGCTGCGTCTATACACCCATTGCGTAACTTGGCACAACACGGTAATCCTGGCACTTGACGGTAAGGTGAGATAAAATTGTACAAGGGTGGCCACGCATGTTAAACCATGGCAAGCACACCTGTATCTGAATTTATTTGGACGGAGCTCGAGAGATCCTTCCAGCTCGCCCTAAATCATCTTATAAAGGATATTGCGACTACTCTTGGACAGTCGCAAGATCCCTTAAGGGAGGCCCTGAAGGGGAAGTTGAAGATTCATCTTGTAGAGGATAACGCGGAGTCCTTTACCCAGAAATGCACCTATCTCTGTACACATCCAGATACGCCAGCCTTTCTGAATGAGTGTGGCGAGCCCATTCTTTGGCTCCAGGATGAACAGGAGACAAGACGTTGTCCGCGACATTTGGTTCTCGCCGCCGCCCCACTACCAGCTCTAGTCTTAACTCCTCTTGATGGAGGATATGCCTACGCATCTGATGGAACGGTCTATAGAGGTGATGGAGAGGCCTGTGGCTTCTATATAGAGGGTGTTCTCACTCTCTTTGAGATCTAAGGCTCTGTCTCTATAGACTAGAAATGAGTACCCCTGTTTTTTCTATAGGTATTGTTACTCCTGGAAGTCAAAAAAAGAAGACTGTAAAGGTGGTTCGTAAAAAGGTGAGTGCAATACCCTTACCCCAGGTACCGGTAGGCCCCATTCTCTTTCGCAGATGGTATATTCTTCCTGATCCACCCAATCGTGCTCTTCGTTTTCTTATACCGAATATTGGGCGATCCTTTGAAGAAGCGAAGGCGAGGATCAAGGATATGTCAGACAATCTGAAAAGAAAGGGAGTCAATGCCTGGGCGAGTTGTCGTCTTCTTGGCGCAAACAAGAACGATCTTAAGCAGCTCTATTATCTGTGCCAGGTGAATGAGAGAACTCGTAGGGTGATGACAAGGCTCGCGGTCCGATGGCGTAGAAGCCGTCTTGTAAGAGCCAATGAGGAGGATCTTATTACCATGGATCCCCCTGTGAAGCGCGTAGATCTCTATGACTGGACTCAAAAGAGAATCTATACCTTCGAGTCGAGTACTATCCTGTGCTGTCTCACAAAGCGTCTCACTTCCCACGATGGTATGTTTGCAACACCCCTACATCCTGTAAATCCGTATACGAATATGAAACTTAGTCTGGGCCAACTCCATTCCGTGATCGAACAACTTCGATCGTATGGCCTCACTCATTGGACGACAGAGGCTCTTCTAAACGCCCGCTATTGCTGGTGCGAGTTTACGAATATTAATGATACTGCTCTCCAGATGGCCGCAATGCGTGCCGTCTTTTCAGATCTAAATAGTACGGATTTGCACGATACACTCTTTGATTTCATAGATGCTGAATATACAAATAATGATGCGGACATTGATAGTGAAATGTATCGTTGGTTGATCAAAAATGCCATGGACTCGGAGCACATGTCGCAGTGGCGACGGCTATGTCACGATTTTTATAAGAATAATATCCTATATCGGGACATTCCTATCAAACAAAAGCTATACGCCTTAAAAATAGCGGCAGAGGCTGGATCTCTTTGTAAGATGCCGCGCGAACTGTATCGGTTACGGAACCGAAGGCATACGATTGAGATTACTGGAGCGGCTTAATGATCTCGGTGACTCGCAGATCAATCTCATTGTAGTCACAGGAGGCCAGATAGTTTAGAATCCTCATATTTGGAATGCGGCCTTGAATAAGATTTGAACGAATAGGATGCACGTCACCGTAGACAGTATATACAACGGTGGGTTTCATGATAGGAGTCGACTTTGCTAGAAGATCAACCATGGCATTCAGCTGCTTCTTGCTGGGGTCAAAGAGGTTAAGAGAGAAGGTTGTAAGAAGATGACGGGCCATACAGTGACTGGGGGAATCCTGACTCACAATTTTATGAGCTTATATAAATGGCTGTTGCTGTCTTTGATACACGATCTGTAAAGGGTGAGGTGACCTTTCTGAATAGTGCAATCGGTGTCCGCATTGAGGCCATCTTCACCCGTCTTCCTCCGGGTGAGCATGGATTCCATATTCATAGAGCGGGCGACTTGCGTGGAGAGGGCTGCAAGAAGGCATGTGATCATTTTCACAAGGGACCTCCCTCGAGCCACGGAGGGCCTCCCTCGAGTCACGGAGGGCTTCCCGGATTCAGCAGCCCGAGACACACGGGAGATCTGGGAAATGTGTCATTGCCGCAGTCATCCGATCCTATAATCAAATCCTATAAGTATACACTCAAGGGTATAAGAGTCTCGGAACTCTTTGGGCGTTCCGTGATTGTCCACGCGGATAAGGATGACTATGGTCTAGGAGAGGAGGAGGATTCAAAAACAACGGGGCATTCTGGCAAGAGAATAGCCTGCGCCATTATTGGGCGGATTGAATCGTGTGAATAACACGTTTCACAGGAGCCAAGGAAGGTGCTGAGTTGGTCGCAGGTCGTAGATCAAAACCGGTTCCTTCGAGCTCAGCCTTCGCAATACCCTTCCATATTAGGCACGGCATAGTTCCAAACCAACGCGCCAGAAATCGCTTCAGATCACAGGGGTTTGTTCCACGGCCATGGGACTTCTCTCTGTTGACGAGAGACCATTCATCAGGAATATCATCGAAATAGGAGTCATAGAAGTCCTCGTACTCGGCGTCAGAAGTTCTGGCGAGTGCGATGGCCTCGGTCCAAAGTGGGCTCTTTTCTAAGGCCTTCTCTAGGCGCCTCAGATCACGAATCTCGGCGTCCGTGCTCGTATAAGAATCATTCTTGCCTCTGGCTGTCAGATGGCTGAGGCACTCGATTGGAATGGCATAGATACGGCGGGTCCGGAGTGTAAGATCAGACCAAGACTCCATCTCCTGTGCAACCTCTATTGGAATCTCGAAACTCGGTTCTCTTACGATGAGAGTCGGCTGGCATACAATGCTAACAGCCAATGCCTTCGCTTCTCGGCAACCCTCTATTGCAAGAGTAAGGCCGTGCTTGAACCTCATCGCCGTGTGCCAAAGAGGCCAGTCCCATTGCAATGCAAAGGCGGTACCAGCACGCCCCTGAATCATAGCGCGCATAGCGCAAGCCTCCTCTAGACTCCAAGCTCCTTCAGGAATGGGCGGCGAGCCTGTTGGCGAAGGCTTGGATCCGAGAACAGCAATGACAGATGCATCTCTTGGTTGCCAGCTAGCAAGAGCAATCGCCGTGTTAACGGTGCCTTCGAGTTTACCAAGAAAGCCTAGTCCAGCTGCCCCGATTCCATAGGTCCATGCTGTTATAATCTCGCCGTCGAAGTCACAGCCGCTCTCCTCCAACTCGGTTGCCCAGAAAGAGGCCTCTCGAATACGACGCCTAAGAATGCACCATAGAAGTGCAGCTCTCACCTCATCTTCTCGATATAAATGACGTGTAAGTGGCATGCTGCATTATATACAGGCAGCTACATACAATTTTAAATACGCCGGCGAAAGGCGTAGGCGATTATTGAAGATCCATTACGGCGCCAAATACTTCTCATATCATTGAGTCGTAGCCGCAACTTTCTACGACAGGCGAAGGTGTTAAGATGAAAGTCCCTAATAATCTTGGTATATGCCTTTTTATATGTCGATTGGGTCTTATTATAGGCCTTGAAGATATCACTTGAACGTATGTCTGCGATTTCAGCCTTTTTGATCGCCTTAATAGTCTGAAAATGGTTCTCTATTTGTTCTGAGAATAGCTTCTTCTTTTCACGCACCAGCCTTTTAAACTGGATACTGGCCTTTGAAGCAAGAATGCGAAACTTATTGCAGTTCTTTACAGCCTCAACAAAGGCCGGTGTGTCTGGAAGACTGACTGAGTCATCATAGTCTGGGGCTGTGGTATACTGCAGCGATCCACATGAACAATGTGCAGTATAGCCATTCATAAGTTGGGATCCGAGATTCTTAATACCACAGAGCGTATGAACGGTGGTCTGGCAGCAGGGTCTTACCATAAGCGCTCCGCTTAGATCCTCTTGACATATCTGGCAGGACATCGTTAGGGGAAATCAGGATTAACCTTTAAATGCCAATGATACAGATGGAAACGAGTGCTGATGAGATTCTTCCCGGTCTGTGGATCGGAAATAAGGGGGCCTCCAGAGACAGAGAGTTCTTGGCAAAAAATAAGATAACAGCTATCTTCAACTGTACGAAGGATCTTATCTTCGATTCATCCGTAAAGAATCTCTACAGGGTTCCACTGGATGATAATCTGGAGGCGGAGGAAATCCGGAATATGGAGCTGTGGGCTCCGGAAATATCCTATAAGATTGCGAGTGAGATGCGCCGGGCGGAAGCCTCCGGTGAGGGAGTTCTTATCCACTGCTATGCGGGCATGCAGCGCTCAGCGGGATCCGTTGCCATGTATTTGATTGCGATGAAGGGTCTTACCGCAGATGAGGCCATGGCTCTAATCAAGGAGAAGCGCCCGATTGCCTTTACGCCTCGGGCGAACTTTGAGGACGCCATTCGCGGCTTTGAGGCCATGTTCAATCGAGATGTTAAACCGCGACTCGAACAACAGCGTCTCGCTTGAACTGGGTGTTTTCCATAGGTCTGCCCAAGGGATTGGAGGCCATGTAGACGACACCGCGAGCCCCCGTTGCATCGGACCAGTCTTTCTGAAACTCTACGGAACGGTGATTGTATCCGGAGAGCCAGGCAACAACGGGCGGCCGGAGCAGGAGCTCAATCTCCGGAATCACGAGACTCTTATCGGGGTCGGCCACGAAGGTTTGTTCTTGGAGCCAGGTCATAGGACTCATGTGCGAAAGAATCACAATCGGCTCCGTCTGTGCCGTAGTGATTTGCCTTAGCCAGGCCAGATCTTCACGATGGAGTTTTCGCATCAGAGCAGGATCAATCGGGCTGGGCTCGGCCTCCACGTAACGGTGAAAGTCCGGATTCCAGATGGCTGTTCCATCCTTTGGAAACTTCCAGAAGGTGAGGCCGAAGACATAGATACCATCGGAGCTGACCATGCCCTCTCGATCAAGAATCACTATATTTGGATATCGGGCGGCGATGCCACGCATGCCTTGAATCGCCGCAGCCAGACTCTGTCCGGAGAGTAACTCAAGATATCCGGGAATCCAAATCACGGTTTCCCAGGATTCAGAACACCATTCCAAAAAAGGGACAAGATTGGGGTGATCGAGCGGAGCGACATCTCCGAGCAGAGCAAGAATCGGTGCGGCTGGTTCCAGAATCTCTTTGGGGGTCGACTTGGGCCGGAGTTCTAAATGAAGATCACTGGCGATTTGGAGTCGCATCCTTATTATCTCCAAGGATTCCAGGGCCGCCCATCAGCCATTCGCCGAGTCTCACCACCGAGAATCTGGCCGACAGGCTCCGGAAGAGGTGTCACGGGAATCATCGGCTCTTCTGCCATGGGTGCAAGAGCCGGAGTCACGATAGGAGCCTGGGCCTCCGCCGCTCCATCCAAGGCCTCTTCAAACTCGAGAGCGACCTCATCGCCCTGCATAAGAACTAGATTGGCCGGCTCTGTGGCCACCACGTCAAAGTGAATCTCGTAGCCTCCGAGAACCTGCAGAGGTACTGTAATCGTTGTCCCGGCCTGGAGAACTCCGAGCTGGGTTAACGCGTGTTCGAGCTCGGCCTTGGCGTCCGCGTGATAGAAGGCGGAATCATGGGGCCTCAATACTAGGCGCGTGGCCTCCGGAAAGAACTCTTCGGATCGCCACCGTACGGTCACATCCTGTCCATCTCCACCGAGTCCGAGGAAATCAAGGATCCATGACGGAGCAAAGATCCGGTCCTCCACGCCATTCTGAGAAGGGATAGGTGATCCGATTGCTGAATAAACGACGGTGTCTCCCGCACGAATCTCGGCGATTAAACGATTTCCATCGATCTCCTCTTGGGCTCCGAGCCAGATCCTCTCCTCTACCAAGCACAGGAGGCCAGGTGAATCGTTCAAATAGGCGTGGGACCATATCTTCATTGTTAGTATGGGCTAAGGGCTTACGGCACTACAATTTTAATAGGGTGAATGCTATGCAAGAACTCCACACCCTTCGATGAGTCCCTTTCGCACATAGAACTTACACCGGTGCAGAAGTCCGTTATCGCGAATCGTTTCATGCCTCTCTTGAGTCATCTTCGTACAAGAACCTATCGTGTATCCATGCTCTTTAACTCGGGTCGTACCATCGTCACAGTGGGGTCTCTGATCGTTCCGGCACTTCTATCGATTCAATTTACAGGAACTCAGCAGGTCATTATATATTGGATTACATGGACGGTCTCTCTCTGCGTTACGATTTGCAATGCTCTTCTGACTCTTTTCAAGATGGACAAGCGCTATTATTATCTACATACCTGTCTTGAACAGCTCCATTCAGAGGGCTGGCAGTACATCGAGCTGAGCGGAAAATATAGCGGGTTTAATACGCCCAGTGTAACACCCACGCATTCAAATCAGTTTATATACTTTAGTCACGCGGTGGAAAAGATCCGGATGCGGCAGGTGGAAGAGGAGTACTTCAAGCTGATCGATAACAATCAGCATCCGCAGCCGGCTGTTCCGATTGATAGCCTGATTCCTCCGACTCCATTAAAGGATGAGTACAAGCGAATGATTTCACAGATGCAACCAATAATAGATTCACCTATAGTAAATGGCTCTCAAAAGGCCAGCCCAGTATCGGGTCAGACAAACACGGAAGGTCACACAAACAGGGCAGCACAAGAGATGTCAGTGCAGCGCGAAATGCTTGAGACCATCCCTGAAGGGGTCGGCCTTTTGTTTAATACACCAGGGCTGCAAGTTAGGGTCCCCGCTCAGCCTTTACGAACCAAAATACGAACCGAAGCGCTGGAATCAACGTACCCGGAAACTAACTCATAACTGTTTCTCCTATGGCATGAATGTTGTAGATCCGAGGCAGGTGGCGAAGTGTGACGGGGAGTGTAATGTTCCCTTTCATCAGCCGGGTCTTGCATCGGGACACAATGGCTTTTCGGGCAAGCCGAAGACCTGTTCAAATATGATTACGCGGATAATCGGTGATAATCCCTTGATTACGATGACCCGTTTTGAGGATAAGTGCCCTATAGGAAGTTCAAAGGTGAGCTTTATTGCGGATGAGAATGAGGACTATCATTTTCTGCGCCAGGATTCAAATGGATATTGGTCACACAAACCGGGTGCGCGTGATGTAACAAACAGAGATTCTAGTAATCGCCCTATATGGAATCCCGGCCTCGCAGACTTCAACTATGCAATTCACAATAGTAATCTTAACTATAATCTTCTATGCGGTTACCTGTGCGTTCCACGCAACAGGAAGCTACATTTGAAGGCTTCAAGTTAACGTGTTAGCTGCGGCGAGACCTTAGCCATTCCTTTCCACGTTTCACAATCGGATGCATTGGATTCACAAGCGCCAACGCCTCCACACAATCCAGCCGCAGTCTAGGAGAGCTGTGAAGAAGTCCTTTTACGACTGCTTCAATGACCTCGCGACGGCTATTCCACTCAGTATCAAACTCCTTGGATAAAAGACGAATACGAAGGAGCTCGATTAGAATCGCTCCTATGGCCCAGGCATCAAAGGTATACCAATACATGGTCCAATAGCTTAGCCAATCCTTCGCCGAGACTGCCTTTGAGCTTTCCCAAAAATCCAAGAGTTCAACCATCTGTTTTTGACGGCTCACTCCCAGAACACGCTCAAGATTTATCATACTCGACTTTTGATTCTTCATATCTTCCACACATTGTCCTAAAGAAACCTTTTCGTGGAGAGAAATAATCAGGCTCATGTCAGGTGCCTCGTAGGAAAATCCGGGCGAGTATTCAGTCCAACCGTTCTCAATTGTCTGACGTGTAAGAGTCTTAATCGCGAAGGAGCGGCCAAAGTCTATAAGGCGCGGCTGGTGATCCTCTAACATGAGAACATTGTTCATGTGAAAATCTCCATGGACATAGCCGTTTAATAGAAGTGTGGCGCCGATTTCCAAGAGTTGTGTCATGAAGGTGTAAAAGGAGTAGTAGTTTGATTTACGAAGAACCACTCGTATAGGAAGTCCTCCAAAGCGCATTTGATACAGTACCATGTTCTTCGTTCCACGGCGTTCAATCGCCTCACACTTCTTGATGTCGGGCTCAGACTGCTTTTCCATGGGGGCTGGAATACACAGAGAGTTGGGATCAGGTAGGATAAAATACTGGCTGCCCACGACATTATTCAAGTCTTTGGCCGCCTGTATTTCATTCTTTACGTCAGAATATTCACTAATCTTTCCGATACTTCCTGGAGTTGATCTCGTTTGTTTAGAACTGCAAAGCAAGGGCGGAGAAAAGACACAGCCGTAGGTACCTTGTCCGACGAGCCTTCCGCCGTCCTGCATCCTGTTATGGGATACGGTATGGTGTTGTGCTCAGTTAAACGCCTCTCTTTGATAGGCGTTTAACGTAGCATACAACGCCCACCTGTATGGTGTTGTTGCCGCGGGTCGCATCGATATGCGAAAATCGAATCTGACAGTAGATGTCCGGAGTATGGCTGGGCCTGTTGCTCCTTCTAGGAGCCTTACTCATAGAACTTTTTAGACCCAAACTGATTGAAGAGGGATTCAAGGCACTAAAGACACAACCCGTGACTGAACGACAGAATATCATAACGAATATGATTCTTCGACGTGGAGATGTGGGAATAAATCGTGACAATGACTGGATCCAGGATAGGAGATACTTTGCAGGCTATGCTGACGTGCAGCGCTACGGAGTCCGGAATGACTTTTGTCGTATGGTAGTTCCGCTCAGTGAAAAGGAGGATGAGACCTTCTTTGCCTGTGCGCTCGCGGGCACGACCGGTTCCTCTGCCGCCTTCAAGAGTCCAATGGTGAAGGATGGATTTACCCTAGGTCGTGATGACTACATGCGAGATATCTTGAATGAGGGACGTCATGCCTACTGCCGGATTTTGAAGGGACCGAGAGGCTTTCTTCCTCAGTGTCGTCGTGCCACGGATACGGGCTTTTCCACAAAGGATGAGCTCGACGCCAATCCTCCACCGGACATTCAGACTCTTCTGCAGTTCTATGAATCCTGTGAAGTATGGTTCAAATTTCAGGATGATATGCTCGATTCTATTGGGCGAGCCATTCTACAAACCGCTGGAGGAGTCACGATCGATGAGACTCCGAATACTCATCTGCGACTGGCGGATGTGCCTGCGGAGCCGAGTCTTACGAAGGGGATCCAGTTCAATGGCCAGGACCAGTTTGTCCGTATTGGGGATACACAGACTCTGGAACTGGGTGCACAGATTAAGCTTCGCACCATCCGGGCCTTTTCGATCTGGGCTAAGTTTGACGAGTTCACCAATAATGCTCATTTCTTTGATTTTGGAGATGGTCCGGGTGAAAATAACGTATTCTTGGGTATACTTGGAAAGGGAGATGCAGAGTTTGCTCTTCGAAGCGGAGGAGCCTGTGAGGCCTCGACCGTGCCCGCCGCACCTTCGGGTGCCCAGTTCTGTCCGGAACTGAAGGCCCAGGATTTGCTGGAGGAGTCGGCGGGCAACGTGGACGAGTATGTGTGTACGGGTCCGGAGATCACTCCGCGCCGCTTAGATCCGATTGAGACGAAGCCGGTGCCGACCACGAAGGCCACGCGCGCCACACTTTTGTATGAGGTCTGGGATAAGACACTCCGGAAGGTTCAGATTAAGGTGAATCGGGCCATTCCTTTGGGGAAATGGACACATATTGTTGTAACAGCGACCTCCATGGATGCTATGAGGCCACAGTTGAAGGTCTATGTCGATGGAGAGGACCTCTATACGCTAGAGGATGGAGCGCTGCCGCAGGCTGCGAGCCTCAGCAATAACTATTTGGGCAAGTCGAACTGGGCCTCTGGATTTACGCTCTATGAGATGCAGGATGAGCTGTTTAAGGGGAGCTTGTTTGATTTCCGGATGTATTCGGCGCCACTCAGTGTAAAAAAGATCGAGGCCATTCGTTCATGGGGGCTGGATCGACTTGATATCAAGAAATAGGATGCGAGTCTTAATGCTCGTTTTAGCAAATGACGACGGTGGTCTATATTCATCCTTACAGGATATGTGGCGACGATACATGAAGTCGTCGCCACAGATTGACTGCTATTTTATTAAGGGTCGGCTAGATCAGTTGGAGGCAGTTTCTATAGAAGGTGATTCACTCTATTTCAAAACAGAGGAGGGGTATGGAGACATTCCGTTTAAAAAGACGCTTGCTGCACTCAGGCATTTCGAGACGCAATTCGGAAACTACGACTTTATCTATAGGACAAACCTATCCTCACATATAGACTTTATGAAGTATTTAGAGTTCTGCGATACTCTTCCGCGCAAAGAACTCTGTGCGGCCCTAATAAATACGAATCACGGCTACAGATATCCATCAGGGGCCGGATTCACTATTAGCATGGATCTAGCCAAACGCCTTATCGATGATCCACCTGAGCACTATGTAATGGATGATGTAACTGTTGGAGTCGCATTGGCAAAGTGGCGGATCCCTATCAGAGCAGTTCCTAGAATCGATTTTTTAAAACCACTCTTTAAAAGTGAAATTCTTTCACAGATTGCAAGATCAGATCCAAGAGCCTTTCATTTTCGTATCAAAACACCGGATATAAATCGCATCATTACAGATATGGCAATACATGAGTTTCTGTACAAGCAACATTACGACGTCCGAATCCCATTGCCGACATAGGAGTAAATACCGAGCTGATACCAGGCGAATGCATCCTTTTTAATAGGGCCAAGTGCCACCAGTTCGTTGGCCTCTATCGCACGTTTATAGACCCAGTCGGCGGGATAAAAGTGGCCGCTAGCCTCGATATAGGCTAAGGCGGCAGACAACTTCGGAAGTGCCGAGCGTCTGAGTAGCATGGCATAGGTGCCATAGCAGCCATGAATCCTACAGAGTGTTGAAGAAGGAAGAGATTGCGTTGATACAATATTACTGTAGCTGATGTAAATCATATCCCAGTTGGCCAATCGATTCGCCTCATCGACAATACGATGAATCGCCGAGGAGTCTATAAAAAATACAGTATCATCCTCTAGTATCAAACGATATTCATCTCCTGAATCCGCAAACTCCTTTAGAACTTCAAGATGGCTCTCATAACAACCAATGGCACCTCGAGTCGCACGGGATCCGGGTTGTACATGAGGAAGAACTGGGCCATGCCCAGTCGACGCCTTGTGAATCCTTACGGGTACTCCGAGTGCATGTTCCATTGCGGCAATGAGCGGCTTGCGCTCAACAGCCGTGTCTAAATGAATAACGACAGGATGCAAGTCCATTCTATGGTTATTCTTTGCTATGTTCTTTAACCAGTCTCCATATCAAGCGGAGGCGGCTCGTCAAAGGTCGCTTCCGTAGGGGAAGCGATCTTCTTCTTCCTGTAAAGCGCCCGAATGGGAATCCATTGCCAGTCGTCGGCAACCTGTGGCACGGCCATATGGTTGCGGACGGCCAGTTCCTTGAAGGCCTGGTTTGTGTAGGTGCGCAGCCCCTCCAGTTCAGGAAGAACAGTGTCAGTCAGCCACATGCGGAGAGCAATCTGCAGATTCCGATCAGTCGCGGCCTGGCATCGATTCGCCACCTGGTTCATGAGATCGGCGCCTGCAGTGACAAGTGTCTGTAGGATTTGGCCAATCTCCTTCTTGCGGTTAAACTTGGCCTCCGTGAACTCCAACTTCCGCTTCCACTCGGCCTCGGTAATAGTATTCATAAGATAGTCGACATTTATCTCCTTATTGAGGAGCTGGGGCATGCGCGCAGGAAAGGCCGTAAGACGCTCGCCGAACTCGACGAGGTTGCGATGGACGAGCTCGAGCTGTACGGACTCTGTGGGAAGAATACGTGCGACACGGAAGGCTTGGAGGAGAGTCCAGTAGTTGGGAATACCGCCGCAGGGGATGTCGCCGGCCTCTCGTGCTGGACCTCCCGCCCCACCGTTGCGACGAAGCCACTCGTAATAATGGGGGTTGTGCACGACGCCGGTGACTACGTGACCCGTCTTCCAGCTGAAGGCCGTGTTGCAGCCCTCCATTGTGCACCACATTTGATCGCAGCCATCGACCTTAAAGATGCGCGCGGCACATTTCGGACACGGCTGTGTCTCGGCCTTGATCGCCTTCGCCGACTCCACCATGTCAGGCTTGCACTCATGTGACACACTCTTATCCTTTCCGAGAACAACCAGACAGTCGGGGCAGGTCCACGTATCACAGACTCCGCACTTGTAGGCCGTGCTCAAGAATCCGCGACACTCATCGGCCCCGCACTTCATAATGAACTCACGCTTTACATTTGCCGTAGTAGTACCCTCATAGAGAGCATAGGCATCTCGAATACGCGTATGAACGGCGTTAATAGCGGCCTCGCGCGCAGTATGCTCGTCGACCATGGCAGTATTTGCCTCCCGAAACTCTTCCATATTCTTCTTTAGAGCATCCCGTGCGTAGCGGAGCTGCTCAAGATGAGATCGCGCTGCTGCGAGTCTGGTCGCGAGAATCTCCGGAGCGTCATGCGCAGCGTTTTTCTCAAGGCGCGCGATTTCATTCTTCTGATTTGCAATCTGCACCTTCTTTTCGGAATAGAGACCCCGTTTCGAGTTGTACTCGGTGATGTAGTTCCAGAAACGCTCTGAAATAGAATCGGGCCCGCGATATCCCTTATAGAGTTCGACGCGATCGGCCTCGGCCGCTACCATGGCCCTCTTGGCCTCCACATAGACCTGCATCGATGGGAGAAAGGACTTTTCGCGCTCAAAGAGAATCGCGCGCCGATGCTTGCGGAGATCGGTGCCGCGGAATCCGAGCGTAAAGTTCGCAGCCAAGAACTCGGGTGTCCAGCCCCGTTTACAGGTGACACAGTGGGGATCCTCATAGGTGTGGAGCAGATACTGCTCCAAACATTTGCGGCATGCATTCGACGGACAGTATTGGCATGTGATCGGCTTCATGCGACCCTTGTAGTCATCGAGACAGATTTGGCAGGACATGGTTGGTACCTGTGAGACAGGGGGGTGTGAGCTCAATTTTTTGCAAACCCCTACTTGCCTTTTGCACAATACGTTATTCATGATGTGTGATCTCGAAGATGAGATTTATGTCGCGATTTTGCAAATCCAGAAGTCGAAAGAACTCGTCGCGAATACTGATGTCGAAGAAGGATAGACGGGCGAGAGGTGCGGGCGAGGCCACATATCTCGGTGTCTCAGTTTCCTTGTTCAAGAAAATATAGTTTGCGGATCCGGGACTGGCAAAAAAGACGTGAAAACAGTCGCGGCCACCGGCACCCACCTCCATTCGATTGAGTTCGGTGGTTGACTCGGCATTAATATGAAGATAGATGCGGTTCAGAAAGTTCTCGGTATCTGTGGCCACGGGCGAGACAATCTGTCCAGATGTGTCCGTATAATCGTTGAAGCCGAAGCCGAGAAAGCGGGCCGGAGTATTGACTTGCAGAATATGCACCCCATTCATGTCGAACTCGTCGTGAGGCGTTCCGGAATAGAAGAGGAGACTGAATCGGGCTCCGCCGACGCCGGTTAGAGTCAGTCGCTGTGTCACAGGATTCACAAGAGCAGTGTAGGTGTTCGTCAAGCCAACACCGTTGAGACGTGTCTGGAGTTCCGTAGCCAGCGTGGTTGGATTATAGAGACCGGGTGTCAAAGCCACCATGAACGATTGAGTACCCTCTTGAAAGGTGAAGGTGTTCCAGCCCGTATTGATCGTATAGATAAGGCCAGGAATACTACCATTCACCATCTCAATACTGACGATCTCCTTTAGAGGTCGCCTGAAGACAAATCGGAAGTTGTTTGTATTCGGATAGGACAGAATCTGGCGATCTCGGCTGTTCACGAGAACTGTGGTCTTGCGTAGAACTCTTTTACGGCTGCCTTCTGATAGGAGGACCTGTTGCCCAGAGGTTACTGACATCTATGCTACCGTGTTATGTGAAACTTACCGTGAAATACTCTCTGCACCCATTAGGAATGATATATCTAAGCGGCGTAGTATCCTTATTCGTTCAATTTATTATTGGAATCATTAACTACGTCGCAATAACTGTGGAAGTAAGTCCGAAGGATGAGATGCTGAAGGATTTATTGAAGGTCGAGTTCTTCGTTCAAGTCATTGAATTCATATTTTATATCTGGCTGTTCTACTACTTCAGCAAGGTCTCACGAAATATCACGCCCTTTCGCTATCTAGATTGGTCGATTACGACACCTCTTATGTTGATAACTCTATCGGCCTTTTTAGATCACGATGGAAATAAAACAACGAGGCTGTCGGAGTTTGTGTCGAGCAACGTGGGTTCAATCGTAAAAATCGTTCTCCTAAATGCAGGCATGTTACTCTGCGGCCTCATAGGAGAGTTGGGTTATCTGAGCCCCTATGTATCTACCGCGCTCGGCTTCATTCCCTTCGTTTTAAATTTCAAATACATCAAGGAGACCTTTCTGCCAAGCTCAGACGACAAATTCAAGAACGCCATATTTTATTGGTTTCTCTTTTTCTGGTCCCTCTATGGTGTCTTCGCGCTTACAAAATATACAGTGAAAAATACTGGATACAATATCTTGGACATATTTTCTAAGAACTTCTTTGGCCTCTTTTTAATATATATCTTGTGGAAACGATCGAAGGAGCATTCTCTAGAGAATGAAAACACGGTATTAAACGCGCAAGACGGTTAATACAACGGCTAGACCTGTATAGTTATGTGAAGCTTCTGACTGCATCCATAGAGTATAATAAAAGGTGCCCGCCTCAGGAGAGTCTAATGCAAATCCGTTGACATTTGTCCTATTACTATGCTTTGGTGATGCAGCAAGATAATAGGAGGGCGATGTCACAGGGAGCGCAAGGGGGGAGGCACCTGAGGCAATATTCGTAGAACTAGCCGCACTCGCTCCACTTGTAGTGGCGCGACCCACGGTGAGTTGCATCGCGTGATTCGCAGATAAAAACGAGGCGTTTGCCATAATAAGAAGTTTATCGCCAGAGTATGTGGTAACTGGGCCGACCTGGTATATCCGAGTTTGGGTTGCTGCTATGGTGGTTGTTAAGAGGGTTCCACTCACCACATAGGGTGTATTTCCTGCCAGATAACTTACAGAAGGGCCTGTTGGCCCCGTATTCTGCGACGTAGCTATCGTATAGACGGGACCGCTTAGATCTCCACTTAACGTGAGATATTGATATTGAAGAGGCCCTGTAGGGCCTGTTAGTGTTAATCTGACTCCATTTCCGATGACTGGGTTTACAACACCTGAACTCTCTGGAATCGAAGCGCCAATAACCATACTAGGTGCGGCAAAACCGAACTGCGTATAGATAATACCGTTCAAGTCATTTCCGATTGTGCCAGTGGGCCCAATAAAGACTGTTCCAGGGCCAATATAAAGAGATTTTACAAGAGTGCTAGCTGATCCGATACTGAAGCTATTTGTCTGCGATGGAACTAAGTTGCCATTAAAGATAATAGAATTACCTTCTGCAGAGAAAGTGTTGTTTCCTATATGGAGTGATCCAGTTCCGACAAAAACATCCCTATAGCGGGATCCCGTTGATCCTAGACTGTAGACCTGATCTATGGTGGGTATGATATCACCTGCAAGACTCAAAACGGGCCCTGTGTTACCCATTTTATGGGTTATGTCAGAGGTCCCTGTAACGCTTGTACCATCATACAAAATCAGGCAGCCGGTTGGGCCTGTCAGATCAATGGGTCCTCCTGGACCGGTTGGGCCCTGTGGGCCCGCTGGACCGGATGGACCTGTGGCCGCGTTTGCTGCGAGAGTTGTATGTAAATGGCCAACCGTTGACTCACCAAAGAAGGTTGCACTCGCATCTTGTGTAAAGTTTGCGTAGAGTTTTATGCGATACCGATAGGTTGTATCGGGTAATATGGTATCTGGAACATAGCTTATATAGGGGATTATATTTGGAGTTGAATAGATCTGAACAGCAGAAGATGGAGACCCTGTAGAGAGGGCGACCTCATTATTTCCACTTGCGTCTACATAATATATACTTGTGTAAAATGATACAGAAGTATCATCGGAAGCTACTGTATAAATATTGAGAGACCAGATACCACCTATTAAATTTGTAGTTTGCGTGGATCCTGCAGGTGTTGTAAATATTCCAGCCAGATATGATGTTGTATTTTGTGTACCCGTTTCGATTGCGACCTGGCTCCCTGAATAGGGGTCTAATAGGAGACGACCATTCGGTTCCGACGATCCACCTGATGAATCGAGATATAAGATAAGACCTGTACTAACTCCTGCAATCCCCTGTGATCCAGAATAACCTGTGGGGCCTACGTCCCCTGTGACCCCTGTCGGGCCCGTTTCACCCGTTGGACCGGTTACAGTCGAAAAATATAGGAACCACTCGCTTGTATTAATAGAAGGATCATCCGCATAATCCACTACAGATGTTATACTAATGTACGTATTGTTGTTGAGAGGAGATACGGCTACTGTATTTTGAGCATAGGAACCTGGTGTCCATAGACCAATAAAGGTTAGAGGTGTTGCTATTTGACCAGTAGGACCTATAGAACCTGTTGGGCCTGTTTTACCAGAAGAATATAGAACCCATTCATTGGTATTAATAGATGGATCGTCGTTAACATTGGATGTAGTCATTATACTAATGTATGAATTCCGATCGAGCGGAGACACTACCACGTTATTTTGAAGGTACGAGCCTGATGTCCATATTCCAGAAAATGTTAAGGGTGTTCCTGCTGGGCCTGTAGAACCAGTTGGACCTACAGAACCGGTTGGACCGGTTTGACCTGCGCGGGAATAGAGGGCCCAATCGCTTGAATTAATAGAAGGATCATCGTTAATATTTTGCGTTACTCTTATACTCACATAGGTGTTAAGGTCAAGCGGAGACACTACTAGATTATTTGCAGCATAGGAGGAAGAGATCCATTCGCCTGCAAATATCAGTGGTGTTCCCGCGGGCCCCGTGGATCCAGTCGTTCCAGGTGGAGCCGCCGCAAAGCTCATTGTCCAGTTACTCGAAGTAGTATCCATAGGACTTCCAGAGACAGTCAATATAGTTTCTAAGAAAAATCCTATGAGACCGTCGAAGCCTGGATAAGTATATCCTATTGTCCCGTAATAAATCAGGGTGGATCCAGCTGTATTATCACTAAGAGTTATATATTGACCAGATGGCCAAGGATTATTCGCAGATTGATTATTAAGGAATACTCCTCCATCTAGAGCTGTATATATGCCAGGGATTAGTGTCGTCGATATGGGCAAGGCGGTTATCACAGGAGTTAAACCTGTGCCAGTGGCCCCTATGAATCCAGTAGGGCCTGTTGTACCGCGTACATTATTTAGCTGCGTGATCGTGAGTCGCGTGAGTTGACCAGCCTGTAAAAGATCGATATTATCGCCTGACTCCTGTGCATATATAACATTCACATAATCTCCAGGTTTTAGAACTATAATTGCCGAGGTAGATCCAGCGGCTTGTGAGTTAATCGCACTCACGGAGAATGTATCGGTGCCATTCTTTACAAACTTAAATACTGCCTGGACATAGTTGCTTCCTGTAAAAACCGAGCAAGTAATATAATATGTATTAGTTTCGCTTTCACTTGTATTAGTAAATGTAGATGTAGTTGTATCGTAACCTCCTGTTACTGTACCTGACGAGTTTGAAAGATCGAGATAATCGAATATGACCACTGTATCGGTATTTGAAACAATAAATTGGTTTTTTGTTGAGTAATATGAGACTGTAGGTAATGGCGTTTCGATTACAGCGGGACCGGTTGGCCCTGTGAATCCGTTCAGTCCTGTAGGACCAGTTAGTCCTGTATCACCTGTTGGCCCTGTATCACCTGTTGGTCCTGTATCACCTGTTGGTCCTGTAGAGCCAGTATCTCCTGTATTACCAGTTTGCCCTGTATCACCTGTTGGTCCTGTATCACCTGTTGGTCCTGTATCACCTGTTGGTCCTGTATCACCTGTTGGTCCTGTATTACCAGTTGGTCCTGTATCACCTGTTGGTCCTGTATCACCTGTTTGCCCTGTAGAGCCAGTATCTCCTGTATTACCAGTTGGTCCTGTATCACCTGTTGGTCCTGTATCACCTGTTTGCCCTGTAGAGCCAGTATCTCCTGTATTACCAGTTTGCCCTGTATCACCTGTTGGTCCTGTATTACCTGTTGGTCCTGTATTGCCTTTAGAGCCAGTATCACCTGTTGGCCCTGTATCACCTGTAGAGCCAGTATCACCTGTTGGCCCTGTATCACCTGTTGGTCCTGTTTCTCCTGTTGGTCCTGTATTGCCTGTAGAGCCAGTATCACCTGTTGGTCCTGTATTACCTGTAGAGCCAGTATCACCTGTTGGTCCTGTATCACCTGTTGGTCCTGTATTGCCTGTAGAGCCAGTATCACCTGTTGGTCCTGTATTACCTGTAGAGCCAGTATCACCTGTTGGTCCTGTATCACCTGTTGGTCCTGTATTGCCTGTAGAGC
>Ga0187843_10000552_pt1 | contig 26212 bp, 18 predicted proteins | sample SpaLakP09_SKY_43_FD_134516 | JGI IMG/M metagenome (GOLD analysis project Ga0187843, IMG submission 134516) | Oligotrophic lake water microbial communities from Sparkling Lake, Wisconsin, USA - SP09_SKY_43 | ecosystem: Environmental > Aquatic > Freshwater > Lake | place: USA: Sparkling Lake... | reverse complement strand
TGCCGCCTCCCTGGCAGCCACAGGTTTCTCAACCGCCGATGGTGGCCTGACCTATACCCATGCAGCCGGTACCCCGGCTGCCGTTGAGGCAGCTATCCGTGGCCTGGTATTCCAGCCAGCGGCTGGCCGTGTCCCTGTGGGCGGCACAGAAACCACGACTTTTACCATCAGTGCCAATGATGGTATTGCTTCTGCGGTACTCAATAACACCACCACCGTGATTGCGACGGGTGTCAATGCGGCGCCGACCAATATCACGCTGTCAAATGCTGCTGTCCAGCAGGGTTCTGCTGACAATACCAGTGTTGGTACTTTGACAGCGATTGACCCGAATCCGGGTGATACCGCCAGTTTTACCCTGGTGAGTGGTAATGGGACGAATGACAAGGACAACAGTAAATTCACCATCTCGGGCAATACCCTGGTGGCGAAGAACCCTGTGGGCATGACACCGGGCAATTACAGTATCTTTGTGAGAGCCACGGATGCCATGGGTTCTGCCTATGAAAAGAACTTCATCATCGCCGTTGGTGACAATGTCGCCCCAACCGCGACCGGTATTACCCGCATCCAACCTGAAAACACCAGCCTGGGCACGATAGACTACAAAGTCACGTTCAGTGAAGCGGTGACGGGCGTGAATGCGGCAGCCTTTGCGCTGGCGACGACGGGGACAGTGGCAGGAACCATCAGCAGTGTCACGCAGCTTGATCCTTCTACCTACAGCGTCAGGATCACGGGATTGACCGGTGATGGGACACTGGGCCTGAATCTGAAGAATGCCGGTACTGGCATTGTGGATACGTCCAGCCTGGCTCTGAATGGTGGCTTTACCGGGCAGTTGTATCAGGTCGATCATACGCCACCGACCACCACGATTGGTAACCTGAAATTCTCCAATGATGATGGTGTCAGCGCTACTGACTTCATCACCACCATCAGCAACCAGACCATTTCGGGTAACCTCACTGCCGGTCTGCTGGCGGGTGAAACCGTGCAGGTGTCGCTGGATAATGGTGCCAACTGGATCAATACGCTGGCGACCGCGGGCAGCACAACATGGAGTTTGCCGAATCAATTACTTTCTGGCAGCAACACCCTCAAGGTCAGGGTCATTGACCTGGCAGGTAATAGCAGCCTGGAAGTGGCGCAGCCCTTTAGCATCAACACCGGAACAGATAATCCCAATAGTGGCAGTAGCGATGCCGACGGTGATGGTATTACTCAAGGGACAGAGGCGGAAGTCCCCAATCTGAAAGGTGAGGGCAATGGCGATGGTAATGGCGACGGCATACCGGATCAGTCACAGAAGAATGTCAGTTCCCTGATGTGGCATAACAATACGGCTGCGACTCAGCATTATGTGACGCTGGCCAATAGCAATTTCCTGTCACAAACCAATGTGAACACGACGGTAGCGCCAGCGACGCTGCCAGCAGAACTGAGCATGCAGTACGGCATGATCACTACCCAACTGACCGACCTGACTGCAGGGCAGGAAACCACAATGTCGCTCTACACGGACGCTATCGGACCTGTGAATGGTTACTGGGTACAGGACAAGGCTGGCACCTGGACGAATATCGCCACTAATATTGCGACAGTGAACGGCAAACTGAAAGTGGATTTCAAGATCACTGATGGCGGACTCTTTGATGCTGACGGCAAGGTCGATGGCAAGATCAGCCTTGTTGGTGGTCTGGGCTTTAAAACCACGATTCCGACCAATCCAAGTACATCACTGCCAGGTGACAAGGATGGCGATGGCATCCCGGATGCCATAGAAGCAAAAGTCGGCACCAAGGTCGATGTCAAAGATAATGATGTACTGCACCGCTCTGACTTGTTTGCCATGCAGTTGTACCGTGATGTGCTGTTCCGTGAGGCGGATGCGGCAGGTGTGCAGTACTGGCAGCAGCAAATCGATAGTGGCAAGATGAGCCGGGCGCAGGTGGCGGCATCCTTTATGGAGTCGGCTGAGTTCCAGAGTGGCATAGGCGGTATCACACGCCTGTACTTTGGCGCCTTTGACCGTTTGCCTGACCGTGAGGGCCTGGCGTACTGGATGCAGGCGCAAAAGGAGGGCATGAACCTGTCCAAGATCAGTAGCTCATTCGTGGCCAGTGCTGAGTTCCAGAAGACTTACGGGGCATTGGACAATACGGCATTTGTAGACCGTGTCTACCAGAATGTGCTGCACCGTGGTTCAGACGCAGCAGGTAAAGCATACTGGTTGGGTCAGTTAGGGAATGGTCTGTCCCGTGGCGATATGCTGGCAGGCTTTACGGAATCGACGGAGTTCAAGGCGAATTCTCAATCCAAAGTATCGCTGACGCTGGATTACATCGGCCTCTTGGGTCGTGCACCAGATCAGGCGACGTTTGATGCACTGCTGGCGCAGTCAGGTACTGATACGGTGACGCTGATCGGGCAGTTTATTAATTCACCTGAGTATCTGGCGAGGTTTATGGCTGGCTGAGTTACTGATATGCGTTACTGATGTACATTAATGATGTGCAGTATTGATGTGCGGAGTTTCCCTCAAAAGAAATTCCGCACATAGATTATCTTTGAAACACCTATTCTCACCAGGCAGAAATATCCTGCCTGGTGCAGATCAACTCTATGCGCCAGTGCGCTGTGTCCATGGAATTGCCGTCCCAGCCTCTTTCTTGGCTTGCTTGGCGGCTTTCTTTTCTTTAGGCGTACTGGCCGCCTGCTTCTTGGTTTCTTTATTGCTTTGTTGCACTTTACTCATGATTTACTCCCGGGAACACCAAGGTCTTGGTGATAAGCCAGTATAAGCTTCAATTACCGCATTAAACGTTTTATAAAAAATATAATCTCCGCGCCCAAACCCCGTTTCATACCGTGATTTCTGCACTCTGTCTGAAGGCCAGGGCAAAACCAGGCACAATTCTTTACAGTCCCCCTTATTCAAACAGATCAATCATGCGGGGGACAAGATGCTGGAAATCCGGAATATCACAAAGAGCTTTGGCAAAAAACTGACGGCGGTGAATGACGTGTCACTCAATCTCAGCCATGGAGTAGTCGGCCTGATCGGGCATAACGGTGCAGGTAAAACCACCCTGATGCAAATGGTGGCGACGCTGACACGGCCCAGCAGTGGCAACATACTTTTTCAAGGACAGGACATCGTTAAAAAGCCGCAAGCCATACGTCAACGCTTAGGTTTTTTACCGCAGGATTTTGGCATTTACCCCAATCTGACGGCGCTGGAATTCATGCAGTATTTTGCAGCACTCAAAGGTGTACGTGACCCTGCCAGGATCAGGCATTTGCTGGAATTGGTGAACTTGCATGAACAAGCCAAGCGCCAGGCATCGACCTTTTCTGGCGGCATGCGGCGACGCCTGGGCATCGCTCAAGCCTTGCTGAATGATCCCGACATCCTCATCGTCGATGAACCAACTGCTGGCCTGGACCCGGAAGAACGCCTGCGCTTTCGTCATCTACTGGGCGAACTCGGTTTCAACAAACTGGTGATCATGTCCACCCATATCGTCTCAGACGTTGAAAGCATCGCCAGCCAATTGGCCATCATGCGCCAGGGTAAACTGATCGCCTGTGCCACGCCAGATGACATCCTGGCACAAGCACATGGGCAGATCTGGACTGCCGAAGTTGCCAGCCATGAATATGATGCCTTGCGTCACAAGGTGCATGTCTTGCAAACGCAAAAACAAGGCATGCAAATGAACTTGCGGATTGCCCATCCACATCAACCTTGCGCCGGTGCGCGGCATGCCACTCCCAGTCTGGAAGAAGCCTTGATGGCACAACGCTATGCCATACAAAACACACAGGAGCTGGCTGCATGAATACTGCACTGAATACTGCAATGCTAAGCACCCTGGTATTGAATGAAGCACGCCTGCGCCTGCGCCGCTTAAGCAGCGTGGTGGCTGTGCTGGCTGTTATCGCCCTTGCCTGGGTAATGATCCCTGACCCGCAAACAGGCGTGACTCTGATGGCGATTGACGATGCCAGGGTAGTATACACGAGTTCCACTCTGGCCTATGGCAGCTCGGCGCTGGCCAGCCTGCTGTTTGGCCTGGCAGGCTTTTACCTGGTGCGTGGCCGCATTGCCGAAGATATGCGCAGTGGCTGCGGTGGAGTCATCGCCGCCACGCAGGTAGGCAGTGGCATTTTTTTGCTGGGTCGCTGGCTGGGTGGCGTGGTGTATTTGCTGGCTTTGCTGGCAGCACTCCTGGGAGCGATGCTGGTCTGTCATTTGCTGCGTGGCGAAGGCAGTATAGAACTATTTGTGTACCTCCAGACCTATGCTGCAATCCTGTTGCCCATGGTGTTTTTTGCCGTCAGTTGTGCAATTCTGTTTGACAGCTTTGCGCCCTTGATGGGCAAGCTCGGTGACCTCATCTTCTTTTTTATCTGGATGGCGCAAATTGCCATGATGAACAAGGTAGAGAGTGGAATAGTGGGCCAGATCAATCCCTTTGTGTACATCGATTTCATAGGAGCGGCCACGTCGATGGCAAATTTGAAGATACATATGGGGACCAACCACTTTTCGATTGGGACAGCCACATTCAATGCCGCCATCCCGCCGATACTTTTACCCAATGTCATGTGGTCAGACAAATTGCTGCTGATACGCGGCTCGAGTGCTCTCCTGGCATTGCTGCCGCTGCTGCCAGCGATTGCCTTGTTCCATCGGTTTTCTCCTGATCGTGTTCAAGTGAGCCAGGCACGCCAACGCCGCTCGCCATTGATTGTGTTGAATCAATGGCTGCGCCCCTTCGCAGGTCTTGCACAAGCCTTGTTCCGGCTGGCACAAGCATTGCCTGGCTTGGCAGGACAGATATGTGCCGATCTTGCCTTGACTGTGGCCAGCAATCCCCTTGCTGGCCTGGCACTATTAGTGCTGCCCTTTTTCGCCATGTTCTGCGAATCAGGCAGCTTGCCTGGTTTGCTGACGATCAGCGTCGCCATATGGGGTATCCTGGTGAGTGACATTGCCAGCCGTGATCATCATGCCGCCTTAGGGGAAATGACAGGAGCGCTGAACGGCGGTATCAGGCAGCGCTATCTGCGCCAGTTTGCAGCGACTGCCATCTTGGGCTTGTTGTTGACTGGTGTGATCGCACTCCGCTGGTCCATACATGAACCAGTACGCAGCTTGGCCTTGCTGACTGGCATCTTCAGCATGAGTGCTGTGGCCTCTTTGCTGGGCCGCTTATCCAGGACGCCGCGCACGTTTTTATCGCTATTTCTGTTTGGCCTGTATGTAGCAGTGAATGCGGTGAAGGTTCCGGTTATTGATATATTTGGTTTCAATGGAGTTGCAAACAGTCACTCCATCAGCTGGCAGGTCATGCTGGGCCTGTGCGCACTGATCGCCGGATATTTATACAACCGTCGCGCTGCCGCATAAGTCATCTCCTGTTGATAATTCGGTGGACAAGCTGTAGACAAGCCGGTGTTTTCCTGTGGGTAAGCTGTGGACGGGCTGTAGATAAGTAGCAGATGCCTTATCGGTGAAATGTGTGCAAATGTATCTGTACAGAAAAGACAAAATGTATTAATTGTAAGCAGACTTTAGTTTGATTGTTTTAGCAAAAGTATGTCCCTATACTTTTGCTCAATAAATGGTGGATCTGTGCACAGTGCCAGATCTGCCTGAATCCAGTCTGCTGAGTCCACTGCCATCTTTGTCATCCCGGCCAGTACATCAGCATTGCTTCCTCCGCTTGATTACGACTAGGATAGATGACGCTTATGTCTGCCGGACTTACCCTTAAAAAAGATTTAGCAAAAATACTGCTGTATTCCCTGCTTTCTCTATTTCTTATTCCTGTATTTACTTACTGGTTTGCCCAGCATGTGGAAAACAAACAGGATGAAAAATTTCTTGCCTATGTAACGCAAGAAATTTCCAGTGACAGCAAATTGACAGTCGATGAGAAATTTCAGCAACAAGAATTTTTCCGTCTCTATCCTCCATCCAGAATCTGCGACAACACCATTAAAGAAGCAACCAATTACCGGAACAGGGTGTGCGCACCTTATTCAGATAACTGGCAGTTCACCATGACCAAAAAAGTTGCTGCCTGGACCATCATCGGCGGCGTGGTTTTGTTGTTCAGCGTGCTGGTACTGAATGCCCTTGCATTCCTGAATGAAAAAGCCCAATACCTGAGTTTTGTGACTGGCTGGCGCGTGCTGACTTTAAGCTGCACCGCTGGAACCATTGCCCAGGGAGCCATGCTGATGTGGCTGTCATTCTGGGTCACCGCATTTTTCATCCACCGTTATTCCATCAAACTGATTGCGGTCGCCGTCATCCTTGTCGCGATAGCAGTCTTTTACGTGATTGTCAGTATATTCAAGCGCGTCAAAACAGATCATCAGATACAGGGAGAATTGATTTCCGAACAGGCCGCACCCGGCTTATGGCGGCGCATACGTGATCTGGCTACCCGCTTGAAAACGGCAGCGCCGGACAATATCGTTGCAGGTATCGATGCCAATTTCTTTGTGACCGAATCCCCTTTGAATGTCAGCGGCAGAAGCTTGCGCGGTCGCAGCCTGTTCATCAGCATACCCTTGCTGCGCCTGCTCAGCCAGTCTGAAGCCGATGCGGTGCTGGCGCGTGAACTGGCCCATTTCCGTGGAGGCGATACCGCTCATAGTGCTGCACTTGGTCCCAAGCTGGCGCAATATGATCAATATTGTTTTGAAATGCGCAGCGCCCACGTGCCGACTGTGTTTTGTTTGATGTGCCTGTACCGGATTATTTTTGAAATTGCTTCGGCACGCAATAGCCGCAACCGTGAATTTCTGGCTGACCGCATCGCCGCCAAAGTGATTGCACCTGCTGCCGTCACCCATTCCCTCATCAAGATTGCAGCATACGCCAACTACCGCTCAGAAATCGAGAGCCAATTATTTTCACGCAATGAAAGACAGGGCTCCAGTCTGGGCATAGCCCAATTTGTGGCATCTGGCCTGCATCCTTATGCCCGCTCATCCGATTTCCTGGCCATCATGAAAGATGCCAGTGTGCCGCACCCTTACGACAGCCACCCCAGGATGATAGAGCGTATGGAAAATGTCGGTCACATCATTACTGAGGCTGGCTATGGTATGGTCGTCACCAGCGTGCCAGCACAAACCTGGCTAGTGGATATACAGATTGCCGACGAAATTGAAGCACGCCTGTGGGCCAGTTATGAAGAAGATTTTTCTCAACCCCATGAGCATAGCCTTGCTTATCGCTATGAACCTGCAAATGAAGAAGAACAAGCACTGGTGTTACGCTACTTCCCGCCAGTAGAATTTTCCCTGAAAGAGGGCAAGGCCATACAGGTCACCTATGCCGGCTGGATTCTGCCAGATGAATCTGAACCTGTACCCTGGGACAGAGTAGCGACCTATGAATATGAAGACGGCATGATGTCGGATGTACTTACTATCAAGCATCCAGAAAAAGGCATGCTTGGTGCCAAAAGTACCAAGGTGAAACTGCCAGGTATCAAGAAAGTACGCGAAGAATTCAAGAATGTCTCCGGCCATTACTGGCACAGGCATCAGGTTATGCGGCATCAGCAAGCATTGCAGTAAGCGCCGCATGCTCCCAAGCGAAATCCCGCCTCTCTCAGGGCGGGATTTTTTTTGTACGCGTCTCCTGTACGGACAAGCGTACGGACACGCCGGACAATGGAGAAATATAAAATAACCATATAAATCAATCACTTGAAACTGGCATGGTTTCTGCTAAACAGTATGCAAACTGTTTAACGGAAACATCATGATAAGAGACACTTCAGGCCAGGACATGCTTATGTCCACCAATAAGGGACCAAAAAGCAAGCGTGTGATCATTGCGGGTGCTGTCACGCTGGTGGGTATCACAGCTCTGGTATTACTGATGTCGGCCTGGCGCGGCAGCAGCCAGTCTGTGAATGCTTCACGCTTGCGCATTGCTGCTGTCAGCCATGGCAATCTTGTCAGGGATGCCTCGGTGAATGGCAAGATAGTCGCTGCGGTCAGCCCGACTTTGTATTCCAGCGCTGGTGGCACGGTGACCCTGAAAGTCAATGCGGGAGAGACTGTGAAGAAAGGCGATATCGTCGCCGAGATAGAATCTCCTGATTTGAATGACCAGTTGAAACGTGAACAATCCAATACCGAACAACTGGAAGCTGAAGTCGCGCGCCAGCAGATACTCGCCAAAAAGCAAAAGCTGATCGCCAGACGTGATGCCGACCAGGCCGAAATAGAGCGTGTCGCCGCTCAACGCGCCTTCCAGCGTATAGAAGCGGCTGGTGTGATCGGTGTAGTTGCCAAGAATGATTTCCTGAAAGCACAGGATGCCATGCATTCAACCGAACTGCGTGCCAAGCATGCTGCCCAGGCCGCCGACCTGGAAAGCGAAGATGTCAGCCTGGAGTTAAAAACCAAGGTAAGCCAGTTGCAGCGCCAGCGTCTGACCATGGACTATGCCAGGCGCCGTGTGGAGGAATTGAAATTGCGCGCACCAGTTGACGGCATCATCGGCAGTCTGGCGATTTCGAATCGTAGCGTGGTGGCTGCCAATACCGCCCTGATGACCCTGGTTGACCTCTCGCAGCTGGAGGTCGAAGTCGAAATTCCTGAATCGTATATGACAGACCTGGGTCTGGGCATGAAGGCCGAGATCATGATTAACAATAACAAGATCATGGGTACTTTGACTGCCATCTCACCTGAAGTGGTGAAAAACCAGATACTCGCCCGTGTCCGTTTCAGCGGCCAGCAACCTGAAGGTCTGCGCCAAAGCCAGCGCGTCTCGGCCCGCTTGCTAATGGAAGAAAAAGCCAATGTCATGATCTTGCCACGCGGCCCCTTTGTTGAAGCAGAAGGCGGGCGTTTTGCCTATGTCGTGGAAAATGGCGTCGCCCAGCGCCGCCCTATCAAGATTGGAGCAACCAGTATCTCAGCAGTAGAAATTCTCAGTGGTTTGAAAGACGGCGACAAAGTCGTGATATCTGGTACCGATGCATTTGAAAACGCCAATAGCGTTTCTATCAATAACTAACATCCATCATTCATTCAAGAAGGAATATCCCATGTTACGTATGAAAAATTTGAGCAAAGTATATCGCACCCATTTGATAGAAACCCATGCTCTGCGCGGCTTTGATATTCATGTCAAGGAAGGTGAATTTGTCACTGTTACCGGGCCTTCTGGCTCCGGCAAGACGACTTTCTTGAACATCGCCGGTTTATTGGAAGATTTCAATGATGGTGATTACCTGCTCGATGGCATCAATGTGAAAGGCATGAATGACAATGCCCGCACACGCTTGCGCAATGAAAAACTGGGTTTCATCTTCCAGGGTTTTAACCTGATTCCCGACCTCAACCTGTTCGACAATGTCGATGTACCTCTGCGCTACCGCGGCCTGAATGCGACCGAGCGCAAGGACCGCATAGAAGCGGCGCTGGTGCAGGTAGGACTGGCTTCGCGCATGAAGCATTACCCGGCTGAATTGTCGGGTGGTCAGCAACAGCGTGTAGCCATTGCCCGCGCACTGGCTGGCTCCCCAAAACTCTTGCTGGCCGATGAACCGACTGGCAACCTCGATACCCAGATGGCGCGCAGCGTCATGGAATTGCTGGAAGAAATCAATGCCAAGGGAACCACCATCCTGATGGTAACGCACGACCCTGAACTGGCCGTAAGAGCGCAGCGCAATGTGCACATCATTGACGGCCAGGTCAGCGATCTGGTGCGCAAAATGCCTTCGCTGTATGACGCCAAATCAGACGGGCATGTAGAAACCGACTCTGCCAATGAAGTTGATCGTTCGGCTGTGGCCTGAGGAGCAAGAGCATGTTGAAGTATTATTTCTTATTGGGCTTGCGCAGCCTGCGCCGTAACCCCGCACTGACTGCCTTGATGATACTGACCCTGGCAGTCGGCGTTGCGGCCAGCGTCTCTACCCTGACCATCCTGCATGTGATGTCGGGGGACCCCATTCCCCACAAGAGCAATCGCTTGTTCACGCCTGTGCTCGACAATGGCGCAACCAAAGGATATGTGCCCGGTGCAAAGCCTGGTGATACGCAATTGAGTTATACCGATGCCATGAATTTATTGGCCAGCAAACAAGGTGAGAGACGCGCTGCCTTGTATGGTGTGGAAATGGCGATAGAACCAGCCCGCAAGGACCTGGGGGCCATGTCGTCAGCAGGATCAGCAGCCAGCAGCGACTTCTTTGCCATGCTTGACACACCGTTTTTGTACGGCCAGGCCTGGAATGCAGACAGTGATACCAAGGCAGAAGATGTGGTCGTACTTGGCCGCAGTTTGTCAGAAAAGCTATTTGGCAACAGCAACCCGGTTGGTCAATCCCTGGTCATGATAGGCCATCAGTTCAAGATCGTTGGCGTGCTTGACACCTGGGAACCCAGCCCGCGCTTTTATCGCGCGTCTGACGCCTTCGGTGTCTACGACCAGTTTTTTATCCCCTTCAGTACCGCCATACGCCATGAGATTACCCACGATGGCGGCATGAGCTGTTCAGGTGGCGCCACTAAACCTGGCTGGCAAGGACGCCTGGAATCTGAATGCACCTGGCTGAGTTTCTGGTTTGAACTGAAGTCACCATCGCAAAGACAGGATTTACAAGCTTATCTCGATAATTATGCCAAAGAACAGTACAAACTCGGCCGCTTCCAGCGTCAGGCAAAAAATCAGTTATTCAATGTCATGGAATGGCTGGAAGAAGCCAAGGTTGTGGGTAACGACAACCGCCTGTCGGCTTGGCTGGCATTCGGTTTCTTGCTGCTTTGCCTGGTGAATACTGTCGGTTTGCTGTTGGCCAAATTTTCCGTGCGGGCTTCAGAAGTGGGCGTCCGTCGCGCCCTGGGTGCTTCACGCCGCGAGATTTTTACCCAGTTTCTGATTGAAAGTAGTGTCATCGGCCTGGTGGGTGGCGTGCTTGGTCTGCTAATGGCGTTTGGTGCACTGGCACTGATTGCAATGCAGTCGAAGGAATTGACCGTGGTTGCCCACATGGATTGGGAAATGCTGGCACTGACCTTTGTCATGTCGATTTGCGCTGCCATTCTTGCAGGCTTGTTCCCGACCTGGCGTGCCTGCCAGGTAACCCCTGCCATACAACTTAAATCACAATGAGAACAACATGAAAATGAACTTGGAAATCCGGCCAATTTTGTCTGCATTATTGCGCAGCAAGACAGGTGCCATCCTGGTAGCCATTCAGGTTGCCATCAGTCTGGCCATCCTGGTCAATGCTGTGTACATCGTCAATCAGCGTCTGGCCGTGGTGGCCCGCCCTAGTGGTGTCGCTGCCGAAAATGAGGTGTTTTCTGTTGGCATCGACAACCGCAAACTGGATGATCATGCCGCACAAATCGCCATGCAAAAACAGGATGAGGCAACCATGCGTGCAGTACCTGGCGTGGCTTCTGTTATCCGCTCCAGCCAGTCGCCCTTGTCGCGATCAGGCAGTACCACCAGTATTGCTCTGGAAAGAAAGCAAACCAGTGCCAGTGCCCATGTTTCCTATTACATGACGGGTGACTCTGCGATCAAACACTGGGGCTTGAAGCTGGTCGAAGGTCGCGATTTTAACCCCGGTGAATATTTAGAAATTGACCAAAGTTCCAGTAAGGAATTTGTCGATGTCGTCATCATCACCAAGGCACTGTCGCAAAAACTCTTTCCTGGTGAAGCCAGCGCCATAGGAAAAACCATTTATTTTGGTCTTGGTGATGACGCTGAAGCAACGCGGGTTATTGGCGTGGTTGAACGTCTGCAAACTCATGGAGCGAATAAAGGCAGCAAAGGTGAAGAATCTGTCATTTTGCCGATACGCATGTCCAACAATCCCTACGCGATCTTTTCAGTACGCACTGAGACCGGACAAAGGGACAAGGTCATGAAAGACGTGGATGTCGCTTTGCGCGCAGCCTCAGCAGCACCCATCATCGTCAAAACCCGCAGCATGGAAGATGACCGCCGCAAACGTTATCGCGCCGACAATGGCCTGGCATGGATGCTGATCGCCGTCTGCGTCTTGCTCTTGCTGGTCACCGCCAGTGGCATCGTCGGCATCTCCAGCTTGTGGGTGACCCAGCGCCGCAAACATATAGGGGTACGCCGCGCCCTGGGTGCGCGCCGTATCGATATCTTGCGTTATTTCGTCACGGAAAATCTGATGATCACCAGCTTTGGCATAGGCTGCGGCCTGGCACTGGCAATCGCTCTGAATCAATTATTGGTCAGCAAACTGGAATTGACGAAATTGCCTACCCCTTATTTGCTGGGAGGCAGTGTAATTTTCTGGATACTTGGTATTATCGCGGTGGTGGGGCCAGCAGCCCGTGCTGCTTCGATTTCACCCGCGACTGCCACCCGCAGTACCTGAAACCTTTAGCCTGACGCCCTGAAAACCTGAACACTGACAATGCCTACCGTATTAATTATCGATGATAACGCCACCGTCGCGGTGGCACTGGAAGTGCTGTTTTCCCTGCATGATATTGATGCAGTCTGCGCCACATCGCCAGAACAAGGGCTGGCGATGCTGGAGCACCAGGCTGTCGACCTGGTGATACAGGACATGAACTTCACGGCCGACACCACCTCTGGTGATGAAGGCCGTGCCCTGTTCACAGAAATACGCAAACGCTACCCTGATCTGCCTGTCATCTTGCTGACAGCCTGGACGCATCTGGATGCGGCGGTGGAATTGATCAGGTCAGGCGCGGCTGACTATCTCGGCAAACCCTGGAATGACCAGAAACTGCTGACCACAGTCAGGAATTTGATAGAACTGGGACAAAGCAACCGCGCCCTGCAACAAAGACTGCAACGCGAACGCAAGCAAAAGCGCGAGCTGGAGCAAAAATTCAATCTCTGCAATCTGGTCTGGAATGATGCAGCTACCGAACGCGTGCTTGGCATGGCGTGTCAGGTTGCGCGCGCTGATGTGCCAGTGCTGATCACCGGCCCGAATGGCGCGGGCAAGGAAAGAATTGCTGAAATCATACAGGCCAATTCCAGTGTCAAGGATGGCCCTTTTGTGGTGCTCAATTGCGGTGCACTGCCAGCCGAACTGATAGAAGCAGAACTGTTTGGTGCCGAAGCCGGTGCCTATACAGGTGCCAGCAAAGCGCGCGAAGGCAAGTTTGAAGCCGCAGACGGGGGCACCCTGTTCCTTGATGAAATCGGTAACCTGCCACTGGCCGGGCAAATGAAATTATTACGCGTGCTGGAAACCGGGCGTTTTGAACGGCTGGGCTCGAATAAGGAAAGGCAGGTCAAGGTACGTGTCTTAAGCGCCACCAATGCCGATCTGGCCGCCATGATCAAAGCTGGCAGTTTCCGCCAGGATTTGCTGTACCGATTAAACGTCATAGAACTGCATTTGCCCACGCTGGCAGAACGCACGGGCGACATCTTGCCGCTGGCTGAATACTTCCTCAGCAATGGCAAGACCCTGCATCCCAGCACAGCATCGGCACTGGTGCAATATGCCTGGCCGGGCAATGTCAGGGAACTTAAAAATGTCATGCAACGCGCCTGCCTGCTGGCCGCCAAAACTGAAATCATGCCCACGGATCTGGGCCTGCCATTGGCGAATAGCTGGGTCAACGAGCAAGAGCCAGACAAGGATGCGATAGAACGCGCACTGCAAAAAGCTCGCGGCGTAGTAGCGCAGGCTGCTGCCGAACTGGGCCTGAGCCGCCAGGCTCTGTATCGCCGCATGGACAGACTGGGCATCAGCCGCAGCGCATGACTTTCCAGACACCTCCACCAGCCAGCGGCAGCGTGCCTGGAAAACGCTCGCTGTTTTCCATATTGACTCGTCTTAGTTTGTTGATGGTGGCAATATTGTTGCTGGCAGTCGCCATCAGCATGATGATGCTGCATTTGCTGCCAGATCAAATCTGGCTGGCTGCTGGCCTCAGCCTGCTGATCATCTTGCCGCTGGGGGTCGGCATGATGCGCAGCCAGTTGCTCGACATGATACGTTTGTTCCATACCCTGGCTGGCACAGTCATCAGTTATCAGGACAATGACTTTTCCATTGGTGTGCACTGGCCCTTGAAAGATGAACTGGGTGAGTTGGTGGATGCCCACAATGCATTGGGTGATGTCTTGCGCAAGCAAAGACTGGATCTGGTCCAGCGCGAATTACTGCTTGATACCATGGTGCAGAATACCCCGGTAGCAATGATGCTGGTAGCTGACCACGGGCCCATCGTCTTTGCCAATATCGCTGCCAGACAATTACTGAACCAGGGACGCAAGCTGGAAGGTTTCAGCTTCAATGAAGTGATGATGCAAGTTTCGGCCTCATTGCGAGAAGCCATACTGCGCGGTGCCGATGGCCTGTTCACTGTCGCAGCCAAAGACGCGGAAGAGGAGGAAGAAGTTTATCATCTGGCACGCCGCCACTTCAGCCTGAATGGCCGTCACCATGAACTATTCCTGCTTCGCCATTTGACGGTGGAGTTGCGTCGCCAGGAAGTGCAGACCTGGAAAAAAGTCATACGTGTGATCAGCCATGAACTGAATAATTCGCTCGCACCCATTGCCTCGCTGGCAAATTCTGCTGCCGTACTTGTAGGGCGTGGGCAGACTGAACGCCTGCCCGGCATCTTGCAGACCATAGAGGAACGTACCAGCCATCTGGAAAGTTTTATCGATGGTTATGCACGCTTCGCCAAATTGCCGACACCCAGGCTGGAAAGCACGCACTGGCACAGCTTCATTGCAGGCTTGAAGTCGCAAGTCATTTTCACCGTCGTTGACAACCTACCAGATGAAGTCGTCAGCATGGACCGTGCGCAGATGGAACATGCCTTGCTAAACCTCTTGAAGAATGCCCATGAATCTGGCTCCCGGGCCGATGATGTCAGCCTCAGCATCAGGGCATTGCAAGGCGTAACGCGCATAGAAGTCATGGACAGGGGCAGCGGTATGACAGATACAGTGATGTCGAATGCCCTGATCCCCTTCTATTCCACCAAACGCAGCGGCACAGGTCTGGGGCTGGCTCTGGTGCGTGAAATCATCGAAGCCCATGGTGGCAGGATCGGCCTGCAAAACCGTGAAGGGGGCGGTTTGACAGTCAGCCTGTTCTTGCCTTTGCCAACCTAGGCAAAGGCAACTGGCAGTGTCATCTGCATGCAGAGTCCAGCAGGCTGGCGATTGCTGGCAGTAATGCTGCCAGCGTGTGCCAGTATCACCCGCTGGGTAATCGCCAGACCCAGGCCATAACCATCACCGGTATGTTCTGCCAGCACACTGCGATAGAAAGGCTGGAAGATGCTCAGCAATTCAGCTTCCGGCACACCACTTCCTTCATCCAGTACCTGAATATGCAGTTGCCCCTGCTTGACGTGTGCCTGCAAACTCACGGCAGTTTCTGGCGCGGTATGCCGGATGGCATTGCGCAAGACATTTTCCAGCGCTCGATGTAGCAGTTCATAACTGCCCCGCACACAAGTCTTGCTGATTTCATCAGCAGAAAATGCAACCTTGAAAACTTTGCCTGCATTGCTGGCTTCAAACTGTGCATTGTCGGTCAGCTCGGCAAATAACTCATCCATATAGATCAAGTCTTGCCCGGCTTGCGCGCCAGCTTCGAGGCGCGACAGGGTCAGGATTTCGCCCACCAGTTTGTCCATGCGCACGGCTTCCCTGTCCATACGTACCATGTACTCTTCAGCCTTGTCGGGCTGCTGGCGGGCCAGACCGATAGCAGCCTGCAAACGTGCTAGTGGTGAACGCAGTTCGTGCGAGACATCGTGCAAAAGACGGCGCTGATTTTGCAAGGCGCCTGTCAATTGCTCGGCCATGCGGTCAAAGTCGCGGCCAAGTTCAGTCAGCTCGTCCTTGCGCTGTCCCATGCTGTCTCCTATGCGCGCATGCAGCTTGCCACCCGCCAGCGCCTGAAATGCTTCACTCAGCCTGCGTATGGGTTTGGACATATACCAGGCCATCAGAGCTGCAAACAGCAAGCTGGCCAGCAAAGCACATGTCATGGGGATCAGAGTGCGCATCCCGCCGTTATCAGGTGGCGGTTTGCGTTTCCCCATTGCTGGCTGCGCAAAATCGCCAGGTGGTTTCCCAGGGCCTTCACCGTGATGGAAACCTCGCCCTGGGCCTGGTCCATAGCGACCCTCTTCCACGAGCTTGCTGGCATTCATGCTCGTGGCGGCTGATCTGGCAAGTTCTTCGTTGCTGTGTTTGATCCAGAAAGTGATGCTGATACCGGCGATTGCGGTCAACTGCGCCAGCCAGATGAAGAAAAAGAATTTCCAGAATAGTCGTCCCAGTTTTAGCATACTCACTCTCGTGTCAGCATGTAACCCTGGCGGTACACTGTCTGTATGATGGTGCGGCCATCGGCAAAGGCACTGATTTTCTGGCGTATGCTGCTCAGGTGGACATCGATATTCCTGTCAAATCTGGCGAGAGGGCGACCTAGCCCTTGTTCAGACAAGTCATTCTTGCTGACGGTTTGCCCGGCATTTCTGGCCAGCAGTTCCAGCAAGCTGAATTCCGTGCTGGTCAGGTCCAGCAATTTGTTATTCCATTCTGCCCGACGCTGGCCCGGCCATAATTGCAGTGCGCCTACGACCAGACATTGCCTGTCCTGGTCAGCCGCCATGCCCATTTCTGTGCGTCGCAAGATTGCCCTGAGTCTGGCCAGTAATTCACGCGGCGTACAAGGCTTGGGGACATAGTCGTCGGCTCCCAGTTCCAGTCCGATAATGCGGTCTACATCGTCCCCCCGGGCGGTCAGCATCAGCACTGGCATGCGGCTGTGTTCACGTATCCGGCGCAGGGCATCAATCCCATTCATGCGCGGCATCATGACATCCAGCACGACAATCGCATGCTGGCCAGACAGCGCTTCTTTCACAGCCTGCTCACCATCGTACGCTGTCGTAATGACAAAGCCTTCACGCTCAAGGTACTCCTTGAGCATCCCTACCAGTTCGACATCATCGTCTGCGAGCAATACCTTGGTCATGTTTTGAAGGACAGTAAATTTTATGTCTTGATGATAGCAAAGCCGTCACTGCACCTGGAAAAATTTACCTGCTTTTACACTCCCATTCGCACATGACACAAAATCCTTACCTAACTTTACCTTTGCTTTACTGCGCTTAACAAGCCGCCACGACACAATGCAGCAAGCCCACCCCCATCAGGAAAAGACATCATGGATATGCATAGCAACCAACTGGAAAACGACCTTAAGACTCTCATGCAAACAGCAGCATCACGCAGGAAAATGCTGCGCTGGCTATCAGCCGGTGGTGCCATTACCCTGCTGGGCTGTGGCGGCAGTGATGCCAGCACGGCATCCACAAGCGCAGCGACCAGCAGCGGTACCACGACCAGTACGACAACCGGTACAACGACTGGAGCCAGCAGCGCCTCTTGCAACATCATCCCTGAAGAAACTGCTGGCCCTTACCCTGGTGATGGCAGCAATAGCAATGCAGGCGGCATCGCCAACGTCCTGACATTGTCTGGCATCGTACGCAGCGATATACGCTCCAGCATCGCGGGAGCAAGTGGTGTGGCAGCAGGCGTGCCTTTGACAATCAAACTGCAACTGGTGAATACCAAAAGCAGTTGTGCTTCGCTGGCTGGATACGCGATTTATCTCTGGCATTGTGACCGTGATGGCAATTATTCCATGTATTCAGCCGGCGTCACTGCAGAAAACTATCTACGCGGCGTGCAAGAAACCGATAGCAACGGCAATGTTAGTTTTACCACGATTTTCCCTGGCTGCTACGACGGACGCATGCCCCATGTGCATTTCGAGGTTTATCCCAGTCTGACCAAGACTAGCAGTGCCATTAACAAGGTCAAGACTTCACAATTCACTTTCCCCATGACAACCTTAAATGAAGCCTACCAGGCTACTGGCTACACCAACAGCGTGCGCAATCTCTCGCGTATCAGCTATGCAACTGACAATGTCTTCAGCGATGGCACCGGCCTGCAAATGGTCAGCGTTACTGGCAGTGCCAGCATGGGCTATGTCGTCACACTGACGGTTGGTATTTCAGCATAATTATGCGGCAAGTGCGCGTTCAGGTAAGTGAGCCGACAAGTGAGAAAGTAAGCGGGGCGAACTTGCCCCGCACAGAAAACTTCAATAAAATCGAGTTTCGATCAACTTCTTTTTACAGAAAGGAGGAAACATGGAAGTAATTAAATACGCCGTCTGGTGCGTATCTAACTTTGGTATATTTGCCCACTCTTGTCCCGGTTCCATCGCGCTGCGATAATCAGACGAGAGCACATTTATCCCACTTACCCTCCGGGCCTGTTCTCGGCTCATATCGTTAGCGCTCCTGTTGACGTGGATGCTTGCATCCCAAATCAAAGACAAGAGCATGACTACCTTATTATCTTCACAAGCATTACAACTGGAAACCAGCCACGGCGTTTTATTCCAGGATATTAACTTCACCCTGCAAGTTGGCCAGCGCATAGGCTTGATAGGCCACAATGGCAGTGGCAAGTCCACCCTGCTCTCCCTGCTGGCCGGACAACGCAGCGCCAATAGCGGCAGCATACAAATGGCACGCCTGTGTCGACTGCAATATGTGGAGCAACATTTACCACCTGCCCTGCATGCGCTCAGCCTCTACAATGCCATGCTAGATGCCATAGACGACATGCCGGAATTGCACTGGCGCGTTGACAGCCTCTTGCACGAGCTGGGCATTGATGCTGCCACTGCTGAAGTCCCAGTACAATCACTATCCGGTGGTCAGCATACCCGCTTGCTACTGGGGCGTGCCTTGCTGCGCGACCCTAATCTTTTGCTGCTGGATGAACCCAGCAATCACCTCGACTTGCCATCTTTGTTATGGCTGGAAGAATTCTTGCTGAATTGGAAAGGCGCTTTCGTGCTGGTGTCACATGATCAGCGCCTGTTGAACCGTGTGACACGACAAAGCTGGATCTTGCGTGACAGGCAAATCACTTGTTTCGACCAGCCATGCTCCGAAGCCCTGCAGTCTCTGGCTCTGGCAGATGAAACAGCACAGGCCAGGCGTGCCGCCGAGCAATCAGAGATAGACCGTGTGACTGCCAGTAGCAAGCGACTGGCTATCTGGGGCAGTGTCTACGACAATGAAAAACTGGCACGCAAAGCCAAGACCATGCAAAAACGCGCTGACCGGCTAAAGGAAGAACAAACCACGGTCACAGAAGGCCAGCCCTGGACTTTGCAATTGCATGGCAAGGCTTCAGCGGCCAATCATTTGCTGCAACTGGAAAACCTGACCGTCAGAGCCATGCCAGACTTGCCTGGTTTATTCATGCTGGAGCAATTCAGCATACGACCGGGCGACAAAATCGCTTTGCTGGGCGCGAACGGCACAGGCAAATCTTCCCTGCTCAGGCAATGCTGGCAAGCGATACTGGCAGGAGAAATTTCTTCACAAATACGCTGGCATGCGGCAGCGCAAATAGGTTATTACGACCAGTCTTTGCAGCAGCTCAACAGTGATGCCAGCCTGCCAGAAGCGCTCTATCCCTTTGTCGCCAGCTCGGAGACTGCCAGAGCAGAGCTTGCGCGCAAGCAGGCCCTGATTTCGGCAGGCTTCCCGTATCACCGGCATCAGCAAAAAGTGGCATCGCTGAGTGGTGGTGAAAGAGCACGCCTGTTATTCCTGGCACTGTCGATGGCCAGCTATCATCTACTGTTTCTGGATGAACCTACCAATCATCTGGACATGCAGGGCAAGCAAGAATTGACAGCTGCGCTGGCGGGATTTGCTGGCGGCTTTTTATTGGTATCACACGACCGGGATTTGATAGAGCAAAGTTGCCAGGAATTTTGGGTGGTCCAGGATGGCCATCTGGAAAGATGGCTGGATGCAGAAAGCGCTTACCAGTGTTTGCGCAATAAACCCTCTCCAGGTTCAGAACTGCAAGGGCATGTTGCAGGAACTGTCAAAGTTGCGGAGCCTGTTGTCAATGACACCGAACTGGCTTTGCAAAGATTGTGTGAACTGGAGGAATTGCTGCAAGCAGATCTTGCACGCAAACCCAGGCACCAAAAAGTGCAACAGCAAGCCCTGTGGCGTGAAGAAATGTCTGGCTTGAATAGCTTGCTGGGGCTGGATTAAGTTTGCTGAAGACAGCCAGTTGACACGGCTTCCTGCATACTCTTTTTGATTCGCGTATATCGGCACGAAGCACAACATCTCAGGATGTTGTGCTTCGACTTCTTAACTTTCGGGCAGCCCCTGATCACACCACATACATTCTTCTCTCAGGCTATCTGTACGCATTTTGCATTTCGGACATGCAATCAGGCTTTCATTGTGGCGGGAAACGGTAGTAAGTACCTTGAAGATTACCCATGTAGTGAAAACTGCAAACACGGCAAAGAAAACCAGGTAGGCATCGGCAGGATCAGAAATCCAGTTCTCAGTATCGCAATGCCGACACATGCTGTTAGCAGCATGATGGCCAGAAAAATTTTCAACAAGCGCTTCATCTTGCTTATCCGTTTAAAAATTCACTCACGACAAAAAAACAGGCTTGCTTGCTTTAGTCATATTTATCATCCCCTGCACTCAAGTTGTAGCCACAGGGAAACGTATGATGAGCTGCGTACCCTCTTCTGCCGACGATTGCAAATCAATCTCACCATGAAAGGCAGCCACGCGCTCACGCATGCCTGTAATACCTATCCCTGCTGAACTATGGTGAATATCAAAACCCTGGCCATTGTCACTGACTTCTATCTGCAAACTGTGCTGCGCTTCCAGCATGGTCAAAGCCACTTCTACCTGCGTCGCTTGCGCATGCTTCATGACGTTGGACAAAGCCTCTTGTATGATGCGGTAGACTGAAATCGCCAGGCCGCTATCGAGCCCTGAAAAATCACCTTCGCTATCAAAATGAAACTGGCAGCCTTGTGCATTGCTGTTGTAATGCCTGAGCATATCTTCCACAGCTCCCTGCAAACCCAGCATGTCCAGCACTTCAGGGCGCAGGCGCCTGACCAGATTACGGCCATTTGCGTATAAATCCAGAGTCATCCTGGTGATGGCTTTGGCGCGCTCCTGAATTTCGCCTGCGGCTTCACCATTGACTTCGCTCGTTTCTATCTGTGCGGCCAGGTGTTGTATGCGCTGTGCCTCTAGTCTGGCGGCAATCAGTGAAGCATTCAGTTCATCATGAATTTCTATGGCAATGCTTTTGCGTTCATCTTCCACTATGCTATGCACTTTTTGTATCAGCTTGCGTTTTTCTGCATTGGCTTTCAAGGCTTCGTTGCGTGATGCCATCAAGTCCTGCGTTCTTTCCTGTACCTTGTTTTCCAGGTCTTGCTTGGCTTGCTGCAGGCTGACCGACATGGCATTGATGGAAGTCTGCAAATCACCTATCTCTCCACCGGTAGTCACTTCCAGTGTACTGGAATAATCACCCTCCCGTATTTCGCGCAGGGTTTCTATCGCCATCTGCAAGGGATGCGTCAAACTCAGCGACAAGTAGACGGCCAGCACGGCACTTACAAACAAGGCCAGCGCACTGATGGCCAGCTCAAACATGAAACGCTGACTATGCCTGGCCAGCATGCGCGTAGCCGTCATGGTGACTCTGACATAGCCCAGTAAACTGGCATTTTTTGCGGCATTTTTTCCATCGGCCTTGCCTGCATCCAGCGCCAAACCATCTGCCCTGACATTTTGTGCATCGTTAAGCAAATTAACCCACACCAGTTGACGTCTGACCGGAACTTCGACAAAGCGTTCCGTGCTGAGGGCTTTTTCAGAAGAAATAACATGCAAAACATGAGTCCTGTCAGCATCAAGCACATCAATTCTGTAGATGCTGCGATCTGACAGCATGACATCGGTCATGGTGCTTTTCAGCCCGGCCAGGTTCCTGGTCAGCAGATTGTATTCCACACTTTCTGCCAGTGCAGTCGATACCACATAGGCGCGCTCTGCCAACTCGCCTTTGCCTTCTTCCAGTCTGGAATGGTAGGTGTACCAGACCATGGAACAAAACATATAAATCACTGGCAGCAAGATGATCAGCAAGAGGCGCGAGCGCAAATTCCAGTTGCGCCAGAGTAGCGCAGACAAGTTCATTGCGCCTCTGCCTGCGCGTTAGTCTGCAAGCTTGCCTGTACCTTCAACTGCATCATGGCGCAATCAGGCCATGTTTGACTGCCAGCTTGGTAATATAGGCAGGACGGTGTACGCCCAGTTTTTCCTTGATGGTTTGACTGACATTGCTGATGGTCTTCAAGGACAAATCCAGTCTTTCGGCGATCTCGGCATTGGTCAGACCTTCTGCCATGAGCTTGAAAATTTCCAGATCACGCTCATTGAGCAGCGATTGTGGCGACTCATCACCGCGCACTGATAAATTTGCCAGCCGCTCAGCGATCTGCGGCAAGAAATACAATTCACCCTGGTGGGCACGCTGCACCGCGGTCGCCAGATCTGCTGGATCACAATCCTTGGTCACAAAGGCCTTTGCTCCCAGGCGGTAAGCCTCCTTGATCAATGCATCCTGATCAAACTGACTGAGGAAAATAATCCTGGCATCGGCATATTGCGCCAGAATATCGCGGGCGACATCCAGGCCCGTCAAGTCTGCTCCAAAGCGTATGTCCAGTATTACCACGTCTGGCTGCAAGGCAGCATATTGCTCAAATGCCTCTTGCGGCGTTTTGGCCTGCCCCAGCACCTTGATACCCAGATTATTGAGAGACATGGCAAAGCCTGTCATCACGATGGGATGATCATCCGCCAGCAATACCCTTATGCCATTTTGCATCATTACAACACCCTATAGATTAGCAAATCAATTTACCTTTTAGGTGCAATGATAATACTTTTTACTAGCAATCACATCATTGTCATTGATTCTGCCAACTTTGGGGCTATAAATTGCCAGCAAGCACGGCGCCCATTCTCCCTAAGACTGATATTTGGCAGCATGATCTTCATGCCAAAACTATTTATCTTCCTGAACTTATCCGAAAAAAGCCATGCCTGCCATGTACAAGAAGTCAAATTTCCAAGAAAAATAATTAATAATACTTTTCAAGTGACATATTTATTGCTATCTTAAAGCACATGGATTGCACGCAAATACCATTTTCAACTTCCTGAAACTATAAAAGGATGGAAATGCATGTTGCTTATCCCAGCTAGTCCCAGTTACGGAAAGACCGTAACTGGCCTGACCCCAAACCTGGAGAACAATATGGAATTCACACAAAACCAACAACACCCCCTGCAGCGCATGTCACGTTTGGGTGTCGTCGCCTTGCTGCATGTGGCTTTGCTTGCTGTATTGCTGAGTAGCATGAAGATTAAGATCACCTCAAAAACAGAAGGCCCAATCCAAATAAGTCAGATCGAAAAGCCCGTGGAAAAAGAAAAGATTCCACCACCTGAATTTGATACCAAACTGGAAAATCCGATAAATCCTCCGCTGATAGTCCCGGAGCCCCCCTCAGGTTTTCCGAAAAATCTAGATGAAAGTGGTCTTACAAGTACCGAGACTGGTATAAAAGATACCGGAAAAAGCACAGTGGGCGGCACCTTGGACGGTACAGTAGTGGCCGCTGTAGCGGTTCCAAAAAATCCCATCCATGTCGCTGCAGTCATCAACCTGAATGCCTGCGACAAACCGGCCTACCCGGGCAGTTCCATACGCACTGGCGAAACCGGCACCGTGACTTTATCGATGCTGATAGGCACCGATGGCAAGGTTATCGAAACCAAAACCCTTGAAAGCAGTGGCTATCGCGCACTCGACAGAGCTGCCAGCCAGGCCTTGTCGCTATGCCGTTTCACACCAGGCACGATAGACGGCGTGGCGCAACAAAGCTGGACCAAGGTGCAATACGTCTGGAAAATCGACTGATCAGTTTCCGCCACGGCCAGAATATCCCACCCTTTTGCTGCCAGCCTTTTCGCCTTGCGAGTGGCAGGCAGTTTTTTTAATAGACTTACGCAAAATTGTCCCAGCAAGGCGTCAGCAACGAAGACAGCGCTTTAGCACGGCTAGGAGCTGCAACGCTGCTGGGGCGGTTTTTCGTAAGTCCTATTTAGTATCCATACACAAAAAATGCCATGGACATCAATCGACATATCCGCACTTGCTTTCAACTACTCTGTCTGGTCACGAACTTGTTTCTGGCCTCGCATGCCTTTGCAATGCTACCGCCAGCAACAACCGCATCACCCGCAGAGAATAACAACAGCAGTCACCCCTATCGGGCGAACGACTTGACAGTGTTAATGGTCAATATTCATGATCAGTCCAGCCACGCAGGCAGCACCAACGAGCATCCATTCACACCCTACCAAGGAATACTGGCCCGCACCCCTTATCTGAACTGGGTCATCATGCTTTGTGCCTGCCTGCTCCCCTTGGGTATGCTGGTGACAACAGTGATCACTGTCATCGATTTCCGCAAAAACAGGAGTGATGACGAGACTGCGACATTGATAGCGCTGGCTAGCTGAATGAATTGACATAGCTTGGTCATACTGGCACTTTAGAATACGTCACTTCTAAAGCCATTGTTCGGGATAGCCATGTCAAACGATCATGAATCAAACAAGAGCCATCAGCAACGTCGCCGCTTTCTGTGTCATGCCACCACTGGCGCTGGTGCACTGATTGCCGGAGCGGCCCTGCCCAGGTTTGTACGCGCTCAAAACAGCGCTCCTGCCATCATCACCGCCGACAAGTCGCGGCCGCAAATACCTTGTGGCGTCATGAGTGGTGACATTAATAAAGACAAGGCCATCATCTGGAGCCGCACCGACAGACCAGCCCGCATGCTGGTCGAATATGCCAATAATGAGTCATTCAAGAATTCCCACAGCTTCAGTGGTCCGCTGGCACTTCCCAGCAGCGATTACACTGCGCGCGTAGATCTCAGCGACTTGCCTGCTGGTCAGCGTACCTTTTACCGCGTACGTTTCCAGGATTTGCAAAACCCTTCGGTCAGCAGTGAAGTAGTGCAAGGCAGTTTGTTGTTACCCGGCGGCACAGAGCGTGACATCACATTTGCGTTTTCTGGTGACGAAGCTGGCCAGGGCTGGGGTATCAATGAAGCCTTTGGCGGCTACCGCATTTATGAAAGCATGCGACGTTTCCAGCCTGATTTCTTTATCCACTCCGGCGACCAGATTTATGCCGACGGCCCAATACAGGCACAAGTCAAACTGGAGGATGGCAGCCTCTGGAATAATATCGTCACGCCAGCCAAGGCCAAAGTGGCAGAAACCCTGGACGAGTATCGCGGCAACTTTGCCTATAACTTCCTGGATGCCAACAAGCGTCGCTTTGCTGCGGAAGTGCCTTTCCTGGTGCAATGGGATGATCATGAAGTGCGCAATAACTGGTATCCCGGCCAACAGATAGGCGAAGCAGAAAAACGTTACCAGCAACGCGACTTGAATACCCTGGCGGCGAACGCGCGTCGCGCCATGTTTGAATACAATCCTTATCGCATAGACCAGCATGATCCCGACCGCATCTACCGCATGTTCAGTTACGGCCCCTTACTGGAAGTGTTCATGCTGGATGAGCGCAGCTATCGCGGCAAGAATACGCCGAATCTGCAAAGCAGTTTGAATGAGGATGCAAGCTTCCTGGGCAAGCCTCAATTGCAATGGCTAAAGCAGGCATTGTTGCGCTCACGCTCAACCTGGAAAGTCATCGCCAGTGATATGCCTATTTCCATCATCGTACCTGACCTCAACCCTGATGTGCCCAAAGGCAATTCTGAAGCCTGGGCCAATGGCGAGCATGGCAAACCACTGGGACGGGAACTGGAAATTGCCGAGATACTGAAGTTCATCAAGCGGCACAATATCAAGAATGTCGTCTGGGTGACCGCCGACGTTCACTATGCCGCTGCGACTTTTTACTCACCAGACAAAGCCAGCTTCACCGACTTCAAGCCCTTTTGGGAATTTGTCGGTGGCCCGTTGAATGCAGGCACTTTTGGCCCTAACGAAATTGACCGGACCTTTGGCCCAGATGTGAAATATGTCAGCGTACCGAAGGGCATGAAGCAAAACCGGCCGCCTACAGAACTGCTGCAATTTTTTGGTATCGCAAAAATCGATGCCAGGACCAAGGCGATGACCGTTTCCTTGCACGATATCG
>Ga0187843_10000551_pt1 | contig 26248 bp, 9 predicted proteins | sample SpaLakP09_SKY_43_FD_134516 | JGI IMG/M metagenome (GOLD analysis project Ga0187843, IMG submission 134516) | Oligotrophic lake water microbial communities from Sparkling Lake, Wisconsin, USA - SP09_SKY_43 | ecosystem: Environmental > Aquatic > Freshwater > Lake | place: USA: Sparkling Lake... | reverse complement strand
TTAGTGATAGCGGCAGTATAATACGCAAAAGGGTTCTGCGATTTTGATTCATCGAATTGCAGTCCGATTTGGCTGAGTTGCAACAGGGCTTGGCTTCGCATTTCGTCATTGTAGGTGTATCCTCTCCAGTTTGATCTTGTGGCATAACGTTCGCACAGTTTCATAAACATATGAGCCAATTTTTTGGTCATTGCTCCGTGGTCCTTACAGAACTCTCCTGAATCCAGGTCGCCTTGCCAATGACTTTTGCCCACACAGACCACAGCGCCATCTTCCTGTACTGTGTAGTGTTTGAACGGTGGAAAATTGCATTTGACATATTTGGCCGGCGCTGGGATTTCGATACCGTCATCATCATATTCTGTAGTGGGTGGACCTTCTTCTTCGGCAAGTTTTTCTGCGGCTCTGCGTGTTTTGACATCGTCCACAGGCACGTGATCCCAGGTCATGACACGAAATACCACTTCAGTCTCGGGTATTTTGGTATATTTGATTTCAAACTCGTCCAGTTTGCGTTTGGTACCATCTGCTGTGGCGGCTTCGTGTGCCAGTTTGGCCAGACGTTCTGCACGATTACGGCGTGCCTGTAAGATATTCTTCTTGTTGATCTGTTTGACATCAGTAAGAATAATATCATAATCTGCAAATTCTGGCCCGACATATTTGCAGTAGGTGGTCTTGCTTTTGTGTATTTCTTTGAGAATATCTTTGTTGTTAAGATAGTTGGCTTTCACAGACGAATCCTTTATAGTTGGTGTATAGTAGCAGAAAAACAACAGGCTTGTCAACCGATTATATGATGCTATTTTGGCTTCGATAAATATTAAAAGATAGGAACAATATTTATGGCAGTCAACTCTGACACAATGGGACCACCGGCACCGCTGTCGCCCGAGCAACAAAAATGGCTTGGCGGCGCAGATGCCAATGATCCGTACATTCGAGCACGAATGCTCAAGGCAGTTCCAAATCCGCCTGAGCAAACCAGTCTTTACAGTTTTGATCCCAAGCAATTGAGATTGGGCAATGCTGGACTCAATCCTGGTGGACTCAGTTGTCGAAAAGAGGACTACGCCGCCAAAGATGTTCCAGTATCTGTTGACTCGCAAGGTGGTGTACAAACCGACAGTCCCAGCGAAGATTGGCGAGTCAAGGTAAGTCTTGCACCTAGCAGTACTATATTTTACAAAAGTAGCAATGCTGGTATTATGTCTCGATTGAAAGACACTGGTGGAGCAATATTCCCTTATACTCCACAGATCAGCGTGACACACGCGGCACGTTATGCAGAACAAAAGTTGACACACAGCAACTATGCCAGTTACTTTTACGAAGGATCAGACGTATCCTCAATCAATATTTCGGGTGAGTTCACGGTACAAACACCCGGCGAAGGGCAGTATCTATTGGCAGTGATCAGTTTCTTTAGAAGTTGTACCAAGATGTTCTTTGGCAATCAAGATACCAACACTCCTTCGGGTAGTCCACCGCCCATGGTATTTTTGAACGGCTACGGCAAATACTATTTTCCCAATGTACCCTGTGTGCTGACCAGTTTTCAACACACCATGCCACCGGATGTAGACTATGTTGAAATTTCTCAAAGCTATCTACGTCAACAAGAAATGGTCAAGAGTAGTGTGGGAAAAACTCGTGTGCCCACCACCAGTACCTTGGCAATCACCTTGCAACCAGTTTACAGTCGCCGTATGGTACATCAATCGTTTAATCTTGACAAGTTTGCCAACGGTGATTTGTTGATCAGCGGTGCAGAAGGCCAAGGAGGATTCCTATAATGGCTGTTGCTTATTCAAAGAAAAGTGCCTACTACAACACTGGCCTGTACGGTAATTTCTTAGACGTACTGGACTCACGTACCATTACCAAACAGGTAGACGATGTTTACTATACCATAGACAAAGTTTATCAAAATCGACCAGACCTACTGGCCTATGACCTGTACGGCGACAGCAGCCTATGGTGGGTGTTTGCTGTTCGTAATCCCGATGTCATACGAGATCCTATATTTGATTTTGTGTCGGGCATAACCATTTATATTCCCAAGCAGGCCACTCTAGAACAAGATTTGGGACTATAAGATGGCAACCAGTGATGAAATAGCTGCAGAACGGTTAAGATACCTTAATGAGAGCAAGCGCCTGGCGAAAGAATTCAATGCAAGAATTGATCAAACCAACACAACAAGAAACGCTGTATCAGAACAGGCCAAAACAACTCTAGATCAGATCAACGGAGATACTTCGCTCACAGCCGCACAAAAGGCCCAAAAAGAACTTGATTTAAGAACCAACACACTGAAGCCTGCTAATGATACTACGCTAGATGCCTACGAGGCCATCCTCAATGATTTACAAAAATCGGCAGTAGTTGGCGACGATTTATTGGCCCTACTGCAAAGAACTCAATCAAACATAAACACTCTCACAGAAAAAGTCAACAACAACAACACAAAAATTGCAGAGTTGAGCAAGATTGCAGGCGCACCCGACACAGAAGCTAATAAACAAAAAGAAAAAGACACAGCCAGCTCACAGACTGCTGGCGATAGCCAACCTGCAAACACAGGCAGTGACGGTACTGGTACCAATGCCGGCAACAATACCGATGCCAAGCCATTGACCGCAGAAGAAATTGCAGCCAACAAGAATGTACCAAAGTCCAGCGAGGAAGATCGTAACACACCAAAAAAGCAGTCCGCGCCTGTTACTAGCCAACCGGCTCCCACATCTGCAGTCACAGCCACACAAAAAGTAACGTCATCGGGCACACAAAAGAAATCTAAAACATCAATAACACTCAATCCCCTGCACCGTTATGCCACCTATACCTATGGTATAACTCTGCACCTGCTGTCAGCACAATCCTACAATGACATGTCTAACGGCAAAGCCTGGTTGCCCGGTGCAAAGACTCTAATCAGCAGTGCAGGCAGATACGGAAGCAAAACATTCAAAAGACCTGCACAGTTTGCAGATGATTTTTACTTTGATGGACTGACCATGCAGACAATCATTGGATTATCTGCACAAGGCAAAAGTTCTAATGTGATCGACATCAGCTTCAATTTGATTGAACCTTATGGACTAACATTACTAAACCGCTTGCTGGAAATGGCAGTAGAATTACAAATACCAAACTATCTAGCCAATCCTTATGTGTTGCAAATTGATTTCTTTGGCAACGACGAAGCCGGCGACATAGTACATCCTATTCCAAATCTTACCAAGTATGTTCCAATCAAACTGATTGATATGAAAATGAAAGTTGGTACCACTGGCACCAACTACGCCTGCAGAGCTATACCTTACAACCACGAAGCATTCAGTCAGGTCATTGCTGCCACGCCGGCCAACTTTGAAATCACAGCAAAAACAGTTCAAGACTTTTTTCAGAATGATGCCGACGAAGCAAACTTAACAGAACAGGCAACACGAAATGCACAAAGACAAAAAGACATTCAAACGGAACAATACAGAATAAATCCCAACAATGGCCCAGTTGATCCACGCACTGTTGCCACCAGCCAAGAAATTATCAAAAATAAACAGGCAGCTTTGGCAAAGCCATACGAGGTCAAAAGTTTCAACGGTGCATACAATGCATATCAGCAGTTCCTTGTTGACAACAAATCTGTAGAGCATCCTACAAAGATTAAATTTGAAATTGACCCTGAAATTGCCAAGTCGTTGATAGTGTACGAAAAGAAAAACTCATCGTCGAATACTGCAATGACCAACACCGACAGCGGCAAAGAAGTCAGCAAAGCGGTTGCTGCCAACAACACCGGCAGTGGTCGTAATTCTGCTTCAGCATCGGGCATGGACTTGACCAAAGAAAAATTCAACGTCAATGCTGGTACCAGCATATTAGATGTCATAAACATGGTCATGCGTGGTAGTACATACATAACAGATCAAATCAAAGACCAAAACAAGGTAGATTCAGACGGCAATCCCATGAAGTGGTTCAAAGTGATTCCGCACGTACTACTCAAAGATTTTGATTTTATTAGAAATCAATTCAGTCACGAAGTAACTTTTAAGATAATTGCATACACAGCACACAATGGCAAACATCCATTGGCACCCATATCAACCGACGAACAAATACAACAAGATTTGCGTAAAGAATACAGTTACATCTACACTGGACACAATAATGATATTATAGATTTTGCTATTGACTTTGATGCCCTGTATTTTACTGCTGTTAATGTGTTTTCAAAGAATCTAGAATCTCTAAGTGATGCACAAAATGCCGAGGATGGTAGTAGTTCCGGTAACACAGGATCTGGTGTCAAGTCTTATCTTAGTGAATTATCCAAGCAACGCACAGACAATGTTCAACCAAATCAGACTCAAATAATCACCGGTGATCAACGAAATGTTGGATTTAATGCTGGACAGAACAGCAGTGTTCAAATTGCTGCCGATGTCATGCAGAGTTTGTACAGTACTCCGCGTGGAGAAATGTTGAACGCCAAATTAAAAATCATTGGAGATCCAGATTTTATAAAACAAGACGATGTGTATCTTAGTCCTGGCAACAGTAATTATCCAGCATTGGAAGAAACACATACACCCAGCGGCAGTATCTTGACTGATCGGGGAGATATTTTTGCCCGTATAAATTTTAAAACACCAGTTGACATTGATCCTGCAAGCGGTGGTCTACGCACAGACCAAAAATATCTCAACAGCAATTTTAGCGGTATCTACAAAATTATCAAGGTCAGCAGTGAATTTCGAGGCGGACGATTTGAACAAAATATAGAAACCATTAGATATCCAGATCCTCCGGTTGATCCCAAGAAAGCCAAAGCCAACACAGAACGTACAGACTCAAACAACAAGAACGAATTGAACTCAAAACCTGTTGCAAAAGCGCCGGCCCCTGAAAAGAAACTTGAACAACCTGTAATGAGTCCCAGCGACGTAACCAAAGCCAAACTCAATGAAGTTGATAACACAGAAACTTCCAAACTTGAATCGGTGGCAGCCAATGGTGACACTAGAAATGTAACTGAAGTGCAGACCGCTGCTAGTACAGCCAAAGACAGTACCAGTGATGCCACTGCGGCAGCACCGCCAGCACCGCCAGCACCTCCGCCACCTGATCCTCCTGAATCCAAAGAAGAAATAGCATACAAACAAGCATTGAAAGAGTTTGGGGCAGACGAACAAAAATGGCGGGCAGCTAGACGTGTGACTATTGACTTTAAAGAGCGAGCCGACAGGGTGTTTGGTACCCCGGCCGAAGCAAAATTGCTGGCACAAAGAGATGAAGCCAAGATTGCTGAGGATGCGGCCTATGCTGAGTACAAGGCAACTGAAGCTAAGTTAGATGTTGCGTACAAGGCCTACGTTAATAAAACAGGAAAGACAATTTAAATGGCAAGCAATAATCGAGTAGGCAACAAATTACCCAAGTGGGCAGACCGCGACTCTGCCACCGGAGTCAAGTTAGACACCGCGGTGTTTGTGGGCATTGTGAAAAACAATCTAGATCCTGCACGTTCAGGTCGACTACAGATTTGGATTCCAGATCTAGGTGGGCAGGAAGATGATTCTAAAAATTGGCGCACAGTCAGTTATGCCAGTCCATTCTTTGGAAGTACTGCACCCGGTGCAGCCAATGCCAACAACACCACAAACAAATGGGACGTGGCCCTACACACCTACGGAATGTGGGCAGTGCCACCAGACCTAGATAATCAGGTGTTGTGTACATTTGTCAACGGTGATCCTGACCGTGGATTTTGGTTTGCTTGCATACCCGGTACAGTCAGCACATACATGACTCCAGGCATGGCTGCTGGCAACAACATAGACACAGATTCTACTAGTGCAGATGTCAAGGCATCAATCAAGTCTGGTGCCAGTGTGATACCGGTGACTGAATTCAATGAAAATACTCCAGGCTCGGTCAATGACATTTTCTACAACAACCCCAAGCCGGTACACGAAGCACAATACAACAGATTGTTAACGCAGGGATTGGACAAAGACAAAGTGCGCGGTGCCATCTCATCCAGCAGCCAGCGTGAAAGTCCCAGTACAGTGTTTGGTATCAGCACCCCGGGACGCTTTGTGAACGATCCGGCTACCAATGAAGATTTTCAAAAGAAACTTGAAGAAGGAACACTGACCAAAGACGACCTGCCCACAGGCGCTCGCCAAGGTGGTCATCAATTTGTCATGGACGATGGCGACATATTGGGTGTTGACAGTCTAGTAAGATTACGCACAGCCAGCGGCCATCAGATCCTGATGAGCGACAGCAACAAGGTCATGTACATTGCCAACAGTGAAGGCAGTGTATGGCTGGAATTTGCTGAAAACGGCCAAATGCATATATTCAGTGCCGGCGGACTGAACATACGCACACAAGGTGATTTGAACCTGCACAGCGACAAGAGTATCAACATCAACGCTGATGACTCTATAAACATGAAGGCTGCCACAGCCATCAACGCAGAAACCAATGCATTGACCATGCGATCCATTGGTAAAACTACGTTGTTTGCTGGTGGTATGAACATTGGCAGCGATGCCGACATACACCTGTCGGCCAGTGGCAAAGGTACTTTTACCACCGATGGAGTGCTGTACTGTGTGGGCTCGCAGATCAAACTAAACAGTGGTGGCGGTGTGTCGGTCAATGCACCTGGCAAAATGAAAACTTATGTACACAATGATGCCAGTCAGCTCAACGCCACATCGGCCTGGGAATCTGTGCCCAATGCCATTGACAGTATTGTCACCGTGGCACCAGCACACGAACCTTGGACCAGACAAACCGGCGTTGGCCAAGGCACAGGGTTGAGTCCCAACGGCAATCAAGGTCCTGATAGCGTGTCCGAAGGCGGAGCTCCTGCACAATATATTGGACCAATCAACTGTGTGCCCAAAGGCAGTGTGGTCAAAGACGGCAACGGTCAAGCAGTGACTGATGGCAGTGGACAACCAGTTAGGATCAGTGCCGCCGCCGCAGATCCAGGACCGGCAGCAGCCGAGAAAAAGCCAGTGACCAAACCTGTTCCTCCTGAATGGGTCCGTAGAGATGATGCTCCTAATCCGCCTGGGGCAATTGGCCCATTGAGTCAGTACCAAGTCAAATGCGTCATGGCACAGATGGCCTACAGTGAAAGCCGTTACAATTATGATATCCGTGAAGCTGCCAATGGTAATTATCTAGGCCGCTATCAGCTTGGATCCGCTGCCTTTACTGACTTAAAATATATCAAGCTGGATTATTATACACAATACAAGACACGAGCAGTGCGTTATGCTGATGCTTGGTACGGCAAAGAAAATATCAACAGTGACACTGATTATCTTGCCAACAAGGCAATACAAGAAAAAGTCATGTTTGACCTAATGACAGCCAACTACAAAGCACTCACTGCAAGAAGTGATGGCAAATATGGCATCAATGCCGATGATGATCTATGCACTGTGGCAGGTATGATTTGTGTGGCACACCTGTTGGGCGCTGGTGGTGCTAGAAAATGGCGTTACAGTGCAGTAGGCGGAGATGCCAATGGAACAGATGGCGCAACTTATTACAACCGTGGTAGATATGCCATTGATATTCTGGCTCTCAATGGCAACGGAACAACAGCAAGTTTCAATGGCGGATTGGCCACACGCAGTACTGGCCTGGCCAGTACACAGGCTCTGACACCAGCTGCCGCTGCCGCTGCCGCACAAAATATCAATCCTACAGATGTCATACAGTTTACACCAGCCGCCCGAGGCAACACAGGTTCGGGCACACTGGAACGTTTTAATCAATGTGATGCCAAATTCCGTGCAATGGTGCTGGGTGCAGCCAAAGAATACAAAGAAAAAACTGGACAGAAACTGATATGTAACAGTAGCCTACGTACCGCAGACGATCAAACCAAACTGTACAATGCCTGGGTCGAAGGCGGTGGTCGCGGCAAAAATACAGTCAATACTCAGTATGGTCGTATCAGTATGCCACTGAAATCTCCAGGACAGCACGGCCGCGGCTTTGCCATGGATTGTCCAGCAGAACAACTGACAAGAATGAGCAGTTTGGGATTGCTGTCCAAATACGGTCTACAATGGTTGAACCCCAAGGATCCACCACACATTCAGACACCATTGAGTAGAGGGTAAATACAGTTATGGCTATACTATACAAAGGTTTCAGTACATATAATCGAACAAAAAAGTTTAGATTGACCGACCACGAACTGATCAAACAGGATTTGTTCAACAATTTTAATGTCAAAAAAGGCGAAAAACTCATGCAGCCAAATTTTGGTACCATAATATGGAACATGATGTTTGAACCTCTAACTGAAGAAACACGCAGTCTCATGGTCGACGATGTCAAACGTATTGTGGCCTATGATCCAAGAACCCGTGCAACAAATGTCATAGTAACGCAGTTCGAGTACGGAATTCAAATAGAAATAGAACTACTGTTTATAGATACAAATCAAGTAGATGTATTGGCTTTTAACTTTGACAATCAATCACAAACACTGACCCGTGCTTAATTAAACACCCATATTTTATTTTAAATAAATATTAGAACAGGGTTAAAACATGGCAATTACAACAAGACAAACTAGTTTACTGGTACAACAGGATTGGAAGACCTTGTACCAGACTTTCCGCGAAGCAGATTTTCAGAGCTACGACTTCGAGACTCTTCGCAAGAGCATGATTGACTATATCAAAACTTATTATCCTGAAGATTTCAACGACTTCATTGAAAGTTCAGAATACATTGCTCTTATTGACCTAATTGCATTCTTGGGACAAAGCCTTGCATTTCGCACAGACCTAAATGCTCGCGAAAACTTTATAGACACAGCAGAACGCCGCGACAGTATTCTCAAACTGGCTCGTTTGATCAGCTATAACCCCAAACGTAATCTTGCCAGTACTGGACTGCTAAAAATCAGCAGTATCAGTACTACCGAATCAGTAGTTGACACAAATGGATTAGATGTAGCAAACTTAGCAATCAACTGGAATGACAGTGCCAATGATTCTTGGCAAGAACAATTCAACGCAATTTTGAATGCCGCCTTTGTATCCAGCCAAGTTGTAGGCAAACCTGGTAACACACAGATTATCAATGGTATTGAAACCGAAGAATACACAGTGCAATTGACGCCGGGACAAACGCCAGTGTTTAGATTTGCTAGCATAGTCAATGGGGCTCAAATGAACTTCGAAGCAGTCAATGCAACCACTGCCGAACAAAGTTATATCTACGAACGAACTCCCAGTGCCAGTGCCAACTTCAATATATTGTATCGCAATGACAGCCTGGGCAACAGCAGTAACAGCACTGGATTCTTCCTTTATTTCAAGCAAGGGGTAATGAACACACAAGATTTTACCATTGCTGATAATTTGCCTAATCGTGTGGTCAATATCAATTTTGACAACATCAACAATACCGATGTTTGGTTGTATTCATTGGACAGTTTTAACAACGAACAGACTCTTTGGAAAGCTGTCCCGTCGGTGTCGGGCACCAATGTGATCTACAACAACATTGCTGAAAAGAATCTTTACCAAGTCAGTAGTCGCACCAACGATCAAATTGATTTGGTATTTGGCGACGGCGCCTTTACAAATGTGCCACAGGGCAACTTTAGATTGTATTATCGTCAAAGCAATGGATTGAGCTATAAGATCACTCCGGATGAAATGCAAAACATCATCATACCATTGACTTATACCAGCCGTAGTGGTCGCGCCGAGACATTGACTATTCGTGCAAGTTTGCACTACACAGTGGCCAACGCCAGTGCCAAAGAAACCATTGATGATATTCGTACCAAGGCCCCACAAAACTATTATGCACAGAATCGTATGGTCACCGGAGAAGACTATAATCTTTTTCCTTACACTCAATATGCCAACATTCTAAAAGTCAAAGCAGTCAATAGGACCAGTTCTGGTGTCAGTCGTTACTTGGATGTGCTTGATGTAACTGGCAAGTATTCCAGTACCAATGTGTTTGCTGAAGATGGTTGGTTGTATCGCAATGAATTCTCTGGCAGCTTCAATTTCCAATGGAACAGCACCACAGAAATTTCCAAGATTGTTTACAATCAAATTATTCCTTTGTTGGATGCCAAAGAATTAGAACACTTATACTATAAGACATACACACGATATGTGCCTAATACTACCATACTGTGGACTACAACACAAAAACTAAGCACTGGCAGTGTGGGATATCTAAGTGAAGATGGCACAACTGCCATCGCAGTATTGGATGTGGGTTTATCGAACAAACTTCGTTATGTTCGCACAGGGTCTATCATTAGATTTGCAGCCGGCACAGGAAAATATTTCAATGCACAAAATCAGATTGTCACCGGTTCACCAACACTGAGTGGTGATCGCACCTATATCTATGCAGGTGTCATGGACATCAACGACACCGTTATTACATTGGGCGAAATGGTCCCTGACTCTGCCATCATTGATCAAATTGTCCCTCAGTTTAAAAACAATTTCTTGAGCTCCTTGACCGACACCGTAAAAACTTATATCCAAAGCAAAAAAACATTTGGACTGCGCTACGACGACTCGACCCAAACCTGGTCCATAATTGAATCTGCCAATTTGAACACAGCATCAAATGCATATGATTTTAGTTTGTCTCGTGCTGGTGATACCACAGGACAAGCCCTGGACACCAGTTGGTTGATCAGACTCAGCTACAACGGCATCGACTATCGAGTCGACTATCGAGGAATTGATTATATCTTTGAAAGCCAACGAGAAACACGTTTCTATTTTGACGAACGGGTCAAAGTGTACGACACAAGAACTGGACTTACCCTACATGATCAAATCAATGTATTAAAAATCAACAATCAACCCGACAGTCGTGAAGCCATTGGCCAAGACCAAACTTGGTACGTTTACAAAAATATGGTTGAACCCGATGGTTATCAAAGCACACGCAGAATCTTGGTGACTTTTCCAGACAGCAACAGCGATGGTGTTCCAGACAATCCTGACCTATTTGATAACATCGTAAATCCCTTGGTGAATACTTCAGCCAAGTATGTGTACCAACAGTCGGTGAATGATCCCAACCAGTTCTTGTACACACAACCGTATGACAATGCTCTGGTTGTCAGCACCTACGCTACTCAAAACGATATCAGGACCTATATCAACATCTACGAAAGTGGACAGTTGTTCTATGCCACCACAGAAAAAATATTCTACGAATTGTCTATAGTCAACAGTGTGAGAAGTCTTGTGGTACGCACAGACTTGGCAGCATACACTGGTCGTCAGCGGTTGTACTTCCAGTATCGTCACAACAGTCCCAACTATCGACGCATTGATCCAAGTCCAAACAACATTATGGACTTGTATATTTTAACAAAACAGTATGCAGCCGACTATGCAGCCTGGATACAAGATACCAGCGGCGCAGTTGCAGAACCAGTGGCACCCACCAACGAGACCTTAAAAATTGAGTTCAGTGGATTAGAAAATTACAAAGCATTGAGTGACACATTGATATACAACACAGCAAAATTCAAGCCCTTGTTTGGTTTACGTGCAGATCCTGCACTACAGGCCAAATTTAAAATTGTTAAAAATTCCAACATTGTCATCAGCGACAACGACGTCAAGAGTACTGTGATCAATGCTATCAACACATACTTTGCAATTGGTCAATGGGATTTTGGTGAGACATTTTATTTCTCAGAGTTGAGTGCATATTTACACACCACCCTAACACCTAACATTGCCAGTATTGTTATTGTTCCCAACGATAGTGCAGTCAGATTTGGTACCTTGTATCAAATCAATTCTGAAGCCAATGAAATTATCATCAGTGCTGCCACAGTTGACGATGTAGAAATCATCAGCGCAGTAACAGCGGCACAAATCAATCAGACACTAGCATTGACTTCTGGAGCAGTTTAATGGCCAATAATAAAACAGTAAACCTATTACCTGAAGTATTCCGCACCGATACCAACAAAAAGTTTCTCAACGCTACCTTGGATCAGTTGGTTTCTGATTCTAATTTTCAAAAAATCAATGGCTATATTGGTCGTCGATTTTCGCCCACTGCCAAATCAGCTGACTACTACATAAAAGAATCCTCAACACTGAGACAAAATTATCAACTGGAACCCAGTGCTGTTATCAAGAACAAATCGGGTGATACAGAATTCTTTGGCAACTACATTGATTTGTTGCAACAAATCGAATACTATGGCGGCAACATAGCCGACCATGATCGTTTGTTTAAAAGCAAATGTTACAGCTACAATGGCCTGTTTGATTTTGATAAGTTTGTTAACTTCAATCAATATTACTGGTTGCCCAATGGGCCTGACGCTGTAACTGTATCCTGCGCCGGCGCACCATTGACTGCCAACATAACTGTAACCAGAGACACAGCCACTGGTTCTTATAAATTTTCCACAGAAGATGGTGCACTGAATCCTGAGCTGTTTCTGGTACACGGCGGCACTTATAATTTTATAGTCAATCAACCTGGCATACCTTTTTGGATCCAGACCGAATCCGGAACATCAGGACTGAGATTGGGTCAACCCAACACCAGCAGTAGACAAATATTTGGAGTGACCAACAACGGCGAGGATGTGGGTACTGTCACATTTGTAGTGCCCATGCCTGACTCCCAAGACAGCTATAACGAATTGAATTTGGCCTACGAAGTTGACATAGCAGTAGACATACCTTACAATCAGGTGCAGGGTTTGACTGTGGCCGAGATTGTGGCCAACGGTGGACTTGACGGCGCAACCACAAACTTTTCAACCAAGAAAATTATATTTGTTGGACAGTCCTATACCAACGCAGACTGGACTCCAATTGATGTGTTTGATGCCACGCCAGTGCCAGTACAAGATCGTTACACCGTATGGACTATCAATCTTGTTGATGACGGCAACGGCGGTCAAGTGGTCGATCTAGTCAATCCATTGCCAATTACCAACACTCAAAAAGTATTTGTACTGGGCGGCGTTTCGTATGCCAACACCCAATATCTAATTGCGTCCGGCAAATGGAGCCGTATTCCAGTCGTCACTGCTGCCGCACCTTATCTGTATTATCAAGACAATCTGGCGTCAACCATGACCGGAAGCATAAGATTGATCAGTACCACCGGCACACTAATAAATGTAGACACTGAAATACTAGGAAAAACATATTTCAAGAGTCCCAATGGTATAACCTTTACCAGCGGTCTCAAGATACAGTTTGATTCTTCAGTCACCCCTACCAGCTATGCCAACAAATCGTTCTATGTAGAAGGAGTTGGTACTGCAATTAAATTGATATCCGTTGAACAAAACACCAGCATTGGTACATACATCACTGATCCAACAACACATGACTATGTTACCATCAATCGTGCCAGCATTGATCGTAATGCTTGGTCAAGAACCAATCGCTGGTTTCACATTGATGTGATCACAGCAGCCGCTACATATTTGAATCAATTCCCGTCAGTGACACAGGCACAACGTGCTCTACGTCCTATTATTGAATTTGAACCAGACCTACAACTATTCAATCAAGGCAATCTGGCAAAAGATCAAGTGGATATTTTGGAGCTAACAAAAATAACCAATGCATTTTTGCAGGTTGAAAATTATTCGACCAATAACAGTCAGTACGCAGACATCACTGTGGGCGGCACTACATTTAGATTCAATGTGGGCGACAGAATTATTTTTGCAGCCGATACTGATCCATTGGTAAAAAATAAAATTTATGTGGTCAGTATTTTTAATTTGACCAATGATCAAATAACTCCTGACTATCGTGTGCATCTTGAACTGGCCGCTGATAGCGTTATTGCTGTAGACGAAACCATGTGGGTGAGAAAAATTTACACTGTGAATGGTCTGGTCACCAATGAAGAATACTGGTTTGATGGGGCCATCTGGTCAAAGTCACAACAAAAAACAGCATACAATCAAAGTCCACTGTTTGATATTTTTACAAGTAATAATGTAAGTTTATCCTATCGTGGAGACAGCAGTACATTTGCAGGAACTCGAATATTATCTTACAAAATTGGCTCAGGAAGATCAGACCAAGTGCTGGGTTTTCCTTTGTCTTATCGAAACTTTCAAAACGTAGGCGACATTGAATTTTCTAATGATTTTGACGCAGATACTTATCAATACTTGATTAATAAAGTTCCTGTAGTAGAACCAGTCAACAATTATTTTATTAGAAAAAATACTGTCAATGGTGGCCACGTATTTCGAAATGTCTGGACAGAAAATAAAGAAGAAACAAAACAATACCAAATATTCAATTACACGTTCACCGGCGAGACAAATTATTTTGTTGTTGACGTTGCACCAGAATCTGCCAACGGATCTGCCAATCTAGTTGTTTACAGAAACGACGGAAAAATTCTTGACACTGTAGACACCGCCGATTATTCCATTGTATCGGTAAACGGAAAACAAGCAGTTAGAGTCAACGTAAACATTTTGACAGTGGGTGACGTCATCACTATCAAAATATACAGCAACACAGTTAGCACAATAGGTGCATACGAAATACCAAAAAATCTAGATCTCAACAGTCTTAATAACACATTTGCCAGCCTAACATTGGGACAAATACGTAATCATTTGGTCACATTAACACACAACACCAACCAAGTCGTCGGTGTTGTGCCTGGTGTGAGTAATCTTCGTGATTTAGCTGTCAAGGATGCAACCGGCAGTATTTTACAACATCAAAGTCCTGCAATATATAGCAATTTGTTCTTGCTTGACCGCGATGTTAATTTTATCAAATCAGCAGAATATGCACAAAAAGAATACACAAAGTTTAAAAACAAATTCTTAGAGTTATCTCTTACCAGTGGCTTGGTTGATACCAATGACATTCCATCTAGTGTGGATGCCATCGTTAGCGAAATCAATCGTTATAAAAATTCCAAGTTTGCTTGGTACTACAGCGACATGGTGCCATATGGCAGTAACCTACAACCGTCGACCACATATCAAATTTTAGATGCCGCCATTCGCCAATATGAAATTACTACAATATTTGACGATACACAGTTGAGCGATCGCGCAGTGTTGGTTTACTATGCCACAACCAAAAAAAGACACCTACGGCAATCTAGTGTTGGATGCTAAAAATAATCCCATCATTGTTAGCAAACGAGCCTTGGTAAAAGGACGCGATTACTATTTTAATCAAGATCGTCCGGCCGTCACATTAACGCAACAGGTGGCGCAACTTTATAATGATTTGATTGTGGTCAAAGATTACATCAGTACCAACGGCAGTTACGTGCCCGAAACACCTACCAAACTGGGACTATATCCAAAATTTGTTCCAAGTATTTTTACGGATGATACTTACCTGACGCCTACCACAGTGATACAGGGACATGATGGCAGTATGACTCCAACATTTGGAGACTACCGTGATCAGATGTTGTTGGAACTTGAAACAAGAATATTCAACAATATCAAGGTCACTTATGATTCAACCTTGATTGATCTGTATGATTATCTACCTGGTCGTTTTAGAGTCACAGATTATAATCTCACCGAGTTCAATAACATACTCACAACGTCATTCTTGAAATGGATTGGCAGTAACAGAGTCAACTATACAACCAATAACAGTTATAATTCCAATGATTCGTTTAGTTGGAATTACAAAAACTTTTATGATGTCATTGACGGCAAACAGTTGCCTGGCAGCTGGCGAGCAGTATTCAAGTATTACTATGACACAGATCGTCCGCATCGAGCACCTTGGGAAATGTTAGGATTCAGTGAGAAGCCTGCTTGGTGGGAAAATCGTTACGGCGCCGCACCCTATACCGGGGGTAACTTGGTATTGTGGACAGACTTGAGTCTAGGCTACATTTACGGCGAGGATCGCTACGACACACGATTTGCTAGACCTAATCTATTAAGAATCATTCCGGTTGATGATGCAGGAAATCTACGTAGTCCAGACAAATTTTTAGTTGCCAATTTCAGCAGTATCAAAACTAATGCCAGTTTTTCAGTGGGTGACATTGGTCCAGCAGAAAATGCTTGGCGCCGTAGCAGTGACTATCCTTTTGCTCTACAACAAATAATATCATTGATGCGCCCTGGATTCTACTTTGGTACGCTAATGAATGTGGACAACTACAATGTCAATCCATACCTAAATCAAGTTGTATTTGCTGATACACTACAGAGAATTACGCCAACGGCAATCAAGATAAATGGTCTAGTCGGCGGTACTCGTCAACGCACAGTGGGCTACATCAACTGGATTGGTGATTATCTGACCAGCCTAGGTATCTCCCCTGGTGTCAAGATTGTCAACTATCTAAGCAGTTTAAATGTACAATTAAGTTACAAACTGGCAGGCTTTACTGGCAAGAACTATGTCAAAATTCTTGCTGAACAGAGTTCTCCTACCAGTACCAATCAAAGTATTGTTATTCCAGACAACAACTACGAAATCTTTCTAAACAAATCGACACCGATCAAGAAGATCAATTACAGTGCTGTGATTGTACAGCGCAGTGGCAATGGTTGGACCATAAGTGGTTATGACATTGAGAATCCGTTCTTTACAATTATTCCTAGCCTGGCCAACAACAATGCGGCACGTGTTGAAGTAGGATCAACGGTTGGCATCATCTATCAAGATTTTCAAAATTACAAAATTCGTATTCCCTATGGATACGAATTCAACACACGCCAACAGGTAGTTGACTTTTTGATCAGCTATGGTCGTTATCTAATCGGTCAAGGCATGAGATTTGATGCCTACAGCGATCTATTAAACACCACACAAGACTGGACATTGAGCGCCCGTGAATTTTTGACTTGGAGTCAACAAGGTTGGAGATCTGGAAGCCTACTGGTACTGAGTCCAATCATTGATCAGATTGTGATCGAAAACACCACAGGCACAGTTGACTATATTGAAAACAATATCTATGGTAGCAAACTGCTGGATCAAGACAGCAATGTTATTAAGAATTCTCAGTTCACTGTGATTCGATACGGCAATCAATTCAAACTAAAGGCACACAGTGGTCAGACCATTGGCTTTGCACAATTAAATGTTGTTCAATATGAACACGCACTAATCTTTGATAATGCAACATTATTCAACGACATTATTTACAAACCTGAATTGGGCAATCGTCAGTTTAGATTAAAACTGGTGGGCAATCGTACCGGCTCTTGGAATGGTCAATTAGATATTCCAGGTTTCATCTACAACAACGGCGTTGTTGATGCATGGACTGCCAACACTGATTATAGAAAAGGCAGTCTAGTAGTATATAAAAATAACTATTATGTTGCATTGACCAATCTCATTGGAACTTCAGAGTTTTTGAGCAGTCAATGGAAGCAGATTGCAGAAAATCAAATCAAGACTGGTCTATTAAATAATTTGAGTTATAGCGCACAAGAGTTTGATAATTTTTATGACGTCAACAATCAACCTCAGAATCTACAGCTCAACAAATTCAGCAATAGCTTGATTGGATTCCGCGAGCGCAGTTACCTAACAGATCTAGGCCTAGACATTGAAACACAGGTCAAATTCTATCAAGGCTATATCAAACAAAAAGGAACTCGTAACGCTGTTGATGCATTCAGTCAAGTTTCTTTAAACAACGTTCAAAGCAGTATTGAAACTTTTGAAGAGTGGGCGTTACGTGTGGGCGAATATGGCGCCACTGACAGCAACGATTTCGTAGAAATTGTGCTTGATGAGCAGGTGTTTACCAGCGATCCGGAAACATTGGTATTGTTAAATACCAATGACACTGTACCAGATCAAATTATTGGTATAACACCAGAAAATTTGTATCATCGTCCAAATTATTACAATCCCAATTTGCTAACAGATCAAACTGCACCCAAAGATATTGGCATTCCAATCACTGCAGGGTACGTGAACTTGGCCGATGTTGATGCAACACTGTTTGACATACGTGAATATACAACACTAAACAATATCTTGTACAATGTTGGTGCCGGATACAAAATTTGGGTGGCAAAGGATTTTGTAGACGACTGGAACGTTTATCGAGTAAATGAGACCGATAACTTTGTGATTGAGATGAATTACGCTCTCAATGGCCTGGCATTGGTAACCACGTATGGATCACACAATTTTGCCATAGGTGATGTTGTTGCTATTAGAAATTTTGACACAGATTTTGATGGATTTTATAGAGTGTTTGATTTGGATACGTCAAACACTTTCTATGTTGTGGCAGCAAGAAATGCCGCCACCCTACAAAAATTATCATCGGTGTCGGGCTCGGGACTGTTGTTCCAATTAGAATCCATGAGGGTTGACAACAGCTCGGGAATCATCAGCAAAGAGCCATTAGACAAATGGAGAGCCAACGATATTGTTTGGGCAGACAATGACCAAGGTGAAGGCCGTTGGTCTGTATACAAAAAGTTTGATGTGTGGAAAAGCAATACCATAGTCACCTTGGCTTCTAAAGAATATATACGTGATAGTCTTTACGGCACCGCAGTAAAAATAAGCCGCAACGGCGGCACACTACTGGTAGGACAACCCAGCGGTATGTCAGCAACTGATGCTGATGTTGTTAGAACATTTTCTATAGATCAAAACACAAATCAGTTCTTAGAAAGTGATCCAATCAAAGCATTGGTGAAACTTTCAACAGTGGGAGGCAATTTAAAATTTGGTACCAGCATTGATTCAGGAACCAATGTACTGGCAATAGGTGCTCCTGGATCACTGACAAACCAAGGGTTGGTTTTTCTATACAATTACAACTCTGGATTGAGTTCTAACTTTGCTCAGATATTACGGGCGCCTGATGGTGCCGCTGATGATCTATTTGGTCAGTCCATCAGCATGAGCAAAGACGATCGTTGGATTTATGTTGGTGCTCCGGGTGCCAACAAGGTCTATGTGTACGGCGTAACTACTCCGACCACAAGCATTTATTCAGTTGATGTAAAAGATTACATAGATTTGACACTAGATCCAGGTACTGGAATTTATGTTGCTCCAGTAGAATTCACATTATCTTTTACCCCGATCAGTATCGATACTCTGGTGGTAACCGGAGACAATCATACCTATGTGGCCAATGTGGATTTTACTCTTGCTGGCAATGTGGTAACATTTGTTGAACCAGTTAATGATGTCACTATAACGTTTAAACAGGCTCAGGCTTATAAACTAATAGCCACGTTGACTCCTCCTGCGGCGTCTGGAGTAACTTATGATCAATGGGGATCGTCAATTAAGACAACCACTGATGGTAGAGAAATTGTTGTGGGGGATCCACGTGCTCTTGTTGCTGGGACACAATTGGCTGGTATCACCACAGTACATCAAAGAATTGTAGAATCATTCATTGGTGACGGCACCCGCAATACATTTACACCACGTAGATCTTTGCCAACCCCATATGAGGATTTGATTGTAACTGTTGATGGTGTTGAGCAAACCTTTGTTGGAAACTATTTTGTTAATGGTAATAGTGTACAATTTGTTCAGGCTCCCACAAGAGGAAGCCTGGTACAAGTTGAAATAAATTCTTTTAATTTGGTAAAAGTACTGGGACTTGACAACGTCAGTAACCAAGCACGTTTTGGATATGCTGTTGACATTTGCAATTTAAATTGTTCAGTGTATGTTGGCGCACCCTACTATACACGACCTCAGTACTATGCTGGTCGTGTATACAGGTATGTGAACCAAGGTCGAGTATATGGAACCATAACTGGCTCAGCAGCCAATCCAACTGTGACGTTGGGCAACAGTATTTTTATCAATGGTATTGAAGTGGTATTCACAGGCACCACAGTGACCAGTGTGGCCACTGATATCAATGCGACACGTATTCCGGGCATTGCTGCCTTGGTAGTCAATGGGCATTTGGTGATCAACTCGACGGTTGCTGTTGCCAATAAACGCCTGGATATTTTACCCGGCAGCGGCACACATCCATTGGCAGATCTAGGGCTTGAGGTGTATGCATTTACTCAGGCCATCGAACATCCGAACACAGACAATACACAACGCTTTGGCACAACAGTCAAAGTATCTGACACAGCCAACACAGTATTTGTTGGTAGCTCCGGCGCAACAGCAACAGAACTTCAAACAATGGATCAAGGCGATACCACACTAGATCAAGATTCAACTCGACTGTTAAATGTAACCCCAGCTTCGGGGGCAGTATTTGTATTTGACTATATTGCCACCACACCCGACAATGTTACAACTCCTGGGCAATTTATTTCTGTTGAAGAAATAATTTCAGATTATGCAGAATCTGGCGCAAACTTTGGTGCAAGTATAGATGCTGTTGGCGGATTATTAATTATTGGCGCCGACCGAGATAGTCGCATGGTGCTAGATGCTGGCGAAGTGTATTCTTACGTCAACAATGGCAACAAACCATCATGGCAACTGATCAGACAGCACAATGCCAAGGTTGATACTGCCAATCTAAATAAAATGTTTGTGTACAACAAAAAGACCAACGAGATACAAACAAATTTAGACATAATTGATCCTGCCAAAGGCAAGATATTGGGCATCGCCGAGCAAGAACTAGATTACATCACCAGCTACGATCCGGCCAAGTACAATCAATCAAACCCAGTCATTGACACTTTTCAACCACAGACAGCCGAAGACAGTGTTAGAACTCCTTTTACATTTAACTATGTGGGAACCACTGCTGCCTGGGGTGCAGAACAAGTGGGTCAACTATGGTGGAATCTTGATGCTTGTCGTTACATTGACTACGAACAAGACACCTTGGTTTATAGAAGCAAGAACTGGGGCAAACTGTTTCCTGGTAGCACCATAGAAGTATGTGAATGGGTCGAAAGCTCGCTGCCGCCTGCCAGTTACACTGGTTCAGGTACACCCAAGTTCAACGACAACAGCACATATTCTTTGTCCTACAATGTTGACAATGCCACTGGCGTAATTGTCAACAAATATTATTTTTGGGTAGTGAACAAAAATACATCAGATCCGTTTGCAGCCAACAAAACAAAGACAGCTGCCGATGTGGCAAATATCATTGAAAATCCGCAAAATTCTGGCGTTTCATATGCGGCCGCAATTCGTGCAGACGCATTTAATTTGTACAACATCAATCATTATATTTCTGACACTGATGCCATATTACAAATTGCATATAGTGTTGTCCCCAATGAAAATATTATTCATAGCGAATATGAGTTGATAAAAGAAAACACAGCCGCAAGTGTAATACCCGCCAAGATCATAAACAAAATCATAGATAGCCTTGTTGGAGAAACTGCAGATTATCGTTTGGTACCAAATCCCAAGTTGCCAACCAATCAACAGATTGGTATCGAATCAAGACCCATGCAGTCGGTGTTTAAGAATCGTTTCTCTGCGTTGCGGGCCTTTGTGGATTATTGTAACCAGGTCATGATTCAATACCCCATAGTACTGGAATTTGATACACAGAAATTCTACACCAACGCCGAATACCCATCGGATAATTCAGGTGCCTGGGATTTCAAAACATCAAACTATGAAGATCTTGCCTATGTTGATAAAACAGTATTGCCTGTTGGATACAAGATTCTAGTGACAGCAGACACACAATACAATGGACTTTGGGCAATCTATGTGTTGGATGCTGACAAAGAATTTGTACTACAAAGAGTGCAGACATATCGTACTGATCAATATATTGATCTAGTGGATTGGTACGATAATACATTTAATGCCAGTCAGGAAACCAATTGGACAGTTCAGACCTTGGCTGAACTAGAAACAATTCGCGCACAATTGGTTGCTGATGATATCGTATTGGTCAACAATGATGGTTCGGGACGATACGCATATTATCGTGCAAATGCCGATAAATCTACCACGCTGGTTGGATTACATAACGGCACAATACAAATTAGTTCAGCATTGTATGACCCAACTGTCAACAACACTGCGTTTGGCTCTGGAGATTTTGATACCAACCGATTTGATGAACATCCAGTGGAAGAAATACGAAATATCTTTGCCGCCATCCAAAGCGATATTTTTGTCAAATATCTTGATGCAGAATTTAATAAATTATTCTTTGTGTTGGTCAACTATTTGTTGAGTGAGCAAAAATCTACAGACTGGATTTTTAAAACCAGTTTCATTAGCGTATTACACAAGATTAGAAAACTTGATCAGTACCCAAGTTATATTCGAGATAATCAAACATACTATCAGGATTACATCAACGAAGTCAAACCTTATCGTACACAGATAAGAGAATACTTGCTTGACTATACCGGAGATGATTTGTTCAATGGCAATATCACTGACTTTGATTTGCCCAGTCGATATGATTCAAGCACCAAAACATATCATAGTCCCACTGTGAGCAATATTGAAGATCCTGATTTCATGGCCAGTTTACCAACAGCACTGAGAGCAGAATATTCAAATTGGTACAACAACTACAAATACCAGGTCAGCAGTATCAAAGTGTACAACTTTGGTGGCAACTATACCTCTGTGCCCAATGTTACTATCACAGGTGGTGGTGGCAGTGGCGCCAAAGCAACGGCCAACATCTGGACTGGAAATGGCACTGTTCGTTCAGTCACTGTTACAAATCCTGGAACAGGATACATCACTCGACCCAATGTTGTAATCGAAGGCAATGCTCGAGCTATTGCCAGAATGCACAATGTGTACTACAAGATTGACACAGCAAACAATTACAATACTATTCGAAGTATCAGTAGCACCATCAAATTTGATAGAATCAACTACACTTCGAACATAGTTGATTGGGCTCCAAATACTGTATATTATCTTGGAGACACTGTTCGTTACGACGGAGACAATGATTCTGATAAAGTATACAGAGCGAATGTGGCCACAGTTCTGGCCGGTAATATATTTGACTATACACAGTATGTCAAAGTTGCTGCCAATGAATTTGACAATGCCAACGATAGAACTATTGGTTATTACACTCCGGGCTCGGGTATGCCTGCTAGGGACCTAGAACAATTATACACTGGCATTGGTTATCCAGGCGTAAAAGTCTCTGGCATAAAATACGATCAGAAAGTAAGTGTCACCAGCAACGTGCTTCGATTCTTTGCTGGCAACAGCACCATCTATACCACCGATATTGGTAAATTCAATTTTGACAAGGTGGACCTTGCAGCCGGACAAACCATCGAAGTATCGGGTGCAGCCGTTTCGGGATCAGCCCTGTATGGCAATGTTGTTACCAATAACCGCAAGTGGACCATCAATCAAATACAAGACGATCGGGCTTTTATATACTACGATTCTGCTATTCCTGCAGAGTCTGCCAATGTTGCAATAACTGTGATTGACGAAAATGCCGGAACACCAATCACATTGACCTACTACAACGAAAACAATCCGTTGGACATGGATTCGATTATTCAAAGCTCGTATCTTGATACAGCACTAGGTACCCGGCCTGAGGATATCAATGTCACTGGTGGTGCTTATGTGGATCAATACAGCAGTCATGCACCAGAGGAGTTGATACCTGGACGCCTGTATGACAACTTGAACATAGAAGTGTGGACACAGATGTATTCAGGTACTGCCAATGTTGGATATCGTATCTATCATGGCATGAACAATGATTCGGCCACACAGTTGATGTTGGAATTGTCTGACACCATCACAGTTGCCAACGTGTATCCCGAACCTACATATATCTCGCAAGTGTATTTGGATCATGCGAATCCGCTGGCCAACACAGCAGTGGCATTTGGTCCAGGTGTTGCGTCAATCACCAGCGATCGAATCCCTGTGTATGACTACTACCAACATGGAATAGATCGTTATGGATTTGTTGTTGCTGATGATAGATCCATCTATGTCAATGATGTTGATCAAGCAGTAACAGTGGTTGGTGTACGTAAAAATTCATGGCCCGAATACTATACCATTAGTCCGACCAACATAACTGTATTGACCAGTAATTTGAATATAACTGATACAACCATTCGCGTTGCCAATGCATCAGCACTGCCACCCCCGGGCATAGACACACTATTGCCTGGTGTGGTGTTTATCAATGGTGAAAAAATTACCTATTATGGTCGCAATTTGGCAACCAATACGCTGAGTCAAATTCGTCGCGGTGTTGACGGAACTGGTGCTCGCTTAGTTCACGTTGCAGGAAGTCGCGTGGTTGATTCTAGCGAGCCACAAAGATTGGCTGGTAATGTACACTTGACCACTTGGATAAATGCACCCACAGGCAATGTAGTTGTGCCCTTGGTTGACAAGTTTCATAATCCAATTGTCAGTAACTCCGGTGCAAATATCAGTACAACAGTGACACAAAGACTGGCTGGATTAGAAAACAGTTCAACGCCCGAATCCATAGCGATTAGACTGGCAGCAGGACTACCAGGATAATGGGTAAATACTAAAAAGGAACAAGCAAAATGTCAGATATACAAATAGGTCAATTACCATTAACAACATCATTGTATGATGCATCTCAGTTGCCTATAGAAACAGCCAACGTCACATATAAAATATATGGCACATCTATCAAAGACTATGTAACTAGTTTGGCTTTTTTGAATTCTGCCGGTAATATTACTATTGGAAATATTGCTTACCCAGCAAATTTAAACACAAGTGGCAATGTATATTCGAACAGTTTAATTGTTACTGGTAATGTTTATGGCACACTATCGGTGGCTACCCAACTGGGAATAACACGAACAGGTACGCTGGGCAATTTGGTAGTCGCAGGTAATATCACAGTAGGCAATGTTGCTGGCATACAGATACAAGCAAACACAGGAATTTTCAAAGACATCTATGGCAACATAAAAACACCCGCACAGACCAGTATAACCAGTGTTGGTTCTCTTATAGGATTGACAGCGACCGGAAACGTTGAATTTTCAAACTCAACATCTTCGAATAACACCACCACTGGTGCATTGGTGATCGCTGGCGGGGTGGGCATCGGTGGCAATGTCAATGTTGGTGGTTACATAAAAACTCCCACACCCATACCTGAAAGCAATGACACACAGGTGGCAACCACAGCGTGGGTCAAAAGTTTTGCAACAGCAAAAGCAGATTTAAACAGTCCAAATTTCACAGGATTGCCCACGTTTCCAGAAGGCACAGTGGCAACCACTCAACCACCTGGAACCAACAACAGCAAATTGGCCACAACAGAATTTGTCAACGAAGCCAACGTTGGTTTGGCCAACAGAGTTAATTATCTATTGACCTCTAAAGCTCCGTTGAACAATCCGACATTCAGTGGCAATGTCAATGGCATCACCAAACTCATGGTAGGATTGGGTCTAGTCGACAACACCAACGATGCCAGCAAACCGGTCAGCGCACCCACACTGTCTGCGTTGAATTTAAAAGCAAATATCGATAGCCCTACATTTACGGGCACAGTTAATTTGCCACCTAATACATTGGCCACGACACAATCGGCTGGTACGTCCAACACAGCAGTGGCCACTACATCTTTTGTAACCACTGCATTGGCATCGGCAGTGCCTACTGGTACTGTTTTAATGTGGCCTGGAACCAGTGCTCCAAGTGGGTATTTGATATGCAATGGCGGCGCAGTCAGCAGGACAACCTTTGCGTCACTGTTTTTAGTAATCAGTACAACGTTTGGTGTGGGTGATAATAGCACAACATTCAATGTCCCAAATTTTACAAATCGTATGCCCTACGGTCCTGGTAGTTCAGTTGCCATTGGTTCCACCGGCGGCAGTAAGGATGCTGTAGCAGTGTCTCATAATCATGAATTCACTGGAAGTACCAATTTAGTAGACCTTGACCATAATCACAACGAGACCTGGGCCGGTCCGTCGGGTGGCACAAATACGGCTGCTCGTCTAAATTACAGCGGTCCACCCCCGGTCACAGGCGGTATGAATCAAAATAGATTTCACTCCCATAGCGTGACTGGCACTTCAGATTCTGGCAAAAATCTCAGCGGCGGCAGTCTAGGCCCCGGCACAGATCTAAACTTGCCGCCTTACTTGGGTATCAACTTCATAATAAAGACCTAAAAAACCATGATAAATAACGAAACAACGGACGAAAACATGCAAGATACTACCCCAGAGAATCAACAACCACCTGCAGATGATGTAGGAAACCTGTACGTGCAGGGT
>Ga0187843_10000549_pt1 | contig 26312 bp, 29 predicted proteins | sample SpaLakP09_SKY_43_FD_134516 | JGI IMG/M metagenome (GOLD analysis project Ga0187843, IMG submission 134516) | Oligotrophic lake water microbial communities from Sparkling Lake, Wisconsin, USA - SP09_SKY_43 | ecosystem: Environmental > Aquatic > Freshwater > Lake | place: USA: Sparkling Lake... | reverse complement strand
GGCTGGCATGCCAGCCTGCCTGCACACCCAACAGGGTGGCAGCAGCCATAGACAAGACCATTTCTTCACTGCCAGGATGAAACCACCAGCGCCCAAAAGCCGCAGCCTGCTCGACCGGATCAAGCACAGACGCCTGTGCCAGCAAGGCAAGCAGTTCAGGCGTGGTGCAGTGTTCTACATACTCTGGCAGGAATGAAAGAGAGGACAGTGGAGTAGAGTCATGCATGGTGAGAAATACGTCCGGATATGCAATGTGATATTTATCACCAGCAATTTTTGTACCACTGCACAAGGCAATGCTGCTGGTTTGTAGTGCGTAAAAGCCTGACTATCTGAGCACAAACCCGGTTTCTTATCGAGAGAGCATCACCGACAGAAGAAAATCGCACCAAAATCGCACAAAAAACGTGCTTCACTATACATATAAAAAAACCAGGGTTATTACCCTGGCTTTTTTCCTGACTCTGTCTTCACATGCCAGGGTCTAAGCAATTGCCTGCGCAAGCGCCTCAAGCGGCCTTGTACTGTAATCGCTTGGCTTTCGGTTTAGTGCCTGCGTCCGAAGCTGGCATCACCCCGTCTGCGCGGCGCACGCTGACTTGCCTGGCGTGAGCGGAAACCTGACTACCGTCATTCAGCTTGAAGACGCTGATGGCTTGTTGCAGATGCTTGCTTTCTTCGGCCAGGCTACCAGAAGATGCCGCAGCCTCTTCCACCATGGCTGCATTTTGTTGTGTCAGCTCATCCATTTGAGTGATGGCCTGGTTCATTTGCTCTACACCATCGCTCTGTTCACGGCTGGCATTGCTGATTTCATGAATAATGCTCGTGACATTTTGCACTGAGGTCACCAGTTGCGACATGGTCCTGGTTGCTTCTTCGACCAGTTTATTGCCCGTACCGACCTTGCTCATGGAGTCGCCGATGAGTGTCTTGATCTCTTTGGCGGCACCGGCAGAGCGTTGGGCAAGATTGCGCACTTCACTGGCAACCACCGCAAAACCACGCCCCTGCTCACCCGCGCGGGCGGCCTCGACTGCTGCATTCAGTGCCAGGATATTGGTCTGGAAGGCAATGCCGTCAATCAGGCTGATAATGTTCTCTATGCTTTTTGCCGAGTCGCTGATTTCATGCATGGTCATACCAACTTTATTGACCATCTCGCCGCCTTGCTGCGCCACTCTGGAGGTGGCTTCTGCGAGCTGGTTTGCCTGCGCCGAACTTTCTGAATTTTGCTTGATGGTAGATGCAAACTGCTCCATGCTGGCAGCGGTCTCTTGCAAACTCGATGCCTGTGATTCCGTCCGGTTGGACAGGTCCATATTGCCGTCAGCAATCTCCCTGCTGCCCCTGGCAATGGAATTGACGTTACTACGGACGTCATTAATGATGGCAACGAGATTGATATTCATCTGCCGCATGGCTTGCATGAGTTGCCCCATGTCACTGTTATCGCCCTTGGGGACGACTGCGGTCAGGTCACCACCTGCCATGGTGCGGGCAGCCTGAACGGCTTGCTCCAGAGGCTTCAGGTAAGCACGATGAATGGCAAAACCATTCCAGGCGATCAATGCGCTGGCCAGGCACAAGATGGCCAGGTCAAATAACTGCAAGTCAGCGCGCATGAAGTGCGCCACAGCGCCAGCCGCGATGACGGCAAAGATGGCCAGCATGCCCAAGGTGAGCCTGGCCACGCCAGACATTTGCAGCCCACGTTGTATTCTACCCTTCATGCCAGTCTGCACCAGTTGCCCATGATACAGTTTCATGCTGCCACTCTGGTCTTCACGCATGCGCTGGTAGAGTTTTTCTGCATCAGCAATCTCGGCACGGCTGGGCTTGGTCCTGACCGACATATAACCAACTACCTGATTCTTTTCGATGACGGGCGTAACGTTCGCCCTGACCCAGTAGTGGTCACCGTTTTTGCAACGGTTCTTGACCATGGCATCCCACTGGCGGCCTTCCTTGATGGTACTCCACATATCGGCAAAGGCCTGGACGGGCATATCCGGATGGCGCACCAGATTATGCGGCGAACCGATCAGTTCGTGCTCTTCAAAACCGCTGATCTCAATGAAGGTGGGATTGCAATACTGGATATTGCCCTGGAGATCCGTTTTGGAAACAATGGACTGCCCATCTTTCACTTCAACTTCTTTTCCGCTGACTGGTTGATTATTGCGCATGGGAGCTCACCCCTTCAAGAAATTGCAACGACATTGGCCCACGATGGCAGAATAGGTGCGACACCTATCTGCATGAAATCCAGATGCTTTTTTACGTCAGACGGTGGCAGCGGCGACGTCCAATTCCTTGTCCTGCAGCAGCGCATCCAAATTAATCAGGATTAACATGCGATCGTCTTGCAGCCCAAGCCCCGTGACGTAGTCGGCATTGAAATCGGTATTGAAACTGGGTGCTGGTTTGATTTGCTCTGGGGTAAGCGTGGTCACGTCAGAGACACCATCAACGACAATACCCACCATGCGGTTTGATGAATGCAAGATAATGACGACCGTTGTATCGTCATAGCTTGCCGTACCCAGCTTGAGGCGGATACGCATATCAAAAATAGGGATGATGACGCCACGCAAATTGACGACACCTTTGAGATAGGCAGGTGCGCCAGCAATGGTGCTGACTGGCTCGTAGCCACGTAGTTCCTGCACTTTTTGGATATCCACACCATACTCTTCGCCGCCAAGGCGAAAGGCGAGAAACTCGCAGGGTGAATCTGAAAAATCGTTTGCCTGGGTGTCAGGAGGTGTTGACATGTTGTGCTCCAAATCCGCTGCTATCACCAGTCACGAAAGCTCGTGCCCGATTAAAAATCCACACACCATTCTGATGTTGAGGACGCATTTTTGTATCTATACAAAATCGGTGGATCTGGGCCTGACCCCTGGTGCAGATCAGCGCACTATCAGGTTCTTGCGCCGGCAAACAGAGGGGGCAAGTTTTGTCTGCAATCAACAATCTCTGTTTTCTGTATTCATCATGGTACATATCAGAACACACGTATTGATGTACAACAAAATTTACATGCCTCACAGCATTTTCTTATTCAAATAGCTTTTTATTTTACTAATTTTTGCTATTTTTTATATTAGCAGCAATAAGCAAATTTGAAAGATAATTTAACATTAAATAATAATTAAGCCATAAAAAAGCCAGAGCATCCGCCCTGGCTTTCTTGTCTTGCTTGCAGACAACAGGCAAACCCGACTACAGCCCACCCATCATCTGCCATTACTACCAGGCCTTACACAAACGACGCCTCATTCACATCACAAGCCGCATGCCTTGCATAGGTGGCACTGGCAAACGCCCTGCCCTGTGACAAGGAACGCAAGTCATTCGTATGGCCGAACAACCTGGTCAAAGGCACATCAGCCACGACTTCAACACGGCCTGTGTTCTCGGTGATGCCAAGTACACGGCCACTGCGTTTTTGCAAGTCGCCGATAACGTCGCCAGTGTTAATGGCGGGTGCATCGACAGTCACTTTCATGACGGGTTCAAGCAAGACCGGTTTGGCCTTGCGCAAGCCTGCCAGCACCGCTTCTTTGGCAGCGATGATGAAAGCCATTTCGTTACTGTCAACGGCATGGAAATCACCATCGAGCAAAGTGACTTTAACGCCAGTCACTTTTTGCCCAAGCGGGCCTTGTTGCATGGCCTGCTGTACGCCTTTTTCAACAGCCGGGAAAAACGCCGTTGGTATCACGCCGCCCTTGACGACATTGGCAAACGCAAACTCGCCTTCATCAAGCAACTCAAGCCGCACAACAACGCGGGCATACATGCCCTTGCCGCCGTTTTGCTTGTCAAGCTTGCCTTCTGCTTCGACCATCGCCTGGCCCATGGTTTCCTTGTAAGCCACATGCGGCGCGCCGACGCGTATGTCCACCGCAGCTTCACGGCGGGCACGTTCCAGCACCACATCCAGATGCAATTCACCCATGCCCCACAAAATGGTCTCGCCAGTTTCGACATTGTTTTCCAGACGCAAAGACGGATCTTCACGACGGAATTTGTCTAGCACCGCCAACATCTTGGCACGGTCAGTACCTGCACCGGGTTCAACTGCCAACGCGACAACAGGCTCACCAGCGTGGATGGTTTCCAGCGTCCACGGCTGCGACTTGCCAGACAGGGTTTGACCTGTCAGCGCGTCTTTCAGGTTGGCGATGGCGATGATACTGCCCGCTGTTGCCTCAGCCACCGGCGTACGCTTGTCAGCATGCACGACACACAAACGGCCTATGCGCACAGGTGCATCGAGTGTCGCATTCCAGATGGTTTCGCCTTCATGCAAACTACCACCATAAATACGCACAAACGCGAGCGAGCCATGTTCATCATGCGTGACCTTGAACACCAGCGCCGCCAGCGCATCTGCATCGCCAGTTGCCACGGTCACACTGTCACCGTTCAATGTCGCAACGGGAGCAGCGCGGTCGTCAGGCGCAGGCAGCCAGGCTATCACGGCATCCAGCAGCGGTTCTATGCCTGCGTTTTTATACGCAGAACCACCCAGCATGGGCGTGGCTTTTCTGGCCAGCGTCAGTGTACGCAAACCTTGCAAAATTTCTGCATGGGTCAGCGTGTCGTTCGCCAGATAAGCATCCGTCAATGCATCATTCGCTTCTGCCGCAACCGAGGCTGCATAGGCATAGGCCGCCCGCGCTTGCGCCTGCAATTCTGCTGGCAGAGCCAGCACCGTCATATTGCCTTTGACATCCCATTGCAGCAGACGCTGTTGCAGGACATCAATGACGCCCCCAAACTCATCCGCCGCACCGACAGGTATCGCCAGTGGCACAGGACGAGCGCCCAGGTGCTTGCGCACTTGTTCTGTGACACGGGCAAAGTCAGCACCGGTCTGGTCCATCTTGTTGACGAAGATGATCATCGGCACGCCATGTTTCTCGGCCTGATGCCAGACAGTCTCGGTCTGCGGCTGCACGCCAGCCACGCCGGACAAGACGGTGATGGCACCGTCAAGCACGCGCAGGGAGCGTTCAACTTCAATCGCAAAGTCGATATGGCCTGGTGTGTCTATCAGCGTGAATTCATGGCCGTTCCAGACGCAGCGGGTTGCCGCTGCACCAATGGTGATGCCGCGCTCTTTTTCCAGTGCCATGGTGTCCATGGTGGCATTGCCTTCATGGACTTCGCCAGTGCGATGGATTTCGCCAGTTTTAAACAGGATGCGTTCAGACAGCGTGGTCTTGCCAGCGTCTATGTGCGCGATGATGCCAAAGTTGCGCCAGTTGTCGCGCACATTGTTGAGCGCAGAGTGAGCAGATGCCTTGTTGGAAGCGGCACGGGGGACAGTGTTCGTCATGATGGTCTTTCTACATAGCGAGCGGTCGTGGGGTTGTCTTGGTGACAGCGCCGCGGGGCCATGCGACCACCCTTATTTCAGTGGACCCGCGCGCGTTCTACATCTGCTGACTTCATGCTATATGGCTCCTCAATGAGAGAGTGATTGCTTCAAATGGCACTGCAAAGTGCTGACTAAAATGGTGCTCAGTTTTTGGTTATCAAGGGCAAAAACAGAGCGCCGAAAACAAAGTACTGGAAAACAAAAAAGGCCCTTGTGGGCCTTTGTTTTTTTCTGATGCTATCTGATCAGAGTTTCAACGGGCACACATCAGCGGCCCCGGGATGTCGTCTGACATGCCGGGAGGGCGGAGGTAAAAAAGAGTATGCTCAGTGTTTTCATCCAAATAGAATAATCCTGTTTTTGGGGATTGTCAAATAGAGTGGCAAAAATTTCGGATAAGGAGTGAAGTTTGCGTGAATCATCATTTCTGCACATTCATCTACTAGCAATTGCATTTTTATTAGATAAAATGCATAATTCAGTCATCGAATACAGTTAAGCAGAAAGTATTTAATGAGCAACAATACCATAGACACAGCGATGGCAAAAAAGATGGTTGATGCCTCAGCCATACAGGGCGCGTCCATCATCGGTCAGCCAGGTGGCTGGGGTGTGATGCTGAAATTCGGCGTTACAGAAAAACCGCTGGGCGCACAAAGAACTGACCAGCCTCGCGTGTGGCGCTCACTCGACCGCTGCATGGATTACTTGAAAACCGAACTGCATATCACCCGCGTCGATTTGCTTGATGCCAGCAAACACAGCGATGCATCAGATAAAACCAGCGTTCGGAAAGACACCTCAGAACGCATGCGCCAGGCACATGCAGCCGCCGCTTACGACAAGTGGTTTCGTGAGCAGGTGCAAGCTTCGCTGGATGACCCTTCCCCTGGTATCGCAAACGAAGATGTCAAACAAAAATTTGCCGCCAGGCGCGCAGCATTGAAGCAGCGTATCGTGGGTAACAAAGCTTGAAACTAATCTGGAAACCACTCGCGCTGGCAGATCGCGAACGTATCATGGACTACATCGCAGAAGACAAACCACAAGCTGCGATTGATCTTGATGAAGCTTTTGAGCACACGGCAGATCAGCTTTTGCTCAACCCACGCATGTACAAACCTGGCCGTGTCAAAAAAACCCGTGAAGCAGTTGTTCATCCCAACTACATCATCGTCTATTCGATTGATAGAAGTGCTATTAACATACTCAGGGTCTTGCATAGTGCGCAAGCGTGGCCTTGAACTGCAAATTCAAGGCCACTTAAAAATCCGTCATTGAATTCGCATTGCACTTAAACCTTCCGTGATACAGATGCATTAAGAAATGCTCAGTTACAACATGGGCCAGCCGATCAAAACTAACCTACAAAAATAAAGAAAAATCAAATGCTGCAAGCAATCGGTACGATTATTTCACTCATCATTGGTTTTTTCGTTTGGGGTTTCGTCCTGCTATTTCGTAAAGGTTCAAATTCACTTGGCTCCTTAGGTTGGATTGACGCCTTTGTTTTCTTTACTCCTATCGTCTGCTTGATACTGCCAGCAGCGACCCGCTGTTTTAAAGACAAATCTCCAGCACAAGGAATGCTCCTACTTGCCACTGCCCCTATTATTGGAATCTTGAATTATGTGCCCTTGTTTTTTTGCGTGTTTCTAATGGAGAAAATCTTTGGTCACAACCCAAATAATGCTTATTATTCAGTTCTCTTGTGTCAATTGGTCTGGGCGTGCGTACTTTGGGTAAATTTAAAAGTAGCTGACAATGGACCTAAGCCTGAGAACCGTCCTCTATCAAATCAAGAAACGAAAAAAGCAAAGGACTATTCTAGAATTTTGCAAGTAATAGGATTAGCATATGCTTGCCTTGTCGCATATTTTTTGTTGAAACTATGAATTACATTTACCAATCTGCATCACTATTTTTTCCATTGCCCACCACCGTAAAACTGATCAAATAAGCCCCCCCTCTACCTCACCCCATACACCGCTGACACCCGCGTCCCCACCACCAGTAAAAAATGCGTGACTGCACAGGCACTCAGTATCCAGGCCAGCGGCAAGCTACCCACCAGCGCGCCCGACAACACCAGACTCACGGGCATCAGCAGTTTGAATAGCGAACCCGTCAAGCCGGATATGCGGCCTATGTAGCGGCTGTCCGTACTCTCCTGGCGATAGCCCCAGATGCAGACGTTGCCGATGACGGTACAAAAGCTGTTGACGCTTAACGCCAGCAACAACAAGGGGATGCTGCTGCCCCAGGCCAGCAGGAGCATGGAGCAGGCCTCTACGCCCAGTTCCAGCGCCAGCAGGCGGCCCAGGCCAAAGTGCTGGCGCAGGCGGCTGGCGACCAGGCCGCCGATGACACCGCCTATGCCTGCCACGCCATACATGAGGCCGACTTCGGCTGCGCCCAGTTGCAACTGGTCACGGGCGCGGAATAAAAACAGTACATCGACCACGCCCGCGCTGCCATTGATGACGACCACCAACCAGGCCATGTGCCACAGGGGTTTGTTGGCGACCAGCACGCGCCATCCATCGCGCCACTCATTCCAGAAACCATCGGGATCAGGCTTGCGCACTGGCAGTTGCAAATCCCTGAGCAACCAGGCGGCCAGCAGCATCGCAACCATGGGCAACCACAGGCCCAGGTCCATGCGTATGGCAATCACGGCACCCGCCAGCGCCGGGCCAAGTATGCTGAAAACCTGGTTTAACACTGTCAGTTGCCCGGTAGCGGGTAACAGCAATTGTTCAGGCAGCATTTCCTTGAGCATACCCATGCGGCAGATTGCATACACATAATGCAGCGTCATCAGCAGGAAGGCAGTGATAAAGAAAAATGACAGTGCCCGCGCACCATTATCCAGCAGCATTGCCTGCATGCCGGTTAACACGACGATGCCGACGATGGCAAAGCGTGCCCAGCGGCCACGGTCTATGCGGTCTACCCAGACACCGATGAACATTGCCAGCAACAGGTTAGGCAGCAATTCAACCGCACGCATGCCCGTCATGACCCCGGCAGATTGCGTCAACTGGTAGAGTATCAGCGGCATGGCGAGCTGGTAGATTTGCGTGCCTAGTGAAAAGCTGATGGTCGATGCATACAGACGGCGAAAGTGGGTATGTTGCCAAAGCGAGGAAGTGGACATGAAGGAATGCAAGCAAGGTTGAACAGTGCCACTAGCGTATATCAAAGGCGGAAAGACAAAAACGGATAGAATCAAGTATTTCTTTCCGCCTTTATTGCGACACCAAGATGCGACTGCTTGATCACTTCCAGCGCCTGGCCGACTGGCACCCCAGCGCCAATGCACCTGACCTGGCACAGATTGCAGCGGCCCTGTGCTGTAGCGAGCGCAATGCCCGCCTGCTACTCAAGCGTATGCAAGAGCAAGGCTGGATAGACTGGCAGCCAGGCAACGGGCGCGGCCACCGCTCACGCCTCGTCCTGCTGCAAGACCATGAAAGCCTGCGCCTGCAAAGGCTGCATCACTTGCTGGCGGATGGCAAACTCGAAGCTGCCTTTGATGGCTTGCCAAATGCCGGGCGTGAGCGCCTCAAGCAATCGCTGCCCGGCTACCTGGGCAGTGGCCGTGCTGGCACTTTGCGCATGCCCTTCTATCGCCCCCTGCATGCACTGGATGCCATCCACATCAACCGCCGCACTGAGCAGCACATCATCATGCAGATATGCGCTGGCCTGACCGAATATGATCGTGCCAGCGAACAGATCATCCCCGCACTGGCGCACAGATGGGATGCCAGCGCCGATGGCAGCAGTTGGGAATTCATCTTGCGGCCCGGCCTGCAATTCCACGATGGCCGCCTTGTGCGGGCCGAGGATGTAGTTTATTCCTTGCAACGCGCCCGTGATACCGCTGGCCCTTACCGCGCCATGTTTGCCCACCTGGCCAGCATCAGTGGGGCCGAGCGCAGCGTCAGGCTGCAACTCAACAAACCCGATCATTTGCTGCTGCACCTGCTGGCCCATCACGCCGCCGTAATCATGCCGGTGGATGATGACAAACGCGCAGATTTCGCCAGCCTGCCTATGGGTGCCGGGCCTTTTCGCCTGATACGCAATAATGAACACCGGGCGACGCTGGCGGCCTTTGATGGCTATTTTCGCGAACGCGCCTTGCTGGATGAAATTGATTTATGGGTCGTGCCACATGGCAGCCCCTTGCCTGAAGTTGACCTGCATCTGGCGCATGCATCGCCCGAACAAATACCCGCGCGTGCTGATAGCTGGTCGCAGATACGCGCTTTAGAACAAGGCTGTGACCTGGTCATGCTGAACCCGGCACGCGCAGAATTTTCTACCCCTGCGGCACGCCTCGCCATCGGTGCCTGGTTGCGCCCCGCTGCTGCTGAACTGGCCGCAAAAGAAACCCGCCCCATGGCTTTTGGCATGCTGCCGCAATGGCAGCACTTGCCTGAGCAAACGACAACCACAGCACCCGCACTGCCTGCTCACCTCGATGTAGTGACGTATGAGCTCGACAGCCATATCGCCCTTACCCATTGCGTAGCAGCCAGGCTGCGCGAGGCCGGAGCAGATGTCAGCATCCACATCCTGCCCTTCCCTGAATTTGGCCCCTATAACTGGCGAGACTGGGCCGATGTGGTGATTGCCGGAGACGTACTCGACAACGACATGGAATTTGGCCTCTATAGCTGGCTGGCCGGAGAGTCACTGGTCAAGCAAATGATGGATACAAAAGAGCGCAACTGGCTCGCAAAAGCCAGTACCAAAATCGCTGCCAAAGCCGACGCAGCACAACGCGCCGCCCTCATCGAAGCCTGCTTCGCCCGTATGGTAAATCTAGCCTGGATACTACCCATGCGCCATACGCGTCACGGCATAGACTATGGCCCGCAACTAGGCGGCGTCACCCTGGCCCGTTGCGGCTGGATGGATTTTCGCAAGCTGTGGTTGCGGCCTTGAAGCCTGCCAGAAAAACTGGTTTTGTATTAGCAGCTTTAGCCGTGAACATTTCACTTTGAATATTAGTAGTCATTCGCAGCCAAAGCCACTTCTACTAAAGGCGATATGGCATTTGGAATCCCACCGCGTATGACTCAAATTTTGATACTCCTTCACCTCGAAACTCTTTCTTTTGGTCGAGATAGAAGTATCAAACCGACCAAAGCATAGGTCAAACCTTGGGGAGTCCCAGGCAGAGTCGGGGCACTACCTTATTTATTCATGTTTGCGCCAAACACAGTCATTGTGCACAAAGAATCAATCCTTACTCTCTTTTCCAAAAAAGAAAGAAAAAAACACTATCACTGCCAGGACCAAAAAGACGAGAAAATCGCCACGTACATCACGCCTCTCACCCACCCAGCGGGTGGTTTGAGGTTCTGTACTCACATATTCGATATTAACCTGTTCGTGCTTTTGATACTTCTCCATAATGTCTTGTGGCAGTTTTTTATTGACACTAATTTTTAGATTTTCTGCCGTCATGAAGCTGATCATGGCTTCATTGACGACTCTCACATCAGGGCTATGGCCACGTGATTTTGTTGTGTGAACAGTTTGCTCGTATTTGAGAATTTGCTCAGTCTCAGCAGTCTTTCCGTACTTATTGAAGGCACGGTTTTCGAAAAAGCCAGTGACAGTCTCATAGCCAGTCCAAATCATCAGGACAACAATGAATAATTTAAAAAAGAAACGCGATATCATAAAATTAGTCCCTGGCATTTTGCAAGTAAATGTCTAATATGCAATTTTACAATGCCATGGTAAGCTCTGTAAATTTATCCTGGCTTGCGCGGTAAGGCTACCGATGAAAAACAACTACAACGATGCCGTGATTTTACTGGCGCTTCATATTGCGACTATCCTGATCTTGATGGGTGGACAGCTACTTGGCGTGCAATGGTCTTTTACCGAAGAAAATAGATTTGGGCGCATGCTGACACATCCTGGGCTGGTGGCGATGCATCTATTCTTTTCCACCAGCCTGTTATTTTTATTCTGGCTCAAGAATGAGAAAACATACAAACTCATGCGTGGCATTGCACTGGCGGCCTGTATCTATGGGCTATTTCTGGCCTTTACCGTTTCCATAGGTATAGATTTTGTACTGGCTTTTGGAGCAGGCAGGCTATTGCGTTTTGGCGCACCAGTGGCATTGAATGGCGAAGCCGGCGTGTTCTCCAAGCCCACCCATCGTGCTGATGGAAATTGAAGCAATCTACAAAACAGTACGGCATACGTAAATCATGCATATCCATATTGAAGATCCAGCAGATTTTTTTCTTGCGCTTGGTGGCATGCATGACACCAGGTTGCAACAACGCCGACATCGCCGCCGCAGGTAAGAAACGCTTGGCTTATCTTGATATACTCGACCTTGCTTCTGCCGTCGAAGAAGATGAATTTCGTACCATCACTTACACCTTCACCACCTCGGTGGCGACGATACGGCTTATTGATTCAACGCTGGATGGCGACATCGTAGTAAGTGCTTTTGTCGCAGGTCAAGACTCGCCATTAGTGCATCTGGAACTCATCGCCTGCGAGAACATCAGTGCTGTTGATGACAAGCGCGGCAAGTATCTGGAATTTCTGGGGCAACTAGCGATAGGTGAATATTCCCGGGGTAGTTCAGGGAAGGAGACAGGGTTCCGGATTTATCTTGAACCTTTTGTGCGCCTGGAGCCTTATTTTAATAGTGGGGCATGATTTTTGGATCAAAAAAATAATCATGTTCGTGCATATAGCAATAAAATGCACCTTTGGCTTTGAGTGTTTACTGGAGACCGTGCCTCACATCCTGCATGCCATTAAAAAACACAAAAATCACGCAGGGAATTCCATAGGTTTGGCTATCTTTCAGGATAAATTTTCTTTATGAAAAACAGTTACAACGACGCAGCGTTTTTCCTGCTGCTGCATATCACAATCATTCTGTTCATGGTGGGAAGTCAGTTTCTGGGAATGCATTGGTCTTTCGCAGAGAGCAATGCCTTTGGGATCTTGCTGGCACACCCTGGCTTAGCAATGCTGCATTTATCTTTTTCCCTTTGCCTCTTATTTTTATTCTGGCTCAAGAACGAGAAAACACACAAACTGATGTTTTGCATCGCACTGATTGCCTGTATTTACGGAGCCTACCTGATTATCTTCCATGCGATAGGTCTAGATTTTCTATTGATATTTGGTGCCAGCAGAATCATGCGTTTTAGCGCACCAGTCGCACTGCGTGGCGGAACCGGCATATTTGCCAAGCCTATCCATCGAGCAGATGAAAATGAAAAATCAGCTCAAATTATTCCAGGACTGATACTGAACATTCAGATGCATGCACAATCACACTATCGGCCTGGCTACCATGTCATCGTATGGGCAGACAACTTTGATCCCTCATTGGCGACCTTGATTACGAGCTTTCCTGAATTAATTCTTGGGCACCGTGTTGCCATCGCTTCTTGCGATAGCGGCCCCTTTCAGGTAGATGAGGAAGATATGGCGAAAGGCTGGGCTATTCTCGGTAGATTAGCAATCAGCCCTCGCGTGCAAAGCATTTCTGATTTACCCACACCAGGCTTTGATGAGTGGTATGTGTATGAGAGTGATGTACCTCGTGAGGAGCATGCATCATTTGTCAATCATCACGACTTTTCTCTGTTTGATGAAAACAGCAAACAGACTGAAAATTTCTGGAAACAAGTCGAGCGATTCCAGCCTTTGCATGTATTGGGGGCGGGTGCATCAACAATGTTTCTAGTTACTCGCGATGAAGCAATCCACAAAAAATGGCAGCATACGTAAATCATGCATACCCATATTAAAGATCCTGCAGCATTTTTTCTTGCACTTGGCGGTATGCATGACGCCAGGTTTCATGTAAGAGTCAATCAGTCAGATGAGACATTGATGATTGATGTGGACGACATCTATACCAGCTTCTTGGATTTGCCTGAGTATCCTGGCAAACAGAACTCTACTTTTACTTTTTTCGATGTAGAAAATATCTGCTTGGATTATGCGGTGGAAGACAGTATCAATTGCCGCATTTATGACATAACGATTAAGAGCGAGAAAGATTCGTGCAGAGATACTCTGATAATGTCCATCTCACCAGGCGGGCAACTCGCTTTTGATTTTTCTACTGTAAGGCGAGATTAGAGTACGCTGTATTCACCCTATAAATTTACGAACAGCCACTCTCAAAGTCAGTAATCACTCGATCAAAAAAAGCACGCAAGCAAGCGGTAGAACAAAAGAAAGCGTCATTGATGTCATCAAATAGTGTCAGTGGATTGCCTGATTCAGTCACACCATGATCTAACAGGCTGACAGAAGTAATGACATCTGCGGGCGCAAAAGAATCTGTATTACCAATTCTTTCCATCGCATTGATTGAAAAACAAATAAATTTCCCGTCAGCGAGCTTACCGCAGTTGCCACAGGTTCCACTTGCGGGGAAAAATCTGCCTGTTTTGTGTGTTTGTAGAGGATATTTCATATTTTGGAATGAGCATATGCCGGCAAGTATTGACGCGCGCGGCACGCCAAGATTAGCAAGCAAGGTCTATATCTGTATTGCCCTCATCTTAACGCATACCCGCATCAAACAAGAACGGCAACAGCCGTGCGATATTGCGCGCGTCGTCTATGCCACGGTGTGCGGTGCCAGAAAACTCCAGCCCGGCATGGCGTATTGCCTGCCCCAGCCCCAGTTTCTTGCTCAAATTAAAACGCTCAGACATCAAAGGCTTGAGGTTGATATGCGGTGCGCCTATGGGATTGGGGATGCGGTGGAATGCACAATCCTGCTGCAATTGCTTGCGGTCATAATCGCCCCAGGAACAGAACACGAAGCCCTGGTATTGATACAGCCATTTTTTTACCTGTGCGGCCACGTCCTTGAATAAAGGCGCGCTGTCCACGTCGTGTTGCTGTATGGAGGTGAGTTCTGTGCAAAAGCTGGTCAGAACTGGATGCCTGACTGGCCGCACAAAACGCTGGAATTCGCTGACGACTTGAAAGTGGCGGGCTTCAACCATGACAGCGCCGAATTCGATGATTTCCATCTGCTCACGCGGCACACTGCCCTGGTCGCAGCAGGTGGCTTCAAAGTCGATGACGAGGTAATAATTTGTTTTCATATTTTTCTTATTGTTGGGCGCGCAAAGTCGCAGGCACAGGCCATGCTGCCACGCGCATTTTTAAAGTTTTCTGAAAAGAGATTCAGGTTTTATATCGCAAGTATTTTTTGATGTCTGCAGAGCGAATTGCTGTGTGACATCTTGCTGAACATGTCATGCTTGTTGTGTCGCACCAGCTATTGTTAACTTCTTTTTTAGGCTGGCCAACATATCCGGGATGGGTCTTGATCACATAAGGCGGTAATGCTGCGATGGACGGATTGTAGCAAGGGCTGCTTGAGGAAAGAAAGCTTTTTTGCATTTGATGTTGTGAGTTTGCTGCATACAAACCCACGCTTTTGCATGGTTTGTGCTGACTGCCATTCACATTCTTTTAGCAAAAAAACTCATGGAAGGCCAGTTCGTTCATTGCCATATCTGCTACTATCGTCCATATGATCCCGTCTTGCTTGCGCCATGAAAAAAAATCTCCGGCTTTGTCTCGCTGTTGCCATGCTATTGACCTGTTACCCTGCAGCTTCGCAAAGTATTGCTGAAGCAACTGCGATTCGCCAGTCAGGTGATTTGAAGACTGCGTTTGACATGTATGAAAAACTTGCTCATCAAGGCAATGCAGAAGCGCAGTTTCATCTCGGGTTTTTCTACGAAACCGGGCAAGTCGTACCGCAAAATTATGTGCATGCTGAAACCTGGTACAAAAAATCTGCACTACAAGGCTTTGTCAAAGCCCAGTCCAGCCTGGCCTGGCTGTATGCGAATGGTCTGGGCGGAGTAAAGAAAGACCCTTTGCAAGCCGCCATCTTTTATGAAAAGGCCAGCGCCCAAGGTGATGAAGTTGCCGATGGCTCGCTCTACAGGCTGTACAAGCTTTACCCTGAACTGCGCGACGCAGTAAAAAATGCCAGAGAAGCCGAAGCCAATGCCAGCCGCCAGCAAGCCCTGGCGCAACAACAGCAAGTGGAGAACGAGGCGCTGCAAAAAGAATCGCTCGCCTGCCTCGATACACTTTACAACGACACCAGAACCAAATCACTAGCTGGCAAGCTACTCATGGATACCCGCAAGACAAGCAGCCTGGAACTGATGGCGAATAACACCAAGCCCAGTGCCAAGGATAAGGCGGCGCTGTCGTATGTCGTCGCTGAATGGGAAAGATGCATCGATATCCATGCCGAACCGCGCAAGAAAACCCTGCGACCAGAAATCGAACAATTAATCAGCGCCTACCGACTGGATTTGCGCAATGCCTTTGCCGACCTGTATGGCGGCAAGTACAGCTACGGTGAACTGGCCAGGAGCAGGGCCAAACTGGACCTGGAATTCAATCACAAACTCAGCAACACGGTCGCCAGCCTGCAAGCCAAAGACATGGCCGATGCCAGACAAGCGCAAGAGGCAGAAGCGCAAAGACGTTATGCCGAAGCACAAAACCAGCAACAGCGCGAAGCAGAAAAGCAAAGGCAGCAAGAAGCACGCCGCCAGCTACAAATCCAGGAGGCTCAACTGCAACTGGCCCAACAGCAAGCGCAGCAACAGGCTCAATTGCAACAACGAAATAACTTCTTGCAAAATTTGCAGTTACTACAAATGCTTAATCCGCCAGTTCAACCACAGGCACCAGGACAAGCACCGCAGGTGATCATTCAGCAGACACCGGCGTCGCCGCCACCACCACGTCAATGTACATCGACACGTTTTGGGTCTACGATAACCACGAATTGTTTTTGAATGCGTCATGTGGCTTTGAAGCAAACTTCAATTGCGTAAAAAACTGACGATCAAAATACAAAATGTACCCAGCAAACTATAATTCAGAAAACATTTGCATAGCTCTTGGCCTGGGCGGTTTTGCCAATGACGGTGATATGGCTCAGGCAGAATATGCTTTGCGTGTATTGTTCAAGTCATCCTTTGAGCCAGAAATGTGTCTGACATTTATTCAAAAAGAGGAGGTAGTCAAACTCACGCTGGTAGCAGCATTGTCACCGGTCTGGCAACAAGCCTGGGAAACACCAAAACAAACGGCGACTCTTCGTTCACAGGCAAACATCCCTGTCGATGCTTTCCTGCATCTGCTTGATTTGCTCATGGTGGCAGAATGCGCACTGGAAAAACCACAGTCGTTCACCGTGCATGACGGCATGGTCGTTCATACTGTCTTGCGTGGCGGGGCTTACGGCTTAATCAATATAGGTGATAACAACGCCAATCATAAAGCCTATTCCCAATTTTATTGCGAGGTACTTGATCTGGCCAAATCAACCATGACTGATGTAAATGCAAGTCTGGCATTTCGCCAGTTTAGAGGACCAACCAAACAAGCATGCAGAACCCTGATGCTGGGGTCGCAAGAAGAAACTGCCCAGATCATGAGCGCATTACAAAGGGTACATGCAGAGGATAAAAGCAATTAAATCAACAAAACATCTTATACTGGCACACGACTTCTACTTAACAAATTAATTCCACTTCACATTACTTACCCCGCCCAGGAACCCGCATGAACACCGTATTCGCCGCCCCCGTCTTTGACACCACCGTGATATTTGAAGGCAAGGAACTCTTCAAAGGCAAAAGCGCCGCCGAAAACTGGGCCAAAAAACTGGGGGCAGAACTTGACTGCGTGACCACCGTAGAAAAGATAGGCACAGGCTGGGCCATCTGCGGCAATGTCGATGGTGAGGATTGTGTCTGGGCGATCTTGGGGCAGAGGTTGAAGCGGATCAATAGGGAATAGAGGATTTATGGGATGCGCTTTAGTGTACCTGCGCACAAGAATTTCCCTATTCCAGGACGGCCATGATGGATGAAGCAAGCTGGATACAAATCGCATACCCAAGCACAGAGCCAGACTGGCCTGCGGTCGCGGAGGACACTTTGCTGCAACTGGTCAGAGAACATGAAGAACCCAATTGTGCCGAATTTGCACTCTCAGAACTTTTGGCGCCGCAATCATCCTGCGCTTGAAGAACTATGCATGTTGCTGTTACACAGCCCGCATGCAGATCAATGGCTGAAGGCTTCCGCTATCTCAAAACTATTGCTATCCAAACCCATGACAGGCTTTGATGTGGCGCTGGAAATGCTCGACACATGTGTCGCAGTACAACTGGAAGAAATCATAGTGGCAGCCAACGATGAATATCAGGGCGATTTGCGTGATGCCTTGCTGTTGCATCCTTTGATACAGAGGCTGAAAAAGCGTTTGCAAGAACCAGAGATGAAAAACCTGCCATTTGTTGATTTGTTTTTTGAGAATTTTGCCTGATCACTGCACGCAAAGACTGACTTTGCGCGATCAAATCACAGCTTAAAACGTGCGTGACATTGGGCAAGCAAAGTCGCTGGATGCCGGATCAAGTCCGGCATGACGGATTTGAGGATATGGGTTCGAAAATGAATATCCGTATCCGGCGATTTGTCATTTTCAATGCAAACGGCAATACTTTTATTTCTCGTGCCCACAGGGAACACGACCCTAACTACGTCCACTGTGCTGATCCATGCACGGAAATCCCCTATCCAACAATAGCCACTGCACCGTCATGCCAGACTTGATCTGGCATCCAGCGTTGATTAGCCGTGTCTTTTTTGAGGTCGTGAAAGCAAAGCATGCTTAAGAACAAGCCAGCAGTTTAACTCCTGCTTGCCAGTCCCTCTCACAAAAACTCCACCAATTGCCCGCTCACGCTACGCAGACGCTGGCTCATGAGTTTGGCCAGTCTGGCCAGGATTTGTACTGCCAGGGCTGGCTTTTCCCTGATGATGCGCTGGTAATTGTCCTTGGTCAGCAAGAGCAGGATACTGGTATGTGAGGCGATGCAGGTGGCTGAGCGTTTTTCGCCATCAATGATGGACATTTCGCCTATCGTCTTGCCGCGCCCTACCGATACGATGCGGTGAGGCGTGCCGTCCAGATCTGTCTTGAGTATGCCGACTTCGCCCTTGACCAGCAGGCCCATGTAAGAACCTGATTCGCCCTCCCTGAAAATGGTCGTGCCTGCCGAGACTTCATAGCATTGCAAATAGGCCGCCAGGGCCTCAATGTCTTTCCACTCAAGGTCAGAAAAAAGCTGGGATTCGGCAACCATGTCGCAGATATCGCGCGCTTGAAATGTTGTGCCCGCGCCAACGAGACGGAAACCTGGCAAAGCCTGATCTGGATTCATTTTTCACTCTCCAACATGTTATGTATGGTAGTTACTCACAGTTTATCGCAATCAGGGCGACTGTGACAGTGCCAGCGACAGGCAGGCATTTGCGCTGCAAGGAATAGGCAATTTTCAATTTTCTTTTTGACAAGTATTAAGCCTTGCAGTATGCACGTCCGAAGGCCCCGTCACATCCCCATCCGCATACGCCTGATATCGCGCAATGGTGGCTCGCCAAACAGCCTTGTGTATTCACGGCTGAACTGGGAGGCGCTTTCATAGCCGACCCTGAGGGCTGCGCTGCTGGCGTCGATGTCTTCAATGAGCATGATCTGGCGGGCGTTTTGCAGGCGCAGGTGTTTCAGGTATTGCAAGGGGCTCATGCCTGCCACGGTGCGGAAGTGCAGCCTGAAGGTGGAGGCGCTCATGTGGGCTTTGCTGGCCAGTTCATCAATGGCAACGTCCTCGGTGTAATTCTGCTTGAGCCAGGCGATGACGCGGGCAATTTGCTGGCCCGTTGAGCCAGCGGTGACCAGGTGGCGCAAGACCGGGCCATGCTCGCCATTGAGCAGGCGGACGATGATCTCTTGCTGTATCAGCGGCGCCAGCATGGGCACTAGTTGCGGTTCATCAAGCAGGCGTACCAGGCGGGTGATGGCGTCGAGCAAACCCTCGTCCATATTCACGACAGACATCGCCAGCGACGATGCGGCCTTTAGCGGTGCAGCGAATGTCATGCCAGCGGCGCACTGGGTGATGGTATGGGCATCAAGTGTCAGGTACATGCCCAGAAATGGTTTGGTGTTGCTGGCAGTGGTCACATAAGACACTACCGGCAAATCGACCGAGGTGACTAGGGATTGTCCTGGCACATAATCAAATACCTCTTCCCCCAGGTTCACGCGCTTGCTGCCTTGCACGGTGACGCCCAGCCCCAGGCCATAGAAACAGGGCATGGGGTCAGTGACCTTGCTGCGCCTCACCATGATGAGGCCTGGAACCTGCGTGATGCAGTCGCCGTCTGCCTGAATGATGTTGCCGACCATGTCAGCCAAAGAGGGGCTGGATGATGGATAGGCGGCTGTCTGGAGTGAGGTCTGCATGATACAACGCTAGGGTTTTTGAACTATCGTTAGCCTACCATTTTCAGGGTGGAAATTTCAATTTCTGCCGGGCATTCATCGAAATAGGCAAGAAATACGTCGGATCAGGCAAACGCTTTATTGTCAGAAGAGCAGACAATAGCCGTCAATGAGCGTATTGCAGCGGCTACCTGGATCAGGGTGTGGCCGCCGCCATTAATCTGGCACCAATCCGGCATCATCCCGACATCAACCCGGCATCAACAACATATCATCACCCCATACTGGAGGTTTTCATGATCAACTCAACTATTAATGGCAAGAATACCAGCGTCGATGTCGCACCCGACACGCCTGTGCTGTGGGCCCTGCGCGATACGCTGGGCCTGACCGGCACCAAGTTTGGCTGCGGTGCGGCTTTGTGCGGTGCCTGCACCGTCCATTTGAACGGCCAGGCCATACGCTCTTGCGTGACGCCCATCTCTGCCGTTGTTGGCCAAAAAATCACCACCATCGAAGCCATAGGTCAGGACAAGGTCGGCAAAGCCGTGCAGGCCGCCTGGGTCAAGCATGACGTGGCCCAATGTGGTTACTGCCAGAGCGGTCAGATCATGAGCGCTACCGCCCTGCTCAAAACCAACAAGAAACCCAGTGACGCTGACATTGACAGCGCCATGGCGGGCAATATCTGCCGCTGTGGTACTTATGTACGTATCCGCGCCGCCATTCATGACGCCGCATCCACCTTGGCCTGATCAGGAGAACCAACATGCATTTTGAAGCCCGTTTGAATGAACTGCCACGCCATTTGCAATCCCTGTTGCAATCCACCAGCCCCGAAACCAGCGCAGCTGGCCTGAGCCGTCGCAGCTTCTTGAAGATGGCAACTGCCAGCGGCTTTGCCCTGGGTTGCTACCCCATGCTGGCGATAGGCCAGGACGCTGCCGCCAAGGCACCCGCAGGTTTGAAACCGACCGAGCAACCCGGTGCCTTTGTCCAGATTGCCAAAGATGGCACGGTGACAGTGACGATTAACCGCCTCGAATTTGGCCAAGGTGTGCAAACAGCATTACCCTTGATACTGGCAGAAGAGCTCGATGCCGACTGGAGCAAGGTCAAGTATGCCAATGGTAGTAATCACCCCGCCTATGTCGATCCGGCATATGGCATGCATTTGACGGGTGGCTCAAATTCCATCGCCCATTCTTATACCCAGTACCGTGAGCTGGGTGCACGCACCCGTGCCATGCTGGTACAGGCTGCGGCAACGCAATGGGGTGTCGATGCCTCTGCCCTGCGCACAGAAAAAGGCGTGGTCGTCGGGCCAGGTGGCAAAAAACTGACGTATGGCGAACTGGCAGAAGCGGCCATGAAATTGCCAGTGCCAGAAAAAGTCGTTCTGAAAGACCCAAAAAGCTTCCGCCTGATCGGCAAACCCACAGGCCGCCTGGATGCCAAAGCCAAATCGACAGGTACCCAGGATTTTGGGATTGATATGCACTTGCCCGGCATGCTGACGGCTGTTGTCGCACGTCCGCCGGTATTTGGTGCCAAACTCAAGTCTGTTGATGATAGCGCCGCCAAAGCCATCAAAGGTGTCAAGGCCGTGGTACGCGTGCCGGTGGATCGCGGTGGCGAAGGCGTGGCCATTATTGCGACTGGTTACTGGCCAGCCAAGCAGGGGCGCGATGTCCTGAAGCTGGAATGGGATCTGGGCAGCGTAGAAAAAGTCGATAGCGTGAAACAACTGGCCAGTTATAAAGAATTGGCCAAGCAGCAAGGCGCATTGAAGTACAACGACGATGTATCAAAAATCGCCACCGCGCCGCACAAACTGAATGCAGAGTTCAGCTTCCCTTACCTTGCCCATACGCCTATGGAGCCTTTGAACTGCACCGTCTCCATCAAAGGCGACAAGGCAGAATTGTGGGTAGGCACACAAATGCCTGGTCTGGATGGCTTTGCCGCATCCGCCGCGCTGGGTTTGAAGCCAGAAAACATCGCTGTCCATACCCAGATGGCTGGTGGCGGTTTTGGTCGTCGTGCCATTCCCACCAGCGATTATGTGGTGGAAGCCTGCAATGTCACCAAGGCAGCATTAGCGGCTGGCCTGGATGCGCCAGTGCGCACCCAGTGGAGCCGTGAAGATGACGTCAAAGGTGGTTACTACCGCCCCATGCATGTGCACAGGGCCGACATCGGTTTTGATGCGCAGGGCAATATCCTGGGCTGGGACCATGTCATCGTCGGCCAGTCCATCGTCAGCGGTACGCCATTCGAAGGCATGATGGTCAAGAATGGCGTCGATGCGACCGCCGTTGAAGGCATGAAAGAGCCATATGACATGCCGATGCGCCTGTCAGTCCATCACCCAAAAATCAATTTGCCTGTCTTGTGGTGGCGCAGTGTGGGCTCTACCCATACCGCCTTTGTGATGGAAACCCTGCTCGATGAAATTGCCGAAACCACCAAGCAAGACCCGGTGGCCTATCGCCTGAAACTGATGGGTGACAAGCATCCACGTCATAAAGCTGCACTGGAACTGGCAGTAGAAAAATCTGGCTACGGCAAAAAGAAACTGCCTGCGGGCCGCGCCTATGGCGTGGCCGTGCATGAATCCTTCTCGTCCATCGTTGCTTATGTGGTGGAAGCGTCCATCAAAAATGGCCAGCCAAAATTGCACAAGGTCACGGCTGGCGTGCATTGCAACCTGGCTGTCAACCCTAAAACTGTGGAAGCACAGGTGCAGGGTGCAGCACTGATGGGCTTGTCGATGTGCCTGCCAGGTGCAGCCATCACGCTTAAGGATGGCTTGGTCGAGCAAAGCAACTTCGGTGATTTTGTCGTGCCACGCATTACCGACATGCCACAAGTTGCCGTGCACATCGTACCTAGTGCAGATGCACCTACCGGCATGGGTGAGCCTGGCCTGCCGGCTTTGGCCCCGGCATTTGCCAATGCCGTTGCCAGGGCAGGTGGCAAGCGCTGGCGTGAACTGCCATTCAAGACGGCCTAAGGTCAAATCAGTTAAGGTCAAAGCATGGAAGATCTCGATACCCTGGTCCTGCGTACTGCGCTGAGCTGGCACACGCGGGGCTTGCCAGTCATCCTCGTCACGGTGGCGCGCACCTGGGGTTCCTCACCACGCCCACCAGGGTCGCTGATGGCGATCAACGGGCGCGGTGAAACCGTGGGCTCGGTATCGGGTGGCTGCATAGAAGATGATCTCATCCACCGCATCAGGGAAGAAGGCGTGCAGGCTGTTTGTGCAGGCAACCTGCCGCTGGTGCTGCGTTACGGCATCTCGGCAGACCAGGCGCACCGCTTTGGCCTGCCCTGTGGCGGCACGGTAGAACTGGTGCTGGAACCAGTATCGGCCCATAGCCGTCTGGATGAATTGCTGCTCGCTTGTGAACAGCGCCGCAGCGTAGAGCGCACGCTGGATTTGCAGACTGGCCATGCTCAACTAAAGGCAGGCCAGTATGATGGTTTGCCCAGGCTGGATGATCACAAGCTCATCACCTACCTTGGCCCACAGGCACGCATCATCGTCATCGGTGCCAGTGATCTGTCGCGCTACCTGTGCCAGTTTGCACTCAGCCTGGGCTTTGCCGTCATCGTCTGCGACCCGCGTGAAGAATACCGCGCCAGTTGGCAACTGCCAGGCGTGGTCGTCAGTGATGAAATGCCGGACGACCTGATACTGCGCCTGCAACCCGACAACCGCACCGCCGTCATCGCCCTCACCCATGACCCCAAGCTTGATGACCTGGCCCTCATCGATGCCCTGCAATCAAATGCCTTCTACGTCGGCGCCATCGGCTCACGCCGCAACAGCCAGCAAAGACGCGAACGTCTGCATATCCATTTTGATATCCCGCAGACCACCCTGCAAACCCTGCATGGGCCAGCAGGCCTGTACATAGGTAGCAAGACTCCGGCAGAAATTGCCCTATCCATCATGGCAGAAATTGTCGCGATCAAGAATGGCATCGCGCAGCCAGCCAGCACGCCTGTCGTGCTTGGCAAGGCCATGTATGAAAGCCAGCCTCGACAGACATCAGATACCGCCACCTGCGCGATATAAGCCTGGCAGACAGATGCCGACCTCGCTGCGGCCTGATATCATCCGGTATCACCGAGGAAAAACACATGAGCGCACAAGCCCCCCGCAGCCTGAACGGCATCACCCTGGAAAAAATCCTGGAACAACTCGTCAACTATTACGGCTGGGACCAACTCGGCCAGATGATAGACATCAACTGCTTCACCAGCGACCCCAGCATCAAATCCAGCCTGAAGTTTTTACGCAAGACACCGTGGGCAAGGGCCAAAGTGGAGGAGTTGTATTTGGGGATGCCGGGGTGAAGCGTCTTCTGTAGTCGCAAAAATTGTAGATCGTTTTCGAGGAAAAATATGATGTCGATATCTTTGCGAGCCAAACTTGATAAGCAACTGATATGAAAAATATTCATAACTCTTCTCTAGCAATGTTCTTTTCAGACATCGATTTGACTGATGTAGATAAATTAAAAGATTTGTACAGCCTTGAGTTAAATGAAGCTCAAGAAATCTGGAATTCACGCTTTCAATATGACGTTTCGGACTTTCATAAATTGCCGAAAAGCTCGTGGTTATATTCGACTGATTGGAAAAAAATTGGACGATGGCTTGAGCCATACAATGAGCCAAGTCGCTTTCATGAGGTGTTAGACTTAATTCGGGTTAATTCAGGGTGGACTGGCGAGACTAGATTAATTTTAATCCAATCGAAAAAATGCATGATTGAACTCTCTTTTCTTCATTTATGTGAATACTGGGAGGAATTGTTTCGTATATGCGATGATGGTCCAATTTTAATGAGTGAATCTATCGTATCTTCCCAGGTATTTCAATTTTACCCACTAGGTAATCTTGTTACTGCAAATGTGCATTTTTGAAGCCCGCGTAGATACGATTAGTGCAACGTAATCATAAGCATGTCATGCCACAAATAATGAAAGCTTACGAACAAGCTCCACGGTCACCGCTTATCCATTTCAACGCGAGTGCAATGAAGGCATTATCCGGTATCATGAAGCAGCATAGAGAATTGCTGCTTACCATGCGTACGATTACGTTGCACTAATCGTACCTACAACGCGTTGTGGCAGAAAGCCGAGGGAACTAAAAAGGAAACAGGCTTGCAAGCTGACAAGACAGCGAAACGGCAATAAAATTGCCGGGCCTCTTAGCAGAAAGTATCCCCATGAAAAATATATTGGAAGAAGTTTCCACACTCGCCCAGGCAGCCCACATAGAATTGCCGACTATCTTGCAGGCACTGTATCGTGATGGCATGACCAGTTATGGCAAAGACAGGGCAGACTGGCAAGCCAACTGGGAACACTATCTGCAAGAAGCACCACCTGCGCTGGCCAGCAGATATGATTTTGAATGGCTGGATGCAGCCCGCGTAGGCACGATTAGCCCCCGTAGGTACGATTAGTGAAACGTAATCGTACGCATGCGATGCCGCAAACAACAAAAGGTCACGATCAAGCAGCAAAGAGTATCCCCATGAAAAATATCTTGGAAGAAGTTTCCACACTCGCCCAGGCAGCCCACATAGAATTGCCGCCCTTGTTGCAGGCACTCTATCGCGATGGCCTGACCTGCTATGGCAAGGACAGGGCAGACTGGCAAGCCAACTGGGAACACTACCTGCAAGAATCACCGCCTGCGCTGGCCAGCAGCTATGATTTTGAATGGCTGGATGCAGAAGCGATTGCAGAAACCATCAAGGGCTGGCTGCACCCTGAAAGCCAGAACGGTCGCAGCTTCTTCCCTTTTGCCCAGTCTGGTGCAGGTGATGTCTTTTGCCTGACAACGCATGAAGATGAGCATGAAGGCGAATGCGTCGTTGTCTATATCTGGCATGACTCTGACGCACATACGATAGAGGCGTTTTCATTTGCTGATTTTATTTACTCCAGACTGGTCGCGGCGATGACGGACATGAGCCACTTGCTTGATGACTTATCCAGTGCCGCCAACGCCAGACTATGCCTGCTGGCCGATATCCGCAGGTCAAGCGCTTACTTACCCGCTGACGATGCGACGCGTTTGCAAGCTTATCTTGAACGCCCGGTGATCGAAGTGGAAGTGACCTACGGCCGCCACACCGAGCGCGTGCCTTGCCTCATCACGGATGATGACTATAAGCTGCTGATGCAAGGAAAGCGCGCAAGCGTGGACTGGCCAGTACATATTGTGGCACGATGGGATATTCAGCGCCCCTGAGTCGCAGCCTGGTCCCACACTGCTGCGCTGAGCAAAGACGCTGAAATTGATACTCACCGTGCAGCATGTATGTAGGCTATGCTGTTGAGGCGAAGCAACTGTAACAAGCTGGCGACCTCCACATGCAAGCGTACACAACAACTAGAACTCATTTCATAAATAGGATGAGTGCGAACAAGACGATTTGGGATGCAGTGCAAGACGTGACGCGCAGCTAAGGCGTCCGCCTTTGCAAGCGACACAACGCTGCAATGCGCCCAAATCG
>Ga0187843_10000547_pt1 | contig 26407 bp, 22 predicted proteins | sample SpaLakP09_SKY_43_FD_134516 | JGI IMG/M metagenome (GOLD analysis project Ga0187843, IMG submission 134516) | Oligotrophic lake water microbial communities from Sparkling Lake, Wisconsin, USA - SP09_SKY_43 | ecosystem: Environmental > Aquatic > Freshwater > Lake | place: USA: Sparkling Lake... | reverse complement strand
TTTGATGGATTAGCCAAGCCAGTTGGCTCCCTTGGCAAATTAGAAAAAATTACCGCCCAGATAGCGGGTATCACACATTTACCTTCACCATCCGTAGATCCTGCTGCCATTGCACTTTTTGGGGCAGATCACGGGATTGGCGCGGATGATTCTGTAACACCATGGCCACAAGCAATCACAGGTTTGATGCTTGAAGTTATGGGAGATAACAAAGCCGCCGTATCAGTTTTTGCAGATGTAGCTGATGTTTATGTTCAGATTATTAATGTGGGGGCGGTAGTTAATTCACAATCACCTGGTGTTCGAAACGAAAGAGTTGCCAGCGGCACCAAAGACATACGTACCCACGATGCTATGTCTGACTCCATTGTTCGAGACGCTCTGGAAGTTGGTGCGCAAACCGCAGAGAGATTAATCGCTGGTGGATCGCGCTGTCTGGTGACCGGTGAAGTAGGTATTGGAAATACAACATCATCAGCAGCACTAATTGCACACTTTGCACAATCGACTGCCGAGCAAATCACTGGTCGCGGATCGGGTATCGATGATGAAACATTTGCCAGAAAAGTAGAGATTGTTGGCCAATTAATTGCAAAGACCAAAGATGAGTCGGATCCTATTCACACACTTGCTCAGATTGGTGGAATAGAAATTGCAGCTCTTGTTGGTTACATACTGCGCGCAACCTCATTGCAGGTTCCAATTGTTTTAGATGGAGTTATTACTCTGGCTGCTGCAACAGTGGCACAGGCAATAAATCCAGGGATAGCACAGTTTTTGATTGCAGGACACTCTTCATCAGAACCAGGATCACAGATCGCAATTGCTCATCTAGGTTTAGACCCAATTCTTGATTTGGAACTAAGACTGGGTGAAGGTACCGGAGCACTACTTGCCCTACCCATCCTTCGAACCTCATGTCAGGGGCTTTCACGAATAGCTCGCATCTCTGATCTGCTTTAAGAAATCGCATATGTTTTTTTATCGTAAGTAAGAGAATATAATTATTTAAATAAATGTCACACTAAAAGTTCGGTAAGTAAAAGGCCCGCTTGCATGTAAACAATTACTCACAGCCAATACCTATAAAACTACCTCTAGATTTTCATAGATCAAGAATAAAAAAGAGTCGCCCTATAAGCCGGAAAGTCTCAGACTCGGTAGCTATGTGTTAATTGCTTGGAATTAAAAGACTAACTCCCACGCCAAGTGTGCTGATTGCCAGAACAATTGCACCTATTGGAATCAACTTAATCAGACCACCTGGTCTATCTCCTTGCTTCCTTGGCGCTCCGCCAAAGAATCCACCAGATATCAAGAGTGGAGAAGCAAACAATCCAATACGTAGCGCCCAAGTAATCGAATCACTAAATCTAGAGCTATCAAGAATCAGTTGAGCAATAATTGCTAGAAGAACTAAAACTCCAGCATGTGCATGTCCTGCTCGGAAGTAATCTCGCTGTTCAACAGTGATGTTCTCTGTGCCGACTTGGCGCTTAAGAATTGATAATAAAAAGTAACCACCAAAAGCGATAGTTGGTAGGGATATAAACGCAAGTGCGATCATCCAGCGTGCTGCATCAGACATCTCTTCTCCTTTGTCGAGTTAAATGGAGTGGCTCTCTTAGTTTTCCAATATTAACAGGATTTGTCACGCGAATATTGAATTTACTTCTCTAGTGATTTGAACTTGTATAGTTCAAGAGAATAACTCCAGTGATGATGAATGCAATAGCTGTTATCCGCCCCAAAGAAACTGGATCCTTAAATAAAATCATTCCTAGGATTGCGGTTCCCGCTGCACCAATTCCAGTCCAAACAGCATAAGCAGTTCCTATCGGAAGAGTCTTTAGAGACCAAGCCAATAAGGAAAAACTTCCCGATGCAAAAACCATGAAACCAATAGTTGGCCAAAGTTTAGTAAAATTATTCGAAAGCTTAAGCATTGATGCAAAACCAACTTCAAGTAGTCCCGCAGCTATTACGGCAATCCAGGCCATAAAACAATTCCCTCCAAATATTAAGGCGCCTTAAACTTCCTGTACTGTAACTTTACCTAACTTTTGGAAGATTCCAACCTTTTTTTATTGAAAGTGAGCGAAATAACACAATAACTAATCCGGCAATTAAAGCAACAGCTGCATTGGGCAGTGCGGTTGGCTCTAGAAAGACATACACAACGGCACCTAATGTGCAGGAGGTTCCAATAGTTTCGCGATGTAACAAAATTGGTTCTACCTGGCAAAGCACATCGCGAAGTAATCCCCCGGCAACGGCTGTTAAAACTCCTAAAATCAAAGCTGCATAACTTGGAGCACCATTATCAAGTGAGTATTGAATACCAGAAACTGTTGCAACTGCTAAACCTAATGAGTCCAATGCCAATACAACTTTTCCAACTGGTTTCTTATTTTTAAGTGCAATAGTTATGCCAACTGCCAACAAGATAGATAAGAAGTACCAAGGTTCTTGCAGCCAGATTGGACGCTCACCAAGAAACAAGTTACGAAGTGATCCACCAGTTAATGAGGCAACAGTGGCAATTAATAGAATTCCGGCGTAATCCATGCGACGATCAGCTGCGATTCGAGCACCAACCAAGGCGAATGCAAATGTTGCAATTATGTCCAAAATGGCAATCATGGGTTAAATGTATATGGAAATTATCAAGATCCATTAGTTGACTCGCTTCCAAGTTTTGAAGTGAATTTAAATAAATGATTTGTAAGAAAGCTGCCTTTTTTCTTGAGAGAATTGATTTGATTCCAAGTTCCTAAGAGCATCTAGTAGCCTCATATCCATGTCTGAGTCATTTGATTGCGTCATTTTGGGTGGTGGCCATAACGGTTTGACCAGTGCTGCATATCTGGCAAAAGCAAACAAATCAGTACTTGTGTTGGAAGCCTTGGAAGAAACCGGTGGAGCTGCGGTTTCTGTTAAACCTTTCAAAGGTCTTGATGCCAATCTTTCTCGTTACTCCTATCTCGTCTCTCTTCTTCCCCAACAAATCGTTGACGAATTAGATCTAAAACTTAATTTGATTTCAAGAACTATAGGTTCTTACACCCCTGTAAACATTGATGGAAAAGAAACAGGATTACTTGTAGAAAGAACTTGGGGGGCAAGAACTAAAGAATCTTTTAAATCTGTAACTGGATCAATGGAGGAATTTGATACCTGGAGTGATTTCTATTCTCGGATAGAAAAAGTAGCCCAAGTAATTGCTCCCACCTTGCTCAATCCCCTAATTAGTCAAGAAGAACTAAAACAGTTGGTAATTGAAGCAACTGATCAAGAAACCTACGATTGGTTATTTAGTATTCCTATTACTGAAACCATTGAAAAACTATTTAAAAACGATGTGGTCAGAGGAGTGGTTCTAACCGATGCGTTGATTGGAACATTTACCGATGGTCGAGATAAAGAACTACTAGGCAATAGATGTTTTCTTTATCATCTAATTGGTAATGGCAATGGAGAATGGAAAGTCCCTCAAGGTGGTATGGGACAAGTAAGTAAAGCTTTAGCTCAAAAAGCTCTTTCTTTTGGTGCTCAAATTAGAACGAATAGCAAGGTTACAAAAGTTAAGTCTGACGGTAAATCTGCTCAAATCACCTATCTTGATAAAGATGGAGTTGAGCAAGTAGTTGACGCAAAGTATTTATTAAGTAATTTTGCTCCTAATATTTTGAATAAATTACTAGGCAAAATTGATAATTCCAAAACAGAAGGCTGCCAGGTAAAGATAAATATGCTTCTTACTCGCCTGCCTAAACTTAAATCAGGTGAGGATCCAACATTAGCTTTTAGAGGAACCTTGCACGTTAATGAGAAATTAACTGAACTAGATAAGTCATTCCATGAAGCAACATCTGGACAAATTCCAACAGTACTTCCATCTGAAATTTATTGCCACACATTGACTGATAATTCAATTCTTTCTAAAGAGTTACAAGAAAAGGGTTATCACACAATTACCCTGTTTGGTTTGAACACCCCAGCGTCTCTCTTTGATAAAGATAATGACAAATCTCGAGAAAAAGTAAAAGAGTTGTATTTAGCTGGACTTAACTCTTTCTTCACCGAAAAAATTGAGGATTGCCTAGCAAAAGATATTGACGGCAATCTCTGCATCGAAGTAAAAACTCCTCAAGATATTGCAGAATCAGTTTTTCTACCCAGAGGAAATATATTTCATAGAGAATTACAGTGGCCATTTGCAGAAAATAGTAATGAAATAGGTAAATGGGGTGTTGAAACTGATATTGCCAATGTCTTTATTTGCGGAGCAGGTGCCAAAAGAGGTGGCGCAGTTAGTGGAATTCCTGGACGAAATGCTGCTCAAGCAGTTTTAATGGCAAGCTTTATTTAAAGCTTGTAATCTCCAGTAGTTATATGGCAGTGGAGTTAAGAAGCCAACAATTAACATGATTGGTATTACCCACCAAACCAACATTGCTCCCCCAGTTAACAAAATATCTGTCACATTCATGGCAACTTCCATTGAAATCATAGAAATTAAACTCATTCCAATGGCAGTTTTAAATGCAAGATTTAAAGCCATCTGACGAGAGAGAATAAAAGTCTCTAACATGATGGAAGTGATAAGTCCATTAATAATTGCCAAAAGCATTATTCCAAGCATTGGAAAAGCTATTTTTGTAATTTGAAAAAAGTATATTGTTCCAAAATCACCTATTGAGCAACCGATTAAGCACCACAAAGTATTTTTAGAAGCTTGAGTCCAGGTACTTTTAACTTTCCAAGAAATATTTAAAGTCATTGTGCTCATGTCTTTAATACTACTCCTGTTTGTTAGATCATCCAGCTTTCTGAAGAGTTATATTCGGCTTTAGTAATCAATCTTTGATCAGCGCCAACCACAACTGTGTCTGATGACACATTCTTTGTCACCACAGCGTTTGCTCCGATAATTGCGTTTTTACCAATTGTTATATTTCCTAAAATTTTGGCACCAGCGCCAACAAAAACACCATCTTCAATAGTTGGATGTCTCTTTCCTTTATTTAATGATCGGCCACCCAGTGTTACTCCGTGATAAAACATCACGTCATCACCAATTATTGCGGTTTCACCGATTACTACACCCATGCCGTGATCAATAAAAAATCTTCTACCAATTTTGGCCCCTGGATGAATTTCTACTCCAGTTAAAAAACGGTGATATGTGGACATCAATCTTGCTAATAAATACAGTTTTCTATTCCACACCCAATGAGTTATGCGATGTAGCCAAACAGCATGTAACCCAGGAGAAGCCAACACCAATTCCAATTTAGATTTAGGTGCAGGATCTCTTTTTAAAGCTGCATTAATATCTTCGCGAAATCTGATCATTGTTCCATTAAGTCTTGGTAAAGAACTGTTGATAAGTATCTTTCACCAAAGGAAGGAACAATCACCACAATAATTTTCCCATCAAATTCTGGTCTCTTTGCAACTTGTGCAGCTGCCCAAAGTGCTGCACCTGAAGAAATTCCAGCAAGAATTCCTTCTTCTGTTCCAGCTCTTCTGGCGTATTTAATTGCTTCTTCATTTGGTGCATCAAATACTTCGTCATAAATTTTGGTATCCAAAATCTCTGGCACAAAGTTTGGGCCAATTCCTTGTAAAGGATGTCCTGCCGGAGTTCCACCATTAAGAATTGGTGAAGCTGCTGGTTCAACTGCGAATATTTTTATATTTGGATTTTTTTCTTTCAAAACTTGTCCAATACCAGTGATAGTTCCACCAGTTCCAATTCCTGCTACTACTGCTACAACTTTTCCATCCGTATCATTCCAGATTTCTAATGCTGTTGTATTTCTGTGAATTTCAGGATTTGCAGGATTTGCAAACTGTCTAACTAGAAGAGCATCATCTTTACTGCCAATTTCTTCAGCTTTAGCAACTGCACCCTTCATTCCTTCAGGACCTGGAGTGAGCACAAGTTCTGCACCATATGCCCTAATTAAAGTTCTACGTTCTTTGCTTACAGAATCAGGCATAGCCAAAATAACTTTGTATCCTCTTGCTGCACCAACCATTGCTAAGGCAACGCCAGTATTTCCCGAAGTAGCTTCCACAATTGTTCCACCTGGTTTTAATTTTCCAGATTTTTCTGCATCATCAATCATGGCAATACCAATACGATCTTTAACAGTGGACGATGGATTATAGAATTCTAATTTTGCATAAACTTGAGCTTTTGCTCCGTCAGTGATGCGATTGATCTTTACTAATGGGGTGTTTCCAACAACTTGGGTGATGTTGTCATAGAGCTTCATTGATTCGGTCTCCTGTTTATGTATAGAAAAACTTGATACCTCAACTTTAGAGGGGCTTTATTGGGTGCGCGAGTCGGATAAATTACTTGCAAAGACTTTGCAACAACAATTGGTTAACCTTTTTTAGCCACCAAATATGCGCTAACTTATGGATTGAAGGAGAATAGATTCATGAATCATTGGCTGCTAATTGCGTCTGTATTAGCACTATCGAGTGCTTTTGGACTATTCCTTCATTTCACTAGAGGAAAGCTAACTAAAAAATATTCCAATGAAATACTTTTCAATCAATTAAAGATTGGTCAAGATTTAGGAAAGAAAGCTACGATTTTGTTATTCAAAACAGAATATTGCTCAACCTGTCCTGGGCTAAAAAGACAAATTAATGAACTGATCAAAAATGATAAGGGAATCTCTTTCTATGAAGTAGATGCTGTGGAAAGAATTGAACTAGCCAAGAAGTTGCATGTTAAAAGCTCTCCTACTGTTTTGTTTTTCAATGAATCAGGGTTAGAAGAAGGCAGAATTGTTGGTGCTCCTAAAAAAGACCAATTACGAAATACTCTAGAAAAAATAACAACAATCAAAATGGAGAAAACAAATGCAAATTGATGCCAGAGGTCCTAGATTTGGTGCTGCAATAACACTTGTTGTTTTATTACTGGTCATCTACTTTGAAAGCGCTCTGCTCCTTGCAATCCAAACTTTATTTTGGGCAATTGGCGCATTTGCTGGTCCACACAAAAGTCCTTATGGTTTTGTTTTTAAAACATTAGTTAAGCCAAGACTTAAAGGTGTTGGAGAATTAGAAAATGTTAAACCTCCTCAATTTGCTCAATTAGTTGGCTTCTTATTTGGAGTTGTGGGCTTGATTGGTGTGGCCATCGGTAGTTCAACCGTGTTTCTAATTGCAACAGCATTTGCCCTAGCAGCAGCATTCTTGAATTCTGTGTTTAATTTCTGCCTAGGTTGCGAGATGTATTTACTCTTGGTGAGGGCAAGACTTATTAGATAGTAGGCTCTGCAATTATGTGGTGAGAAAGATCAGCAAGGGAGAAAAAATGGGTTTCAAACTGGGTCCTGTGGATTTATTGATAGACGGAGTATGGACTAAATCCTCACAACGATTTCCGGTTACTAATCCTGCTGATAATTCTGTAATCACCGAAGTTGCAGACGCAAATGTTCAAGACGCAATTGCTTCAGTTGATTCATCCCACGAAACCTTTAAGACGTTTTCCCAAACTTCACCAAGATCTCGTGCTGAGATTCTAAGAAAAGCATTTGAAATTATGACTAGTGAAATAGATTACTGTGCTGAATTAATTTCTCTAGAAAACGGCAAAGCACTTAAAGACGCAAAAGCAGAATCTGTTTATGCAGCTGAATTCTTTCGCTGGTTTTCCGAGGAAGCATCGAGAATCACAGGTGATTTTAGATATGCCCCAAATAGAGATAAAACAATAATCACTGATCACAAACCAATTGGTGTTGCAGCATTAATAACCCCATGGAATTTTCCAGCTGCTATGGCCACCAGAAAAATTGGTCCAGCTATTGCAGCAGGTTGCACCATGATTCTTAAACCAGCTTCTGAAACTCCATTGACAGCACTGTGGATTGCAGATGTTATGCAAAGAGCAGGTGCGCCAAAAGGTGTAGTTAATGTTTTGACCACTTCAAAATCTAGTGAAATTATTTCGACCATAATGAGCGATCAACGAGTTAAAACAGTTTCGTTTACAGGTTCAACTTATGTAGGAAAGATTTTGCTCCACCAAGCCGCTGATTCAGTTATGCGATGTTCCATGGAACTCGGCGGTAATGCACCATTTGTGGTCCTAGAGGGTGCAAATGTTGATAGCGCAGTTGCAGGTGCCATGGTTGCCAAGATGCGAAATGGTGGTGCTGCTTGTACAGCTGCAAATAGATTCTATATTCACGAATCTGTGTCAAAAGAATTTTCTCAAAAATTTGGGGACGCTCTTGCAGCATTAAAAGTTGGTCCAGGAGTTAATCAAGACACCGATTTAGGTGCAATGGTAAGTATTAAAGAAAGAGACAAGATTGTTGATTTAATCGAGAAAGCAAAAGCTGAAGGTGCGAATGTTATTTCCACAACTAAAGTTCCTGATAGTGGAGCGTTCTTATCTCCACATGTAGTAACTGGAGTAAAACATGGTTCAGTTCTAACTAGAGAAGAAATTTTTGGCCCCGTTGCCCCAATAGTTGAATTCCAAAAACAATCAGATGCAATCGAAATGGCAAACGACACAGAATATGGATTAATAAGTTATGTCTACGCCAAGGACGGTGCCGAAGGCATTAAAGTAGCCCGCCAAATGGATACAGGCATGGTGGCAATTAATCGAGGTGTCGCTTCTGATCCTGCTGCGCCATTTGGAGGCATGAAAGAATCTGGCTTAGGGCGCGAGGGTGGATTTGCGGGAATTCACGAATTCCTGGAACCACAATATTTTGCTGTTGATTTGTAGTCTAAAACTTTTCCTAAATGAGTAAGTAATTTAGAAGTCATATTTAGCTGTTTCTTTCACGAGTTCTTTTAATCGTGAAAAGGGAAAGTAGGAACAGTGTTTTAAAGCAAATCTCCTCGAAGCTTGAATGCTATGGCAACTCGTTCAACTGAAACCACAAATGCCGCTGTTCTTAAATCACAGCCATATTTAAGGGATGCTTCCCAGGTTGAATCAAAAGCTATTTTCATTCTGGTGTCTAATTCATCCCTAAATCTTTCTATAGGCCATCTAAATTCTTGAATGTTTTGTGTCCATTCAAAATAGGAACCCATCACACCACCTGCGTTTGCCAAAATATCTGGAACTACCACTACCCCACGCTTTTGTAATGCTTCATCAGCTTTTAGTGTTAAAGGTTGGTTTGCGCCTTCCACAATTATTTTTGCTTGAACTTTTTCATGATTTGAATCGTTAACCACTCCACCAAGTGCGGCAGGAATTAACATGTCACAATCCATAGTTAATATTTCATCTCCTGAAACATCTTTACCATCTGGAATATCTGAAACTTTTTTGTACTTTCCAAAGATTTCTTTTACGTTAAAACCTTTATCGTTGATTTTTCCACCAGTTACATCTGCTAACCCAACAACTTTCATTCCAGCTTCTTGAGCAGCAAGTGCTGCATAAACTCCCACATTTCCAAATCCTTGAATGGCAACTCTTATGTCACTTGGTTTCTTATTGAGTTTTAAGAGAGCACCAATAGCTACCCCAATTACTCCTCGACCAGTTGATTCTTCTCTTCCAGGTGCTCCAAATAATCCAAGTGGTTTACCAGTTACTACAGCTGGAGAAAATCCATTAATTCTTTGGTACTCATCCATCATCCAGGCCATGGTTTGTGCATCTGTTCCCATATCAGGTGCCGGTACATCGCGATGAGGGCCAATAACATTTACCATTGTCCTAGTCCAACGTCTTGTCACTTCTTCTTTTTCTCTCAAACTTAAAGTTGTGGGATCAACAGTCACCCCACCTTTACCGCCACCAAATGGCACGTCAACTAACGCGGTTTTCCAAGTCATAAGACTTGCTAAAGCTCTTACTTCATCTAAATCAACAGATTGGTGATACCTAATTCCACCTTTTCGAGGACCTCTTGCTGAAGAATGTTGGATACGATAACCAGTTAAAACATCTATGCCACCAGATTCTCTTCTTAAAGGAATCGAAATTATTAATTCACGTTCTGAAGTTGAAAAAGCTTTAACGAAATCTTTGGAAAGTTTAAGTAATTCGCCAGCTCTAAATACGTAAGCATTAACTTCTTCAAGTGCACTAACACCCTTGTTAGACATTTTTATCCTCTTTTCTTATTTATTCTACGTCCAAACTGGCTCTTGGACTTCCTTAACGTTGCCCTCTTTATCTAGCAAGAAGAAACGGTCAAAATTCTGTACAAACCATCTATCGTGAGTAACAGTCAACACAGTTCCGTCAAAAACATCAAGTGCTGCTTCTAAGGCTTCACTGCTTGTTATATCTAAGTTATCTGTTGGTTCATCTAAAAGTAACAAAGTCGCACCGGAGAGTTCCAATAAACAGATTTGAAATCTGGCTTGCTGTCCTCCGGAAAGTGTTAAGAATAATTGATCTGATTGAGCACCTAAACCATAACGGGATAATGTCCCAACAGCTGCAGCAATTTGCAAAGATTTTTCTTCCCACAAAATTTCAGTTAAGGTTTTCCTACTCCATTCAGGATGATCATGGGTTTGCGCAAACCAACCTGGGTCCACTCTGGAACCTAATTTCCAATCTCCAGTGTGTCTGACAGTTTCATCTCCCCCAAGAAGTCTTAAGAAGTGAGATTTACCTGTTCCATTTCCTCCCAAAAATGCCACTCTCTCGCCATAAAACAATTCCATATCAAATGGTTTAGTTAAATCAGTTAATTGCAAATCTTTACAAACAATTGCTCTCACAGCAGTTCTGCCACCTTTGAGTTTCATTTTTAATCGTTGTGGTGGAGGGGGTGCTTGTGGCGCTCCTGCTTCTTCAAATCTTTTCAATCTAGTTTGCATAGCACGATATTTTGGTGCCATCGCGGGAGAAGATTTGGTTTGCATATGAAGTGTTTGCACTAAGTCTTTTAGTCTTTGGTGTTCATCTTCCCAACGCTTTAATAACTCACCTAATCTTTCATGTCTTTCTTGTCTTGCTTCGTAATAAGTACCGAAACCTTTACCGTGCACCCACGCAGTTCCACCTTCAATGGTGATAATTCGATCAGCAGCTCTAGTTAAAAGAGTTCGATCATGGCTAATTAGCAGAATTGTTTTTGAAGACTCTTTTAATTGGTCTTCTAACCAATTTTTTGCCGGCACATCAAGATAGTTATCTGGTTCATCAAGTAGTAACACTTGATCAGGACCTCGAAGCAATGCTTCTAGAATTAATCGCTTGGCTTGGCCACCGGAAAGTGTTTTTAATTCCCTGAATTTACATTTTTCATAATCCATGCCCACTGCTGCTTGACAACAAACATCCCACAAAATTTCGTTGTCATATCCCCCGGCATCGGCATATTCTGCCAAAGCGTGGGCGTATTTCATTTGAATATCTTCACTTTCGTCTTCCATCATCGCTAATTCACAAGCTTCAACATGTTTTATTGCTGCTTGAATTCTTTTAGGCGAAACAACTTTTAGTGCATCTGCCACTGTGGCGTTTAGTCCAAGGGAAGCCAACGCGGTGTCGTGTTCTTCAACTTTTTTTGCCGCACCAGTAAGAAGCTGAGGCATCACACCTAAGCCACCTGAAACTGAGGTTGAGCCTTCATCGGCATTTAAAACACCGGTAATAATTTTGAAAAGAGTTGATTTTCCTGCCCCGTTGTCACCAACTAAGGCTGCAGTGATTCCTTCACCAACTCGAAATGAAACATCGTCAAATAAAAGTCGACCGGTGGGAAGTCGGTATGCAATGCCATTAACTTCGATTGCACCCATATATTCCTAACTTAGTCGACACATAAAAAGGCTGGGCGGTTAAGCCCAGCCTTATTAATTCTTAACTTTTTTGTTTTATGAACAACCGCTGGTGTTACCGCATCCTTCACAGACGAAGCATGATCCAGCCATTCTCATTTTCACACCACAAGTCATACATAGTGGTGCATCAGATTTTAAGCCAGTTAAAGCTTCCAAAACTTCCATGGAACTTCTAGCTGGTGCAGCTTTTGTTTTTTCTACAACAGGAAGTGTTGTAGTTGGCACAAATTCTGTGGTACTGGCTTGAATTTCTGCTGGGGAGCCGTAAGTTTCGTTGACTGCATTTTTTCTTTCTTCAGCAGTAAAGATACCCAATGCTCCTCTGTGATCTTCTGGCAAATAATCCAGGGCTAATCTTCTAAAGATGTAATCCATTACAGATTGAGCGATACGAATATCTTCGTCATCGGTCATTCCTGATGGTTCAAATCTCATGTTGGTGAACTTTTGCACGTATTGCTCAAGTGGCACACCGTATTGCAAACCAATTGACACTGCAATTGAGAATGCATCCATGATGCCAGCAAGAGTTGATCCTTGCTTGCTCATTTTTAGGAACACTTCACCTAAACGACCATCGGCATAGGCAGATGTTGTCATGTAACCTTCAGCACCCGCTACTGAGAATGAGGTTGTCAATCCTGCGCGTGATTTAGGTAGACGTTGACGAATTGGCAGTGCACTAATTCCTTGAGGTGTAGAAGATGATTCTTCTTTACTACTTGCATCACTTAGAGGTTGTCCAACTTTGCAATTATCGCGGTAGATTGCCAAAGCTTTCAAACCATATTTCCAACCTTGGTAGTAAACATCTTCAACTTCTTCAACTGTGGCAGTTGAGGGCATGTTTACGGTTTTAGAAATTGCACCAGATAGGAATGGTTGAGTTGCAGCCATCATTTTCACGTGTCCCATTGGGCTAATGAAACGAATTCCCATTGCGCAATCAAACACTGAATAATGTTCTGGTTTTAGACCAGGAGCATCAATGATGTTTCCGTTTTCACCGATGTATTCCACAATTGCTTCAACTGTTTCTTCGGTGTAACCAAGACGACGAAGTGCTCTAGGAATTGTTTGGTTCACAATTTGCATTGAACCGCCACCAACCATTTTCTTGAATTTAACCAATGCAAGATCTGGTTCAATTCCGGTGGTGTCACAATCATCATCAAACCAATGGTTCCTGTTGGTGCTAACACACTTGCTTGTGCGTTTCTATAACCATGAACTTCGCCTAGTTTGATTGCTTCTTGCCAAACTTGTGTTGCTAATTGATGAACTGAACGATCTAATTCGCTATCAATTTTTACTGCATCATTTGCTGCAGCATGTTTACGAATTACACGTTTGTGTGCATCGGCGTTACGTGCATAACCAACATATGGTCCAACTATGGCTGATATTTCAGCACTTCTCTTGTAAGAAGTACCAGTCATCAATGAGGTAATGGAACCAGCTAAAGCTCTTCCTGCATCTGAGTCATAAGCAAGACCAAGTGCCATTAACAATGCACCAAGGTTTGCATAACCAATTCCTAGTTGACGGAAATCTCTAGTGGTTTGACCAATTGCTGGAGTTGGAAAATCTGCAAATGAGATTGAGATTTCCATAGCGGTGATAACAAATTCAACTGTTTTCTTGAACTTGTCAGCATCGAAAGTGTCATCATCTTTTAAGAACTTCATTAAGTTCAAAGATGCAAGGTTACAACTTGAGTTGTCAAGATGCATGTATTCAGAGCATGGATTAGAAGCATTAATACGACCAGTTTCTGGACTGGTGTGCCAGTCGTTGATTGTGGTGTCGTATTGAATACCAGGATCAGCACAACCCCAAGCAGCTTCAGAAAGTTTTCTGAATAGTGATCTGGCGTTAACAGTTTTAACTGTATGACCATCTGCACGTGCTGTCAAATTAAAGTCTTGATTGTTTTCATAAGCTTTCATGAAATCATCAGAAACTCTTACAGAGTTATTTGCGTTTTGGTATTGCACGGAAATGATGTCTTTGCCACCAAGATCCATATCAAAACCAGCGTCACGTAGAGCTCTAATTTTGTCTTCTTCGCGAGCTTTGGTGTCAATGAATTCTTCAACATCTGGATGATCAATATCAAGCACAACCATTTTGGCAGCACGTCTAGTTGCGCCACCTGATTTGATTGTTCCTGCTGATGCATCAGCACCACGCATGAACGAAACAGGACCTGAAGCTGTTCCACCTGAAGAAAGTAATTCTAGAGATCCACGGATGCGTGAAAGATTAACTCCAGCACCTGATCCACCTTTGAAAATTACGCCTTCTTCTTTGTACCAGTTAAGAATTGAATCAATAGAATCTTCCACAGACAAGATGAAGCAGGCGCTTACTTGTTGTGGTGCAGTTGTTCCAACGTTGAACCAAACTGGTGAATTGAAAGAAAATACTTGATGTAACAACATATAAGTTAATTCTTCTTCAAATACTTTTGCATCATTATCCGATCCAAAGTATCCGCCAACTTTTCCAGCTTTGGTGTAAGTAAGAACTACTCGGTCAATTAATTGTTTTAATGACCATTCGCGATTCTCAGCACCTACTGCGCCACGAAAGTATTTGGTAGTAACGATAGTGGAAGCATTAACAGACCAAAAGTCTGGAAATTCTGTTGCTTTTTGTTCGAAAACAACTTCTCCGGTCTTCCAATTGTTTTGAACTACGTCGCGACGTTCCCATTTAACATCGTCGTAAGGATGAACTCCTTCTTTGGTGAACACGCGTTGCATTGCTAAACCACGTGCTTGTTTGCGGCCTAATTTAAATCCGCTGCTTATGATGTCTGTCATTTTCTTTTCCCTTTTTCTTTTAGTTGTTAAATTTTCTAACTTCTCTTATTTCTCCGAGCCGTCCTCGACACTTTTGTCACTGTTTGTGGCAATAGCGACGGCGACGTCCCCGAGTTCACGAGCTGTGCGAAGTAGTGAAATCTCTGCTTCAAAATCTTCTAAAGATTCGTAAGAGCGATACACACTTGCGAAACGCAAATAAGCAACTTCATCTAATTCACGAAGTGGAGAAAGTGTTGCTAACCCAACTTCATGTGAATCAACTGCTGCTGCACCAGATGCGCGTACTGCTTCTTCTACTTTTTGTGCGAGTAATGCCAAGTCATCATCTGTGACAGGTCTGCCTTGGCAAGCTTTTCTTAAACCATTAACAACTTTTGCTTTTGAAAACGGTTCAATCACACCACTTCTTTTCACCACACTTAATGTTGCAACTTCGATGGTGGTGAATCTGCGATCACATTCAGGACATTGACGACGGCGCCTAATTGCTGAACCATCATCTGTTGCTCTGGAATCCACAACTCTGGAATCGGAGTGACGGCAAAAAGGACAGAACAATGCCTAACTCCAATCAAATAGGGTGTGGATAACCGTGATTTTCGCCCTGTGGATAACTGGCTGGTAGCCTTCGTCTTTTGGGCCCATCTGCTGTGGATAACTTGGGTTTAACCCCAACTAATGGACGTTTCCGCCATTTCCACCACAAGATGTAGTGCTACATTACTGCGTTCATCTGACATTTGCAATCACCGGCCACCGCGATTTAAGTTAAAGGTGTTTCAGGAGTTACAGGAGTGACGTTTTCGCAGGTCAAAGCCTAAATGAGAACTAAACCAGAAACTAACCACGGCGTGTCTGAGCTTTGAAGGTGTGTCGCAGATGGAGGAAAACCTTCACAATTAATTAAGAAAGAATTAATCGTTGCACAATATGAAACTCCACAAAAAGGTGAAACAATGGCCCCATCACCTACTAAGGAGTTCACCAGTGAAAAAACTAATTTTGCCAATCGCAATTCTCTCTTTATTGCTAACAGCTTGTGGTGGTGGACCAAATGGTGGTGACGGACAAAACAGTGCTGGTGGTGTAACTGAAGGTTTTCTTTGTGAAAAAGAAGGTGATCGTGGACAAAGCGAAGATGGTAACGAATTAGTTTGCCAAGTTATGGGTGATGGAAAATTAGTTTGGAGACCAGAAGGTGGCGAAAAACCAATGGGTGGTGGCACAATTTCGCAAATTTTTTCTGGCGGCCAATGTGATGCCGACTCAAAAGTAAATAAATATACAGCAGGCATTGGTGATGTTTCAAAAATGTCACATATTTATCCAATGGGTGGCATGCTCACTACTCACATCACGCCTATTGATCACATTTATGTTTACTATCCTGAGAACTCTCAAACACCAGTAGCAGATGGTTCATATCTAGTTACAAGTCCAGCGGATGGCAAAATTGTTGGTCTTGAGGATTTCCAAAAAACAAACAATTATCCATATCCTGACCACAGAGTCATAATTGAACATTCTTGCGATCTTTATTCAGTATTTATTCATATTGGAAAATTGGGTGAAGGTATCGCAATGGGTGCTGCGGTAAAAGCGGGACAAACTGTTGCAGATGACTCTGTATCTCCAGGATATGATTTTTCAACATTTGATCAGAATGTAAAACTTGCATTTGCAAATCCTGATTCATACTCACAAGCAGAATCCTGGAAAAGCTATACAGCAAATCCTTTTGACTATTTTCCAGCAGCAGAGAAAAGTAAATTAGAAGCAATATCACTAAAAACCTCAGCGCCATTCGACGGCAAAATTGATTGGGACCAAGAAGGAACAGCTCAAGGTAACTGGTTTGAAAAAGATTCAAATGGTTATCGAGGCAAGGGTGATCAAACAGCAAGCTATGACAATCATGGCAAAGTTGCACGAGGCTACTGGGATACCCATTTAGCGATTGCTCCAGACGCAGTTGACAACAAATCATTTATCTACAGCATTGGAGATTGGGAAGGCTGCCCATGCCAATTCATGAGTGTTGGCAACGTTGATCCAAAAACAATTACCTCATCTGCTTCAACTCCCACAGTTATTTCGTTGGTTGAATTTGAGATTAAGAACTCAGATGGATCTGCGCACAATCCAAATAAACCTAAAAAGGGTTACACCCTAAGTGGTTCAAATAAAGTCGTTGGTTTGTTGGCCGTGCAAGTAAATGCTGATGGAACCATTAAGGTTGAAAAGATACCTGGGCAAACCGATGCTAAAACTTTTACAGGTTTCAGCGAAAATGCTAGAACCTATGTCAGATAAGGAAACGATTTGACTGCCTCTGGATTTCTCATCAAAAAGAGTATTTGTCGAAGGTGGTATTTTTCTGACTGGGCAAACTCTTATCGGTGTGTCGCAGGTGATGCTACCTGCGCATAAAAGTTGATTTAATTGTTACCTAAATTGGCAACATGTTCATACCCCAAATATTGAGATAACCTTTGTCGTCAAGGAGTTGGTGATGTCAAAGAAGATATCCGTTGCGTTAGCGCAGGTCACACAACGCCAATTTACAAATGACTTGACTGAATACACCCGAGAAATAGAAAAAAATCTTAGCGGCTCTTCCGAGACCCAAATGGTGGTTTATCCAGAACTTCATTTATTCGGCTCGGATACCAGTGCTAAGGCATTGCAAGAAATTGCACAATCCCTCGACAGTAAATTCGTAGCAGATCTAGGTGAAATAGCCAAGCGATTTGGTATCTGGTTAATTCCAGGAAGCATCGTGGAGCCCGCACCCGATAATGGGGTGTACAACACCGCCTTGGTATTTAATCCTGCTGGAGAATTGGTTTCATTTTATAGAAAAATCTTTCCCTGGCGTCCTTCTGAGCCATTTACCATGGGTAGTGAATTTTCAGTCTTTGAACTCCCGGGACTAGGTCGTGTTGGCTTAAATATTTGTTATGACATCTGGTTCCCAGAGATAACCCGACAACTAACTTGGATGGGTGCGGAATTAATAGTCAATCTTGTTAGAACAACAACTCCAGATCGCAAGCAAGAATTAGTTTTAGTTCAAGCAAGCTCAATTGTAAACCAAGTTTATATCCTAAGCATCAATGCAGCAGCCCCCATAGCCGTGGGTAGATCTATAGTTACGGATCCAGATGGTGACATCGTTGAGCAAGCACTTGATGACAGTAATTTATTCATCTACACCGATATTGACTTCGATCGTGTTGCGCAGATAAGGTCTCAGGGAACTGCAGGAGTTAATCGAATGTGGGAACAATTTCTGCCGCACGATCCGGACATAAATCTTCCGATTTACGCTGGACGAATAAATCCACGGACATGGCGCCCGGGAATGATGAATAGCAACAAGGAGAAAGAAACATGACAACACTGCAACGTACGCTGGGTTTGCGCTCAGTAGTACTTTTCGGCCTTGCTTATATGACACCAATTATTGTTCTCGGAATATTTGGTATCACGGCCGATATAACCTTTGGAGCAAGCGCTGGTGCATATGCGATTGGTCTGATTGCAATGCTCTTCACTGCATTCTCATACGGACAGCTAGCTCGGGTATTCCCTGTTGCCGGCTCTGCCTATACCTATGTTCGTAAATCAATCAATGACCCTTTGGGATTTTTGGTTGGTTGGGCAATTTTACTCGACTATCTATTCTTGCCGATGGTTATTTGGCTAATTGGGGGCGCTTATCTACAAGCACAATTCCCATCAGTTCCATTTGCAATTTGGATCCTTCTATTTATTGCAATTACAACCGCACTAAATATCATCGGTTTTAAAGTTGCAGATAAAGCAAATTTTGCACTGATGGCGTTCCAAAGCTTGGTGATGATTATTTTCGTCGGACTTTGTATCGCATACGTGGCTGGTGGTAACGGAATGGGTACCTTGTTTTCACTTGAGCCGTTTTATGCCAACACAACTACCTGGACCGCTCTAACAGCGGGAGCTGCAGTTTCGGCTTATTCATTCCTCGGATTTGATGCGGTAACTACATTGACCGAAGAGACAAAGGATCCAGAGAACACTATTCCAAAAGCAATCATGCTGGTTGCCTTAATTGGTGGTGCCATATTTATAGTGACTGCTTACTTCACTACTTTGGCAAAACCAGGAAATGAATTTAAAGAAGTTGGTTCTGCTGCATTTGAAATTGCAGTAATGATTGGCGGCGCCTTCTTTAGCTCGGTATTCCTTGCAGGTTTAGTTATTGGTCAATTCGCTAGCGGACTTGCAGCTCAAGCAAGTGCTGGTCGATTGCTCTTTGCAATGGGTCGCGATGGCGTTCTTCCTAAGCGGCTTTTTGCAAAATTAAACGATGCATATAAGACGCCAGCTCCTGCAATTATTGCAGTAGGGGTAGTTGGCCTCTTAGCGCTTCAGCTCGATATTGCAACGTCAACTTCATTTATTAGCTTTGGCGCATTTACTGCATTCACTTTGGTAAATATCTCAGTCATCGCTTATTACTTGAAGAACCGCAGCGCAGGTAAGAACGTTTTGACCTGGGTACTGGTACCGGTTATCGGAGCAGTAGCTGATGCATATCTGCTTTTGCAATTAGATGACAATGCAAAACGACTGGGGCTAATCTGGTTAGCAATAGGAGTCCTAATCCTTCTAGTAATTACTAAAGGATTTCGTCAGAAGACTCCTCAGATGAGTGATCCAGTTGGGATGTAACAACAAATAGGAAGTAAATGGGGTGGGCCTAAAAAGGCCCACCCCATTTTTTTGAAAAATCAATATATGAAGTTTAAGTACTTGCTAAGCCTGATGGATATAGTGTTTGTGGTCAATAAGTAGATCATAAGACCTTACTTCCTTTGACTGTCATGACTTGATAAAGTCAAAGCATGAGCACAACTGGATTTTTAACCACTAAAAGCGTAAGACGCAGCTGGTATTTGTACGACTGGGCAAATTCTGCTTTTTCCACCACCGTTATAAGTCTTTTTCTGGGACCTTACTTAACTTCAATTGCTGAGAGTGGTGCTGATGCTTCCGGCATGATTTCAATCTGGGGATTAGAGATGCGCCCAGGATCTTTGTTTCCTTACGCAATTTCATTTTCAGTATTTATGCAAGTCTTCCTGTTACCAATAGTTGGTGGCGTAGCCGATCGAATCAAAAGTAGAAATGGTTTCTTAGCTTTTTTTGCTTACCTGGGATCTATTTCCACAATGTGTTTATATTTTGTTAAAGACGACAGATTTGCACTGGGAGCTTTTCTCTTAATTACAGCCAACATTTCATTTGGGGCAGCAATGGTGGTGGCAAATTCTTATTTGCCAGATTTGGCTTCACCAGATCAACGAGACACACTTTCATCACGTGGCTGGTCTTCTGGTTATGCCGGAGGAGGATTACTTCTCTTATTAAACATTGTTTTTTACGCAGGTTATGAATCATTTGGCATTACCCAGGTAGAAGCCGTACGAATTTCTCTAATGTCGGCTGGTATGTGGTGGGCAATTTTTACTTTGTTCACAGTGCGGGGCTTAAGAAGCCTTAATAGACCAGTTGGAGTGGTAGGCGCAGCTGCACTAACAGTTGGATTTAAGGAACTAAAAAATACTATTAAGGATGTTCGAAAGTATCCTGAAACTTTAAAGTTTTTGATTGCATATCTATTTTATAATGATGGTATTCAAACTGTAATTGCGATTTCTGGCACCTATGCAATATTGCAATTGAAATTAAGTGAAATTTCTTTAATCATTGCCATAGTTATCGTGCAGGTAACCGCGTTTGCTGGTGCACTAATACTCGGTAAACTTTCAAATCGAATTGGTGCCAAAAAAGTGGTGCTTATTACTTTAGTTATTTGGACAATTATGGTTATTATTACCTATGCCCTACCTGCTGGTCAGCAAAATCCTTATTTAGTAATTGCCGCCGGTATTGGTTTTGTGTTGGGTGGCAGCCAAGCCTTATCTAGATCCCTTTATTCTCAAGTTATTCCACGTTCTCAAGAAGCCCAATATTTTTCGTTTTACGAAATCAGCGAACGTGGCACCAGTTGGTTAGGAACATTTGCCTTTGGGGTGGCCTACGGGTTAACCGGTTCTTATCGTCAAAGCGTGTTATTGATTATTGCTTTCTTTATCGTGGGAGGTTTGCTGCTCTTAAGAGTTAACATTCGACAAGCAATTGAAGAATCTGGAAATTCTCAACCTAAAGTAGTTTAAAAACTATTTACCTAAAGTGGCGCGAACTGCTTGAGCAACAGCAGGTGTGACAGCAGGATCAAAAACGCTGGGCACAATAAATGAGGCATTTAATTGATCACTGCTTACTCTTTCAGCAATTGTTTTAGCTGCTGCTACTAAGACTTCATCTGTAACATTTTTGGCATGGGCATCAAGTAGCCCTCTAAAAATTCCTGGAAAAGCTAACACGTTATTAATTTGATTTGGGTAATCACTTCGACCAGTTGCCACCACTGCGGCATATTTTCGGGCAAGAGCTGGATCTATTTCAGGATTTGGATTAGCTAACGCAAACACGATTGATTTAGTGGCCATACCTTTAACGTCTGCTTCACTTAAAATATTTGGGGCACTGACTCCAATAAACACATCAGCTCCAACCAGTGCCTCACCTACTGTACCTACAAAATTATTTTTATTTGTATTTTCGACCAGCCACTCAGAATCTGCAGCTTTTTTAGAGCCTGTATGAATTGGTCCTAAATGATTAAAAACAATAATATTCTTCAATCCACTTCGAACTAATAATCTGGCGATGGCAGTTCCTGCGGCCCCTGCCCCAGTCATAACAACTTTGATGGAGTCAATCTTTTTACCCACAACTCTTAGTGCATTAGTTAATGCGGCTAGAACCACTATGGCTGTGCCATGTTGGTCGTCATGAAACACCGGAATATCTAGTAATTCTCTTAATCTTGCTTCTATTTCAAAACATCTTGGTGCAGAGATATCTTCTAAATTTATACCGCCATATACCGGGGCAATAAGTTGCACAGTTCTAACAATTTCATCAACATCTTGCGAATCTATGCACACCGGCCAAGCATCAATGTCAGCAAATCTCTTGAACAATGCAGCTTTACCTTCCATTACTGGAAGTGCTGCTGCTGCCCCAATATTTCCTAAACCTAAAACTGCAGATCCATCAGTAACCACCGCAACGGTGTTTCGTTTAATTGTTAATCTTCTTAAGTTTGTTGGATCATCTGCGATTGCTTGAGAAATTCTGGCTACCCCAGGGGTGTAGGCACGGGAAAGATCATCACGAGTTTTTAAGGGCACTTTAGAATTTACTTCAATTTTTCCACCTAAGTGAATAAGAAAAGTACGGTCAGATACTTTCTTAACTTGAGCACCTTCAAGCTTAGAAATACTTTCAGTGATTCTCTTAGCGTGATCTTCGTCTGTTGCGTTACAAGTCACGTCAACCACGATTGAATTATGTGTTGATTCCACGACATCTAAAGCGGTCAATACAGCACCAGCGTTAGAAACTGCAGCGGTTAGTCCACCTGTGGAATCTGCAGTTGCAGAAAGTTCAACACGAATCGTTACCGCATACCCAGGTGATGGTGTTGACATGTTTTTAAGTCTACTGAGCGGTCATTCCGCCATCGGCAGAGACAATTGAGCCTGTCATAAATGAGGCTTCATCGCTGGCCAAAAACAATGCTAAATGGGCAATTTCAATGGGCTCCCCTGGTCTTCCAATTGGTTGGAAATTTCCGATCTCTTTATAAATCTTTTCTAAACCACCCATCATTTCTGCATGAGCATAATTAATTGGCGTATCAACCCAGCCAGGACAAATTGCGTTACATCTAATTCCTAATTTTGCATAATCAAGTGCAATTCCTTTTGTTAGCATCACAACGCCTCCTTTAGAGGCAGAATAAACAGTTAAGAAAGGTTCAGAAACTATTCCATTTACACTTGAGATATTTACTAAAGAGCCGTTTTTATGTTTCAACATGTGTGGAATAGCTGCTCTACAGGTATACATTGAACCCTTTAAATTAACGTTCAAAGTCTTATCAATAATTTCATTTGATACTTCATGAAAAACCCCGGGAATATTTACCCCAGCACTATTTACTACAACATGTACTGTGCCAAATTCTTTAACACAAGTTTCAATTAAATCTTCACATTGCTTAAAATCTGAAACATCAGTCTTATGGGCAATAGATGTGCCCCCTGATTTTTTGATCTCATCAGCAACTTTTTGGGCACTCTCAAAATTAATGTCAGAAACAACGACCTTGCCACCTTCTGCAGCCAAACGAAGGGCAGTCGCTTTTCCAATGCCAGATCCTGCACCTGTGACAACGCAGGCTTTATCTTGAACGCGACCCATATTTTTCCCTTGTTTGTTAGTAGTAAAACTAATGGGTTTGCTCTAGAAAAACTAGAGCAAACCCATTAGACAATTACTTTTATGGCTTAGAGGTCAGACTTTGGACCTTTGAACCATTTACGTGCACCTGCATACCACCAAATCATTGCTCCGCCGATAACAATCAACATCGCAACTGGTGAATATTGGAAGGCTAACCAGGTGAAGTTTTCATTACCTGGCATACCTGCTGGTGTGGTTGGCAACATGAAGTAGATAGAAATCACTGCGATTTCTAGCACTGCAAGTGGTGCCATCCATTTCCATTTATTACCTAAGTTCCATGGACCTTGTTGGAACTTGTCACCCATTCTCCAACGTAAGAAAATTGGAATTGCAAATGATACGAACAAACCAATCACGGTTACAGAAGTAACAGCGAAGAATGCAACTGGAACAACTGTTCCTTCAGGTGCATAAAGTGCTGGCAGTGTTAATACCACTGCTGCTGATGCTGCACCGATAGCTGCGTTTGATGGGTTTCTGTTGCCATCAACTTTTCTTAACCATTTGCTTCCAGGCACTGCACCGTCGCGGGCAAAAGCAAACAACATGCGAGATGCTGCAGTTACGCAAGACATTCCGCATAGATATTGGCCCACACATGAGATAACCAAAATGGTTACCGCAAAGCCTTCAGGCAAAGCAGTTAAGAGAACTATTGGAGAGAAACCAAAGTTCTTATTTATTTCTTCTACGTTTGTTGCTGCGTAAAGCATTGATAGCAGCAAGATCCAGCCACCAATTCCTGAGTAGAAAATTGAGCGCCAAATACCTTTTGCTGCGGCAATGGATGCTCCACTTGTTTCTTCAGAAACGTGAGCTGAAGCATCAAAACCAGTGATTGTGTATTGGGTCAACAAGAAGCCAAGTGGCAACACGTAGAACCAGTAACTTGTCCAACCGCTGTTATTGATTTGGGTGGTGAACATCCAATTCAATGTTTGATGTTGTTCAGGTATGAATACCAAAATCAAAACGATGATTGACACACCAAATACGTGCCAGTAAACGTTTACGTTTTGCATCCAATGAATAATTTTTGCACCAAACACGTTAATAAGAACGTGAGTGATAACTGTTACCAAGAAGACCATGAAAACAAGACTTAGGTTTTCAATGCTCCAGGCTGGGTTGAATAAGCTCACTGTGAATGTGAAGAAGGTTGCGAAACCATAATCCACACCAGCAATAACTGCGATCAAACCAACAAGGTTTAGCCAACCAGTTAGCCAACCATGAACTGGTTTACCTAACTTGAGAGACCAATAGTAAATTCCACCAGCTGTTGGCATAGCTGAAACAAGTTCAGCCATACAAAAACCGATGATTAAAATTAATGAGGCAATAATTGGCCAGCCAATTGAAATTGCAACTGGTCCACCGTTATTCCAAGCTTGGCTAAATGTTGTGAAACATCCAGACAAAATTGAAATGATTGAGAACGAAACAGCGAAGTTTGAGAACCCACTCCACTTTCGTTCGAATTGCTGTTTGTAACCCAGCTCTGCTAAACGTCTTTCATCATCAGCATGCTGTGCAGTATTTGCAGCCATAGATCGCGTACCTCCCAGGGCAGTCATGACCATCACGACTACGCGCTTAGTAGGTATTCTTACCCCAAGATTGTGAACAAATGAAAGAGATTTAGAAAGAATTTTAGGATTAATTTTTGGTGTTTGTGGGGAAAAGTTTGTGCCCAATGGCACAAATTGGACTTTCTTAGTGCCTGATTGGTTCTACTCTTTCAAACTTCCAGTATTCAAACAACCAACCCCATACAGCAAACAGCACTAAACCAAGTCCTAATAACAAAATCCACACCGCAAAAATTAAACCTAAGAAAGTAATGGCAGTAGCTGCTGCCACAATCATGGGCCACCATGAATGAGGTGAATAGAAACCATAATCGGCTGGTGCTTCATTTTGTTGTGCTTCAGAATTATCTTCTGGTTGGTAGCCGATTCTTTTTTGTGTGAAAAGTAAAAAGAAGGCCACTAGTTCTGCTAATCCTGCGGTCAAAATTAGCGCAGTGGTGCCGACTGGTTCTCTAGTTACAAAGTAATAAATTGAACCGGTAACTATGTAGAAAAGGCCACCTAAAAAGAATAAGTATCCACCAGATTTCATGTTAGTTTCTTTTTCCTAATTTAGGTCCACCAATGGTGTCATCCAAAATATTTTTTCGCACCGGTAAATCGGCGTCAGCAAGTTCTGGGTGTGCTGCATCAAAAGCGGGACGCTCTGATCTGATTCGTGGCAATTCTGTGAAGTTATGTCTTGGTGGTGGACAAGAAGTTGCCCATTCCAAACTCATTCCCCAACCCCACGGATCGTTAACTTTTACTAATGGTGCTGTTCGCCAAGTTTTGTAAACATTCCACAAGAAGAAAAAAGTAGAAGCACCCAACAAGAATGAACCGATACTTGAAATTGTGTTTCCTAAAGTAAAACCATCACTAGCTAAATAATCGGCATATCTTCTGGGCATTCCTTTAATACCTAGCCAATGCTGAATCAAGAATGTGACCTGGAATCCAACAAAAACTGTCCAGAAGTGAATTTTGCCAATTGAATCATCCAACATTCTGCCGGTAAATTTTGGCCACCAGAAATAAAATCCAGCAAACATAGCAAAAACTACAGTTCCAAATACGGTGTAATGAAAATGAGCTACCACGAAATAGGAATCAGAAACATGGAAATCAATTGGAGGCATGGCCAGCATTACTCCGGTTAGGCCACCAATTAAGAAAGTAATTAAGAAACCAATAACAAAAAGCATTGGTGTTTCAAAGGAAATTGATCCTCGCCACATCGTGCCAATCCAGTTAAAGAATTTAACGCCCGTGGGCACTGCAATCAGCATTGTTGTTAAAGCAAAGAACGGCAATGACACAGCTCCGGTGACATACATATGGTGTGCCCATACTGCAACTGAAAGTCCGGAGATGGCAATAGTGGCAAAAACTAAACCTTTGTAACCAAAGACTGGTTTACGACTGAAAACTGGAATTACTTCACTAATGATTCCAAAAAATGGTAAGGCAATGATGTAAACCTCTGGATGACCAAAGAACCAAAACAAATGTTGCCACAGGATTGCTCCACCGTTTTCTGGCTCAAAAACTTGGGCACCAAAAGATCTATCTACTTCCAAAACAATTAAGGAAGCTGCTAGTACAGGAAAAGCCATCAAAACTAAAACACTTGTTAACAAAATTGTCCAAGTAAAAATTGGCAATCTAAACATCACCATGCCCGGTGCTCTCATGGTCAAGATTGTGGTGACGAAGTTGACTGCACCTAAAATAGTTCCCAAACCACTAATGGCT
>Ga0187843_10000546_pt1 | contig 26413 bp, 24 predicted proteins | sample SpaLakP09_SKY_43_FD_134516 | JGI IMG/M metagenome (GOLD analysis project Ga0187843, IMG submission 134516) | Oligotrophic lake water microbial communities from Sparkling Lake, Wisconsin, USA - SP09_SKY_43 | ecosystem: Environmental > Aquatic > Freshwater > Lake | place: USA: Sparkling Lake... | reverse complement strand
TCCTTGGCCAGGTAGGCCGCCAACAATCCATCGGCCGCCGCCTTGCCGGTATGCAGCTGTTTGGAATCGGCCGCATCGCGCAAAAACTCCCACAAACCCGCCGCCTGCGTCCCCGCCGAGCCCATGGCATGCAGGAACTGCTGCGCATCGAACTCCATGAGCTTGCCCACGGCTACCGCAGCGGCTAGCGTGCCCACGGTGCCGGTGGTATGGAAGACCCGGTAGTGCGAGCGGCCCATGAATTCACCGATGCGAATGCCCGCCTCATAGCCGGCCACGGCCGCCACCAGCAGGTCTGCACCCGTCTTGCCCAGCGCCTGCGCAGCCGCCAGCGCCGCCGGAAACACCACGGCCGCCGGATGAAATACCGAGCCATTGTGGACGTCATCCTGCTCCACCACATGGGAGGCCGCGCCATTGACCAGCGCAGCAAAGTAAGGCGTGGTCCCGCGACGGCTGGTGAGGATGGTCGATAGCCCTTGCTGCGGCCCCATCTGCGCTGCATAACGTTCGATGATGCCGACCTGGCGCGCCGTCTTGCCGGCCAGCGCCGAGGCGAACCAGTCGAGGTAGAGATCTTCGGCGCGGGCGATCACCGCTGACGGAATATCCTCATACCGCAGCCCGGCCAGGAAGGCCGCCAGCAGGCGCGAGGGGTGATGATCGGGCCTGACGTTTTCTGCACCAAGGGTGGACATCATTGCACTGGCTTGCATGGCGGGCCTCAAAAGGAACGGGGCAGACCGAGGATGTGCTCGGCCACGTAGGAAAAAATCAGGTTGGTCGAAATCGGCGCCACCTGGTACAGCCGCGTCTCACGGAACTTGCGCTCGACGTCGTATTCGCAGGCGAAGCCGAAACCGCCATGGGTCTGCAGGCAGACATTGGCCGCCTCCCACGAGGCCTTGGCCGCCAGGTACTTGGCCATGTTGGCCTGGGCCCCGCAGTTCTGGTGCGCATCGAAGAGCGCGCACGCCTGGTAGCGCATCAGGTTGGCGGCCTCGATCTCGATGTAGGCATCGGCAATGGGGAACTGCACGCCCTGGTTCATGCCGATGGGGCGATCAAAGACCACGCGCTCGTTGGCATAGGCCGTGGCCTTGTCGATGAACCAGTAGCCGTCGCCGATGCACTCGGCGGCGATCAGGGTGCGCTCGGCATTGAGGCCGTCGAGGATGTACCTGAAGCCGCGCCCCTCTTCGCCGATCAGGTTCTCGGCAGGGATTTCCAGGTTGTCGAAGAAAAGTTCATTGGTCTCATGATTGACCATGTTGAGGATGGGCCGCACCTCCAAACCCTTGCCGATGGCAGCTTTCAGGTCCACCAGGAAGATCGACATGCCCTCGGACTTCTTCTTCACTTGATCCAGCGGCGTGGTCCTGGCGAGCAGGATCATCAGGTCCGAATGCTGGACCCGCGAGATCCAGACCTTCTGGCCATTGACCACGTAACGATCGCCCTTCCTGACCGCCACCGTCTTGATGCGCGTGGTGTCGGTGCCGGTGGTGGGCTCGGTCACGCCCATCGACTGCAGGCGCAGTTCGCCGCTGGCGATCTTGGGCAGGTATTGCTGCTTCTGCTGTTCGGAGCCATGGCGCAGCAGCGTGCCCATGTTGTACATCTGGCCGTGGCAGGCGCCGGAATTGCCGCCGGTTCGATTGATCTCTTCCATGATGACCGAGGCTTCGGTCAGCCCCAGTCCGGAGCCGCCGTATTCCTGCGGGATCAGGGCCGCCATCCAGCCGGCCTTGGTGAGGGCATCGACGAACTGCTCGGGATAACCGCGAGCTTCGTCGACCTTGCGCCAGTACTCCGCAGGGAAGGTCTGGCACAGGTCACGCACGGCATCGCGCAGGTCGGTGTAGGCATCGGGGACGGCTTGATACGACATGAGGGGGGCTCCGTCTACAAATTCTATAAATGATTTATCTGGTATCAGTCCAGCAGGGCTTCGGCCTGCATCGCCAGTTCGCCACGTTCGTTCTGCGCCCACAGCGCGACACTCTTGCCATCGACAGCAGGCTTGCCGCACAGCGTGAAGGGCTCGGTATCGAACAGGGTGCCCACCGAGCGGAAGTTGAACTCGCGCATCACCGCCTGCGGCATTTCACGCGCCACCAGGTCGGCCAGCAAGGTGGCGATCAGCGGGCCGTGGACGATGAGGCCGGGATAGCCCTCCACCTCGGTGACATAGCTGCGGTCGTAATGGATGCGATGGCCGTTGAAGGTCAGCGCTGAATAACGGAACAGCAGCACCGGGTCCGGCTCCACGCGGCGCGACCAGCGCGCATCGGTGGGCGCGCTCTTCGGCACCACCGCCGGGGCACCCGGCTGCGGCAGGTCGCGGTAGACGATGTCATGCTCTTCGGTCAGGCACAGCTGGCCCTGATGGCGGAGGGTGTGCTGCACGGTGACGAAGGCCAGCGCACCGGTGCGTCCCTGCTTGACGTCCACACTGGTGATGCGCGAGGTCTTCTCAGCCGCAGCACCAATGGGCAGGGGCGCTGCAAATCGCAGCCGTCCCCCGGCCCACATGCGGCGCGGCAATGGCACCGGCGGCAGGAAACCGCCGCGCTGCGGATGGCCATCCGCGCCCACTTCCGACTGGCGGCACACGCTCCAGAAATAGATCCAGTGCCACAGCGGCGGCAGCGCATCGCCGGCCTGCGGCTGGCGCGGACCGTCCAGCGTGGCCGCCAGCGCTGCCGCCAAGGCCGGGCTCACCTGGTCGTGGCGCGTTTCGGTCTTGTCCAGCCACTGCCGCAGCAGGGTGAGATCGAGGTCGGGGTGGGACATGTCTCATCGCATCGTGGTTATTGGTTGGGCGCCAGTCTGTGGCGTCCCCACGCCGAGGACAATCTGTATTTTTGGAAGGGGGGCTTACGCAGAACTGAAGTCATGCACGGCACACGGATGCGGCATCGCATCACAAGTCGTCCCCATTTCAGGCCGTGCAGTTTTGCAAATCGGCGTACCATGGGCAGCAAATGAGAGCACGCGCGCACCGATGGTGGCAACGTGCCGCAACATGGGATGGGCCGGCTTGCCGCAGGGCAGTTGACCTCCTCACCGATTCTTTCCGGGAGACATCATGCTTTTCGACCTGACCGACCTGCGCCTGTTCATCCTGATCGCCGAACTCAACAGCTTGACCCGCAGCGCCGAGCGCATGAATCTCTCGCTGGCCGCCACCAGCAATCGCATCAAGGAACTGGAAACGCGCTTTGGCACCCGCCTGCTCTATCGCGAGAGCAAGGGCGTACAGCTCACGCCGGCCGGGCATACGCTGCTGCATCACGCGCAGCTTTTCATGCAGCAGGTCGAGCATTTGAAGAGCGACATGCAGCAGTACAACAACGGCATCAAGGGCTACATCCGCATCTTCGCCAACACCACGGCGGTGACCGAATTCATGCCCGAGATCCTGGGCAAGTTCCTGGCCAGGCATCCGCAGGTCAACGTCGCCCTGGAAGAGCGGCTGAACCACGACATCCTGCGCGGTATCCAGGAAGGCACGGCCGACATCGGCATCGTGGCAGGCCCGGTGCAGGGGGATGGGCTGCAGGTACTCAACTTTTCTACCGACAGGCTGGTGCTGGCCACCGCGCTGGAACATCCGCTGGCAGGCGCGGGCAGCCTTCCCTTCCTCGATACGCTGGAGTACGAACACATCGGCCTGCACGAGGGCAGCACCCTGCATCACTTCCTCAACAAGATCGTGTCAGGACACGGGCAACGGCTCAAGCTGCGCATCCAGGTGCGCAGCTTTGAAGCCATGTGCCGCATGATCGAAACCAATGTCGGCATCGGCATCATGCCGCGCTCGGCGGCGCAGCGGCATCAGCAGACCATGCAGTTGTCGGTGGTGGAATTGAACGATCCGTGGAGCGTGCGCGAGCGCAGCATGGTGTTCCAGTCCATGGAGACGCTGTCTCCGCATGCGCGCAACCTGGTGGACTTCATCCGCGAGCAGATGAGCCAGCAGCCCACCGAGGCCGAACCCGCCGTCCTGGAGAAAAAATTCGCCTGAGGACCAGCGGCCAAGACAGCCTCAGCCGCCGATCATCATCCAGACCGACAGCAGCAAGAGCGCCGCGCAGAAGAGGATGCGCAGGCGCCGTTCCGGCAGATGGTGCGCCAGGGCCACGCCCCAGGAGATGCTGAGCACGCCGCCCAGCGCCATGGGTATCCCCACCGACCAGTCCACGTGACCCGCATGGGCATAGGTCCACAGGGCCACCAACGTGCCAGGCGTAACCATGGCCAGCCCCAGGCCTTGCGCAGCGGTCTGCGTGACGCCGAACAAGGCCGTCAGCAAAGGCACGGCGACGATGGCGCCCCCCACACTGAAGAAGCCGGCCGACGCCCCGGCTGACATCCCCACCAATGGAATGTAGCGACGCGACAGGATCACCGACGACTCCACGCTGCGCTTGTTGCGCAACAGCGTCCACAGGTAATACAGGGCCAGCAGTCCCATGAAGGCGGCAAAGCAGACATGCAGGCTGCGCGCGGCCATGGCGGTGGCGATGCGGGCCGAGACATAGGTGGTGAAGACGGCCGGCACGCACATCATGGCAGCGGTACTCCATTGGATGTGATTGCGCTGCTTGTAGCGCCAGAAGGCGATGACGACGTTGGGCACGATCATCACCAGCGCCGTGCCCTGGGCCAGTTGCTGGTCCATGCCGTAGAGGTAGCCGAGCACGGGGATGGCGATGAGGCCGCCGCCGATCCCGAACAGACCGCCCATGGCGCCCAACAGGCCGCCGAGCAAGAAGTTGACTACGCCGGAGAAAAACAAGGAAGCCGTCATCGGTGTACAGTGATGCCTCTGCTGGCCGGCTGCAGGATGCAGTGGCCGCATCGAAGGATAAAAAAAAGGAGACTGACATGAGCGGCGTCATCGTATTTGCGCTGGAGATGGGCGTGGTAGCCCTCGTTGCGCTGGCCATCTACATGGTGATGAAGAAGTAGCGCCGCCCGTCAGGCCCGACAGTGTAGCGCAGCCGGCCAGGGCTGTCCCGGCGGTCTGCGCAGTCATGCAATTCCCCCCTCAGCAAAGGAAGACAGAATGGATCTCGGCATCAAAGGTAAAACCGCCCTCGTCTGCGCATCGAGCAAGGGCCTCGGCCGTGCGTGTGCACTCTCGCTGGCGCGCGAAGGCGTACATGTCACCCTGCTGGCGCGCGGTGCGGACGCACTGGAAGCGACGGCCCAGGCCATTCGCACGGAGACTGCCGCCACCGGTGCCATCATCACCACGGTCGCGTGCGACATCACCACCCCGGAAGGACGCGCCCTGGCGCTGGCCGCCTGCCCTGCCCCGGACATTCTCGTCACCAATGCCGGTGGGCCCAAGCCGGGCGACTTCCGTGAGTGGACGCGGGACGACTGGATTGCGGCGGTGGACGCCAACATGCTCACCCCCATCGAGCTCATCAAGGCGACGGTGGATGGCATGATCGCGCGCGGCTTCGGGCGCATCGTCAACATCACCTCGAGTGCGGTGCGGGCACCGATCGATATCCTGGGGCTTTCCAATGGCGCGCGCTCGGGTCTGACGGGTTTTGTGGCGGGGCTGGCGCGCAAGACGGTGGCGCATAACGTGACCATCAACAATCTGCTGCCGGGGCCGTTCGAGACGGATCGCTTGCGTTCTACTGCAACCGGGGCGGCCAAGGAGAGCGGGCGTACGGTCGATGAGGTGCTGGCCGACCGCCGCAAGCTCAATCCATCGGGGCGCTTTGGCGATCCGGCCGAGTTCGGGGATGCTTGCGCTTACCTGTGCAGTGCGCAGGCGGGGTTCATCACGGGGCAGAATCTGCTGATGGATGGCGGGGCTTATCCGGGGACGTTCTGAGGCGCGCTTTGGTGGCCGGGCTTTGCATCCTGCAGGGAGTGGATGCAAAGCAAGTGATGTGATGTATAATGCGGCCCTCGTGCGACGGGCGCCATGCCCGGATGCCACGCAAGGAGGTTTGGGTGAGTGGTTTAAACCAGCAGTCTTGAAAACTGCCGACGGGGTGACCCGTCCGTGAGTTCGAATCTCACAGCCTCCGCCAGAATTACCCCAAGTCATTGCCTTGACGCAATAACAGTCAGTTTTTGAATTGCATTGGCACCCGTGACTGTACAAGTGCTTGGAATCAGTCTGAGGCCCCAAAGTAGCAAGGGCATCGCCGGGTCCTGACTTGGCGGTTGACGAGCAGCGTCATCATTCGCATCCAAGTCCATCAATATCTCCATTTATCCATAAAAAAGGCCTGCATCTCTGCAGGCCAAAAATACTACTTCCAGAGGGTCTGGCACGTAGACTACTTCGCTCCGGAGAGCTCCGTAATTCCGCACCATTGCGCAATAAACAGCGCAATGGTCTTCGTGATAAGGCGCAGCGATTCAATATGCACGCGCTCATCGAAACCATGAATATCCAAGGACTTCGGTCCATACACCAAGGTCGGCATATCGCCATAGATAACGAACACGCGAGCGTCCAGATACCCCGGGGTAGTAAAACTTTCCAATTCACTCGCGAATGCTTGACGATGGCAATCACGCAGCGTGTTCTCCGCGTCAGAACCTTCCTCCAGCACATAACCTTCCGCATAGAAACCGTTGAAGGTCACCTCCGGAGGCGTGCCGCCAAGTTTCGGATCCTTCGCTACTTCGCGCAGACATTCCTCAATCTGTGCACGTGCCTCGTCAGCAGTAGTACCGGGGTAGATTGCTGCACGGACGTCAAATTCACACCAAGGCGGAACGGTAGACGGCCAGTCACCACCTTCAATCTTGCCGATGTTGAAGTTGATGGGATGGTCGAGATGTTCAAAGTGGCGATGGCATTGATGTTCACCATTCCACTTCGTCTCCAGACCACGCAGTGCTTCGATGGTTGTGTACGCGGCGTCAATGGCGTTGAACCCATTGCCCATTTCGCGCGTGTGGGTGGGCTGCCCTTGGACACGGACCTTGAACCAGAGCACACCGACGTTCGCGCGGACCAGCATGTTCTCTTCTGGTTCGGGAATGATGACTGCGTCAGCTTTATAACCGCGCAGCAGCGCCGCTAACGCCCCGTTGCCAGTGCACTCCTCTTCAACCACCGACTGGAAGTAAATCGGCGCTGCCGGCGCGCATCCGATCGCCTCGAGTGCATCGAACGCGCACAGGTTTGCGGCCAGGCCGGCCTTCATGTCCGCAGCGCCACGGCCATAGAGCCAACCATCAATGATTGCCGGGTCCCACGGAGAACGCGCCCACATCTTCTCAGGCCCCGTCGGAACAACGTCAATGTGGCCATTCAGAATGAGTGAACGACCGGTTTGTTCTTCAGGGCGATAGGTACCGACGACGTTAAAGGCGTTCTCGTAGGAGACGTTGACGGGGCCATATCCCGGATGGGACTTGATATCGTCGACGTTAATCTTCCAACGGTCCATTGCGAACCCGCGCTTGCGCATGGCTTCGTACAGGAAATCTTGCGCCGTGTGCTCTTGGCCACGCAACGACGGGAATCGAACCAGTTCTTGTGTGAACGCCAGCTGCGCATCAAACTGGTCGTCGACCGACTTCATGATGCGATTGGCCAATTCCGGATCAAGCGCCACGGGATTTTGCATAGTATTCATGAATCTACCTTCTCAAAGTGTCACAACAACATCACACTGCCAAGGCAGCACCTTCGGTACGGGCCATGCGCTTCTTGTGCGATGCCAGTGCGATGACGGAAATCAGGGTGATTGCGGAGAGGGTCGAGTAGAACACCGCGAGCGGCATCCACTGCCCCGGATATCGGTGAGAAATCCATGTGCCAATCAGCGGAGTCAGACCACCTGCCATTGCGCCACACAGCTGATAGGACAGCGAAATACCGGAGTAGCGCACATGCGTCTGGAAGGCTGAACTGATGTAACCGGCCATCGCCGAGTAAATCATGGCCATGAACACCAGGACGATGGTGATGCCGCTGATGATGCTGATGGTCGTGCCTTGGGACACCAACATGAACATCGGATAAGGTGCCAAGACCGAGCAAAAGGCCGCGAAAATCAAGACCTTCGCCGTACCCATGGCATCTGCAAACCATGCCGCGATGGGCTGGACAAAGAACTGGATGATGGCCACGACGAACAAGCAGTCGAGAATCATCACGCGGCTCAGCCCCATGGTTTGGGTCGTGTACGCCAGCATGAAAGTGTTGGTGAAATAGATGCCGCCGATGGCAACAGTACATACGCCCATGCAGATGACGACCGTCTTCCAGGCAGTACGCAGCACTTCACGCGCAGGCACTTCGGCGGTTTCTTGACGCTCCAGCGCTTTGGCAAAGTCGGGCGATTCACTCACACCGATCCGAATGAAGTAGCCCACCAGCAGCAGGACTGCACTCACCAGGAATGGAATACGCCAGCCCCAGGAGAGAAAATCTGCCTCGTCCAGATTGGTCAGGAGACGGAAGGCCAGCAATGACAAGATGAGTCCAGCCGGGCTACCCAGTTGTGCGAAGGATGCGGCGAAGGTGCGCCGATTCTGCGACGCATGCTCTCCAGCCATCAATACCGCACCGCCCCATTCACCACCGACCGCCAGGCCTTGTGCCAAGCGCAAGGCCACGAGAAGCGCCGGCGCCCAAAGTCCGACACTGTGATAGGTGGGAAGCAAGCCGATACAGACGGTAGCAACACCCATGATGACGAGTGTCGCCATCAGTGCTTTCTTGCGGCCCACCCGGTCACCCAGATGTCCGAACACGACACCACCCAGGGGACGCGCCAGGAAGCCCACGGCGAAAGTACCGAAGGAAGCCATCGTACTGACGAAGGGGTCTGCTGCAGGAAAGAAAATTTTGCCGAACACCAGTGCGGCTGCAGTGGCGTAGATATAAAAGTCATACCACTCGATGGTGGTACCGACGAACGCAGCAATCGCTGCGCGCACTGGCTGCCGTGCGGCGGCCTTCAGATGGGTAGTTCCCATGGCTCCTCCAGATGATTTTTTTAACGAATGCATCTTTATCGCTCATGGGAATACATACGGTCAATTAATGCTTTTTAATGATTAACATTAATTGCGTTACTATCATTCAGATCGTATTTTTTCGTTTTTTCCAGAAGCAAAAGGAGGTGGATCGGCATGGGAAGTCGCGAAGAAAAGGGCATCAACGCCGCCGCTCAAGAAACGCGGGCCAATGAAAGACTGGATTGGAATTTGCTGCGTACCTACCTGGTCATTGTGCAGGAGCGTGGCATCAGCGCAGCGGCCAGCAAGCTGCACCTGACACAGTCTGCGGTGAGCCAGGCACTGCGGCGTCTTGAACAGCACCTGGGAAAAAGATTGATCGACCGCCACGACACCAGGTTTGCGGTCACAGCAGCTGGCGAGGAGGTGCGAAAAGCCGCTCAACACATCTACGGCAACATCTCGGAGCTCATCAGCGAGGTGTCGCAGACGAAGGAAGAAGCCGTCGGCAAGGTCCATCTGCTCTGTGCCAGCCGTATCCACTCCGCCGTTTACGATGAGTTCTGGAGCGAATTTCATCGTCTGTACCCCAGAATCCAAATTCAACTCGATGTGCTTCCTAGCCGCGAAATCGTCAACCTCGTCCAGCAGCGTGCAGCTACTGCGGGGATTGCGCTGTGCCGAAAAAACCCTCCCCGGATAGCGAGCAGCGTCTTTCTGACGCAACGCTATGCCATCTTCTGCGGCCGCAAGCATCGTCTTTTTGGGCGAACCGACTGCAGCATGGAGGACCTGATCAACGAGAACTTCGTCTCGTTCACAAGCGATGCACTGGGCGACAGCCTGTCACCGTTGACCATCTTTCGCGACCAAAAAGGATTTTCCGGCAACATCGTGGCGACGTCGTCCCATTACGATGAAATCAAGCGCTTGCTCGTCGCCGGCCTCGGGATTGGCTGTCTTCCGGAACATAGCGTGCAGACAGACATTGCCGAGGGCCTGCTGTGGAGGCTCCCTCCCGCTGAAGGCGTATGCGACGCTGAACTCCATTTCCTGTGGCACAAAGAAGCGCACCACAGCAAAGCCGAAACGCTTTTTATCGAGGCGTTCATGCAGCATATCGAGCAGTACACGCCGCGACAGCGCCTGCTGGTCAAACCCTCTTGAAGAAACGGCGGGGCTCAACCTCTTCCGAGGTTGAGCCCCTGGCCTTTTTACCGCGCGATCAGTTCTGAATATCGCCCAAACAGACGTACTTGAGTTCGACATATTCTTCGATGCCATGCTCCGAGCCTTCGCGTCCCAGGCCCGATTGCTTGACACCACCAAAGGGCACGTGCTCAGCCGATATCAGTCCGGTGTTCACCCCCACCATGCCGTACTCCAACGCCTCGCTGACACGGAAGATACGGCCGATGTCCCGGCTGTAGAAGTAACTCGCCAGACCGAATTGCGTGTCATTGGCAACGCAGATCGCTTCCTCTTCCGTCTTGAAGCGGAATACAGGTGCAAACGGTCCGAAGGTCTCTTCGCGAGCGCAAAGCATGTTCGGCTTCGCGTCTGCAACGACAGTCGGCTCGTAGAACTGCTCGGAACCGAAGCCCGGCGCTCTTTGACCACCGGTAACGATACGTCCGCCCTTCTCGATGGCATCGGCCAGGTGCTTCTCCACCTTCGCGACTGCAGCTTCTTCAATCAGAGGTCCTTGCTCCACGCCCGCGTCGAATCCGTTGCCGACCTTGGCCTTCTTCACTCGCGCTGCGAACTTCTCCACGAACTGGTCGTAGACACCCTCTTGAACATAGAAGCGGTTGGAGCAGACACATGTCTGGCCGGCGTTACGGAACTTGCTGGCAAACGCGCCTTCGACCGCGCTATCGATATCCGCATCGTCGAAGACGATGAAAGGAGCATTACCCCCCAATTCGAGCGCCAGCTTCTTGATGGTTGGTGCAGACTGCGCCATCAATATGCGACCGACTTCAGTCGAACCGGTGAATGACAGATGCCGTACGACATCGCTGGCACACAGAACCTTGCCAACGGCGATGCTGTTCTCACTATCAGCGGTGATGACGTTGAGCACTCCTGCGGGGATACCGGCGCGAACGGCGAGTTCAGCTGCGGCCAGGGCGGTCAGCGGCGTAAGCTCTGCAGGTTTGATGACGACGGGGCAGCCTGCTGCCAGCGCCGGCGCCACCTTGCGGGTAATCATCGCCAACGGAAAATTCCACGGCGTGATTGCAGCGCAGACACCAACAGGCTGCTTGAGCACCAATTGGCGACGGCCTTCGTCGAAGAAGGGCAAGCTTTCACCATTGACGCGTTTGCCTTGTTCTGCAAACCATTCAACAAAGCTGGCTCCATACGCGACTTCGCCCTTGGCCTCTGCGAAAGGCTTGCCTTGTTCGGCCGTCATCAGGCGCGCCAGGTCATCCTGATGCGCCATCAGCAGGTCGTACCATTTGCGAAGCAACTGGCTACGGCCCTTGGCACCGATGCGCCGCCATTGCGGCCAGGCCGCATTGGCTGCCGAGATGGCTTGCTCAGTCTCTCTCGCCCCCAGGTTGGCCACCGATGCCAGCGTTACACCGGTGGCCGGGTCGTTGACGTCAAAGGTCTGGCTTCCTGAGACCCATTCGCCGTTGATAAGAGCAGCAGTCTTCAGCAGGCTGCTGTCTTTCAGCACTTGCAGGGGGGATGTGTTCACGGTCATGGCTATCTTCCTTAGTCCTGCATTGCGCGTTCAATGATGCCGAGGGCCTTTGTGAACAGCTCGTCGGGGATGGTCAGCGGATAAAGGAAGCGGATGGCGTTACCGTACATGCCACAGCTCAGGAGCAGAAGACCTTCATCCATGGCCTTTTTCTGTACCTTTTGCAGGCGCGCAGCATCCGGCGCGCCGGTCTTCGGGTCTCGGAACTCCGCGGCAATCATGGAGCCCAGACCGCGAGTCTGGGCGATGAATGGATGGCGGTTTCTCAAATCGTTGAGCAGCCCTGTCAGGCGCTCACCCAAGTGCTTTGCCCGCTCGCACAGTTTTTCGCGCTCGATGATGTCCAGCACGGCAAGCGCTGCAGCCACGGCCAGCGGGTTGCCTGCATATGTACCGCCCAGGCCGCCAGGCGCCGGCGCGTCCATGATTTCTGCGCGACCGACAACGCCAGACAGTGGCATACCGCCAGCCAAACTCTTGGCCATCGTGATGAGGTCCGGCTTCACATCGTAGTGTTCCATTGCAAACAGTTTTCCGGTGCGCGCAAAGCCACTCTGGACTTCGTCAGCGATGAACACGATGCCATGCTTGTCGCAAAGCTCGCGCAGACCACGCATCAGCTCAGGTGGCGCGACGTTGAAACCACCTTCGCCTTGGACTGGCTCCAGGATGATGGCCGCCACGCGCTTCGGGTCGACGTCGGTCTTGAAGAGCATTTCAATGGCATCGAGCGATTCCTTCGTACTGACGTTCTGCAGCTCGCTGGGGAACGGCACGTGGTAGACATCCCCCGGGAAAGGACCGAAACCCAGCTTGTACGGAGCGACCTTTCCGGTCAGCGCCATGCCCATCATCGTGCGGCCATGGAAGCCGCCGCCGAATGCGATGACGGCTGCGCGACCCGTGCTGGCACGCGCAATCTTGATGGCGTTTTCCACCGCTTCTGCACCGGTCGTGAAAAAGGCGGTCTTTGCGGGGCCTTCAATCGGAGCGAGTGCGTTAATACGCTCGGCCAGCGTCACGACCGATTCGTAAGGAACGATTTGAAACGCGGTATGAGTGAATTTTCCAAGTTGAGCCTGGACAGCGCGCACCACGTCAGGATGACGGTGACCCGTGTTCAGGACGGCGATACCTGCAGCGAAGTCGATGATTTCACGACCCTCGACATCCCGTAAAGTGGCGTTTTCAGCTTGCTCGGCGTAAAAATTGCACATTACCCCCACACCACGAGGCGTGGCGGCAAGGCGGCGTTCCTGGATAGTTGCATTGGACTTCGAAGTCATGTTGGGCTCCTCAATGGAAAGGAGCTCATTGGAGCATTTATTTGGACTCATCTAAAGAGCCAATTTTTCAAATACAATGGAACCAATCCAAATGCCATCTCTGCATCTCATTGAAAACCCGCCCCCCCTTATCGAAGTACACGCCGGCAAACTTCAGAACTTGCAGACCCTGTGTGCGAAATTTTTTTTGACGAAGTACACGTTTTCGCGCGGTTACAACACACCCATCAAACCTTGACTCATGACACCACGCGCGAGCTTTCTTTCCGAACTACTACTGCAAAAGCGCAACTGGTCAAACGATGACCCGAGCCTGGACAGCATGCAGCGGGACCTTTACGAATTCATCAAATCAGCGATATTGGGTGGAACTCTCGCCAGTGGCACGCAGCTTCCACCATCTCGGACGCTGAGCAAGGAATTATCGGTTTCGCGCAATACCGTGGTTCACGCCTATGACCAACTGCTGGCAGAAGGCTACATCAGCGCAACGACTGGCCGGGGTACGTTTGTTGCGCCCGTAGCCCAGTATCAAAGCCGAAACCATGACACAGCCCGAGGGCCCGAAGCTCCTGTTCGGGGTGAGCTGTCTGAACGCGGCTCCCGTTTGATGATCGGGCATGGCGCTTCGGCCATTCAGTGGGGTGCGTTTGTCTCCGGTGTACCGGACGTTTCCTTATTCCCGCACACGATATGGCAGAGGTTGCTGGCTCGTCATTGGCGCAATCCCACGCCACAAGCACTTACCTACAGCGCAGGAAACGGGCATCCCGCTTTGAGACGGGCGTTGGCGGAGCACCTGCGTGTAGCACGGTCTGTCCGGTGCGACCCCGAACAGATAGTCATGACGGCCGGCATTCATCAGGCCATTGACGTCATTACCAGACTGCTGGGAGACGTCGGAGACCACGCATGGATTGAGGACCCAGGCTATTGGGGTACGCGTAATGTGCTGGTCAGCAACGGACTGAACATCGTTCCCGTGCCCGTCGACGCCCAAGGCATGGCGCCAGGTGATGCCATGCTCAGCTCCGGGCTTCCCCCGAAATTCATCTTTACGACGCCCTCACACCAATACCCGCTGGGCACCGTGATGAGCCTGCAGCGCCGCTTGACACTTATCGAGTACGCGCATCGCCATGGTTGCTGGATCGTTGAGGATGATTACGATAGCGAATTCCGCTTCGAAGGAAGACCACTTGCCTCGCTTCAGGGACTGGATGTCCATGACTGTGTCATCTATACCGGTACCTTCTCGAAGACCCTGTTCCCGGGTCTGCGCATGGGGTACATGGTTCTGCCACCGTCGCTTGCGAGGCCTGCGGTCACCGCTCTGTCGACGCTGTTCCGCGAGGGGCAACTTCTTCAGCAAGCGGTGCTGGCTGATTTCATCGTTGAAGGTCATTACGCGACGCACATTCGCAAGATGCGCCAAGTCTATGCACAGCGACATGCTTTGCTCAGAGCCGCCATCGCCGACTATCTCGGGCCTGAGTGGCCTGTCGCGTCACACGAAGCCGGCCTCCATCTGGTGTTAGGTTTGCCGGACGACGCGGATGATGGCGCGATGTGCAAGGAACTCGAGAAAAGAGGGATAAGCGTTCGTCCACTTTCGCGTTATTTTGACCCGTCTAAAAATGCTCGAAAAGGCTTGTTGATGGGTTATGCATGTGTGGAAGACGCTGCGATTCGCGCAGGCGTCGCCGTAGTAGCTGCCACCATCAAAAAAGTTCTTCGTTGAACTCGAGCTGCTGCCGCACTTGGCCAGCATAGTGTTCCAGGAGCTGTTGACCCGGCTCTTTGCGGGGCCATATCAGTCCGACTCCATCGCCAGCATGACGCGGCACCACGTGCATATGAAAATGCATGACCGTTTGCTCACCCTCACGCCCGTTGGCTTGAAAAAGCATGAGCCCTGGGCAATCGAAGGCCGCTTTGACTGCATGTGCCACCCGCTGCGCCACAAGCATGACAGCCTGAGCCTCTGCGGGCGGTATATCAAAAATATTTTCCCAATGATGCTTGGGTGCGACAAGGACATGTCCAGGATTGAGCTGGCCGATGTCCATGAATGCGGTAACGAAGTGGTCCTCATAAACCTTCGCAGCGGGTAGCTCACCAGCATTTATCCGGCAAAAAATACAAGAACCTGGTTCCGACGTATCGATGAACATTGGCATCTGATGTCTCCAGGATGAAGTTCAAGGACGGCGCTGCGGGCGTCGCGCCGCCCTCATGAATTACAGCTCAATCATGTCAAAGTCGCTTTTTCCGGCACCGCACTCGGGACAGCTCCAACTATCGGGAACGTCTTCCCACTTCGTACCTGGAGCAATTCCATGGTCAGGGGCGCCAAGCTCCTCATCATAAATCCATCCGCAAATGACACACATCAAGGTTTTTCTCATCTTTACTACTCGTCTTTCTTCAGGTTGCCAAGGTCATTGTTTTGGCTATTGCATCAGCTTCACGGGCAACTTCTCCGGCGAGAACGAATCCGCAGATTGCACCGGTCGATTCTTTATAAAGCAATTTCTGGCCCTTTACCGTTGTCTCCAGTTCTGCCGTCACGCCTTCCATCGAAACCGGGGGAAGCAGAGAAATTGGATAGGTGTGCGTTTTCAGCTTCACCGGCATTGGCGGGAAAACCATCTTCGTCGCCTGGCCCGTGATGGACAGCGCCACCGCCTTGCTTGCGAAACTGATAGGCGCGATATATGGGAGCCATCCCGACGTGTACTCAGCGCAATCGCCCAGCGCGTAGATGTTCGGCACGCTTGTGAGACCACACTCGTCGACGACAATGCCGAGCGACGTTCGAATGCCAGCAGCCTTGGCCAGCTCGGTACGAGGCACCTGGCCCGCAGCAACCAGGAAGGCATCTACACTCAATGAAGTGCCCTCATCCACGCTCATTGCGTAGGCGCTTCCTTCGGCCGAGACCCGCATCGTCTTCATGGCGCAATACCACTCCACTCCAGCTGCCTCAAGGATGGTTTCCAGACGGGTGCCAATTTCGACTGGCAACATCCTTTGAAGAGGATAGGCATCGGGCGTGATCACCAGCGGTTTGACCCCGTGCTGAAGCAAATCCTCGGCGATCTCACATCCAATCATTCCACTGCCGATGACTGCGATACGCATTCCCTGCTGCAAATGCTCACGCAGGCGCCCATACTGAGCAAGGGAGTTGACATCAAAGACGTGATGATCGGCCGCAGCCAACTCGATCTTTCGGGGCTGGCTCCCAGTGGCCAGTACCAAGTTTTCATATCCCAGTTCGGTACCGTCCTTGAGCACGACCTTATTGTCGGCGGCATCAACACGTTCCGCCTCGCCGACCACGAATTGAGCACCAAGCTCGGTGCTCAGGCGACTCAAATCCTTCATCACCAGCGCTGAGGCGGTTTTCTTCATTCTCAACGCGTTTGAAATCGCAGGCTTGTAGTAGTAACCACCGCCCTCCTCGGTAACGATGGCAATGACATGTTCCGGGTCAAGGCGACGGATTTCCCGGGCAACGGAATAGCCGGCCATTCCGCTGCCAATGATGACTGTCTTTCTCACGATACGGCCTTATTTGAGCAACCGCTGCGCGGCCTTCCATCCCAAGTCCTTGATTTCCGCGGCCTCTTCGCGGTCGAATTGCCTTGCAGTACGCTCGCACACTTCCGGCGAAGGATAGATCAGTGGCCGCCCCCCGGCGAGCGCCTTGATTTGCGCTTGGCACGCGCGCTCCAGGAAGAGAATGTTGTGGAATGCCTCGGCGATGGTAGTGCCGGCAACCAGCAGACCGTGATTGCGCAGAATCATGGCTTGATGCGTTCCCAAATCTGCCACCAAACGCTCGCGCTCTTCCAGGTCGAGCGCGATGCCTTCATAGCTGTGGTAAGCAAGGCGGTTGTAGAACTTCAGCGCGTGCTGAGAGATAGGCAGCAGGCCTTCTTCCTGGGCTGAAACCGCCATGCCGTCGGCCGTGTGAGTGTGAATCACGCACGCCAGGTCGTGCCTGGCCATGTGTACTGCCGAGTGAATCGTGAATCCCGCCGCATTCACGCGATTCTTTTTCGGGTCGGTGCTATCGATGACGTTACCCAGCGCATCCACCTTGACCAGGTCTTCAGGGCGCATTTCATCGAAGAGAACGCCGTAGCGGTTGATCAGGAAATGGTCCGGCGTGCCCGGGATACGCGCGCTGATATGCGTATCGATCAGGTCGGTCATCCGATAGTGCGCCACCAGGCGGTAAAGAGCAGCGAGGTCGTGGCGAACTTCGGCTTCGGTTTGCATGGCTTGCATGTCTAAGCTCCTGTGTTGTCGTGTCAAATGTTTGATTCAGCTTTTGTCTGCATTGCCGCAGGCAGCCAGGTCACACCAGTCGCGCAGGAATACGGCCATGGTCGCACTGACCTTGCGCATGCTTTCGATGGAGACTGCTTCATTGATACCGTGGATATTCCTGGCCAATGGGCCGTAGCAGGTAACCGGCACGTCAAGCAAATACTTGAAATGACGGGCGTCGGTCGTCGCAGTGGTCGCAATGGAAGGGGGTACTACGCCATTGACCTTTTCATGCGCGGCAGCGAGGGCTTTCATGACTGGCGGCTCAAGGTCGAAAACAGCCCCGGGCGCATGGAATCCCTCGTAGCTGATCGTCACCTTGAGTCCGTTGCCAATCCGCTCAACCGTCTTGTCAATGCGCTCGGAAACCACTTTCTTGGCCTCATCGATATCGACCCCGGGGAAGACGCCGATGCGCACCCCCATCGAGCAAGTGCATGGCACCGATGAGTTCCACTCGCCGCCGACCATACGACCGAGGTTGAAATTGATGGGATGGTCATGATCATGGAAAGCAGGATGGCGATGCTCCGGGCGATTCCACTCTTGCTCCAGAATTCGCAAGTCAGCCATGATTTCAATGGCGGCGTTGATGGGATTGACTCCGCTTCCCATCATCGCTGCATGCGCAGGCCTTCCGGTCAATTCGATATTCATCCAGAACACCCCGACCTGCGCACACACCAGCCCGTCCCCAAGTGGCTCAGGGATAATCACGCCATCAAACTTCGTCGAACGGCCGTCTGTGTTCCCCTGCTGGATGGCGAGAGCGGAAGCCAATGCCCCGTTGCCAGTGCACTCTTCTTCCAGCACCCAATTGAATCCAACTCTGCCTTTGGGGTGATATCCCAGGTGGCGAAGTGCCTTCAGGGCGACCAGCGTGCAAACGATGCCGGCTTTCATGTCTCCACTGCCCCTGCCATACATCCAACCGTCCTTGACAACGGGATTGTATGGCCCGTCCGTCCACAGCTCCTCCGGACCTGTGGGCACCACATCCAAATGTCCGTTAAACAGCACCGAGCGAACGTCCCCGCCCGCATCGCGGGAGCCTTCAAAAACTGACAGCAGGTTGTAGCGTCCGGCATCCGGGTGGCATCGGGGAGAATAAAGACTGTGCTTGCAAAGCGCCTCGGTATCCAATGGGATACGCTGCACCCCAAGGTCCAATTCCGCCATGATTTCCTCCATCTGGCGCGTTGCTGCCCATTCATCGCCGGACTGGCTAGCCGCGCGAACCAGCCGGGCCAGTGTGTTGAGCATGTACGGCTGCAGTGCAGAGACAGCAGAAACAATGGCTTCGACCGTAACGTCATTGGCTGCGGTAGTCGATTCAGTCATTTTCATTGAGCGGTCCCTCCATTGCCACTTCCACTGTCCACAACGGACCAGGCTAAAAATTCAGCGTGCCGCGCCAACAATCGGCGGGCGTTATGGAAGTCGGACGGGTTCACTGATGGAGCTTTCTTGGTTTCCAAAGCCATCTGCCATTGGAGGACGCAATCCTCCGCAGCAGATACCTCTGATGCCGATGGGGTAAAGAAGTGGTTCACGATTTGAATCTGGGCAGGTGACACGACACATTTGGACTTGAACCCGACACGCGATGCCCAGAACAAATCATCACGTACAGCCGATTCGTCTCGATATGAGTAGGGCAAGTCGATGGGCTTGACCCCAGCTGCCATGCATTCCACGAGGAAGCGGGAACGTACCTGCTGGAGCTCAATGCTGTCCTCTCCTCTGATGGCACCGAGTGATGTGCTGAGGTCTTCACCGGCAAGCAGACAACAGCGTATCCTGTCGCTGGCAGTCAGGATGGAGGTCAGCGCGACAAGGCCGCGTGCCGACTCAATGGTAGGCACGATTTCGGTACTGCCCGCCTCAAGCTGATAGGCGTGTTCCAGCTTGGCAATCTGCTGGTTCAATTCGCGGATATGCTCGGACGACTCCACATGCGGAAGAAAAACAGCGGCCGGCGCACCACACATCACCCCTGTCAGGTCATCCAGGCCATCCTCGGCAAGCTTGTTGACGCGTACTGCGCCAACAACGAGGCGCTCACGACATGCCTGCATGAGGCTTGCGATAGTTACCCGCGCGTCCGGGCGCTCCTGCGGGGCAGTGAACTCCTCCAGGTCAGCGACGACGACATCAGCGCCACTCTGCAGCGCCCGTTCCTGGTCCGCACAATCGCTGCCCGAGACGAACAACCAACTGCGTCGCAGCGACGGTGGCCTCACTGGCGCAGCCAGACCGATCTGTTCAATACCCACGGCTGACATCCACAACGTTGGCCAGCGGTTCAGCGCGCGAAAGCCGCTGAATATTCTCGGCGATCTGCAACCCGATAGTCTCCGACTGCGCCACGGAGGCCATATGCGGCGTGATGAACAGATTGGGGACGCTCCAGAGCTTGCTGCCTGGTGGAAGCGGCTCCTTCTCGAATACATCCACATGGGCGCCGCCCAACTGGCCACTGGCCAGCGCTTCGCACAGGTCGTCAATCATCAGATGCTCTCCGCGGCCAACGTGGATGAGCTTGGCCCCCTTCGGAAGAAGGGAAAAGGTCCTGGCGTTCAATAGCCCCTTGGTCTCGGCCGTCAGAGGGAGCAAGCAAATGAGGATGTCGCAGTCAGCCAGGAAATCCTGGAATTGCTCGTTTCCGATGAACATATCGACACCGTCAACAGTTTGCTCACCTTTCGACCAGCCACGGACGGGGAAACCAAAGCGCTGCAAATCCTTTGCAACACGGCTTCCAATCTGACCCAGTCCCATGATGCCAATCTTGCAGTGCTTGGGCTCCAATTGAAGCGGACGGAACCACACGCCCTTTCGCTGATTGGCCATCGCCAGATCGAGCTGGCGGTAGTAGAAGAGAACCGACCACGTCACGAATTCGCCCATGCCGCGTGCATGTGATGGATCCACCACACGGCATACCGGCAGGCTCGGGAGCTCCGGGTCCGCCAGAATGTTGTCTACGCCAGCGGCAATGGCGTGAATCAGTTTGAGATTGGGCATCTTTGCCAGAGCGCCATGCGGCGGATTCCAGCATGCGGCAATTTCCGCCTGGTCTGCGCCGGGCTCGCCGTACATCAGAACTTCGAGCTCCGGGTCGGCCTGGCGAATATAAGGAGCAATCTGCGACATGTCGTAGTCGCTGCTCAGAAGTGCAATCTTTGTCATATCTCTCTCTGTTTATTGGAGGGCCAGCACGTTCCCGGCGGGTTCCCCCGCGCGGAGCCGGGCTAGAAGCGTGGGCTCGGCACGGTCCGAGGCCAGGGCCTGGTCGATAATGCTCGCGGCCAGACCGGCGTCGATGAACAAAACACCGTTGTCATCGGCCAGGACCACATCACCGGGTCGCACCAGGACGTTGCCGCACTGGACAGGAACGTTGATTTCAGAACCAAAGCCGTCATGGCGCTTGGTAGTGAGCGAACTGGTTCCCCGTGAAAAGACGGGCAGGCCTTGTTCATTGAGCTCCTTGATATCGGTCACAACGCCATCGACGATGATGCCTTTGGCGCCAGCGCAAGCCGCAGCGCAGGCGGTGACCGCACCAACGGGCGCATGCGTGTGATTTCCCATCATGTCGATGACCAGTACGTCGCCTCGTGTCAGCAGCGAGAGCGCCTTGTTCACGGCAATGGCATCAGGTTTTACCAAGCGCAAGGTGACCGCTCGGCCCACAATGCGGCCGCCAGGCACTTGGACGCGCAAGCCGAAATCAGCGAATCCGGTATCGACCAGATGGCCAAGCGTCGGGATACTGACTGCCTCCAATCGGGACACCAACGACGCAGACAGACTCTGGACAGAATCGATCGCCATGCCATTTCCCGCCGCAGACATCTCTGCAGTGCTCTGCGCGGGTTCGCGCATTGAATCAACCAACTTCAGCAATGCCAGGGCAGAAAGAGTGGCCGAGCCGATTGCAAGCCATCCGATTGACGAACCATGGCCGGTGGCGGACAGCAAGGCCGTGGTAATGACCGGTGTGGCTGCGCTTCCCAAAAGACCGGAGAACATGTAACTCACCGACAGCCCGGAGTAGCGGACCTTGGTACTGAACAACTCGGCCAGGAAGGTGGCAATCGGGCCGTAGTTCGCTGCAAAGGCAGACATCATCAAGATGTAGCCCAGCAATGCCAGAGACAGGACCTTGGTATCCATCAGCCAGAACAGCGGGAAGGCAAAGACCGCTTCGGCGATGATGCCACCCAGGATGACAGGCTTGCGCCCTACTTTGTCCGAGAGCCAGCCAAAGAAGGGAATCAGGACCATGCATACTGCGCACGAAACCAATGCCAGGCTGAGCATTTCGTTGCGCGAGAAGCCCAACGTCTGCGTACCGTAAGTCAGGCCAAAGGAAACGATGAGGTTGAATGCAGTACCGGTGGACATGGTGGCAACGCCACCAAGAATCACTTGGCGCCAGTTCTTGCCAAGCACCTCAAGCAAGGGCATCTTCACCTGCTTCGATTCCTGCTGGACCTTCTGGAACGATGGTGTCTCGGAGGTGTTGAGACGAATGTACATGCCGACGGCCACCAGCAGCACGCTGGCCAGGAATGGAATGCGCCACCCCCACGACAACAGGCTTTCGGTCGACATGAATGCATTGCAGAGCAGGAATGCGAGGTTTGCAATCAGCGTACCGGCGGGCACCCCGATCTGGACCCATGAGCCGTACAGGCCGCGTTTGTCAGCCGGCGCATGTTCGACTGCCATCAGGACCGCACCACCCCACTCTCCCCCAAGGGCCAGACCTTGGATGACGCGCAAGGTCAGCAGCAGAACGGGCGCCCAGATACCAATGGCTTCATAGTCTGGAAGCAGACCAATTGCGAAAGTCGCAGTGCCCATCATGATGAGCGAAATCAGCAACATCGACTTGCGGCCAAGACGGTCGCCATAGTGGCCGAAAATGGCAGCACCAACGATACGGGCCAAATAGGCCGACGCAAAGGTACCAAAAGCCAACAACGTACCAATCAACGGGTCAAACTTCGGGAAGAAGATCTTATTGAAAACGAGCGCGGATGCAGTAGCGAAAACGAACAAGTCGTACCACTCTACGGTTGTTCCGATAACGCTGGCTGCGGCAATCTTCTTGAGGCTCTTCTCAGATTTGGCAGATACGCTTGAAGACGAGCTGGCATTCATTTTGCTATCCTTTCGGTGACTCCGTCAGTCATTGCTGACGGAAATTATTTGTCTCTCTGTTGCTCTACGAAGTACCAGTCGCAGAGCCCTGTTTGAACCAACCACCTGACCCGGTCAGCCCATCGCTTCCTTGAACAACTTGCGTACGTCTTCCTCGGTAAGGCCACGCGGATTGGTCGGCGCAGAGTGGTCGCTCAGTGCGCCTTCGACCACAAAATCTTCAACGTCCTCAGAAACCTGGAGCTCACGGAGGGTTGTTGGCATGCCGATACGAACATTGAGTTTTTCGATCTCTTCAGCCAGGTCCGCTGTGGAAGGCAAGCCGAACGCGACGCGAAGACGTACGTATTTGTCACCGACATACGCCTCGTTGAAGCGTAAAACGGCGGGCAGGATCACCGCATTGACCGTACCGTGGTGGAGCTTTGGATGAGTCAAAGCACCCAGCGGATGCGACAGTGCATGCACAGCGCCCAGCCCTTTCTGGAAAGCCAGGCCGCCCTCGATGCCTGCCATCATCATTTCCCAGCGAGCCTGCTTGTTTGTGGGATTCTTGACCGCCATTTCAATCCACTTCCAGGCCCGTGCGGCGCCATCCAGTGCAATCGCCTCTGCTGGCGGATTCACCCGCGGCGACAGGAAGGTTTCGATGCAATGCGTAAAGGCATCCATGCCTGTACCTGCGGTCAGCACCGGCGGCATACCCTCGGTCAGGTCTGGGTCGCACAGGGAGCGCTTGGGAAGCAAGTAGGGGCTGACGATGAGTTTCTTCTGTCCGTCGTGCAAACAAATCAGCGCTCCTCGGCCAACTTCGCTTCCCGTACCCGCCGTAGTGGGGATCGCGATGAATGGGGCCGTAATTTCCTTGATGAGCGGCATGGCCGCCATTCCGGCATAACGGGAGAGCGGCCCCTCGTGCGTGGCCAGCACTGCGACTGCCTTGGCCAGGTCCAGGGGAGAGCCTCCCCCGATGGCAATCATGCCGTCACACTTCTGCGCACAATAGAGGGCAGTGGCCTGTTCCACCGCCTGCTCAGTGGGATTGGGAGGGGTATCCGTAAAAATGACCTGACGGTGCTCTTCGCTCAAATGGGTAGCGATCTTGTCCCAGATGCCCGCCTTGACGATGCCGGTATCGGTGACGATCATTGGCTTGCGAATACCCGCACTGGCCAAGGCAGCCTCAAGTTGTTGAAGAACCCCGACACCGAACTCGATGTTTGTCAGATAGCTGATTGAAGTCATCTTCTTGCCCTCATGCAGCCGCACGCAGCATGGCGTCCAGCAAGACGTTGCAGCCTGCCTCGAGATGTTCTGGTTTCGCGTCTTCTATCTCGTTGTGCGAAATCCCGTCTTTGCATGGTACAAAAATCATTGCTACCGGAAGCTGTCCTGCGACATATACAGCGTCGTGGCCGGCACCACTGACGATATCCATGCACGAATAGCCGCGGATCTCGGCGGCCCTTCTCACCCCGTCGACCAGGTGCGGGGCAAACGGGGTCGGTGCAAAGGTCGTGACCGGCTCGATGGCCACTTTCGTCTTGGTCACCGCTGCCACCTTTTCGCACGCGGCACGGATCTCTTCGTCCATCCGAACCAGCGAGCCTTCATCGATATTGCGCAGGTCCACGGAGAACTTGACGCGCCCCGGAATCACATTGCGCGAATTCGGGAAAACGTCGACCATCCCTACGGTGCCACGGCCATGGGGAGCATGGCGATTGGCGATGGCGACGGTCTCTTCCATCAGCCTGGTCGCCGCCTGGAGAGCGTCGAGCCGCAAGGCCATCGGAGTCGGGCCAGCATGAGCTTCGGTGCCGGTAACGGTCACGTCGTACCAGCGCTGTCCGAGCGCGCCTGTAACAGCACCGATGGCTACGTCTGCGTCTTCCAACACCGGACCTTGCTCGATGTGCGCTTCGAAGTATGCTGCGAACCGGGGCGCACCTGCACTCAGCGCAGCTGGCTCGGTGCCTGCGTATCCGATTGCCTTCAGCGCAGCGTCAACGGTGATGCCGTCCTTGTCTATCGCTTCCAGCGCGGTCTTGAGAGAGAAACATCCCGCGTAGACGCCAGAGCCCATCATCACCGGCACGAAACGCGACCCCTCCTCATTGGTCCAGATGCACAGTTCCAGCGGGTGTTGAGTCTGAACATCATTGTCATTGAGCGTGCGAAAGACTTCCAGGCCAGCCAGTACGCCGTAGTTACCATCGAACTTGCCGCCGGTCGGCTGAGTATCAATATGGCTACCTACGGCGATGCTCGCCTTGGCATTGTCGCGACCAGGACGTTTGGCGAAGATATTGCCAATCTCATCGATACGGATGGTGCAGCCCGCCTCTTTGGCCCAAGCTGTTACCAGGTCACGGCCTTTACGGTCAAGTTCGGTCAACGCCAAACGGCATACGCCACCGGCTGGCGTTGCGCCGATTTGCGCCAGTTCCATCAGGCTGTCCCAGAGGCGCTTGCCATCGATTGACAGTGCTTTCATTTGATTTCTCGCTTATTTGGGTGTTGGCGATTTCAACTCGACTTCCACGAAGACGAATTCAGTTTCACCGGGATTAATGACGTTGTGCTCGACTCCAACTGGTCGGGAATAGGCGACGCCTTGTGTCAACTCGCTCAGAACCGGGCCAGCCTCTGTTTCCAACAGGAGCACGCCCGTCGTCTGCGGCACGACCACGTAGTGCATCCCGTGGCGATGCCATCCGGTCTCCCCGCCGGGAGGAAAGCGCCACTCGGTGACTCTCACGAAGTCATCATCGATTTGCACTGTCGGAATTGCCGAGGGTCGGTTCATGCCACTTTCCTCGCAGAATAGGGATTCCATTTTTGCCCAGGTACCGCCGCGATCAGCTTCTGGGTATAGGGATGCTGGGGACTATCAAAGATCTGTTCCGGCTCGCCGCTCTCGACAATCTTCCCCTTGTGCATGACCAACACCCAGTCGCAGACCTGGGCAGCAACGCGCAAGTCGTGCGTCACGAAAATGAGCGCGATGTTGAGCCGCTGTTGCAAATCTTTGAGAAGCGCCAGGACCTGCGCCTGGACGGACATATCGAGGGCCGAGACCGATTCGTCGGCGACCAGGACCTGAGGCTCCAACGCAAGTGCGCGTGCAATGCCAATTCGTTGACGCTGACCACCGGAGAATTCGCTGGGATAACGGTCAAATGCTGATACTTCCAGACCAACGAGCTTCAACAGCTCGCGCGTACGCCTTTCAGCTTCATGACGGGAAACACCATTTGCCATCGGTGCGTCGCAGATGATTCTCCCAACCGTATGACGGGGGTTAAGCGATGCAAACGGGTCTTGAAAGATCATCTGGATGTCTTTGCGCAGCGAGCGGAATTGCTGCTGTTTCATCGCCACGATGTCGTGGCCTTGGAACAGAATCTGTCCGCTGTCGACTTCAATGAGCTTCAGCAGGCATTTGCCAATGGTCGATTTCCCGGAGCCGGATTCACCCACAACGCCCAAGGTCTCCCCCTTCCTGACGGAAAAGCTCACGCCATCCACGGCAGCCACCACGCGCTTTTTTACGAGCCAACCTGCACTGCTGCTGTATGTCTTGCGCAGGTTGTGCACCTCCAGCACAGGCCATTGCTGCTCCTCGCTACGCGCAGCCACCTCGCCTCGTCGTGGTACTGCTGCAATCAGCTTTTGGGTATAGGGATGCTGCGGATGGTTCAGAATTTGGTCAGCAGTGCCGATTTCGACCAGTACGCCCTTTTCCATCACGGCAATGCGGTCAGCAATTTCCGCCACCACGCCAAAATCGTGGGTGATGAACATCACGCCCATGGCGCTACGTGGCTGTGCGCCGCCTTTTGAGGTCTCAGGATGGCTGCGCTGACGCTGGATCGACAGAATCAGAGACAGGATCTGCGCTTGGGTTGTCACATCCAGGGCGGTGGTAGGC
>Ga0187843_10000545_pt1 | contig 26434 bp, 19 predicted proteins | sample SpaLakP09_SKY_43_FD_134516 | JGI IMG/M metagenome (GOLD analysis project Ga0187843, IMG submission 134516) | Oligotrophic lake water microbial communities from Sparkling Lake, Wisconsin, USA - SP09_SKY_43 | ecosystem: Environmental > Aquatic > Freshwater > Lake | place: USA: Sparkling Lake... | reverse complement strand
TGACAAAGACGATTCAATACACTAGTGTATTGAATCGTCTTTGTCACTTATCGTTCACCTGGAATGGAAACCATGAAAAAATCCTTGTGCATCTTGCTATTGAGCCTGCTAGGTAGCCTGGCGTTACCTGCTGCCATGGCCAGTGAGCTTGCGGGAATAACACTGGAAGATAAAATTCGCCTGGACAATCAGGACTTGTACTTGAACGGTGCGGGTGTACGTTCCAAGGCGATTTTCCAGGTATTTGTGGCGGCCCTGTACCTGAGCGAGAAAAAAACACAAGCGGCCGAGGTGCTTGCTTTGAGCACAGCAAAACGCATGCAGATCATCATGCTGCGGGATATCAGTGCGGAACGCTTTGGCCAGAATTTTATGGAGGGGCTAAAACACAATGTCAGCAAGGAGCAGAAAAGCAAAATCATAGACCAGATGATACGGCTGGGTGAAATGTTTTCCAAAGTGCCTGAATTTCGCAAAGGCGACAAACTGACAGTGGACTGGCTGCCCGATACAGGAACGGTCATCCTGATCAATGGCAAAAAAACCATGGACAGCCTGCCTGACCCCTTATTCTATAATGCCTTGCTAAAACTCTGGCTAGGGGAAAACACGGCGCAGGATAGCCTGAAACGGCAGTTATTGGGAGAGCAAGCAGATTTCAAGAAATCGCTGAAGTAGGCTTCTTGAAACAAATTTCTCCTGGAGCCTGGAGCTTGTTGCATGCAAGAGGGTAGGAGCCTATGTCAAGATTCAGTATAATCATGGCAAATTAATCTCTTTTACCAAGGGTAAACCATTCCCGCGATAAAAGTGCGAAAATTTGCTCACTAGCCGGAATTTATCACAAGTAGAAAGTTCGCCATGTTTAGTTGGTTTAATGCAAAAGAAGAAAAAGAAATCGGCCTGCTGCTTGCTGAGTTTGTCATCAAGGAGATGCCAATAGAACTGGCAAAAAAGAAGCAGGATAAAACTTTGCTGAAACGTCATAAAGTGATGCAACAACTTGCTATCAAGGTGGTCGAATTCAAAAAAGACCGACGTCTGAATGTGTATAAAAAAGCCCAGTTGGGAAATAGCTTCAAATGGCGCTTATTGGAAGAAAATTTTGATGCGGCAGTAGCCAGTGAATTGACCAATCTGGTGATCAAGGAACTGGGTTGAGCCAACATCAGTCTGGCACGACAGTCAGACTCGATAAATAACATCGTTAAACCAAAAAAAGCTGCCCATACCTCACATGCGCAGCTTTATTGCAGATACCAGCAGGTTTTACAAATTCGGTGCCAGCCAACGCTCCACTTCATCCTTGGGCACGCCGCGTCTTTGTGCCATGTCACTCACTTGATCTTCCGCAATTTTACCTACACTGAAATACTTCGATTCAGGATGCGCAAAGTAAAAGCCTGAGACTGCCGCACCCGGTATCATGGCCCATGATTCAGTAATGTACATCTCTATTTCTTCACACTGCATTTGCTTGAACATCTCGGTTTTGACCGTATGTTCCGGGCAGGCCGGGTAGCCAGGTGCGGGGCGTATGCCTTTGTAGCTTTCCTTGATCAGCTCTTCATTGGAGAGGGCTTCATTGGCGACATAGCCCCACAAATCTTTGCGTACGCGTTCATGCAAGTATTCGGCAAAGGCTTCGGCCAGGCGGTCGGCCAAAGACTTCAGCATGATGCTGCTGTAGTCATCATGGGCATCTTCAAAGCGCTTCTCATACTTTTCTATACCCAGGCCAGCGGTCACCGCGAACATGCCTATATAGTCTTTGATGCCACTGTCTTTCGGCGCGATGAAATCAGACAGGCACTGGTTAGGCCTCTGCACGCCATCAATGATGGGTTTCTCGGTTTGTTGACGGGTGCCGAAATAAGTCAGGGCTACCTGGCTGCGTGTGTCGTCAGTATAGATTTCTATATCGTCGTCATTGACGGTATTGGCGGGCAGCAGGGACACCACACCATTGGCTGTCAGCCAGCGGCCTTCGATGATCTTTTTCAGCATGGCCTGGCCTTCGGCAAATACCTTGGTCGCTGCTTCGCCGACGACTTCATCGGTCAATATGGCCGGGAAAGGCCCTGCCAGATCCCAGGTCTGGAAGAACGGGCCCCAGTCTATGTAATTGGCGATGGTCGCGAGATCAATATTCTTGAACAGGCGTCGACCGATGAATTTTGGTTTGACCGGCGCATTGCTGCCAGTGAAATCCACTTTCATTTTATTCGCACGTGCTTGCGCCAGCGTGACCATGGGCGTGGCTTTTTTATTCGCATGCTGGGTACGGATGCGGTCATAATCACTACCGAGTTCAGCGATGTACTGATCACGGCTTTCCGGCGTCAGCAACGATTGAGCTACCGACACAGAGCGAGAGGCATCGGCTACATACACCACCGGGCCTTCATAGTTAGGTGCAATCTTCACTGCAGTATGGGCGCGGCTGGTGGTGGCACCACCGATCAGCAGCGGGATCTTGAGCATACGGAAATGCGGGTCGCGCTGCATTTCTTTGGCGACGTAAGCCATCTCTTCGAGGGACGGCGTGATCAGGCCGGAAAGGCCGATGATGTCGGCATTTTCCGCCTTGGCCTTGGCCAGAATTTCTGAACAGGGCACCATCACGCCCATGTTGACCACTTCAAAATTATTGCACTGCAAGACCACGGTAACGATGTTCTTGCCGATGTCATGCACATCACCCTTGACGGTGGCGATGACGATCTTGCCCTTGGGCTTGTTGTCGCCGCTGCGCTTCTTTTCTTCTTCGATATAGGGAATCAGATGGGCGACAGCCTGCTTCATGACGCGGGCAGATTTCACCACCTGCGGCAAAAACATATTGCCCTGGCCAAACAAGTCGCCGACGATATTCATGCCCGCCATCAGCGGGCCTTCAATCACCTGGATAGGGCGGCCGCCATCGGCCATGATGGCAGCACGTGCTTCTTCCGTATCTTCGACGATCCAGTTGGTAATACCGTGCACCATCGCATGGGCCAGTCTTTTTTCCACCGGCTCGTTACGCCATTCCAGCGTGGCTTCTTCTTTCTTACCGCCGGCTTTGAGCGTGGCAGCGATTTCTATCATGCGCTCAGTCGCATCTTCACGACGGTTCAGCACCACGTCTTCAACACGCTCGCGCAATTCGGCATCAAGCTCGCTATACACGCCAACCATACCGGCATTCACGATACCCATGGTCATGCCAGCCTTGATGGCGTGGTACAGGAATACCGTGTGGATCGCCTCACGTGCTGGGTCGTTGCCGCGGAAAGAGAAACTCACATTCGAGACACCACCACTGATCTTGGCACCAGGCAGGTTCTTATGTATCCAGGCTGTCGCTTCGATAAAGTCAACGGCGTAATTATTGTGTTCTTCAATACCAGTAGCGACCGCGAAAATATTCGGGTCAAAGATAATGTCTTGTGGATCAAAATCCAGTTTGTCGACCAGCAGGCGATAAGCGCGTTCACAGATTTCCACCTTGCGTGCATAGGTATCAGCCTGGCCTTTTTCATCAAAGGCCATGACGATGACGGCTGCGCCATAACGCTTGCACAGCGTAGCCTGCCGCAGGAATTCTGCTTCGCCTTCTTTCATGGAGATCGAATTGACGATGGCCTTGCCCTGCACGCATTTCAGGCCCGCTTCGATGACCGTCCATTTCGACGAATCGATCATGATGGGCACGCGGGCGATATCCGGTTCGGATGCGATCAGGTTCAGGAAGCGTGTCATCGCCGCCAGTGAATCCAGCATCGCTTCATCCATGTTGATGTCGATGACTTGCGCGCCGTTTTCTACCTGCTGGCGAGCAACCGCCAGCGCTTCATCGTATTGCTCATTCAGAATAAGGCGGGCGAAAGCTTTTGAGCCAGTGACGTTGGTACGTTCACCGACGTTGACGAACAATGAGCTTTCATCAATCGTGAAAGGCTCCAGGCCAGACAGTCTCATCGCTGTCGGCACAGTTGGGATTTCACGCGGTTTGCGGGTTTGCAGTATGTCGGCAATTGCCTTGATATGGTCAGGCGTGGTGCCGCAACAGCCACCGGCGATATTGATGAAACCAGCTTCGGCAAATTCTTTCAGCAGGGCTGAGGTATCGGCAGGCAATTCATCAAAGCCGGTATCACTCATGGGATTGGGCAAACCGGCATTCGGGTAAATACAGACAAAAGTGTCGGCTATCTTCGACAATTCTTCTGCATACGGGCGCATCAGGGCAGCGCCCAGGGCACAATTCAGACCTATGGTCAGCGGTTTGGCATGCCGTACTGAATTCCAGAATGCCGGTACGGTCTGACCCGACAGGATACGGCCCGAGGCATCGGTCACCGTGCCAGAAATCATGATGGGCAGGCGGGTACCGGTCTCTTCAAAAAACTGGTCAATCGCGAACAAAGCGGCTTTGCAGTTCAGCGTATCAAATATGGTTTCGACCAGCAGCACATCAGCACCACCTTCAACCAGGCCACGGGTTTGCTCCAGATAGGCGGCCACCAGTTGATCAAAGGTCACATTACGCGCTGCCGGGTCATTGACGTCTGGTGAAATTGATGCAGTCTTTGGCGTAGGGCCAAGGGCGCCTGCCACATAGCGTGGCTTGTCTGGTGTTGAATATTTATCGCATGCCGCTCGTGCGATTTTGGCCGAGGCAACGTTCATCTCATAGGCCAGATGCGCCATGTGGTAATCATCTTGCGCTACGGTCGTCGCACCAAAGGTATTGGTTTCTATGAGGTCAGCACCGGCGGCCAGGTATTTCTCATGGATTTCGGCAATCACATGTGGCTGGGTCAGAGACAACAATTCGTTGTTGCCCTTGACGAAGAGTTCACGCACTGTTTCAGGGCCAGTAAAGTCTTTGAATCGCTCGCCGCGATAATCTTCTTCCGTCAGTTTATAGCGCTGTATCATCGTACCCATGGCCCCATCGAGTATCAGGATGCGTTTTTGCAAAATCTCGCGCAAACGGGTTTCAAGGGCAGATACTGGCAGGGTCGTAGTCATGATGTTTACTCACATAAATGCAAAAACCCGATCGGCTTGTGTGCAGGCGGATCGGGTGACGTCCTTTTAGCAGCACTTATTACGCGCCCGCAATCTGAATCTCAAATCGGCGCAAGAAAGCATAAATTATACGTCAAATCAAGGGCTTGGGTAGCTGCAGGCAAACTGCTGTCGGGTTTTTGTCATGACTTAAATATCAAAAATGACATGACTGCCCCGTGTAGAATTAAATTTTCCCAAATTGAAAACTACCTTTGCTAGCCTTAAACTGCTTAACATGGACAAATTCGCAGTTTTTGCTTGCCTGAAAGCAGTAGCAGCTTCAATATCCTGTCTATACAATCAATTAAAGGCCGTACTTGTGCAAGCCGTCTATTTTTGCCTTTTCGTTATCAAGACCAGATGAACATATCTGCACTCATTATTGAGGATCACCCGATTTACCGTGATGCCTTACTGGTATTCATGCGCCACATGCTTGGGGATGCCATGGTGGCTGCCGTAACTTCCACCGAAGAGGCATTGGCGCAAGCAGTAAAATATAGAGGTTTGCGCCTGATTTTGCTGGATTTGGGATTGCCCGGCATGAATGGGGTAGAAGCCATCAGTTCCTTACGCAAAAATTTTACCGATGTGGCGATCGTGGTTATTTCTGCATCAGAGGACAGGCGCGAAGTAGACGCCGCCCTGCGTGCGGGTGCCAAGGCCTTTATTTCCAAGGCCGTGTCCACAGAAGTGATGGCCGAGATCGTGCGTAAAATCCTGGCGCAGGAAACCCTGGATTCCAACTGGATTACATTGCGCGGCAAGCAGGCAAACAAGGAAGAACCCTTGCTGGCCCTGACACCCAGGCAACAAGAAACCCTGATCCTGCTTTGCCAGGGTTTGTCCAACAAGGAAATAGGCTTGCGTCTGGAGCTGGCAGAAATCACCGTCAAAATGCATGTCACCTCAATTTTCCGGGTATTGAATGTGGTTAACCGCACTCAGGCGGTATTGGCCGCCCGGCGTCTGGGACTGTATTCTCCTGATCAATAACCTGGTCTGTGGTTTTCATTCGAAGTCGGACGGGTAGACCAGTTCCGGCAGCATGGCGTTGTTTTGTAACAATTCCAGCAAGGCTGTTTTCAAAGTCTCGGCCTGCATGGGTTTGTGCAAAATTTGAAAATCCCGGGTTTGCGTTATGCCGATTTGTTCTGCTGACGTTTCCCCCGTCACCAGCAAGGCAGGAATATCATAATTAAACTCCTCGCGTATGGCCTGTATTGCATCACAACCGTTTTCTTTGGAAGACAAGCGGTAGTCACAGATCATGGCATCCGGCATTCTGTCCAGCTCTATTAGTGCGTTAATGGCTTCCGGCCCAGAACTGCTCGCCAGCACCTGGCAATCCCAGGATAGAAGCAAGGCCTGGGTCGCCAGTAAAATACTGGTTTCATCATCGATCACCACGATCAGTTTGTCATGCAACTCGTTGTTGTCTGGCGCTTGGCGGGCTCCTTTCTGAGGCTCGCTTCCCTGGATTTCTGCCATGGGGACATGAATGGAAAAGCTTGTACCTTCGTTCAGTCTGGATTGCAGGCTGACAGGAATATCCAACAGTTTGCTGAGACGCTTAACGATCGCCAGGCCCAGACCCAGACCTTTACTATTGTCTCTATGCTGGTTGCCAACCTGGAAAAATTCTTCAAAAACGGTTTTTTGCTGGTAGGCAGAAATGCCTATCCCTGTATCCGTGACGCTGATACATAGTTTGTCACCCACAGCCTGGCAAGTGATTTTAACACCGCCAGCATGGGTGTAGCGTATGGCGTTGGCAGTCAGATTGCGCAGCATTTGTTCCAGCAGGGTGGCATCGGTCTTCACCCAGACGTTGATGGCATCGACATAAAAATCCAGCTGCTTGTTTTGAGCTTGAGGTGTAAATTCAATAATGATCTTGGAAAGAATCGCCGCAATAGGAAAACTTTTGATGGCAGGCTCGACGATTTGTGCGTCCAGGCGCGAGATGTCCAGCAAGGATAAAAACATCTCATCCATGATGTCTGTGCAATGCCTGACATTCGTCAGCAGGCTGCGCGCCTGTTCTGACAATTCCACATTCGACAAGGCGCCCAGATACAGATTCAGAGCATGCATGGGCTGGCGCAAATCATGGCTGGCTACTGCCAAAAAGCGGGTCAGCTCATTCTGTTGATGCTCCTGTCGCTGATAGGCCAGCGTCAGTGCCCGGTTGGATTCTTCAAGCTCGCTACGCTGCTGTTCCAGCAGTTCTTTTTGCTGCAAGACCTCTTGGCTGCGCTTGCGGTTCAGGTTTTCAGAGTGATAGCGACGCAGGTAGTTTAACTCTGTCACGCAACTGGTAAAGATGAACAGGCAGCAGGCTGGCCACAGCAGAATGGCATATTGCACATGCGGGAAATCATGGAACCAGCCCATCCAGGCAAAAAGATGCGGCAGGAAGGCAGTGCATAGTGCATACAGGATGCCAAAACCCAGTGATATCCCCTGGAACAGCACGAGCGGCATCAACAGGAAAAACATGAACCCGCCTATGCCATATGCCATGGCACCATGCAGACGGTTCAAGATTTCCATGAACAGCCATTCGATGAACATGCCGGTCATGAACATCGTCAATTGAGAGAGCCAGCGCCTGGTACGCAAGAGTGCGTTCATGACGTTCAAGAACAATACGACGTGCATGAGCCGCAGGCTCAAGGTATTTTGCGCACCTATGGGGTCAATAAAATAATCCCAGAACCACATCAGGCAACCAAACAGGGCGCAGGCGGCATGCACGATGGCCAGCATAATGCGATGGTTTTCGCGCTTGCGCTGGAGATAAGCTTCATCAGGAAAAAGGATTTCCCAGATGTCTTTACGCAGGCTGTTTGTGAACTTGTTTGCAATCAACATGCAAGGGCCTGTCTGCTCGATATGGGTAGGTGATAAGTCGGATTTTGCAGCTTAAAGCCAGAATGACTGGATGTCGCTATCAGGAAATGTGTGCTCATGCATTGGACCGCAAAACAGGGAAGTGCGTCAATTGTTACTGCCACATACCTAGGTATAGGATACAAGATCCCTAAATATTGTTACAATATGTAAGTGACATTGTTTTAATACATTCCCGGATTTGACTTGCACACGCATGACGGAAAATCTGCGCCAGAATCTGCGCCAGAGTAAGGTGGCCCGATTTCTTCTTTCCTGAATTTCAGTCTTTTTCAAATTCCCATATTGAATTCACATTTGTCCGGATCTGCCCAGGCAGCAGCGGAGTTGTCATGGTCTGACAATAAGCAGACTTGGTTTTGATATGTGCAAATATTTATAATTTTTTGACAAGGTAAGATTTTTATGGGTATCAACGCCAGCACCATACAAAAGCTGTATATCGCTTATTTCAACCGTCCAGCTGATGTGGCTGGTTTGACCTATTGGGAAGGGCAGCTTGATGCCAACAAGATATCTCTCTCGGGCCTTGCGCAATCATTCAGTGAACAGGTGGAATATGTCACAACCTATGGTGGGAAGTCCACCGCCGAAGTTGTGACTACTTTGTACCAGAATTTGTTTGGCCGCGCACCTGATGCCGATGGCTTGAAATACTGGGCGACCCAGATTGATACAAAAGCCGTGAATATGGGGACGGCAGCGCTAGCCATTCTGAATGGAGCAGTGCCACAGAGCGTTGATGGCGTGACGATACAGAACAAACTCAAGTTTGCGACAGATTTTACGACCAGCCTGAATACCCAGGAAAAAGCGGCCTCGTACAGTTATGCCTATGCCTTTGAAGTCATGCGTGGCATTTTGTCTGGCGTGACAGCAACATCCTTGCCACCTACGCTAGTTCCCGGCTCACCTCTTAAAATTGCTGAAGCTGCCAATGGCATTAGTAATGCTGAAAGAATGCTTGGCATGGATGTGCTGGTTGATTTGAAAGGTGTACAGACTTCAGTGGGGTACAAGCTTGAACTGATGAATGGAAATAGTTCTTTCTCTGTTCCTGTTACCCATACACTGACTGCTGCGGAAGCGAAAGCGCAAAAAGCCCTTGTACATATACCTGGTGGTATTAACTGGGGACCTGATGGCGCAAAAATGCTGGGCATCAAAGTTACGGATATTTTTGGAAATTTTGGCAAGGTGGGTGCGCAAACAGCAGTCGTGCTTGATACCACGGCACCTATACTGCCGCCTTCTGCGACAATCGTCACTTCATGGATGAAATCTCCCGCACAAGGCCTCGCTGCGGTAATAAGTGAAATTCAATACAACATTATCCGTGGTGAGAATACTGGGGGAAGTGCTGTATTGATGCAAAATAAAACGGTCATCGGCAAAGTGGCCAATATTGCTGCGAATGCGTCCATGCTCGACTTTGTCATTGACCCGAGTGTCGCAAAACAGGTCTATGACGATTATTTCAGTAATTCTAGCAAAGTATTGAGTCTGGTATTGACAGACGCGTCAGGCAATTCAGTGACAACAAATTTAAGTGGTTCAGGGATCTGGGCAGAATATAAATATAAAGAAGGTACACCTGTCTCGAATATCAGCATATTCACCGATTCCATGAATGGGACGCTTGCCGTTAAAGCTGGTATTAACGGACTGGAATATTTCAATGGCACTGCTTATTTGAAAATTAATGGGCAAGTCATTGCCAGCGATAAACTCATTTTGTCTGACGACACGACGGTGGATTTCAACGTGCTGACTGCCAATAGTACACAGATACAAAACCTGATTAATGCTGGTGGCGTTGTGTCTATTGCCATGGTTGGCTTTGATGGCAAGGCGGTAGAGAGTATCAATAATCCTACTTTGTCTGCGAACCAGTATGGTAGCCGTGCTACTTTGGATTCTAATGCCGTATTGCCAGCCTTACCGAAGACGGGCACCTACTTCACTTCATACTACAATCAAGCGGGATTCGATTATGGTCTCAGTGAAATGAAGTACTCCATTGTCGCTGGACAGAATACTGGTGGATCTGCATCCATTCTGGAAGCTGGCAATGTCATCGCCAAAATTCCTTACATTGGTGCCAATGACACCGTGCTGGATTTTTTATTTGATATGAAAATTGCCAAGCAAGTCTATAACGATTATTTTACGAACAAGAATTTAAGCTTGGTCGTGACAAATGCTTTTGGATACTCTGTCAGCGCTCCGTTGTCAGGTATCGATATCCGTGCCGATTATAAATTCAAGGACGGTACTCCTGCGACGAATATTGTTTTGACACCTGTGGGTGGAAATATCGTCGCAAACACGGTCAATAGCAGCAATACCAATTTGATGGTCTCAGCTAATGTGAATGGCCTGGAATATTTTATGAGTAAAGCCTATCTGAAGATCAACGGTCAGATTGTTGCCACTGATGATTCGATTTCAAGCGCGGACACTAAGCTCAACTTTGACTTGGGAACGTCTGATGCCGTCCAGCTGCAGGCCATCGTAAAATCGGGTGGTGTTGTGTCCGTGGCCTTGATCGATATGAATGGTAAAGTGATTGAGAGTGTTGCTAATAACTATCTGGTGACAAATTTTTCATCTTCTTTTAGTGCGCAAGACACGTATTCTCAAGTGGCATTGACGACTAATGAGCATCCGCTTGTGGTTGTAGGGCAAACTGAGCAGATATTATCTGTGTAAGACCAGCCCAATAAAAAAGGCACATCACGGTCTCGCTGTGATGTGCCAAGGGGAAATCATACAAAAGTTAGCTAGCTGGTGCCGTTACTTATCAATCTTTTTTACGGCTCACAAACAAGCTGGCGATGATGGAGCTGCCCAGCAGCACAGCGATGACCATCAGTGAAACACTGGTTGGTACATGCATCCACTTCACGATCAGCATCTTGATACCGACGAACATCAGGACAAAGGCCAGGCCGAATTTCAGCAAGTGGAAGCGGTCTGCCATATCTGCCAGCAAGAAATACAGTGCGCGCAAGCCCATGATCGCGAAGATATTTGAAGTAAAGACGATGAAGGGATCCGTCGTCACTGCAAAAATCGCTGGTATCGAGTCCACTGCAAAAATTACATCGGATATTTCTATCAGTATCAGTACCAGGAACAAGGGCGTGAAAACGCGTTTGCCGTTTTCCATGATGCTGAATTTTTCTTCATGAAAATCCTTGGTAAATGGCAGCAGTTTCTTTGCCATGCGCAAGACTGGATTGGCTTCCAGATCCGGCTCTTTTTCCGCGGCCACCAGCATGCGCATACCTGTAATCAACAGGAAAATACCAAACAGATACAGTACCCATGAAAACTGCGTTACCACCCAGCTACCTGCCAATATCATGATGACACGCATGACGATGGCACCCAGCACGCCATACAGCAAAACTCTGCGCTGATATTGTGGCGGTACTGCAAAGTGACCAAATATCAGCAGGAAGACAAACACATTGTCGACCGACAGGGATTTTTCTATCACGTAACCTGCCAGAAATTCCATGGCCTTGGCGGTCGCTATTTCGCGGCCTACGGTTTCGCTCAGATACACCCACATGCCAAGGTCGAACAATAATGCCAGGATGACCCACACCAATGACCATGCCGCCGCTTCCTTGACACTAACTTTGTGGGAGCGTGAACCGCCAAGGGCGAACACGTCTATAGCCAACATGAGTAAAACAAAGCCTATAAATACTGCCCACATCCAGGGCTGTGCGACGGAATGGATCATGGTTTATTCTTTCTCAATAAAGCCCAGCAAATGCAAGAGGCTGGTGAACAGGTTAAAGATGGTGACGTACAGGCTAACGGTTGCCATGATGTAATTGGTTTCGCCACCACGGATGATATTGCTGGTTTCAAACAAGATCATGCCCGACATCAACAATACCATGACGGCAGAAATCGTCAGTGACAGGGCAGGGATCTGGAAAAAAATCGCACCCAGGCTGGCGACAAAGGCAACCAGCATACCCACCATCAAGAAGCCACCCATGAAACTGAAGTCACGTTTGCTGATTAGTACATAAGCCGACAAACCCATGAAAATCACGCCTGTCATTGCCATGGCCGTCATCACGATTCCAGTGCCGCCTGGCATGCCCAGGTAACGCGTCAGGATGGGGCCCAGGGTATATCCCATGAAACCAGTCAGGGCAAACACGGCAGCAATACCCCAGCCACTGTTACGCAGTTTGGTGGTGGCAAACAGCAGGCCAAAGTAGCCGACCAGAGTAAGCAGGATGCCAGGACCTGGAATATTGAAGGCGATGGTTGCACCGGCTGTCGTTGCTGAAAACAGCAAAGTCATGGACAACAACATATAAGTATTGCGCAAGACCTTATGGCTTGCGCTGGTATTGCCATCTACATAGGCAACAGTTTGTGCGTCATGTGCAGAACGACTCAAGATTTTCATGCTTTTCTCCTGAAATGTTGAAACCATGCTTTTTTGCTCAATGGATTCACCTTCTCAACAGAAGGTGAATCAAGTGTAGACCTTGCAGATAAACAAAAAAAGTCGAATATAATTGAATTTAGCATCGTATTTTTCGATGTATTAATCGATTTATTATCAAAAAATTACTTTCATGCCCAGCCTGAATTACAAGCATTTGCATTACTTCTGGATGGTGGCCAAGACTGGTAGCATTGTCCGCGCAAGTGAGCAATTGCATCTGACGCCGCAAACCATCAGCGGACAGTTGAGCCTGTTTGAAGACGTACAAGGTGAGGCTTTGTTTCGCAAGAGTGGACGCAATCTGGAATTAACTGAGGCTGGTCGTCTGGTATTTAGCTATGCCGAAGATATTTTTGCCCTGGGACAAGAGCTGGAAGAAGTCTTGCACCATAGGCCGACTGCACGCACAGTACAATTAAGAGTAGGTGTCTCGGATGCCTTGCCCAAGACCCTGGCCTATCGTTTGTTGGAACCTGCCCTGAAATTGCCACAAACCTTGCGTATTAATTGCCGTGAGGGCAAGCTGGAAATTTTGCTGGCTGACCTGGCCACTCATAAACTTGATGTTGTGATGTCTGATAGCCCCATGCCGACGGGTGCCAATGTGCGCGGCTATAGCCATCAACTGGGAGAATGCGGCATCAGTTTTTTCGCTACCCGCGCTCTAATGGAGCAATACCCCCAAACCTTCCCGCGGAATCTGGACGCAGCGCCATTTCTGTTGCCGGGGGAGGACGCCGCCCAGCGCGCACGTTTGTTGCACTGGTTTGATGATCATGGATTGCATCCCCGTATTGCAGGCGAATTTGATGATAGCGCACTCATGAGTGCCTTTGGACAGGCAGGTGCAGGGATTTTTGCAGCGCCTACCGTGGTCGCCGATATGGTCATGCGGCAGTATGATGTACAGCTATTGGGCCAAACCGAAGAAATCAGGGAGCATTTTTTTGCCATTTCGGTACAGCGCAAGCTGACTCATCCTGCGGTGCTGGCCATCAGCCGGGCTGCGCGTAGCGACTTGTTTGCCATGGATGAGGATTGAGCGATTGTCTCGACTCAATGCAGACATAAAAAAAGCGACAGTAAAAGCTGTCGCTTTTTTTGAATTACCTGACTGGATTAACGACGGCCCAGCAAGGCCTTGGTATTTTTGTCCATAGGTACAGCATAGTCTACCGAGCTGATGACAGTGTTGTCACTAGGCTTGACCAGCTTCAGATTGACATAGACCAGTTTGTCACTTTCGGCATAAGTACCGACGATGACAGCCTGGGCACTATGGTTCTGGGCCACATCCCTGATTTCACGTGTCAGCAGCAATTCGCCGACATTTTGCTTCATGAAAACTTTGTCGCGGAATTTCATTTCCACCATTTTGTACTGTTGGCGGGTGAACTCACCGGAAACATGCTCGGCAACAATACGGCCAAATGCTGAAGATTCTTCGAGGAAATTGATATTGGCCAGCGTGGCAATAATCAATGGACGGGAAGGATCAATTCTCGAGGCAGCATTGGTGATCAAAACGTTTGCAGCGCGTTGATTTGCCGGGATAAATTCATTGGCTTCAGCATCTTTCCAGGTTGGCGCAGGAGATGCAGCAGCTGGAGGCGGGGTGTTACCCAGACCCAGATTGGCACAAGCACTGAGTGCGATCGCTGAAGCGATAACGAGAGCGGCACTTTTCATCATTATTGGCCTCCAACAACACGGAAGTTGAAGTCAGTGTCTTTATTGTAAAGTGTCCAGTCATAATCCATGACGTAGTAAGCATCAGTACGACGGGCAACATATTGTGAATTTTTCACCAAAGATGTCGTCACGATTAACTCGTATTGAGGAGTACTGCCTTTTGCGTATTCCTGATTGACCCAGTTGGTGTAGTCATAAGCGCCTGTAAGGGCAAATGCACCCAGGACGGCATCTGTTTTGACCGGGATACCCAGGCCGTGTACTGCAGCAATGCCAGCACCAATCGCAGTCACGCTGGTGAAGCGTTTGTTTTGGTGACGGTCAGGGGAGAAACGCACCAGTTGTGTCTCAATATTCACAACCTGTGCCGTACCATCGTTGATTTTCCTGACGACTACGCCCTGATTGACCAGGGAAGTAATGATCTGAGTATAGAAAGCCTGTGTGAACTGACTGTCTTTCTCTGGTGGCATGACGTAAACCGGTGCGCCTATCTTGTCGGTTCCGAGTTTGATTTGCTCTGCTACATCTTTTGCGATGACGAGCCAGTGCGACGCCGCTTGCAATTTATTTTGCGTCGTCGTCGGAAAATTGCCTGCTAAGGGCGTTTCACTGTATGGAGTTGCACAACCTGCCAACAGCGCGGCTGCCAGGGCAATGGGAAGAAATTTCTTCATGAGCTCACCTTTTTTTAGGTCTTAGTCAGAGTTTTTGTTATCGAAAACGAAAATGGCAATAATTCAGTGTAAGAGAATACAACAAGTAGCGTCAGGCAACAAAGATTTTGCTTGCAGTCAGGCATTAATTGGATTATTTCCACAGATAAAGCGGGTTGAGGCAGCATTACAACTAAAAGTTGTAGTTTTTTTGCTTCAGTTTTCCCTGTTAACTGAAAAAATGTCCTTCTTGTAAAGCAAATCCTTGTAGGAAATCAGTTACTGAAAGTCGCTTGCCACCGGGTTTTTGCAATTCAGTCAAGCTGAGCGAGCCTCGACCACAGGCAACAATAACACCTTGCTCCTGATTCGCCGATAGTATTTGACCAGGTTTATGGTTACCAGTTGTTTCAAGCGGTTTCGCACCCCAGATCTTTATGGTGGTATCCACGTATTGAGCATGAGCGCCTGGAAAGGGATTAAAAGCACGTATCTTTCTTGCTAATATCTCGGCAGGCAAGTTGAAATCCAGGCCAGCTTCTTCCTTACTGATCTTGGAAGCGTAGTTGACGCCAGCCTCAGGTTGTACGGTTGCCGGTATGCCTCCATCCCGCAACTGTTGCAAGGCAGCAACAATCATCGCGCCGCCCATGGCCGCAAGTTTGTCATGCAGGATGCCCGTCGTATCTGTATCTGCAATGGCAATACTTTGCTTGAGCAGCATGGGGCCGGTATCCAGGCCTTCTTCCATTTGCATGATGGTGATGCCGGTCTCTGTATCACCTGCCTCTATTGCTCGATGAATCGGGGCCGCGCCACGCCAGCGGGGTAAGAGCGAACCATGTATGTTTAAACAACCCAATCGCGGTATATTTAATACTGAGAGTGGCAGAATCAGGCCATAGGCAGCCACTACCATGACATCGTGTGGCGTACTGTTAAGCAAGTCATGTGCTTCTCTGGCAATGTCAGGATATTTGCCATCCAGACGCAGCGATACTGGCTGGGCGACAGGAATGCCGTGCTGCAGGGCAAATTGTTTGACTGCAGAGGCGTGCAGTTGCATGCCACGGCCAGCCGGGCGATCTGGCTGCGTCAGTACCAAAGGTACTTCAAAACCTGCAGCATGGATGGCTTGCAGAGCGGTAGCGGCGAATTCCGGTGTGCCGGCAAAGATGACGCGCATTAGCGTGCAGCCCGTCTGCGCTGCTCTTCACGTTCTTCTTTCAACATCTTGGTTTTGATGCGGTTACGCTTCATGGGTGACAGGTATTCAACAAATACCTTGCCTTTCAGATGATCCATTTCATGCTGGATGCAGACTGCCAGCAAGTCGGTTGCATGCAGTTCGAAAGGCTTGCCGTTGGCATCCAGGGCGCGTACCTTGACTTCGGCAGGACGTTCGACGCCATCATAAACGCCTGGCACGGACAAGCAGCCTTCGTCATAAACTTTGCGTTCTTCACTGGCCCAGATAATTTCCGGGTTGATGAAAACTTGCAACTGGTCATTGGTTTCAGAGACATCAATCACCACCAGTTGTTCATGGACATCAACCTGAGATGCTGCCAGACCAACACCGGGGGCATCGTACATGGTTGCAGCCATATCGGCCACCAGGGTTTTCAGGCGTTCATCAAATTGTGTTACCGGTTTTGCCACTTTATGGAGGCGCGCATCGGGGTAGCGCAGTATATTTAGTATCGTCATAAGACTTTTCACAACAAGCTTTGATGCTTATTGCGCAGTTTTTCTTGCTAGTTCAAGGATTTATGGGCAGAATTTGATTCAATTTGGCAAGTTTTGCAAGATTGCGCCTGCCTGCGCGCCTTCACTTGCGGTATTGCAGTATTTTGCATCGGATAATATTCATGAAAAAGTTTAGCACAATCGCCTCCATTCTCGCTGTCAGTCTTCCCCTGATTTCTACCGGGGCACTTGCTGCTGGTGGGCAGGCAACCACGGCACAGGCGCAAGCCGTTGCTAGTAAAACCAAGTGCGACTTCTTGCCAGAAGCCCCAGACAAGCATGTTGTTGTCAAAGGCGATACGCTTTGGGGGATTTCCAGCATGTTCTTGAAAAACCCTTGGTGCTGGCCTGTGGTCTGGGGCATGAATCAGGAAGATATCAAGAATCCGCATTGGATTTATCCTGGTCAGATCGTCTATTTTGACCGCGTCAATGGCCGTTTGCGTCTTGGCAATCCGGGTGGTGTACCGACTGTCAAACTGACGCCACATTCGCGTGTACAGGGCTTGGGCTCGAATGCCATTCCTGCTATCCCTGCTTCCATGATAGAACCTTTTTTGTCCCAGCCCTTGATTTTGGAAGACGATGACCTGGCCACAGCGCCGCGCATTATTGCCACCAAGGAAGGCCGGGTAAATCTGGGTGTGAATGAGCAAGCCTATGTAAGGGGTGAGCTTGACGGCGGTACTTCATTCCAGGTCTTCCGTTCGGGCGTGCCTTTGCGTGATCCCGAAACCAAGGCCGTGATTGCCTATGAGGCGGTGTACTTGGGTACAGTCAAGCTGTCACGCGAAGGTAATGATGACAGTGACGTCCATACCTTCAATGTCGTCAAGTCCAAAGAAGAAATGGCGGTAGGCGACCGTTTGATGCCTATTCCACCGTCTCCTATCCTGAATTATGTCCCCCATCCACCTGCTGAAGAAGTGGATGCCCGCGTTGTGGCGATTTATGGTGGCGTTGCTTCGGCTGGCCAAAACCAGATCATCAGTATCAATCGCGGCAAGAACGATGGTTTGAACCTTGGCACGGTATTGACGCTGTATAACTACGGCAGGGTGATACAGGATAAGACGGATGCCAACAAGTCCATCAAATTGCCAGATGAACCTATCGGTGATTTGTTTATTTTCCGCACCTTCAGCAATATTTCTTATGGCCTGATCATGCAGGTCAAAGATATTGTCAAAGTAGGTGACGCAGCCAGATCGCCAAGATAAGCTTGTTTGGTGACCGCTAGCTCGTGGAATTGCCTTTGGATTTGAGCGCCTGGCTGAGGCTGGAACAAACGCCAGGCGTGGGCAATGAGACGGCACGCCGCTTACTTTCAGTATTCGGCTTGCCCGAACAGATTTTTGCTGCCAGCCACGCTGCCTTGTGTGAAGTTGTTACACCCAGGCTCGCCAACGCCTTGCTGGCCATGCCAGCTAACTTCCAGCAACAAATAGATAAGACCCTGTCCTGGCAAGAGCAGTCAGGTAATATCGTACTGACTTTGGCCGACGCTGCCTATCCGCGGTCCTTGCTGGAAATTCCAGATCCGCCCCTGATGCTGTATATCAAAGGCAGGCCCAGTTTGCTCGACGCCACCACCGTGGCAGTCGTTGGCAGCAGGAATGCCACGGTACAAGGCATACGCAATGCAGAACAATTCTCTGAAGCACTGAGTTTTGCTGGCCTTTGCATCAGCTCAGGCCAGGCAGCGGGTATTGATACCGCTGCCCATCAGGGCGCTTTGCGTGGACCCGGTTCCACCATCGCCGTGATAGGTACTGGGGCGGACATTGTTTATCCCGCACGCAATCGCAATTTGGCCCATCTGATTGCTGAAGGGGGCTGTATCGTGAGTGAGTATTCACTGGGAACGCCTGCACTGGCCCCCAATTTTCCGCGTCGCAACCGTATTATTTCTGGTTTGGCCAAGGGTGTCCTGGTGGTGGAAGCGGCAGCGCAATCTGGTTCTCTGATCACTGCGCGCATGGCAGCCGAGCAGGGCAGGGAAGTCTTTGCCATTCCTGGCTCTATCCATTCGCCCTTGTCCAAAGGTTGCCATCAATTGATACGCCAGGGTGCCAAGCTGGTGGAGTCGGCGCAAGATATCTTGGAGGAACTACAATTGCAGACGCATTTTGCCCAGACTTTGCCTCAGCCTGCATTTCAAACCGGCAAGACCGAGCCATCTGTTTCCATCCTTTTGAAAGAAATCGACTTTGATCCTGTCCATATGGATATGCTGGCAAGCCGGACAGGAATAGATATTTCCAGCCTGACTGCAGAGTTACTAACGCTGGAATTGGGTGGGCAACTGGAAGCCTTGCCTGGCGGGTATTATCGGCGGCTTGCCTGATTGTCATCAACGGCAAATCCTAAAGGGGCTTGTTTGAAATCGCTGCAAAGGCTACAGTAGCAGCATGTTTGATATTCTTGTTTACCTCTACGAAACTTATTACCGTCCGGACGCCTGTCCTGACACGGCAGCCTTGACCAAAAAATTGTCCGCGGTTGGTTTTCCCGAGGATGAAATTAGCGAGGCACTTGATTGGCTGACAGGCCTGGCGATCAATACAGCTGAGCCGGTCGCAGCCGCACCAATTTCCCAGGGGTTCAGGATTTATGCAGAACAGGAAATTGCGGCACTCGGTACTCCAGCCCTTGGCTTTATCCAATATCTGGAATCTGCTGGCTTATTGAATGCTAATCAGCGAGAAATCGTGATTGAAAGAGCATTGGTTGTCAATGAGTCACCCCTGCCTTTGGATAAGCTGCGCATTATTGTCTTGATGATGCTATGGAGCCAGGGGGCAGAGCCTGACATGCTCATGTTTGACGAATTATTGTTGTCAGATGACGACAACGTGACCAGGCTTTTGCATTAATCATTTCCTAAATGGAATTTTTATGACGAAAATCGCGCATAGATTGCGGTTTTTCGTCTATCACGCTTATCATTCCCCGCAAATTTAGGTTAGTCTTACGCTTATTTTGCGAAATGTTGCCTATTAGACATTGGCAATCACGCTTTACATTATTCGAGAATCCCGAAATGACAAAACGCTCATCATTGCCGAAAAACCCTCTGTCGCTAATGACATAGCGAAAGCTCTGGGTGGCTTCACCAAGCATGATGATTATTTTGAATCAGATAATTATGTACTGTCTTCAGCTGTCGGCCATTTGCTGGAAATTACCGTCCCTGAAGAATACGATGTCAAACGCGGCAAATGGAGTTTCACTCATTTGCCGATGATCCCGCCGCATTTTGCCCTGAACCCGATTGCCAAGACTGAGTCGCGCCTGAAGGTCTTAAACAAGCTGATCAAGCGCAAGGATGTCACCGGCCTGATTAACGCATGTGACGCGGGGCGCGAAGGTGAGTTGATTTTCCGTCTGATCGCCCAGCATGCCAAAGCCAAGCAGCCGGTCAGCCGCCTGTGGCTGCAATCCATGACTACCGGCGCGATACGCGATGGTCTCCAGAAATTGCGCAGTGATGCTGAAATGATGCCTTTGGCTGATGCGGCCCGTTGCCGCTCTGAAGCAGACTGGCTGATCGGTATCAATGGCACCCGCGCCATGACAGCCTTCAACTCCAAGGAGGGCGGCTTTTACCTGACGACAGTGGGTCGTGTGCAGACGCCAACCTTGTCCATCGTGGTGGAGCGCGAAGAAAAGATCAAAAAATTCGTTTCCCGTGATTATTGGGAAGTGAAGGCAGAATTTGTCTGCGCGGCCGGTATCTATGAAGGCCGCTGGCAAGATCACCAGTTCAAGAAAGACGAACACGACCCTGAGAAAAGGGCTGAGCGTCTGTGGAGCAAGGCGGCTGCAGAATCTGTCGTAGCCGCTTGCCGTAATCGCCAGGGCAATGTTACTGAAGAATCCAAACCCGCTACGCAAATCGCGCCACCTCTGTTTGACTTGACCAGTTTGCAGCGCGAAGCGAATGCACGTTTTGGTTTTTCTGCCAAAAATACCCTGGGTCTGGCGCAGGCTTTGTATGAAAAGCATAAGGTATTGACATACCCGCGTACTGATTCCCGCCATTTGCCGGAAGATTATCTGCCAACGATAAAAGAAACCCTGGGCTCGATAGCAGAAACTAATAATTACCATCAGTTTGCTTCACAAATCCTGAAGAACAATTGGCTCAAGCCGAACAAGCGTATTTTCGACAATACCAAGATCAGTGATCACTTTGCGATCATCCCGACTGGCCTGGCACCGAAAAATTTGTCCGAACCTGAACAAAAACTGTATGACCTGGTAACGCGCCGCTTTTTGGCGGTGTTCTTCCCCGCGGCAGAATTCCAGGTAACGACTCGCATCACGGAAGTATCCGGCCATCAGTTCAAGACTGAAGGCAAAGTCATGACCAGCGCTGGCTGGCTGGCAATCTATGGCAAGGACGCACTGGATGAAAAGGTAGATGGCGAAAGCAAGGGCACTCTGGTTGCCGTTGCCAAAGGCGAAAAAGTCTTGACCGATCAGATTACTGCGAATGCATTGGTCACCAAACCACCTGCCCGTTATAGCGAGGCGACGCTGTTGTCCGCCATGGAAGGTGCCGGTAAACTGGTCGATGACGGTGACCTGCGTGAAGCCATGGCAGGCAAGGGTCTGGGCACACCAGCTACCCGTGCAGCCATCATCGAAGGTTTGCTGAACGAGAAGTATCTGCTGCGAGAAGGCCGTGAAATGATGCCGACCGCTAAAGCCTTCCAGTTGATGACCTTGTTGCGCGGTCTTGGGGTAGACGAATTGACCTCACCAGAACTGACTGGCGAGTGGGAATATAAATTATCGCAAATGGAAAAAGGCAAGATCAGCCGTGAAGAATTCATGCGCGAAATTGCCCAGATGACCCAGATCATCGTCAAGCGTGCCAAAGAATACGATAACGACACCATCCCTGGTGATTATGCGACCTTGCATACACCTTGCCCGCATTGTGGCGGTGTGGTCAAAGAGAATTACCGCCGTTTCGCCTGTACCAAGTGCGAATTTTCCATGAGCAAGACGCCAGGCAGCCGTCAGTTTGAAGTGGCTGAAGTAGAAGAATTGCTGACCAAGCGTGAAATCGGCCCGTTACAAGGCTTCCGTTCCAAGATGGGACGCCCCTTTGCAGCCATCCTGAAGATCGTCGCTGACGCTGATCATAATAACCTGAAGCTGGAATTTGACTTCGGCCAGAATCAGGATGAAGGTGAAGATGGCGAGCCTGTCGATTTTTCTGAACAAACTTCACTGGGACCTTGTCCAAAATGCGGTAACGGCGTGTATGAGATGGGCCTGGCCTATGTGTGCGAGAAAACCATGGCCAAACCCAAGGCTTGTGATTTCCGTAGCGGCCGCATTATCCTGCAACAAGAAATTCTGCCTGAGCAAATGGGCAAATTGTTGAATGACGGCAAGACAGACTTGTTGCCTGGCTTTATTTCGCAACGTACCCGCCGCCCATTCAAGGCTTTCCTGGTACGCGGCAAGGATGGCAAGGTCAGTTTTGAATTTGAAGAACGCAAGGCCAAAGCACCGGCCGCAGGCAAATCCAAAGCCAAAGCTGATCCAGATGCAGAAGCCACGGTCGCTGTAGCAAGCACCAAGGCCAAGGCAACAACTGCCGCTAAAGCAGCACCTGCCAAAAAGCCCGTAGTCAGGAAAAAGAAGGCAGCCTGATAGTTTTTTTGCCACAAATCTTCAAAGAATAGATGCGGCGGGAAGGGATAACACCACTTTCCCTGCAAAGTAAGACTTTTTCGCGTATTGTTAAAGGGTGATTTTTTGATATAGGGTACACATGGTCGCAAACGAGTCCTTATCCAGTGCTCGCGCTGAATTTACTCATGCATTTAATCATGCAGTACCCGGCATTCTGCCTGAAGCTTTGGAAGCATTGCTGACCAAGGCGAATTACAACGGCACATCTTCGGCTGAAAAAGGTCGCATTGTCAGTGCGCGCTCTCTCTTGCCAGAAAAATGGGACGCCATTTCCCGTGCCATTCCCGTCCATCTGGTCCAGTTGCTGGACCGCAGCATTACCACCGCCTATAGCACGTTCAGGCCAGCTTCGGCTTTAGACAAAGTAACTGAACTGGCCCTGTTGGATTCCTCCACTTTCGAGACCACCCTGCGCTTCAATGAAATGACGCAGAATTTCCGCGACAAGGCAGGTCAAGGCTTGTTGGACTTGAACATACGCATAGCCGTCCTGTTCGGGCAGGATGATATACGCGAGCGGGAAAATCCTTTCCGCCCTTATCTATTGGCCCGATGTATTTTCCTGGCAGTAGAAGAGCAAAGGCTGCCGAAAGAATCTGAAGCCATCATCATCGAACAACTGGGTGAAAGCATCGCCGGCAGTATGGCTACTGTCTATGAGGCGGCCAATGCAGCATTGGAAAAGCAGGGTATTAGCGCCCATCTTTCGCTGAAGATCAGCAAGGCACCGGAATCCCAGACCAGCCGCAACACAAACACCCCTGCGCAAGGCGGTGGAGCTGGTGGACAGGGTTATTCCACCATGCAGGCTAGCGTTTTCCCAGGGGCGCAAGCAGCAGGCCAGGGGCATGCACAGATGCAAGGCGCATTCCCGGCGGCACAACAGGCCTCCATGGTTAGCCCCGGAGTTCGCCTGGAGCAATTATTTCAGACTGTGCGCGGCAAACCTCTGAGTTTGCCACCAGCCACGCCCATTTTGGTACAAAGTGCAGGCAATATGCAGGCTGCGCCTGCATCTACATCTTATGCAGGAATGCCATCGCTTGATGCGCAAGCAGTCAATAGCGGCCCAGGCTGGCTGAAGGATGCCAACGCGCTGGGGGGCATCTTAAGGCAAGCCTTTGGTGAAACAGTTGCTTCCTCCAATGGACAAAGAGATAAGCATGCAGAGGGCAGTATTCCTTTCACTTCCAGGGAAAGTGCTCCTGCAGGTGCAAGTAATGGGGGTAACCAGGGCAATTCCGGTCAATTTGCCCATGCTGGCTTGCCAAGTTCGGTAGGCACAGCCAGTGCCGATTTGATACAGGTACCTGCAGCCTTGGTGGCTTCGCATTTACAGAATATAGAAAGCCATTTGAAACAAAGGGCTGAAGCACAACTGCCACCTGAACTCAGCATGGGGCTAGGCAAAGTGCTGGGGCAAATGCACAAGGTCATGGTGCCGGACAGTGTGGCCATGAAAGATGGGCAAGGTGAAATCCGTAACCTGATACGCGAACATAAGGATGCCTTGCACAGTCTGGCCAAAGATACTGACGAACAAATGTGCATAGACCTGGTCGCCATGCTGTTTGAAGTCATGCTGTGTGATGAGATGGTGCCCATCAAAATGCGCATAGACCTGGGGCGTTTGCAATTTTTGATATTGCAATTGGCCTTGAAAGAAAAGAATTTGCTCAGTGACGGCAAACATCCTGCCCGCCTCTTGCTGAACCGGATTTGCTCGATTGCCTATAGCGCCGAGCAAATAGGTGATGTTGAAAACCATGTCGCTGAAGAGATAGCCCGTATTATCAAGACCCTTATGCGGCATGATAGCGAAGTGCCAGAACTGTTTTCACGCATACAAAACAGGTTTGAAACCTTTGTAGCCCGCGAATTGCGTACCAATGACGTGCATATACGCCGCACCGTCAAAGCCATGGATGAAGCGGAAATCCGTTTCATGCGTTTTGCCTGTATTGCCGTTGCCATCAGCAAGGCCATGCCCAAGGTGCATGTCGATCCTGCTTTCCGTAGCTTTCTCAAGACAGAGTGGGTCAAAGCGATAGAAGTGGCTGAAAGGACAGACGCCATACTCGCCAGGCGCTATCGGCTGCTGGTGCCTGATCTGTTATGGAGTGTTTTCCCAAAAACGGAAAATGAGGAAAGAAGCTTGCTGTCATCCATGTTGCCCAGCATGGTAGGTACCTTGCGCCATGGTCTTGATTTAATGGAGTGGGAAAAGGCCAGGCAACAGAAGTTATTAAACTGGCTGGCCGAGGCGCATTCAAAAGCCTTGCGTCCATCCGCAGATAGCAAAAAACCGCAGGGTCTGAGTTTGCCAGCCATGCACGAACGGTTTGAGCAGTTTACCAATCAGGCCGATACGGTAGAGCACTCCGAAATTCATCTTTATGAATTCGCCAGGGAATATTATCAGCTCGCAGTTTTGGCAGAATTGGGTTTGCGGACCAGAATGCTGGACAAGGAAGTCCGCAAACCACCGGCTGCTACGGATGATGCGCTTATCGTCACAGGTGCTACAGAATCGTCGCTCAATCCAGCGTATCTTGAACGCATCGTCAGTGGCACGTTGATTGATATCAAGGCAGACTCAGTCAAAGCCAAGGCCTGCCTGCGCTGGGTAGATCCGTATTTGAATCATGTCGTGCTGAGTCTGAGAGGGGAAGAATACCCTGCTGTCCTCAGCATGCGCGTGTTTTGTGAGTTGCTGGACTTTGGCAAGCTGCGCTTTGTAGAAGAAGAACCTCTGTTTGAGCGTGCCATCCATATCCTGTTAAAGTCTGCTGATGAAGTTGACAATGTGCGGGTTTAGAAACCCGCACACGGCAGATTAATCAGCTTGGTTTAGTCACGCGTGATACCGACATCTGGTTCAAAAAAGCACCATTTCACCTGCGACCATTTGCTTTGTATACCAGCTTCCACTTCATTAATGGCGGCAATCAGCGCTTTGTCAGACGCCTGTGGATGCATTTTTGCTTGCACTGCAAGCATTAACTGATCGCCCCATTGCAAGGCAATCAAGTTGATGACGTGATCGACGTGTGGATGGTTGGTGATATGTGCGCGTATCGCCTCGCTGACCTCAGGTGCCGCAGATTCGCCAGTAATCATGGCCTTGACTTCCCGAACAATAAAGAAGGCGATAAGCATCAGCAAACAGCCAACGATGATGGAGCCTGCTGCATCCCAGACAGGGTTGCCAGTCACTATAGATAACGTTACCGCAATAAAAGCGACACCCAGACCAGCAAGGGCGGCGATATCTTCACCTGCTACCACCATTAATTCGGATTGGCGGGTCTCGCGAAACCACTGGAAGAAATTCTTGCCCTCAGAAATCTTACGTATTTCCACCATTGCCCCATACAGAGAAAACGCCTCGAGAATCACAGAAACGCCAAGTACCGTCAGGGCTACCATAGGATTCTTTAAAGGCTCGGCATGTTTCAGACGCTCCACACCCTCCATGACAGAAAAAGCGCCACCCAGAAAGAACAGCAGCAAAGCCACCATCATGGCCCAGAAATATACCACCCGTCCATAACCCATAGGGTGAGAGGCATCGGGTGGTCGCTTGGCCTCTTTGATGCCGACCAGCAAAAAGATTTGATTAATGCAATCGGCGGTGGAATGAATAGCCTCTGCCAGCATGGCACCGGAAGAGGTGAAAATGGCCGCGGTAAATTTTGCCACGGCAATACCGCCGTTAGCACCCAGCGCATAAAAAATCGCCTTGGTAGAACCTTCTGAATTCGCAGACATGGGTATAGATAGAAATGAGAAAAACTTAACCTTACTTGATTTCTCTGCAAATAATCAAATGGATACGTACAACTGCAGGCCTTGCTGCTGCGGGATTACCACTATCGAGACAGGCTTATCAGCTTGCACGCGGAACGTGCAATAGCAAAGACAAGTACCTCCCCCTATTACAGCCGTAGCTATCTATATACAAGCAAGAAACCTCTGGGTGCGCGCAGCGCACCCTCAAGTGTTTTTGCCTTTATTTGCCTTTAAATAAACGGTCTAAATAATTACCGATAAACGCTTGCGGAGAAGTGGAGTAGTTTGCTATAGTTCGCCTCCCGCTGAGAAGCGGGCGAGAAGAGCAGCAAAAGAAGCAAAGCTAGTGAAATGAGCGATCGAAGAG
>Ga0187843_10000544_pt1 | contig 26480 bp, 28 predicted proteins | sample SpaLakP09_SKY_43_FD_134516 | JGI IMG/M metagenome (GOLD analysis project Ga0187843, IMG submission 134516) | Oligotrophic lake water microbial communities from Sparkling Lake, Wisconsin, USA - SP09_SKY_43 | ecosystem: Environmental > Aquatic > Freshwater > Lake | place: USA: Sparkling Lake... | reverse complement strand
TGATGGCGGCGATGCTCATCGAGATCAAGTCGCGCATGCTGCTGCCGCCCAAGAAGAGCGAGGACGGCAAGGAAGTGGAAGACCCGCGCGCCGAGCTCGTGCGGCGGCTGCTGGAGTACGAGCAGATGAAGCTGGCGGCCGCCCGGCTGGACCGCCTGCCGGTACTGGGCCGCGACTTCCTGCGTGCCCAGGTGCACATCGAGCAGTCGCTGGCGCCCAACTTCCCGGACGTGAACACCAACGACCTGCGCGACGCCTGGCTGGACATCCTGAAGCGCGCCAAGCTCAACCAGCACCACCGTATCAGCCGCGAGCAGCTGTCGGTGCGCGAGCACATGAGCATCGTGCTGCGCCGGCTGCAAGGCCAGCGCTTCGTCGAGTTCGAGCATCTCTTCGACGTGACCCGCGGCCAGGCCGTGCTCGTGGTCACCTTCATCGCGATGCTGGAGCTGGGCAAGGAAGGCCTGCTGGAGATCACGCAGGCCGAGGCGTTTGCGCCGATCTACGTCAGGCTGGCCTACTCGGCCAACTGATCACTTCCCGCGCAGCTTCTGCACGGCCGCCACGACGGCGAGGACCAGCGCACCAGCCACCACGCCCACCAGCGCGTTCGCGCCGTTCTCCAGCAGCGCCGCCACAGCCCAAGCCTGGCCCTCGGCCAGATGCGCGATGGCGTGATGCAGCGGCGCGATGCCGTGCACGAGGATGCCGCCGCCGACAAGGAACATCGCGGCCGTGCCCAGCACGGTGAGCAGCTTCATCAGCTGCGGCGCGGCGGCCAGCAGGAAGCGGCCGAAGGACTGCGAAGCCGCACCCGGGCGCCTGGACAGCCAAAGCCCCGCGTCGTCCATCTTGACGATGCCGGCCACGAAGCCGTAGACGCCCACCGTCATCGCGATGGACACGGCCACCAGCACGGCCAGTTGGGTCTGCAGCGACTGGGTGGCCACCGTGCCCAAAGCGATGACGATGATCTCGGCGGACAGGATGAAGTCCGTTCGGATCGCGCCCTTGACCTTGTCTTTTTCGTAGGCCGCCATATCCACCTTCGGATCGGCGATGGCCTGCACCAGCTCGTCGTGATGCGCCTTGTCTTCCTCGGGGCTGTGCAGGAACTTGTGCGCCAGCTTCTCGAAGCCCTCGAAGCACAGGTAGGCGCCGCCGATCATCAGCAGCGGCGTGATGGCCCACGGCAGCAGGGCCGAGATGGCCAGCGCGGCTGGCACGAGGATGGCCTTGTTGAGCATCGAGCCCTTGGCCACGGCCCACACCACCGGCAGCTCGCGGTCGGCGTTGACGCCGGTGACCTGCTGGGCGTTCAGCGCCAGGTCATCGCCCAACACGCCGGCGGTCTTCTTGGCGGCGACCTTGGTCATGGTCGCCACGTCGTCGAGGATGGTGGCGATGTCGTCGAGAAGAACAAGCAGGCTGGAGGCCATGGGGCAAGCGAAAGCGGTCGTGGGAACGGCCGCGATGCTATCCGGCTCTCAGCGGTAATGCCGCGCGAGACTCTCAGCGACGCAAACGGGCTTGGTTGCCCCTTCGGCCTCGATGGCCACTTCCACCGTCAGCTGCACTGCGCCGCCGGCCACATCGTCCATGGCAAGCAGCTTGAAACCCGCGCGCAGCCGGCTGCCTACGGGCACCGGCTTCGTGAAGCGCACCTTGTTCAGGCCGTAGTTGACGACCATGCGCGACTCGCGCACCGAGAAGCCGGTCTCGAAGAAGTAGGGGATCAGCGACAACGTGAGGAAGCCATGGGCAATCGGCCCGCCGAACGGCCCCGCCTTGGCGCGCTCGGGGTCGACGTGGATCCACTGCCGGTCCTCGGTGGCCTCGGCGAAGGCGTTCACGCGGGCCTGGTCGACGGTGATCCAGTCGCTGTGCCCCAGGGGTTGGCCGGTCAGGGCTTGCAGGTCGGCAAGGGTGTCGAAGATGCGCATTCGGGCTGACGAGGGAACGGAGTTTGCGGCGCGAAGTTAACCTAGTCGCCTATGCATGACAGTACCGTCCGCGACATCCTCGTTCTTGCCGCCCATCCCGACCTGGGCCGCTCCCACGCCACCCGCACGCTGATCGCCGCGCTGCAGGCCTCGCCGGTGGCCAGCCGCGTGGAGCTGCGCGACCTCTACCGCCTCTACCCCGACTTCCACATCCACGTCGACGCCGAACAGCGCGCACTCGAGGCGGCCAAGCTCGTCGTCATGCTGCACCCCATCTACTGGTACAGCATGCCGGCGCTGCAGAAGCTCTGGCTGGACGAGGTGCCGCGCCTGGGCTGGGCCTATGGCCCGGGCGGCACGGCCCTGCACGGCAAGGACTTCTGGCTGGTCGCGTCCACCGGCGGCGGCGCCGAGGCCTATGCGCCGGGCGGCCACAACCACCACGCCATCGAGGAGTTTCTGCTGCCCTATCAGCAGTCGGCCCGCACCTGCGGCATGAACTACCTGCCGCCACAGATCCTGCACGGCGCGCACCGCGTGACCGACACCGAGATCAACGCCCATGCCGAGCTGTTCGTGAAACGACTGGCGCACTACCCCGAGTGGTGCCACCACCTGGCCGCGCCGCCGGTGGGGGACGAGGACGACGTGGCGCTGGATGAGCGCCCACCGCTGTTCACGGCGCTTGGGGCTGCGGCATGAGCGCCGCGCCGGGCCGTCCCAAGCAAGCTCGCTCCCGCTTGGCGGGACAGCGCGCAGCGCGAAGGGTGCAGAAATGAGCGCCGGGCATGGCGCGTGGCTGCAACTGCCGCTTGTCTTCCTCGGCGCTGCCGTTGTCGCCGTGCCACTGGCACGCTGGCTGCGGCTGGGCTCCATCCTGGGCTATCTCGTCGCCGGACTGGTCGTCGGGCCGGCCATCCTGGGGCTGGTGCCCGAGTCCGGGGCAATCGCGGAGGTGGCCGAACTGGGCGTCGTGCTGATGCTGTTCCTCGTCGGACTGGAGCTGGAGCCCAAGCGGCTGTGGGCCATGCGCCGGCCCATCTTCGGCTGGGGCAGCGTGCAGTTGCTGGGCTGCGCAGCGGTGCTGGCCGCCGTGGGCCTGGCACTGGGCTACCCGTGGCGGCTGACCGTCGTTGTCAGCCTGGGCCTGGCGATGTCGTCCACGGCGGTCGCCCTGGCCGTGATGGCCGAGCGCAACCTCGGCCGCACGACGGCGGGCGAGAGCATCCTGTCCGTCGCGCTGCTGCAGGACATCGCCGCCATCCCCGTGCTCGCGCTGGTACCCATCCTGGCGGTCAGCGGCGCGCATGACGATGGCGACGGCCAGACCTGGCTGGCGGCGGGCAAGGCGATCGCCGCCATCGTCGTCATCATCTTTGGCGGCCGGCTGCTGCTGCGCCCGGCCTTGCGCTGGATCGCCCGCAGCAAGACCCCCGAGATCTTCACCGCCGCCGCGCTGCTGCTGGTGCTGGGCACGGCGGCGCTGATGCAGGCGGTGGGCCTGTCCATGGCGCTGGGCGCCTTCCTGGCCGGCGTGCTGCTGGCTGAAAGCGAATACCGCCGCGAGCTGGAGACCGACCTGGAGCCCTTCAAGGGCCTGCTGCTGGGCCTGTTCTTCATCGCCGTCGGCATGGGACTGGACCTGAAGGCCGTCGCGGCGCAGCCCGGCTTCGTCATGGCGCTCGTCGCGTCGCTGCTGGCCTGCAAGATCCTCGTGCTGGTGCTGATGGCCAAGGCGATGAAGATCCCGCTCGTCGAGCGCCCGGCCTTCGTCATCCTGCTGGCCCAGGGCGGCGAGTTCGGCTTCGTCGTCTTCCAGCTGGCCCAAGGCCAGGGAATGATCGACGCAGCCCAGAACTCGGCCCTGGTCGCGGCGGTCGCGCTGTCGCTGGCGCTGACGCCACTGCTGCTGACCGGCGGCGACCGGCTGATGTCGCAGAAGCTCGCCCGGCTGGGCCTCAAGAAGAAGCGCGACGAGGCGCCCCCGCCGCCCGCGCCCGTCATCGTGGCGGGCAGCGGGCGCTACGGCCAGGTCGTGGGCCGCATGCTGCGCGCCAACGGCATCGAGGCGACCATGCTCGACCAGGATGCGGAGGCGGTCGAGGGCCTGCGCCGATTCGGTTGGACGGTGCACTACGGCGACGCGACCCGGCTGGACCTGCTGAAGACCGCCGGCGCTGCCACCGCCCGCGTTCTCGTCATTGCGGTGGACGACATCGCGCAGAACATCGAGATCGCCGAGCTCGCGCACGAACACTTCCCGCAGCTCACCGTCGTCGCCCGCGCGCGCAATGTGCAGCACTACTACCAGCTGCACGAGGCCGGGGTGCGCCACATCGAACGCGAGACCTTCGACTCGGCGCTGATGAGCGCTCGCAGCGTGCTGGAGCTCACCGGCATGGAGCCGCACGCCGCGCGCCGCCAAGCCATGCGCTTTCGGCGTCACAACATCGAGGTGCTGGACCGCATGGTGCCGCTGCGAGGCGACGAGGGCGCGTTGATCGCCGCCGCCAAGCTCGGGCGCCAGCAGTTCGAGCAGTTGCTGGCGGCCGAGCGTGAGGCGGAGGAGGCACAACGCCAGGCCCAGCGCGGCGGCTGGGACCGGCACGACGGCGGGGATGGCAAGCCAGGATGAGCGCATCGCTGACCGAGTTGCTGGATGCCGCCCGCAACGGCGACGCCGCCGCCGCGCAGGCCGCATGGCCGCTGGTCTACCCCGAGCTGAGGCGCATCGCCCGCGCCCGTTTGCGCGGCCCGGGCGCGCCCAGCCTGGCCACCGAGGACCTGCTGCACGAAGGCTTTCTGCGCCTGGCTCAAGCGCCCGCAGCGCCGCTGGCCGACCGCCATCACTTCTATGCGCTGGCGGCGAAGGCCATGCGCCACATCGTCATCGACCACCTGCGCCGCCGCCAGGCGCAACGCCACGGCGGCGACTGGCAGGCACTGAGCTGGGACACGGCCATGGTGGACGCCGCCGCGCCGCTCGGTGACGGCGACGCCGACGCCGACCGCCTGCTGGCGCTGGATGCCGCCCTTGATGCCCTGACGGCGCTGGAGCCCTCGCTGGCCAACGTCGTGGAGCTGCGCTTCTTCGGCGGCTACACCGAGGTCGAGACGGCCGAGGCGCTGGGCCTGAGCGACCGCACCGTGCGCCGGCACTGGACGAAAGCGCGCGCCTTCCTGCTGATGCAGTTGAATGGCTGAACCCATCCCACCCGCACTCTGGCCGCGGGTGTCGGCCGCATTCGACGAAGCGCTGGAGCGGCCCGCAGACGAGCGGGCCGCGTGGGTCGGGCAGTTGCCTGAGGATGTCGCCACACCGCTGCGCGCCATGCTTAGTGCACACGACAGTGAGGCCGACCTGCCGCCCCTGGAGGCGGCCGCCGCGCTCGCCGCACCGGGCCAGCACATCGGCCCTTACCGTCTGATCGAGCGCATCGGCGAAGGCGGCATGGCCGAGGTCTGGGGCGCCGAACAGGTCGACGGGGCCATGGCCGGCCGGCGCGTCGCGCTCAAGCTGCCGCGCCCGGGCCAGCGCCTCAGCGAGCGGCTGGGCGAGGAGCGCGCGTTGCTGATCGGTCTGGAGCATCCGCACATCGCCCGGCTCTACGACGCCGGTGCCGAGGCCGCCCAGCCCTGGCTGGCGCTGGAATGGGTGGCCGGCAAACCCATCACCGACGCACTCGCAGCCAAGCCGCTGCGCACGCGCCTCATCACCTTCCTGCAGGCGCTGGACGCCGTGCGCCACGCCCACGCCCGCCTCGTGCTGCATGCCGACATCAAGCCAGGCAACATCCTTGTCGGCGACGACGGCCGCGTGAAGCTGCTGGACTTCGGCATCGCGCGCCTGCTTCACCACACCGGCCCGCGCGCCTTCACGCCCGGCCTGGCCGCGCCCGAGCAGCAGCGCGGCGAGACGCTGACCGTCGCGGCGGACGTCTACGGACTGGGCGGCGTGCTGGCCGCGCTGGTGCCGCCAACCGAACGCAGCCGCGCGCTGGCGGCCGTCATCGCCCGCGCGCAGGCTGAACAACCCGCCGACCGCTATGCCGACGTCGACGCACTGGCCAGCGACATCCACCGCCTGCTGGACCACCGCCCCGTGGCCGCGCTGCCGCAGGCGCGCGGCTACCGCCTTGCCTGCTTGGTGCGCCGCCAGCGCTGGCCGCTGCTCGGCGCGGCGGCCCTGCTCATCGGCACGGCCGCGGCGCTGTGGCAGGCCGACACCGCCCGCCGCGAGGCCCGCCGCGCCGAAGCCGCCAACGCCTATCTGTTGGACTTGTTCAAGACGCTGGACCGCCGCGCGCCCGACGCCGCCCAACCCGAGGCCGCGCTGCGCCGCCTGCTGGCCGAGCGCATGGCCCGCATCGAAGCCACGCTACCCACCGACCCCGACACCGCCGACGAGCTGCTGCGCATCACCGCCACGCTGCACGACTACCTCGGCGACGCCAAGCGCAGCCGCGCCCTGGGCGAGCGCCGCTACAGCTTGCTCAAGCAGCGCCTGGGCCTGCAGCACCGACGAACGCAGTACGCCGGCATGAACCTGGTGTGGCCGCTGCTGGCCCAGGCCGACCTGCCCGCCGCCAACGCGCTGCTGGCCGAGATGGACGCTTCGCTGCCCGCCACCGGCCTGCTGCGCGCCGAATGGTGGCTGGCGCGGCACGACCTGCGTGAGCGCCAGGGCGCCGACCCACACGAACGCGAGCAACTGCTGCGTCAGGCCCTGGCCCGCTACGCCGCCGATGCACCCGACGACAGCGGCCACGCGGCCACCTGGCTGGCCTTGAGTGAGCTGCAGACTGCCAACGGTCAGCCCGCCGAAGCGCTGGCCGCCGTCAACCAGGCGCTGGCCCAGGTGACCCACGCCCAGCCCTACATCGCCAGCGACCACGCCCGCCAACTGCTGCACCGCGCCAGCTTGGGCGCGCCCAGCGCGGCGGCCGACGAAGCCCAGGCGCTGCAGCTGCTGCGCGGCAGCGTCGGCCTGCGGGCGCCTTTCGTGAAGCAGGCGCTGAAGGCGCTGGTCGCACGCCGCTGCCAGGCGGATCGCGCGGCTGCGGATGCGCTGGCCGCCGAAGCCGGCCTGAGCGGCTGCCCGACCGTCCCCTGAATCAGGGGCAAGCGCGCTGGCCGGGTTTGGCGCCGGATTGCGTGTGTGGAGTTGGCGCCGCTGTTGGCGCGCATCTTCGGGAGAGATCCATGTTCCTGCGCCACGCGCTGCTGCCGGCTGCGGCCCACACCCCCCTGCTTCACCGACCTGCCGGCGCTGCACGCGCGCTGGGCGCCTGGCTCGCCGCCGCCGCGCTGCTGGCCTGCAGCCTGCCCGCTGCCGCCATCGACAGCCAACTGATCGCCGTCATGAACGTGAATGCGACCGCGTTCTATCCGGTCTCCGGCAAGGAGCAGCACGTGCCCGTGCTGGACCTCATAGACGACCCGCGCTCCCGCCAGATGCAGTCGATGGACAGCAGCGCGAGCTTCGGCGGCGGCACCGCCACGGCCCACTTCGAGGGCCGCATGGGCCTGCTGCGCGCTTCCGCCGAGGCCAGCTTCCCGTATTGCTGCGACGCCCTGGGCTACCGCGTCGTGCAGGGCTACACCGACGCCACCGTGCAGGGCCGGTTCTACGACAGCATTGCCGTCACCGGTGCCGGCCTGGCCGTGGGCACGCCGGTGAGCTACACGGTGAACTTCAGCATCAGCGGCGAGCTGTCCAACCCGAGCTTCGAGATGGGCGGCTTCCTGACGGCCTACGGGGTGGCCGAGGTGCGCCTGCGCGACATGGCCAGCTTCGCCGAGGTCAACAAGAGCTGGGACGCCAAGCGCGACGCCACGGGCGTATTCAGCCTCACGCTGAACACCTTCGTCGGCCGCACCATCTCCATCAGCGGCATGCTCGCCGTGGGGGCCTCGGTCAGCGACTACGCCCAGCTGGGCCGCAGCGCCTGGGCCGACTTCGGTCACTCGGCGGGCTACCAGCTGCTGCCCTCGGTGGCCGGGCTCAACACCACGGGCGCCAGCGGCTACGACTTCTCCGCCGCGCCGGTGCCCGAGCCCGGCAGCTGGGCGCTGATGGCGGCGGGGCTGCTGGTCGTAGGCACCCTGCAGCGGCGCCGCCGCCCTCGCTGAACGACCGGAAACAGACGCGCGGCCGCCGCACAATCGCGGCCATGCACGCCGCCTGCCCGCCTACCTCACCCCGCGCGACACCGGCCGTGCCTCGGCCCGCATGACGCCGGGGCACACCAGCCCCAGCTGCCCCCAATGCGGCGGCAGCCTGCCGCGCCAGGCGCTGTGGCGGACCGTCAACTGCAGCTATTGCAAGGCGGTCGTCACGCTCAACACCCGCTGGGTGGAGCGCGCCGACTTCCACGCCGCCTGGACCCGCGCCCACACGCGCCCGGCCGGCGGCGGCGAGTGGCTGACGCTGCGCGGCGCGAGTTACCGCCTGCTGGAGCCGCTGGGCCGAGGAGAACGCAGCGAGGCCTGGCTGGCCGAACGCCACGGCCCGGCCCGGCTGCGCGCGGTGCTCAAGCTCGCGCCGGTGGATGCTCACGACGCGCTGGCCTGCGAAGCCGACACGCTGCGCCACCTGCAAGGCCTGACGGCGGCAGGCAGCGCCTACTTCTCGCTGCGCCTGCCGCAGCCGCTGGCGCACGGCCTGGCCAATGATCAGGCGGTGCTGGCCTTGCGCGCCTGGCCAGGCTTCTGGGGCAGCCTGGCCGACGTGCTGGCCTTCAACCCCACCGGCATCGCCGACGTGCGCCACGCCGTGTGGCTGTGGCGGCGCGTGCTGGAGCTGCTGGGCTATCTGCACGACCAGGGCTGGTGCCACCGGGACCTGCGCCCCGAGCACTGGCTCATCCACCCGGCCGACCACGGCGTGAACCTCGTCGGCTGGGGCCGCGCTGTCGAGGGTGCCGATCCTGCGGTGGACCTGCAACAGTCTGCCTGGGCGATGCGCGCAGCGCTGGCCGGCCGCGGTGACGCCGCGCCCGCCCTCCCGGCGCACTGCCCGCCCGCGCTGGCCCAACTGCTGCAGCGCGCCAGCGAGGACCGCGACTGGTGCCGCAGCGAAGGGGCCGACGGCCTGACCCGCCAGCTCAGCGCCGCCGCGCTGGCAGACTTCGGCCCGCCGCGCTTCGTGCCCTTCAATCCACGTCAAACCTGAGCCATCAACAACAGGGAGCACACATGGGACACGGCAACTACTCACACGCCGCACACGCCGCCTTGCTGGCCGACCGCGCCAGCCTCAGCGCCAACGAGGTCTTCAGCCAGCGCGGCTGCCACCCGCTGATGAGCCCGCGCGGCCTGTCCATGCGCGAGTCGCGCGACAGCGCCGACCACCCCAACGCGCTGGGCATCGTCTTCGCGCTGGACGTGACCGGCTCCATGGGCGACATCCCGCGCAATCTGGCCCAGCGCGACCTGCCGCAGTTCATGGGCCTGCTGGGCGCGTGCGCCATTCCCGACCCGCAGGTGCTGTTCATGGCCATTGGCGACGCCACCTCCGACGACGCGCCGCTGCAGGTCGGCCAGTTCGAGTCCACCGCCGCGCTGATCGACCAGTGGCTGACCTGGAGCTACCTGGAGGGCGGCGGCGGCGGCAGCGGCTCGGAGAGCTACGAGCTGGCCTTCTACCTGCTGGCCCAGCACACCGACATGGACTGCTGGGTCAAGCGCAAGCGGCGCGGCTACCTCTTCATGACCGGCGACGAGCTGCCCTACCCCGCCGTGTCGCGCCACCAGGTGGACACGCTGCTGGGCGACAAGCTCGACGAGGACATTCCCATCGAGGAGGCCATTGCCGCTGCGGCCGAGCAGTACCACCTGTTCTTCTTGATCCCCGACCTGAAGCGCCGCAAGGGCTGCGAGGACCGCTGGCGCGACTTGCTGGGCGATCACGTCATCTGCATGGAGTCGCCCGACGACACCTGCCACGTCGCCGCCGCCCTCGTAGGCCTCACGGAGGGCCGGCTGGCCGACCTCGACGCCGCTGCCCGCGCACTGAGCGGCCAGGGCCTGAGCCGCGAGCGCGTCAGCGCCGTCGTGCGCGCGCTGCGGCCGTATGCCGAGCTGCTCAAGCCCGGCGCGGTGGGCCTGCCGCTGCGGCCCGGTGCCCGGCCGGCAGCACCTGCAACCAGTTGGTGGAAGCGCCTGTTTGGGTGAGTTCGTCGCCCTCGTCGACCTGGGTTTCGGCGACGCCGGCAAGGGCAAGTTCGTCGACGCCTGGGTGCGGGCCAGCGGCGCGCACACGGTGGTGCGCTTCAACGGCGGCGCTCAGGCGGGCCACAACGTCGTGCTGCCCGATGGGCGCCACCACACCTTTTCGCAATGGGGCGCCGGCAGCTTCGTGCCGGGTGTGGCGACCGTGCTGGCCGAGCCGGTGGTCGTGCACCCCGGCGCGCTGCTGCAGGAGGCGCGGGCGCTGATCAGACTGGGCGTGCAAGACGCCTGGTCGCGGCTGCTGATCGACGCGCGCTGCCACGTCACCACGCCCTTTCTGCAGGCCGCCGGCCGGCTGCGCGAATGGGCGCGAGGTGCCGCGGCGCATGGCAGCTGCGGCGTGGGCTTTGGCGAGACGGTGGCCTTGTCGCTGGACCGGCCCGAACTCGGCCTGCGCTATGCCGACCTGGCCCAGCCGGCACGCGCGCTGGCCCGGTTGCGAGATCAACAAGCCTGGCTGCGCAGCCAGTGGCCGCAAGCACCCTGCCCGGCCGCCCAGGCCGACTGGGCCGCGCTGCAGGACGACGCGCTGGCCGAGCGCTGGCTGGTCCAGGCCCATGAAGCCTGGCGCCTCGCGCCCGGTCAATCGCTCGACGCGATCGCGCAACGGCTGAGCCAGCCCGGCACCGTCGTCTTCGAAGGCGCGCAAGGCGTGCTGCTGGACGAGGACCACGGCTTTCACCCGCACACGACCTGGAGCCGCGTCACGCCCGCTGCCGCGCAAGACGTGCTGACCGCGCTCGGCCTGAGCTCGCCGCTGCGCCGCTACGGCATCGTGCGCAGCTACCTGACCCGCCACGGCGCCGGCCCGCTGCCGACCCACGCCCCCGATCTGGACGGCCTGCCCGAGCCGCACAACGCCGACGACGGCTGGCAGGGCCGCTTCCGGCGCGGTCATCCGGACGGCCTGCTGCTGCGCCACGCGGCGGCGGCCTGCGGACCGCTGGACGGCCTGCTCGTCAGCCACCTGGACGCGCTGCATGCCGGCCTGCGCTGGTGCTCGGCCTACCGCACGCCGGGCGGCAAGACCGTCGACACCCTGCCGGCAGACGCGCTGAAGGCGGTGACGCCGGTCTACGAACCCGGCACGCTGGGCCGTAGCGACCTGCTGGCGCGGCTGCAGCAGGCGACGGGCGCGCGCCTGACCGCCTGCTCGGATGGCCCGACGCACGAGCACGTCAGCTGGATGGGCCCACGGCCGGGCTGATTTCGAACGGGCGGCGACAATTGCGGCCATGTTTGCCCCGTCCCAGCTCGAAGTCCGGCGCTTCTTCTGCGCCACCTACCGCAAGTGGCGCGATGGCGCCCCGCTGATCCCGATGGAAGCCCTTGCGGCCGACTGGATCGCCGAGCACCCGGAGTACCACGCCGACCTGGCCGACGAGGCCGAGGCGCTCGCGAAGGTCTACACAGTCGAGGAAGGCCGCACCAACCCCTTCCTGCACCTGTCCATGCACCTGACGATCACCGAGCAGCACGCCATCGACCAGCCCTCGGGCATCCGCCAGGCCGTCGACCTGCTGACCGCCAAGCGCAACTCGCGCCACGAGGCGCATCACGCGGCCATGGACGCCCTGGGCGAAATGATCTGGGCCTCCCAGCGCAACGGCCTGCCGCCGGATGGGCACGCCTACCTGGACTCGGTCAGGCAAAAAGCCACCCGCTGAAAGCGCGAAAGCCACCCGAAGGTGGCTTTCTTCATCTGGAGCGGCTCAAGCTGTGTAGCTGCCGCCGCCAGTGGTGCGGCGTTCCGCCTTGCCGCCGGCGCCGTACAAGCCGGTGGGTTCGCTGGGGATGAGCACGTCCAGCGCGCGGTCCAGCGAGGCGTTGCCGCGGGCCAGCGTCTCACGCTGTGCAGCCAGCAGGCCACCGGCGCGCACCAGGCGGTTGCGCAGCGCGGCGGGCACGCTGCCGGTGCGGGCGGCTTCGGTGAAGCTCTGCACGGCGCGGGCGAGGTGCTGGTGCAGTTCGGCCGAATGCTGCTCGATGGCGGCGGCATCGCGGCGGGCCAGCGCGTCGCCGAGCTGGTTCAGCGCCGCCTCGACGGCCAGCAAGGGCTGTTCGAGTTCGGGGCTCAGCGAAGTGGTCGAGGCGGTGGCGGTCATGGGATCAGTGTTTGTTGGCGCGAGCGCTCAGCAATTCTTGCGCATTCGCGACCAGCTTGTCCGCAATCGCGTTGGCATTGATCGTGAACTTGCCCTCGGAGATGGCCTGGGTGATGCGCTGGACCTTGGCGGTGTCGAAGCTGCCGTCGTCCGTGCCGGCACTGGCGGCTGCCTTGGCGGCATCGGAAATGGCGACCTGGGCGCTGGGCGCTGGGGCCGGTGCGGCGGCGCGGGCGGTTTCTGCCGAGGCTTCGGGTTTGCGCGCAGCGGGGCGCTGCTCGGCCTTGGGCGGGCTGGCTGTGCCTTCAGGGCTGGGGCTGTTACCGATCTTCATGAGCTTCTCCAGGGTGCGGGGCGGACCCCGCTGGGGCATTGCAGAGGGAGTTTCCCTTTGTATCGGCCCGTGGCCTAGGAACTTGAGCGGCAAGTGGCCGGTTTTTGCGGCCTATTCCCCCGATTCGTGGTGCTTTGCTCACAGCAGCAGCTCGACTTTGCGCTCACCAACCGCCCGGCCGCTGGCAACGCGGCCGTTCTCGAAACGAACCCTGACCTCCTGGCCCTCGATCCCTGCGCTCATGGCCTGGGCCTCGGACGCGATTGCAAAGCCCTCGCCAACGACCCGCACCTGCACGGTCTCACCCGCAGCAAACCACTGGCGCGACTTCAGCGCCGGCGCGCGCACGGCGTCGGCCGCAGCCAGCGGTCGGGCCAGCACGCGGCCGATCAGCAGGGCCGGGTCGGTGAAGACGGCGCCCGGTTCGGCGGCAATGTCGATATCGGCCAGCGCGAGCTGGTCTTGAGACAAATTCACGCCGGCCGGCAGCGGCGCGTTGGCAACGACGACGCGGCCGAACACCGACACGCGCACGGGCAGCGTCACGTTCCAGCGCGCCAGGCCGTCGGTGCAGCGCAGGCCGATGCGGCTGCGCCCCCAGGCCGACACGCCGGGCGGCAGATAAGGCTGGACCTGCTGGCAGGGTGCCAGGCGCAACCGCGCGTCGAGCGCACCGACCTCGACGGCGACGCGGGTGCCGGGCGGCGCGGCGGCTCGGGCGGCGGCCTCGGCGAGCTGGCGCACGCGCTCGATGAGGGCGGGGTCGAGCACGGTCTGCGCCCGGGCACAGGCCCCGGCCAGCGCCAGGCACATCAGGAACGCAATTCGACACAGCATGGCCGCAACTTTAGGGACGGGGGCAGCGTCGCTAGGTCTGAATTGGCCGGCTTTGACCTTGCTAATCCCGCTCATGTTTTCAGCGCTGCTCCAGACAATTTGTGCAAGGAGCCAATCCGGCTTCGCTCCTCGAAAGAGGCCCCAGATGTTGAACCGACTCACCGACACGCTGAACTTCCAGACCCAGGCCCTGACGCTGCGGTCGGAGCGCCAGCGCCTGCTCGCCAGCAACATCGCCAACGCCGACACGCCGGGCTACCAGGCCCGCGACATCGACTTCGCCCGCGCGCTCCGTGAAGCGACTGGCGAAGTGGGTACGCCGGGTGCAATGGCTGCCACGCAGCGCGGCCACATCGCGCCGCTGGCCGGCGCACGCGGCGAGAGCGGCAAGCAGTACGCGCTGCAGTCCCAGACCAGCCTGGACGGCAATGGCGTCGACATGGACCGCGAACGCGCGAGCTTTGCCGACAACGCGGTGAAGTACGAGGCGACGCTGCGCTTCATCAGCGGGTCCGTGCGCACGACGCTGGACGCGATGAAGTCGCACAACCAAGGTTGAAGGGGTAAGCGGCCATGTCGATGTTCCAGATCTTTCATGTGTCGGGCAGCGCGGTCAGCGCGCAGAGCCAGCGCCTCAACGTGGTGGCCAGCAACCTGGCCAACGCCGACACGGTGGCTGGGCCCGATGGCCAGGCCTACAAGGCGCGGCAGGTCGTCTTCCAGACCCAGCTGCTGGGCGCGGGCAACGACAGCGGCAACGCCGGCGTGCGCGTGTCCAACATCAGCGAAGACCAGACGCCCGGCCGTCGCGTGCACGACCCCAAGCACCCGCAGGCCGATGCCGACGGCTATGTGACCTATTCCAACGTGAACCCGGTCGAAGAGATGGTCAACATGATCTCGGCCTCGCGCTCCTACCAGAACAACATCGAAGTCATGGGCACGGCCAAGAGCCTGCTGCTCAAGACGCTCCAACTGGGTCAAAGCTGATGGACATCACCGCACTCAACGGCAGCTCGACGGGCACGCCCACCACCTCGGCCAAGAGCGCCCAGGAGACGCAGGACCGCTTCCTGAAGCTGCTCGTCGCGCAGATGAACAACCAGGACCCGCTCAATCCGATGGACAACGCCCAGGTGACGAGCCAGATGGCGCAGATCCAGCAGGTGACCAGCCTGTCCACGCTGGACACCAGCATTAAGAGCCTGGGCGGCCAGCTCGGCCAGATGCAGGCGCTGCAGTCCATCTCGCTGGTGGGCCGCGAGGTCAGCGTACCCAGCGACAAGATCCAGGTCGTCAAGGGCGAAGACGGCAGCCTGGCGGCCGACGGCAGCTACGAGCTTGGCGGCGCGGCCAAGAACGTGAAGCTGGAGATCCTCGGCGCCGCCGGCAACGTCATCGACACCCAGCAGCTGGGCGCCCAGGGCTCGGGCCGCCAGACCTTCACCTGGAAGGCAGGCGCGCTCGCCGCCGAAGGGGCCGAAGTGAAGTACCGCATCACCGCCACCAACGGCACAGCCGCCGTGGCGTCGACGACCTATGCCTACGACAAGGTGCAGGCCGTCTACAGCGAGGGCGGCAGCCTCAAGCTGAACCTCGAACGCCTCGGCCCGGTGGACTACACCAGCGTCTCGGCCGTCAACTGACCCGTCTTTTCCCCCGCACGACAGCAAGGACTCCCCCATGAGCTTCCAGCAAGGCCTCTCCGGGCTCAACGCCGCCTCCAAGAACCTGGACGTCATCGGCAACAACATCGCCAACTCCGGCACCTACGGCGCCAAGGGCTCGCGGGCCGAGTTCTCCGACGTCTACGCCGCCGCGCTGAACGGCGCGGGCCAGAACCAGGTCGGCATCGGCACGTCGCTGCAATCCGTGGCCCAGCAGTTCACGCAGGGCAACATCACGACGACCGAGAACCCGATGGATCTGGCCATCAACGGCGGCGGCTTCTTCCAGGTCAGCGACGGCGCGAACCCGACGCGTTACAGCCGCAACGGCCAGTTCAAGGTCAGCAAGGACGGCTTCATCGTCAACAACGACGGCCTGAAGCTGATGGGCTACCCGGCCAACGGCGCCGGCGTCATCCAGCCGGGCACGGCCCAGCCGCTGCAACTGCCCACCGGCGGCATCCCGCCGGCGGTGACGAGCACCATCTCGATGGAGTTCAACCTCGACTCCCGCCTGAAGACCACCGCCCCCGGCGGCGGCACCGGCACGGGCATGGACTTGAAGGACAGCACCACCTACAACAACGCCACGTCCATGACCGTCTACGACGCCAAGGGCCAGGACGTGGCGGTGACCTTCTACTTCCAGAAGTCCGCCCCCGCCGCCGATGGCAGCGACACCTGGAATGTCTACGCCACCGCCAACGGCACGCCGTTCGACACCGACGCCACCGGTGCGGCCATCGCGCTGGACGCCTTCGGCAACCCGACCGCGCCCTACACCACCCTGACCTTCCCGCCCACCGGCGGCTCGCCGACCAGCCCCACCGCCCCCATCTCGATGACGGTGCCGGCCGGCGTCAGCGCGCGAGGCAACCCGACGCTGGCCATCCCCAACATCCTGATCGACATGACCGGCGCCACCGAGAACGGCAGCAGCTTTGCGGTGACCAACCTGACGCAGGACGGCTACGCGCCGGGTCAGCTGACCGGCATCCAGGTCGCCAACAACGGCATCGTGCAGGCGCGCTATTCCAACGGCCAGAGCAAGCCCGCCGGCCAGGTCGAGCTGGCCACCTTCCGCAACCCGCAAGGCCTGCAGACCATGGGTGGCAACGTCTGGATCCGCACGGTCGCGTCGGGCGACGCGGTCGTCGGCGTGCCGGGTGACGGCAACATGGGTGCGCTGCAGTCCGGCGCGCTGGAGGAAAGCAACGTCGACCTGACCGCCGAGCTCGTCAACATGGTGACGGCGCAGCGCGCCTACCAGGCCAACGCGCAGACGATCAAGACGCAGGATCAGGTCCTGCAGACCATCGTCAACCTGCGCTGATCACGACGACTGAGGACGCGCGATGCACCGCATGATCTACCTCTCGATGGCCGGCGCGAAAGCGGCGAGATGAACCACCCCCGTTGCGCCTTCGGCGCTCCCGCTCGAGGGGGCACCGCCAGTGGCCCGGCAAAGCCGGTTCCACGGCGGCCGCTTGAGCGGGTGCAGCGCTGGCGCGCGCACCGAGGAAAGGATCTGTCATGGATCGCATGATCTATCTGTCGATGGCCGGCGCGAAGGCGGCCATGCAACGCCAGGACGTGCTGTCGCACAACCTGGCAAATGTGACCACGAACGGCTTTCGCGCCGAGTTGCAGGCCTTCCGCGCCGTGCCTGTGCGGGGCGACGGCGCCTACACGCGCGCCTATGCGCTGGAAACCACCATAGGCTACAACGACGCCCAGGGCCCGCTGACGCCCACCGGCCGCAACCTCGACATCGCCATGCAGGGCAAGGCCTGGCTGGCGGTGCAGAGCAACGACGGCACCGAGGCCTACACGCGGGCCGGCTCGCTGGACGTGAACGCCGAAGGCATCCTCGTCTTGCGCAACGGCATGCCAGCGCTGGGCGATGGCGGGCCGATCAACATCCCGCCCAACAGCCAGGTCGAAATCGGCAGCGACGGCACCATCAGCGCCAAGGCGCCCAACCAGCGGCCGACGACGGTGGGGCGACTGAAGCTGGTCACGTCCGAGGGGCCGCTGACGCGCGGCGATGACGGCCTGTTCCGCGCCGCTGACGGCGACCTGCCCGCCGACGCCACCGCCCGCCTGCAGGACGGGGCGCTGGAAGGCTCCAACGTCAGCCCGGTCGAGACCATGGTCGCCATGATCGCCGCCGGCCGCCAGTTCGAGCAGCAGATGAAGCTCATGCAGATCGCCCAGACCCAAGGTCAGCAGTCCGCCAAACTATTAGGGAGTACCTGACCATGATGCGCTCGCTCTGGATTGCCAAGACCGGCATGGAAGCCCAGCAGACCCAGCTGGACAACATCTCCAACAACCTCGCCAACGTCGCCACCAATGGCTACAAGCGCTCGCACGCCATCTTCGAGGATCTGATCTACCAGAACATGCGCCAGGCGGGCGCCAACAGCACCGAGCAGACCACGCTGCCCACCGGCCTGCAGGTGGGCCTGGGCGTGCGGCCGGTGGCCACGGCGCGCATCTACACGCAGGGCAACCTGCAGCAGACCAGCAACAACCTGGACCTGGCCATCAAGGGCGACGGCTTCTTCCAGATCCAGCTGCCCGACGGCACGACGGCCTACACGCGGGACGGCAGCTTCCAGCTCAATGCCAACGGGCAGATGGTCACCAACAACGGCTACACGCTGTTGCCCGGCGTCACCATCCCGGCCAACGCGCAGAGCCTGACCATCGGCAACGACGGCACCGTCAGCGTCACGCTGCCCGGCCAGCCCACGCCGCAGACGGTGGGCCAGCTGCAACTCGCCAACTTCGTGAACCCGGCCGGCCTGGACCCCAAGGGCCAGAACCTGTTCGCCGAGACGGCCGCCAGCGGCACGCCCAACACCGGCGCCCCCAACAACAACGGCCTGGGCGCGCTGCAGCAGGGCTTCGTCGAAACGTCCAACGTCAACGTCGTCGAGGAACTGGTGCAGATGATCCAGACGCAGCGCGCCTACGAGCTGAACTCCAAGGCCGTGCAGACGTCGGACCAGATGCTGCAGAAGCTCGCTCAGATCTGAGGAGGCGCGCCATGAAGACCCTCACCCTCATCGCCGCCACGGCCCTGCTCGCCGGCTGCGCCGCGCCTTACCCGCAGCCGCAGGTGGAGCTGGCGCACACGCCCGTCGTCAACCTGCCGAACGTGCAGCCGGTGGCTGCCAGCAACGGCGCCATCTACCAGGCTGCCAGCTACCGCCCGCTGTTCGAGGACCACCGCGCCCGCCTGGTGGGCGACACGCTGATCGTCAACATCACCGAGCGGGTGTCGGCCTCGCAGACGAGCACCAGCGAGCTGAGCAAGAGTGGGGCGCTCACGGCCGGCGTCACCGCCCTACCGCTGGTTGCCGGCAACTCGTTTGGCAGGGCCAGTGCCGCTGCCAACTCCGCCAACGACAACAAGGGCAAGGGCAGCAACCAGAACACCAACGAGTTCACCGGCGCTATCACGGCCGTCGTCACCGGCGTGCTGCCCAACGGCCACCTGATGATCAGCGGTGAGAAGCAGATCGGCGTGAACCGCAACGTCGACGTGCTGCGCTTCTCCGGCCAGGTCGACCCGCGCATGATTGCCCAGGGCAATGCCGTGCCATCCACGTCAGTGGCCAACGTGCGCATCGAGCAGCGCGGCCGGGGTGCCACGGCCGATGCGCACTCGGTGGGCTGGCTGTCGCGCTTCTTCCTGAACATCGCGCCGAGCTGATCGGGCGCCGTGGGCGCGTGCCTGCGACACCCGGCCCAATGACGCATCCACTGCAGGCAGTCTGCTAGATTCGATTCAACCGCGAGTGCACTGTCGCCAAGCGGCGAATGGGGTTCAGTTGCATGACGGTCATCTGCGTTCCGCCGCACTTCGCGCGCCTGGTCTTCAGGCGGCTGTTGCAACCAGCGCGCTGGCGCTTTCTGCTTGTGGTGTGGTTGGCCTGCGTGGCCGCTTTCCCGGTCGCTGCAGCGAATCCCGCTGCGATAGAAACGGAACTCGCACGGGAGGAACAGGGCAGCGCAGCTGTCTATCTTGACGGCCGCGAGTTGTTTCGCGTGAAGGGCACGGCGGTGGTGCCGGCGAAACGGCGCGCGCAGCTGATCGCCGACCGCCTGCAGCAGGTGGCGCAGGACTCTGCGATACCGGTGAACCGGCTGGAGATTCGCCACGACGGGGAGCTGACGCGGATCTACGCCGGCACGGTCAGCATCGTGGCGCTCGGCGATTTCGACGCCGGCGGCATGCCGCGCCAACGCATCGCCGAACTGCTGGCGGTCGATCTGCAGAAGGCCCTCGTCGAGTACCGCCAGGCCCGCGAACCGCAGGTGCTGCTGGTCAACAGCGGCTATGCACTGCTCATCACCCTGCTGGCCGCCGCCTTGCTTTACGGGGTGGTGCGGCTGCGCCGCGGGGGTGTGGAACGGCTGAGTCAGCGTTTCATTGGCGGCCAGGGCGAGCTGAAGATCCAGTCGGTGCAACTGGTTCAGTCACGCCAGCTGTGGCTGGCGGTGCGCGCGCTGATGAACCTGGGCACCACGCTCTTGATGCTGGTGATCGCCTATCTCTGCCTCAGCAGCGTGCTGCGCCTGTACCCGTGGACGCGCCCGCTCGCCGATGACTTGCTGCTGCTGTTCCTGCATCCGCTGCAGTCGATGGGCCAGGCGGTGCTCGGCGCGGTGCCGGACCTCAGCTTCGTGCTGGTGCTGGTGCTGGTCGCACGCTACGTGCTGCGCGCGCTGCACCTGCTGTTCGAGGGCGTCGAGACCGGTGCGGTCCAGTTCGACGGCTTCGACCCGGAATGGGCGCAGCCCACCTACAAGATCGTGCGCATCCTGGTGGTGGCCTTTACCGTGGTGGTGGCCTACCCCTACATCCCCGGTTCGGACTCACAGGCCTTCAAGGGCGTGTCGCTGTTCCTGGGCGTGATCTTCTCGCTGGGTTCCTCGTCCGTCATTTCCAACGTGATCGCCGGCTACACGATGACGTACCGCCGCGCGGTCCGCCTGGGCGACCGCATCCAGGTCGGCGAGGTCACTGGCTTCGTGACCGAGGCATCGTTGCTCGTGACCCGCGTACGCTCGGTGAAGAACGAGGAGATCGTGATCCCGAACTCGCAGATCCTCAACGGCGCGGTCACCAACTACAGCACGCTGGCCCGCGAGGAGGGCGTGATCCTTCACACCACCGTGGGCATAGGCTACGAGACCCCTTGGCGCCAGGTCGAGGCCATGCTGCTGCTTGCCGCAGACCGCTCGCAGGGCACCGAAAAGTCGCCGCCGCCCTATGTGCTGCAGAAATCGCTGGGCGACTTCTGCGTGGTCTATGAGATCAACGCCTATTGCCGGGACGCCAACGCGATCGCGCGCACGTACACCGAACTGCACCGCAACATCCTCGATGTGTTCAACGAGTACGGTGTGCAGATCATGACGCCGGCCTACGAAGGCGATCCGGACGTGGCCAAGGTGGTGCCGAAGGATCAGTGGTTCCTGGGACCGGCGACGCCGCCACCCGTGGCATAGGGCTGCCGGCGCGGCGCGAGCACCCAACGAATCAGGACGCAGCGTCGAAGCGCTGGGCCTTGTTCGCAAACTGGATAGCCATCGTGCAGGCCTCTGGCTACAGTGAAACGCAGACGCCCACGTCAGCGACCACTGAACCTAAGCCCCGCCAGTCCGAACTGGCCCAGCAACAAGGGAAGCGAAGAACCGTGAAGCAACTCCGACTGGCCTGTGCACTGTTTCGCCAGGGCCTCGTTGAGCAGCCGGCCCACCCCGGGACTCTGTCTGCCGACGTGCCCGCGCTGGGCTACCTGCCGCAGAGCATGGGCTGAGCGACGGGATGTGGCGCGACCCCAGGCAGCGGATCGTGATGTGGTGAGACACGGCGTGGTGCAGCGCTGGCGCGTGATTGCGGCGGGCCTGTTGGTGGCCGCGGCAGCGGTGGCGGCAGCGGCCGTGAAACCGCCGCGGCCGCCGGAGATCGAGCGCGCCTCGGCCGAGCCGGCCTCCGTACGCGTTCAGGGCGACACGGTCTACTACACCGGCAAACTGTCAAAGGCCAGTTCCGCAGTCTTCGACGCCGCGGTGGCGGGTGTGCGCCGCGGGCAGCTCACGCGCCTGGTCATCAGTTCCGGCGGTGGGGACACGGTCGCCGGCCGCCATGTCGGCCGTTGGGTCAGGGACATGGCCCTGGTCGTCGAAGTCGACGTCATCTGCTTCTCGTCCTGCGCTGATTACGTCTTCCCCGCCGGCCGGGCTCGTGTGATCCGTGCCGATGCTTTTGTCGGCTGGCATGGCAACGAGCGGCAGTTCGAGGTGCTGGCTGCTCGCACGGGAGTCAGCGTGGCCGATCAACTGGCCACCATCCCGCCGGCGGACGTCGCTCCCGGGCCGCGCGCTGCCTTCGTCCAGGAGGCCCTGCGCTCGTTCGCGGTGACCCAGAAGGACGAGGCCGAGTTCTACGCCAGCCTCGGGCTCAACGATGCCTTCGCCGTCTGTGCGGTCGGCGATGTGCTGGAAAAGCGCCACGGCTATGCCGGACAGATCGGCTGGGGCCTCTCGCTGGCCGACATGGCGCGTCTGGGCCTGGCCAACACCGTGTACCTGGGCGAGGGCCGTTACGAGCGGGACTCCTCGCGCTTCCGCCAATACGTCGCCCCCCTCAGCGCCGACGATTGCCTGGCGCTGCTGAAGTGACTCAGCCCATCCCCACAGAAGGACGCCCCCCATGACCCTGGACACCCCACGCGCCCTGGCGCCGGCCGAGCGACTGCGTTGGCTGGAAGACCCGGGCCGCGACTTTCCCTTCTACAACGGCGCGCCGGTGGGCCTGTCAGCGTGGCAGTGGGCGTTCGTCCTGACGGCGGTGGCCGTCGGCTTTGCCGTGCTGGTGGCGCCCATTCCCTGGCCCGCAGGCCCGCTGGGGGCCATGATCCCAGCCGTGCTGTTCCCGTTGATTCCGATGGTGGCGTTGGCACAGGTTGCGCCGGGTCATTGGAGAACCATCTTCGGCAAGGTGGGCGGGCGCGAACTGAGGCTGATGCTCGGCTTCGCGCTGCTGAACATCGTTGTCAGCATGAGTGTCGGCACCATCGTCTATGCCCTGGTCGGCACCACGTCCAACGCGGCCAACGCGCAGTTGAGTGGCATGGACACGGCAGGGCGCATCGCCTTTTTCGCCAAGACCATCCCGCAGTTGTTCGGCGAAGAAGTGCTCACCCTGCTGCCCTTCCTGGCCGTGATGACCTTGCTGTCGAGCCGGTTCGGTGTCGGACGCAAGGGCGCGATCGTCGGCGCCTGGCTGGTGTCGTCCCTGATCTTCGGCCTCATCCACCTGCCGACCTATGACTGGAACCTGATCCAGTGCGTCGTCGTCATTGGCACGGCGCGGATGGTGCTGACCCTGGGCTGGATCCTGACGAAGAACATCTGGGTGTCCACGGGTGCGCACATCATCAACGACTGGCTGCTGTTCGGCGGTGGCCTGCTCGGCGCCGGCTTGGTAGGAAAGGCCTGACGGGGCCTCACGAGGATTCATCATGCATGCGCGTTCGAAGTTCATGGCCTTGATCGCCGCCAGCCTGGTCGGCTGTGCCGCGCAAGCCCCGCCAGCGTCGCCGTTGGCCGGGACACGCTGGCAACTCGTCGCCATCCAGTCGATGGACGACGCGCAAGGGACCTTGCGGCCCGCCGAGCCAGCGCGCTACACCCTCGAATTCGGAGTCGACGGCCGCGTCGCCGTGCGCCTGGACTGCAATCGGGGCTCGGCCACCTGGCAGATTGAGCCCGCTGCCCGCAGCGAGCCCCATCGCGCCTCCGGCCAATTGCTGTTGGGCCCGCTGGCCACCACGCGCGCGATGTGCCCACCCGATTCGCTGGCCCCACGCCTGGCCAGCAGTTGGCCGTACGTGCGCAGCTACCTGATCGAAGCCGGCCAACTTCACCTGAGCCTGATGGCCGACGGAGGCGTCCTGACCTGGGCGCCCGCACCCTGAGCGCGACGGGCTCGCGCATTGCCTCTCAACCACCCCAGGAGTCACACCATGTCCATGCATCGTCGTTCCGTCATCCTCGTCGCTGGCTTGCTGGCTTGTGGCCTTGCACAAGCCAACGACAAGGACGAAGCCCGCGCCGTCGTCGAGAAGGCGCGCATCGCCTTTGTCGACGTGGTCAAGACCAAGGAGTTCGACTCCCTGCGCGCCGGCCTGAAGCAGGCCAAGGGCGTCCTGATCTTTCCGAGCATCCTGAAGGCCGGGTTCTTCCTGGGTGGCTCGGGCGGCACTGGCGTGCTGTTGGTGCGCGGGCCGAACAACGACTGGAGCCAGCCGGCCTTCTACACCGCCGGCTCTGTCAGCTTCGGCGTGCAGTTTGGCGGGCAGGATTCGGCTGCGCTCATTCTCATCAACAACCAGAAGGCGGTTGACGGCCTGATGGCCAACTCCGTGAAGCTGGGCGGCGATGCTTCAGTCGCGGTGGGCCCGGTGGGCGCCGGGCAGGCCGCCAACCTGGCTGCGGACTTCGTGTCCTACTCCAAGGCCAAGGGCGCCTTCATGGGCATGAGCGTGGAAGGCTCGGTGCTCGATGTTCGCGCCACACTCAATCATGCGTATTACGGCAGCGACGTCACCCCAATCGACATTGTCAGCAAGCGCACGGTGTCCAACGCCCATGCAGCGGGCCTGCGCAAGGCGGTGGCGGCCGCCTCGAAGTAGTGGCTGCCGCAGCATTGCCCGGCCCTGTCGGGCGGGGTTGAACCTTGACGAAGCAACCCACTCACTCTTGCGCGGCTGAACGCAAGAATCCAGGCACGTACCGACTGGCCCCATGTTCTCCCTCTTGAATAGCTCAATCCGGAGCGCTTTGGCGACGGTCTTCGCCCTGCAGGCGCTGACCGTAGATGCACAGAGCCTTGAAGGCGGTGCCGCGCCGGCGCACGTCTCCCGCCCGCGCATCTGTCTTGTGTTGTCCGGCGGCGGCGCGCGGGGCGCGGCGCATGTGGGCGTGCTCAAGGTCCTGGAGGAGCTGCGCGTGCCGGTGCACTGCATCGCCGGCACCAGCATGGGAGCAATCGTCGGCGCGTCTTTTGCCTCGGGCATGGGCACGGACGAGATGCAGGCCGCGATGGCACAGATCACCAGCGAGCGGCTGTTCAACGACAAGCCGCCGCGAGCGGACCAGCCCATGCGCATCAAGGCCGACGACAGCCTGCCGCTGGCTGCGCCCGAGCTGGGGCTGAACCAGGGCCAGCTGTTGCTGCCCCTGGGCGTGGTCAACGGTGTGGCCCTGGAAGCCGAACTGCGCCGCCTCGTCCGGGTGCGCGACGCCCGCCATTTCGACCAGCTGCCCATCCCGTTTCGCGCGGTGGCCACCAGCCTGGGCGATGGCCAGATGGTGGTTTTCGACCGGGGTCTGCTGCCCACCGCCATGCGGGCCAGCATGGCCGTGCCGGGCTTGATCGCGCCGTTGAAGGTGAACGACCGCCTGCTCATCGATGGCGGGCTGGTGCGCAACCTGCCGGTCGACGTGGCGCGGCAGATGGGCGCCGATGTGATCATCGCGGTCAACCTGGGCACCCCCTTGTTGCGGCCCGAGCAGATCAAGGGCCTGCAAGGCGTGTCCATGCAGACGCTGGGCATCCTGACCGAGCAGAACGTGCGGCTGTCGCTGCAGCAGCTGCGCCCGCAGGACGTGCTCATCGAACCGGCCCTGGGCGACTTTTCATCGGCCGATTTCGACAACCTCGGCGCAGCGGTGCCCTTCGGCGAGGCCGCCGCACGGCAGGCGGCGAAGCGCCTGCAGGCGCTGGCCTTGCCGGCCGCCGAGTTCGCGCAACTGCGTCAACGGCAGCAACGCGGCGAGGCGCCGGCGCTGCCGGTGATCGCTGCCGTCGAGATCGCCGGCCACGGGCGCGTCAACCCCCAGTCCGTCGTGCAGACGATGCAAACGCAGGTCGGCCAGCGGGCAGACCAGGACACGCTGGATCTGGACCTGCGGCGCATCTACGGCAGCGGTGACTTCGAAAGCGTGCGCCCCGAACTGCAAGAGCGTGGCGGCGCGCAGACGCTGGTGGTCAACGTCACCGAGAAGGGCTGGGGACCGCAGTACCTGCGCCTTGGGCTGTCGCTGGCCTCTGACCTGGGGCAGGACGCGCAGTTCAACTTCTACGGTCAGCTGCGCTCGACCTGGATCAACCGTCTGGGCGCCGAATGGCGCAGCGATGTCGTGCTGGGCAACGACTTGGTGCTCGCCAGCCGCTTCTACCAACCGCTGTCAGAGAGCCAGCGTTGGTTCATCGAGCCGCGCGTCGTCTACGCCGGCACGCCGCTGCACGTCTACAGCGGCGACGTGCTGGCCGCGCTGTACCGCGAACACGCCCTGGGTGCGGGCCTGGATGCAGGCCTGAACTTCAGCCAGTACGGGCAGCTGCGGCTGGGGGTCTACCGCGGCGACAACAAGCTCACGCTGAGCAGCGGGCAGCTCTTCCTGCCCAGGAGCCTGCAGGTCCGCCTGGGTCAGCTGCAGAGCTCCCTGCGCATCGACCAGCTGGACAGCATGAGCTTCGCCCGCTCGGGCTACCTGCTGGCCTTCAACGCGCTGGTGTCGCGCACCGGGCTCGGCGCGAGCGAGAGCTACGACCGCTACGACGCCGAGGTGCGCGCGGCCTTCTCGCACGGTGCGCACACCCTGCGGCTGGCGCTGCGCGGCGGCGGCTCCACCACGGGCGACACCCTGCCCGTGCACGCCATGTTCAAGCTGGGCGGCTTTCTCAACATGTCGGGGTTCAGGCCGCAGCAACTGCTGGGCACCCGCTTCGCCTATGGCCGCGTGATCTACCAGGCCCGGCTCACCGGTGTGCCGTTCTTCGAAGGCGTCTATGGCGGGCTGGCCTACGAGATCGCCCACATGCCGCAGGCCATCGCGACCAGCAATCGCTCGTCGTTCCGGTCCGGCACGGTCTATGTGGCCGCAGACACGCCGCTGGGCGTGGCCCATCTCGGCGTGGGCTACGCCAACCAGGGCACCACGGCCTTGTACCTCTACCTTGGCAAGCCGTTCTGAGCCCGCTGAACCCTGCCTGTCCGTGCCTGTCAGTGCGGTGACGCGAGGCCTGGCCGGCCTAACATCAGGCGACGACGGTTGTCGCATCTAGCCATTGGCCGACACATTCAACGCCGCCGCATTTCGGCGGCATTCCAGGGGTAACCATGGGTCTTACGAACAAGACATCCAGGTCGCGCAAGACCGAGGCGCTCGTCATGGCGCAGTTGCCGGAGCAGTCGCACGGGCAACCTCATGCCGAGCGCCGCGCCGCCGGCAAGGCCCTGCGACAGGCCTGCCCGCGCAGCGACGTCGCTGC